>Ga0335075_10009418_pt1 | contig 14900 bp, 11 predicted proteins | sample Lox_Sample_24_FD_206723 | JGI IMG/M metagenome (GOLD analysis project Ga0335075, IMG submission 206723) | Soil microbial communities from Loxahatchee National Wildlife Refuge, Florida, United States - Lox_Sample_2.4 | ecosystem: Environmental > Terrestrial > Soil > Wetlands | place: USA...
ATTCTGCAGCCGCGCCGGTTCGGCGGCATGCAGGGCCGGTTCAGCCTGTTCTCCCGAATTGTCGAGGAATTGACCTTCGGCTGTGCGTCATCGGCCTGGGTCTACGCGGTCCTGGCCGAGCATCAATGGATCATCGCGCAATATCCCGAGGAAGCGCAGCTCGATGTCTGGGGGCGTGACCCGCTCGCCGTCGCCTCGTCCTCGCTGGCACCGCGCGCCGCGGCGCGGCAGGTGCCGGGCGGCTGGCGATTGAGCGGGCGCTATCCGTTTTCGAGCGGCTGCGACTGGGCGCAATGGGCCATCCTCGGCGCCTTTCTCGGCGAAATGGGCGACGCGCGGACCATCGCCTACCTGTTGGCACCGCTCGCCGAGATCGAGATCGTCGATGATTGGCAGACCTTGGGCCTCGCCGGCACCGGCAGCAAATCGCTGGTGCTCGACGAGGTGTTTGTGCCCGAGCACCGGGTCGTCATGGTCGCCGATTTGTTCGCCGGCACACCGCCGGGCGCGCTCGTGCATCCCGATTATCCGGTTTTGCGCGCGCCACGCGGCTATCTCGTGTCCTATTCGCTGCCGCCGGTCGCAATCGCACTCGGCCGCCGTGCGCTCGACATCGCCTGCCGGTCGTTCGCCGGGCGGCTGTCGCGCGGCGTAAGGCGACTCGCCGATTCGGAATTCGTGCAGCTGACGCTCGGCGAGGCCGCCGCAGCGATCGACGCCGCGACCTTGCTGCTGCATACCGGGCGTGAGACCAGCACCGCCGAGGTCTCGTCCGGCCGCAGGATTACCGAGGCCGAGGCATTGCGGGCGCGCCGCGACATGGTCTTTGCGCAACACCAGGTGGGCTCGGCGATCGACAAACTGTGCGAGTTGGATGGTGCCCGTTCGGTCTACGACAGCGATGAACTCGGCACGATCCGCCGCGATGTGATGACCGTCTTGACCCACACCGCCGCGAGCCGGGTGGCGGCAATGATCCCTTACGGCCATATGCTGCTCCGCAGCGCGGCGGCCGGCTGAGTCGGACCTAAAAAAGGGCTCCGGCCTCGGACCAGCATCCTCTGGGATAGGGCGCGCGATGTCGCCGGCGCGCCCCGGCGCCGGTTCGGCATCCCGGGTCCCGCGACCTCGCTGCAGGCGGGCGAGCGTAGCGTGGCGCCGTCGATTGTGCCAGAATCGGCGGGTCAGGATCGAGAAATCGAGGATCGCCGAGTTGCTTGTAGAGATCGGCCACTTCGCACTGGTGCTGGCGCTTCTGGTCGCGGCGGTGCAGGGGATCGTGCCTCTCATCGGGGCGCAGGCCGGCAGCCGCCCGCTGATGGAGGTGGCGCGGCCGGCGGCACTCTTACAATTCGGCCTGATTGCGTTCTCGTTTGCGATCTTTATTCACGCGCACATCGTTTCCGATTTCTCGGTGCTCAACGTCTTCGAGAATTCGAGCCTCGAAAAGCCGATGCTCTACAAGGTGACCGGGGCGTGGGGCAGCCACGAAGGCTCGATGATGCTGTGGGTGTTCATGCTCTCGCTGTTCGGCGGGCTGGTGGCGCTGTTCGGCCGCACGCTGCCGGCGAGCCTGCGGGCGCGGACGCTGGCGGTCCAGGGGCTGCTCGGCCTCGGCACGCTCGCTTTCATCCTCGGCACCTCCGACCCGTTCACCCGGCTGTTTCCGGTGCCGGCCGACGGCCGCGGCCTCAACCCGCTGCTGCAGGATCCGGGTCTCGCCTTTCACCCGCCCTGCCTCTATTTCGGCTATGTCGGTTTCTCGATCTGTTATTCGTTCGCGATCGCGGCACTGCTCGAAGGCCGGGTCGGCGCCGCCTGGGCGCGCTGGGTGCGGCCTTGGGCGTTGACCGCGTGGTGCGGACTGACGCTCGGCGTCGCGATGGGTAGCTGGTGGGCCTATTACGTGCTCGGCTGGGGCGGCTGGTGGGCCTGGGACCCAGTCGAGAATGCTTCGTTCATGCCGTGGCTGCTGGGCACCGCGCTCCTCCATTCGGCGGCGGTCGTCGAAAAGCGCGAGACCCTGCAGCGCTGGACCGTGTTGCTCGCGATCCTGACCTTCGGGATGAGCCTGATCGGCACCTTCCTGGTGCGCTCCGGGATCCTGACCTCGGTCCATTCCTTCGCCCTCGACCCGTCGCGCGGCGTCTTCATCCTGGTGCTGGTCGCGATCGTGATCGGCTCCGGCCTCGTCCTCTACGCGCTGCGTGCGCCCGGGCTCGAAACCGGCAGCCCGTTCGCCCCGGTCAGCCGCGAAGGCGCGCTGGTGCTGAACAACCTGCTGCTCTCGGCCGGCATGGCGACGGTCTTTCTCGGCACCTTCTACCCGCTGTTTGCCGAGGTGTGGAGCGGGGTCAAGCTCTCGGTCGGCCCGCCCTATTTCGACCGGACCTTTGTGCCGATCGTCGCTCCCGGGATCGTCGCGATGGTGATCGGTCCGGTGCTGGCGTGGCGACGGGGCAATCTGCGCGCGGCGTTGCGCCGCCTTTTCCCGGCCTTGCTCGGCGCCATCCTCGCCCCGCTCGTCGTGCTGTCGTTCAATCGCGGCGCCTCGCCGGCGGCGCTGGCCGGGATCGGGCTCGCCAGCTGGGCAATGCTCGGCGTCATCGCCGATCTCGCCGATCGCGGCGGGCTCGGCAAATTGCCGGTGAGCACGGTACTGCGCCGGCTGCGGCATCTGCCGCGCGGCACCTGGGGCTATGCGCTCGCCCATTTCGGCGTCGGCGTGCTGATCGCCGGGATTGTCGTGTCGACCGCGTGGCGCAGCGAGCGGATCGCCACGGTGCATTCCGGCAGCGAGCTCAGCATTGCCGGCCGCACCTTGCATTTTGTCGGCGTCACCGCCGGCAATGTCGAAAACTATCAGGCGCAGCGTGCCGAAATCGTGGTCGAGCGGCCGGGCGACACCTCCTTCACAGTCTATCCGGAACGCCGCTGGTACCCGCTCGCGCAGACCTGGACCTCGCATGTCTCGATCACCACGAACGGCTTTGGCGATCTCTACCTGGCGCTCGGCGAACCTGACGGGAACGGCGGCTGGGTGCTGCGTGCCTACTACAACCCGCTGGTGCCGTGGATCTGGTTCGGCGCGGTGCTGGCGGCGCTGGGCGGGCTTGTCTCGCTCACCGACCGGCGGGTGCGGATGCGGCTGCCCGTGCCGCGCGTGACCGCGGCAGTCGGTCCCCGGCCGGCAGAACCGGGATGAGCCGCCTGTCGATTGCGGCCGGGCTGCTGCTGGCCGGGCTGCTGCTGGCCGGGCTCGGGGTACCGGCGGCGCATGCGCTCGAACCCTCCGAGCGGCTCGCCAACCCGGTGCTCGAGGCGCGTGCCGAAGCGATCGGCAGCGAATTGCGCTGCATGGTTTGTCAGAACGAATCGATCGAGCAGTCGGATGCCGGCCTGGCCCATGATTTGCGCCTCCTGGTACGTCGGCTCTTGGTCAAGGGCGACACCAATCAGCAGGTCATCGATTACATCGTCGCCCGCTATGGCATCTTTGTGCTGCTCGACCCGCCGTTCGAGCGGGTCACCTGGCTGTTGTGGCTGGCGCCGCCGCTGATCCTGGCGGGTGCCGGCATGATGGTTCTGCTGCGCGCGCGGCAGCGGCGGCCCGACCCGGTCGTTGCCGCGTTGACGCCGGACGAACGGGCCCGCGCCGCGGCGCTGCTCGGCGAGGAGGCATGATCCTGTTCTGGGGCGCGGCCGGGCTGTTGACCGTTGCAGCGCTGGCCGTGCTGTTGTGGCCGTTGCTGCGCACCCCGCGCCCCGGCGCCGCGGTGGAGGAGCCGATCGCGACCCTTTATCGCCGCCAGCTCGCGGCGATCGATGTCGAGTTGGCGCAAGGCCGGCTGACCTCCGAGCAGGCGGCGGCGGGACGTGCCGAGGTAACCCGCCGGCTGTTGGCGGCCACCGCAACCGGCGCTCCGGCAGAAACGGCCGAGAATGAGAGCGTCAGGGCAACTTCATGGCGAATGGGTGCGGCGGTCGGCATTGCCGCATTGCTGCCGGTGGCGGCGATCGCCGTCTACTTCGCGGTCGGCACACCCGCGGCGATCGATCCGGGTGCCATCGCCGAAGCCGCGATACCGCATGGCGAAGCCGAGCTGGCCGCCGCCGCCGCCCGGATCGAGGCGCATCTGCAGCAGGCGCCCGGCGATCTGCGAGGCTGGATCCTGCTGGCCCGGACCGATGCCTCGCTCAGCCGGTTTCCCGAGGCGCGCGCGGCTTACGCGCGGGCGATCGCGTTGGCTCCCGGCAGGATCGGACTGCATGCCGAACTCGGCGAAGTCCTGGTGCTGGCCGCCGACGGCACGGTGACGCCGGCCGCCGCCGCCGAGTTTGCCAAGGCTCCCGACGATCCGCGCTCGCGCTATTACGCCGCCGAAGCCGCTGCGCAACGCGGCGATGCGGCCGGGGCGCGGCAGAAATTGCAGGCGCTGCTCGCCTCTGCTCCGGCCGCGGCACCCTGGCGCCAGGCCGTCGCCGAGCGCCTCGCCGAGCTGTCGCCGAGCGCTCCGGTCTCGGCCGACGCGACACCCGGATCGACCGCGCCGGGACCGACCGCGCCGGGACCGACTGCACAGGACATCGCTGCCGCCCGATCGCTGTCGCCCGAGCAGCGCGAAGCGATGATCCGCGGCATGGTCGAAAGCCTCGCGCAACGGCTCGAGCGCAACCCCGGGGACAAAGCGGGATGGGCGCGCCTCGCCCATGCCTATGATGTCCTGAGAGAGCCCGGCAAGGCGGCCGCGGCCCGGGCTCGCGAGGCTGCCGCCGATACCGGGACGGCGAGCGCTCCAGCCGTCTCGCCGGCGGCCGCGCCGATCGCCACCACCCCGACCGGGACTGCCGGCGCCGCCCCGCGCTGATGCCCTGGCAGGCCCGCGGCAAGAGCGGTCCGACACCTCGCCCCACACCGCGATGGACAGCGAATGTGACGTTGCAGCCGGATTTATGCCTCGTCACCGGGGCGACCGGGTTTGTCGGGTCGGCAGTCGCGCGACTGTTGCTGCAGCAGGGACACCGGGTCCGCGCCCTGGTCCGCCCCGCCGCCGACCGGCGCAACCTCGGCGGTCTCGATCTCGACATCGCCACCGGCTCGATGGAGGACGCGGCCTCGCTGGCCGCTGCGGTCCGCGGCTGCCGTTACCTGTTCCATGTCGCCGCCGACTACCGGCTCTGGGTTCCCGATCCGGCGGCGATGTACCGTACCAATGTCGACGGCACCCGCGAGCTGATGACCGCGGCGCTCGCCGCCGGGGTCGAGCGGATCGTCCATACCAGCAGTGTGGCCACTCTCGGGCTCATTCCCGGCGGCTCAGCCGACGAGGACACGCCGGCCCGCTTCGAGGACATGATCGGCCCGTACAAGCGCTCCAAATACCGCGCCGAGGAGGCGGTGCGCGAGTTGGTGGCGGAACGCGGCCTGCCAGCGGTTATCGTCAACCCTTCGACGCCGGTCGGCCCGCGCGACCTGAAGCCCACTCCGACCGGGCGGCTGATTGTCGAAGCGGCGCGCGGCCACATGCCGGGCTTTGTCGATACCGGGCTCAACATCGTCCATGTCGATGACGTCGCCGCCGGCCATCTCGCCGCCGCCGCAACCGGACGCATCGGCGAGCGCTATATCCTCGGTAGCGAAAACCTGACGCTGGCCGAAATCCTTGGCGAGGTGGCGCGCGTGACCGGCCGGCGCGCACCCCGCATGCAGGTTCCGCATGCCATGGCCGCGGTCGCGGCGGTGTTGGCCGAGACGGCCGCGCGGGTCAGCGGGCGCGAGCCGTTGACGACGCGAGACGGTGTTCGCATGGCCAAAAAGAAGATGTATTTTTCATCTGCGAAAGCATCGCGCGAGCTCGGCTACCGGCCGCGGCCGGCCCGCCTGGCGATCGGCGACGCGGTCGGCTGGTTCGAGGCCAACGGGTATCTGAAATGATGGCAGCGGCGGCAGCTTCGGCCGGGCAAGACCGCGATACCGTCGAAACGCCGTCGGGCAAAGGGCGCGGCGACGAGAACTTCCCGGTCGGCTCGTGGCTGATCCGGCCGAGCCTGCGCGCGCATGTGCACGCCTTTTATCGCTTTGCCCGCAATGCCGACGACATCGCCGACAACCCGGTGCTCGGTGTCGGCGAAAAGCTCCGCCGGCTCGACCGCATGGCCGCGGTGCTCGACGGTGCCGCGGGTGAGGATGCGCCGACGGCGGCGGCGATGCGCGCGAGCCTTGCCGCGACCGGGACCACAGCCCAGCACTGCCACGACGTGCTGCGGGCGTTCCGCCAGGATGCGGAGAAGCGGCGCTATCGCGATTGGGACGAGCTGATCGACTATTGCCGCTATTCGGCAGCGCCGGTCGGCCGGCAGCTGCTCGATCTGCACGGCGAAAGCCGCGACACCTGGATGGCCTCGGACGCGCTGTGCGCGGCCCTGCAAGTGCTCAACCATCTGCAGGATTGCGCCGAGGATTATCGCCGCCTCGACCGGGTCTACCTGCCGCAGGACGAGCTTGCCGCCGCCGCGATCGGTGTCGACGCGCTTGCCGCACCGGTGTCGAGCCCGGCATTGCGCCGCGTCCTCGATCGGCTGCTCGACCGCACCGCGGAGCTGGTTGCCACGGCGCGCGGGCTCGCCGGGCAGGTCGCCGCACCGGGTCTGCGCTGCGAATGCGCGGTGATCACCGCACTCTCGGCCCGCCTGCTGCGCCGGCTGCGCCATGGCGACCCGCTGGCGGCGCGGGTCGGGCTCGCCAAACGGGATTTTCTCGCCGCCTTTGTCGGCGGTCTGCCACGGGCGATGCGGCGGTGAGCGAGGCCGCGGTCGGCCGCGTCGCCGAGCAGCCCAACGCGGCAACGCTGCGCCGGACCATCCGCGACCGGGTCGCGGCGGCCGGAACCTCGTTCTACTGGGCGATGCGGCTGCTGCCGCGGCCGCGCCGCCATGGCATGTACGCGGTCTACGCCTGGTGCCGCGAGGTTGACGATATCGCCGATGGCGATTGGCCCGTCGCGCAAAAACTGAAGGCGCTTGCCGCCTGGCGCGAAGAGATCGATGCGCTCTATGCCGGGCGCCCGCGCCACCTCGTCGCCCGCGCCTTGCTGGAACCGGTCCGGCACTACGCCTTGCGCCGGGAGGATTTCCTGGCGGTCGTGGCCGGCATGGAGATGGACGCGCAGGAGGATATTCGCGCCCCTGACCTCGCAACGCTCGACCTCTATTGTTCGCGGGTCGCAAGCGCCGTCGGCCACCTCTCGGTTCACGTGTTTGGCGATCCGAGCGCCGCCGCCCATCGCGTCGCCGAGGCGCTTGGCCGGGCATTGCAGCTGACCAACATCCTGCGCGATCTCGACGAGGATGCCCGCCGCGGCCGGCTCTACCTGCCGCGTGAACTGCTCGAACGCCACGGGATCGGCGATCGCGAGCCGCTGGCGGTACTGCGCCACCCGGCGTTGCCGGCCGTCTGCCGCGAACTCGCAGCGATCGCTACCCGGCATTTCGCGGATAGTGCCGATGCGATGCGGCAATGCCGGCGGCGGGCGATGCGGCCGGCCGCGGTCATGGCGGCCATCTATCGCGCGACCTTGAGCGAGCTGCTGCGCCGCGAATGGCGCGACCCGGCGGCCCGCATCAGCCTGTCGAAATGGCGGAAGCTCTGGCTGGTGCTGCGCCACGGCCTGATATGAGCGGCCCGAGATGAATGGCAGGCAGCAGGTCGGACGAGTGCATGTCGTCGGTGCCGGGCTCGCCGGGCTCGCGGCGGCTGTCGAGCTCGCCGCGAGCGGGTATCCGGTCCGGCTGTACGAGGCGGCAGGACAGGCCGGCGGCCGCTGCCGCTCGTATTTCGATGCCGAGCTCGGCTGTCGCATCGACAATGGCAATCATCTGGTGCTGTCCGGCAACCGCGGCACGATCGGCTATCTCGGCCGGATCGGCGGCCTCGACACGATCGCGGGGCCGGCCGACGCGGCCTTTGCCTTTTTCGACGCAGAAAGCAGCGAGCGCTGGGAGCTGCGCCCAAATCCGGGCGCGGTGCCGTGGTGGGTCCTGCGGCCGCAGCGACGGGTTCCTGGCAGCAGTCCCACGGATTATCTCGAAGTGCTGGCGCTACGTTCCGCCGGTGCGGCGGCGACGGTCGCCGAGGTGCTCGAACGCGGACGCCCGCTGTTTCATCGCTTGTGGGAGCCGCTCGCCGTGGCGGCGCTCAACACCCGCGTCGAGCGTGCTTCGGCACGGCTGTTCTGGCATATCCTGGCGGAAACCCTGGGCCGCGGCGGCGCCCAATGCCGGCCGTTGCTGCCGTGCCTGGGGCTGTCCGAGACGTTTGTCGAGCCGGCGCTCGAGACCCTGCGCAAGGCCGGCGCCGAAATCAGGTTCGGCACCCGGCTGCGCGCGCTCGTATTCGCGGCCGATCATGTGGCGGGGCTCGCCTTCGACGCCGGGACCGTCGTGCTCGACCGATGTGACGACCTGGTCCTGGCGGTGCCGGCGGCGGTCGCCGCCCGGCTGGTACCGGAACTTACCGTGCCGGACGCGTTTTCGCCGATCGTCAACGCGCATTTCCGCTGTCCGGCACCGCCTGGCGCGCCGCTCCTGATCGGCATTGTCGGCGGCACCGCCGAGTGGGTCTTTTGCAAGCGCGGCGTGTTGTCGGTCACGGTCAGCGCCGCCGACCGGATTGTCGACCACCCAGCCGACGCGTTGCGAGAGATGTTGTGGCGCGATGTCGCGGCGGCGTACCGGCTCCCGCCCGAACCGGTGCCGGCGGCGCGCATCGTCAAGGAGCGGCGGGCGACATTTCTCGCCAGTCCGGAACAGTTGCAGCGGCGCCCGGCCGCGGCGACGCGCTGGCCGAACCTCGTGCTGGCCGGCGATTACACGGCAACCGGCTTGCCGGCGACGATCGAGGGCGCTATTGGCTCCGGCCTCGCCGCCAGCCGCGTGGTGACAGCGCGGCGACGTGAAGCTTCTCGGCTGCCGGCAGGGATCGCCGGCGCCGTGGCGGTTCGGCAATGGAACCGACAACGACGGCACCAATATCGATGAACCCCGCGCCAGCAATGCCCGGCGAGACCGCGGTCGGCATCGCGCCCGACCGGCTGCACCGGCACGAGCTCGACCGCGCCGTGGCCCGCGCCGCCGCCGCATTGACCGGCCTGCAGCAGCAGGATGGCCATTGGCGGTTCGAGCTCGAAGCCGATGCGACAATCCCGGCCGAATACATCCTGCTGCAGCATTATCTCGACTGCATCGAACCCGAGCGCGAAAGAAGGATTGCCCGCTTTATTCGCGACCGGCAGGGCGAGGATGGCGGCTGGCCGTTGTTCCATGGCGGGGGGCTCGACCTCAGCTGCTCGGTCAAGGCCTATTTCGCGCTGAAGGCCGCCGGCGACGCCGTGAACGCGCCGCACATGGCCCGGGCACGGCGAGCGATCCTCGAACGGGGCGGCGCGCAGCGCTGCAATGTCTTCACCCGCATCCTGCTCGCGCTGTTTGGCGAAGTCCCGTGGCGCGCGGTACCGGTGATGCCGGTCGAGATCATGCTGCTGCCGCGCTGGTCGCCGTTTCACCTGGCCAAGGTCTCGTATTGGTCGCGCACGGTGCTGGTGCCGCTCCTGGTGCTGATGGCGCTGCGGCCGCGCGCGCGCAATCCCCGGCGGATCACGATCCCTGAGCTGTTTACAACGCCTGCGGAACAGGTGCGCAGCTGGATCGGTGGATCGACCGCCTCGCCATGGGCGGTTATCTTCGGGCTGCTCGACCGGGTGCTGCGCCGGGCCGAGCCGTGGTTTCCAGCGGGACTGCGACGGCGGGCGATCGACCGCGCCGTGGCTTTTGTGACCGAACGGCTCAATGGCGAGGACGGCCTCGGCGGGATCTTTCCGGCGATGGCGAACTCGTTGATGATGTTCGATGGCCTCGGCTATGCCGCGGACCATCCCGAGCGGCGCATGGCCGTCGCGGCGATCGACAAGCTCGTGGTCTCCGCCGAGCGCAGCTATTGCCAGCCCTGCCTGTCGCCGGTGTGGGATACTGCGCTCGCCTGCCATGCGCTGGTCGAGACCGGCGACCCGAAGATCGAACCCGCGATCGGGCGCGCCCTCGACTGGCTCGCCGCCAGGCAGGTGCTGGAGACCAAGGGCGATTGGGCGGCGGCACGCCCAAGGCTGCGGCCGGGCGGCTGGGCGTTCCAGTACCAAAACCCCTATTACCCCGATGTCGACGACACTGCGGCGGTCGGCCTGGCACTCGACCGGTTCGACCGCGCTCGCTACCGCACCAGGGTCGATCGCGCGGCGGAATGGGTCATCGGCATGCAGAGCCGCAATGGCGGCTGGGGATCGTTCGACGCCGACAACACACACTATTATTTGAACCATATCCCGTTTGCCGATCACGGTGCGCTGCTCGATCCGCCGACCGCCGATGTCAGCGCCCGCTGTCTCGGGCTGCTCGCCCAGCTAGGCCATGACCGGTCCCATCCCGCGGTCGCGGCGGCGATCGCCTTTCTGCGCCGCGAGCAGGAAGCGGATGGCAGCTGGTTTGGTCGCTGGGGCACCAATTACATCTATGGCACCTGGTCGGTTCTGGCCGGCCTTGGCGCGATCGGCATCGACCCGCAGGACCCGGCGATCCGCCGCGCGGTCGGCTGGCTGCTCGACCGGCAGCGCGCCGATGGCGGCTGGGGCGAATGCGAAGAATCGTACTGGCCGGGCCAGCCGCATGGTCGCGCCGCGTACAGCACGCCATCGCAGACGGCCTGGGCATTGCTCGGCCTGATGACTGCCGGGGAGGGGCACAATCCGGCAGTGCGCCGGGGCGTCGGCTTTCTGATCGATACCCAGAAAGAGAACGGCCAGTGGGACGAGCCGTGGTTTACCGCGGTCGGGTTCCCGCGCGTCTTCTTCCTGCGCTATCACGGATATAGCAGCTATTTTCCGCTATGGGCATTGGCGCGCTATCGCCGGCTCGCGGCAAACGGGTTCCGGCTCGAACGGCTCGGGATTTGACCCGGAGGCGGCGTCCGGCCGATGCCGACCCGCAGGACGGCGCAGGCCCCGGCGGGTGAGGCTTGTCTGCGTCTGCGGGCTCGCCGCCGAGGCGAGGCGCGCGCGGCGGTCGGGACTTTGCCCGATCGTCGGTGCCGGCGACCGGGCGCGCACCGCGGCACTGATCACCGCCGCCGGCAACGGCATCGATTGCCTCATCAGCTTCGGCATCGCCGGCGCCTTGGCACCGCTGCTGCAGACCGGCGACGTGGTGATATCGACCGAAGTGGTCGCCACCGGCGGCAGCTGGCGCGCACCCGCGTCGTTTCGCCGCGACATCGCTGGCCTCGCGGATGCTCTGGGGGTGCATCAGGGTGCGGTGCTGGGGGCGCCGGTTATCCTCGCAACCGCCGAGGCAAAGCGCCAGGCGCGGGACCAGACCGGTGCCGTGGCGGTCGATCTCGAAAGTGACCTTGTCGCCGATGGCGCGGCACGAGCCGGCATTCCATTCGTCGTCATTCGGGCGATCGCCGACCCCGCCGCGCGCGACCTGCCGCCGGCGGCGTTGCTGCCGCTTGCCGCAAACGGGACCGCACAGTTGCCGGCAGTGCTCGCGTCCCTGGTGCACGACCCCCGCCAGTTCGGCCCGCTCTTCACTCTTGCGCGTGAAACCCGCGCAGCGCTCGCAGCACTAATGCGGCCGGCCCAGGCGCTCCAGCGACGGCTCGCCACGGCCTAGAGCAGGATCGGCTGAAATGGAAACATGGCTTCCAGTTCAGGCATGACTCCTGCTCCCGATTCCAAAGACGCGAGCAGGATTCACGGATCGGATCGGAACGCGGTGCGCTCCGAGCCGGTACGATCATGACCGAGCCGGGCCATCGCCTCGGCGACGTGGCGCGACATCACATATTCGGCCGGGCGCTGCCGGTCGAGCGGGATTTCCGGCGCCATCACGCCGGTGGTGCGCACCCCGCGCAAGGCCACCGTGGCCGCCTTCAGCGGGTGGCGCACCGAATCGACGACCGCGGTCGCCTCGTAGCCGCTATGCACCATGCACTGCGCGCATTTCTCGTAATTGCCGGTGCCATAGGCGTCCCAGTCGGTCTCCTCCATCAGCTCCTTGAAGGATTTGGCATAGCCCTCGCCGAGCAGGTAGCACGGCCGCTGCCAGCCAAAGAAATTGCGGGTCGGGTTGCCCCAGGGGGTGCAGCGGTAGGGCTGGTTGCCCGCCAGGAAATCGAGAAACAGGCTCGACTGGTTGAACGACCAGCGCCGGCTGCGGCGGGCCAGGATGCCGCGAAACAGCTCCTTGGTGCGCTGCCGGTTCAGAAAATGCTGCTGGTCGGGGGCGCGCTCATAGGCGTAGCCGGGCGACACCGTGATCCCGTCGATGCCGATCTCGCTGATCCGGTCGAAGAACCGGGCGACGCGTTCGGGCTCGGCCGTGTCGAACAGCGTGGCGTTGATGTTGACGCGGAAGCCGGCCGCCTTGGCCCGCGCGATCGCGGCCACCGCGCGGTCGTAGACTCCGTCCTGCGCGACCGCGCGATCATGCTCCTCGCGGTCGCCATCGAGATGCACGGTCCAGGCGAAATAGGGGTCGGGCCGCAACTGATCGAGCCGCTTTTCGAGCAGCAGCGCGTTGGTGCACAGATAGACGAACTTCTTGCGCGCGATGATGCCTTCGACGATGGCACCGATATCGCGGTGCAGCAGCGGCTCGCCGCCGGCGAGGACAACGATCGGGGCGCCGCATTCATCGACCGCTGCGAGGCACTCGGCGACGCTGAGCCGCTGGTTCAAGATCGCATCCGGATAATCGATCTTGCCGCAGCCGGGGCAGGCGAGATTGCAGCGGAACAGCGGTTCGAGCATCAGCACCAGCGGGTACCGCTCCACCCGGCGTAGATGGCGGCCAAGCACATAGGCCCCAACCTTGACGGTTTGGCGCAACGGAATGGTCACGAGCGAACCTCGTCTGCGATTGATCCACGGGCTGTGCGGTCTTGAGCGGCGATCAGCCGGCCGCCTCGGCGAGCTGCGGCGGCATCCGGAACCGAACATTCTCGGTGACGCCCGGCAGCACTTCGAGCTCGATCCGGCAAATCTCGCGCAGCCGGTCGATCAGCGCCTCGACCAATTCGGCCGGGGCCGAGGCACCGGCGGTGATGCCGACTGCGGCCGCACCTTCGAGCCAGCGCGGGTCGAGGGCCGCGGCATCCTCGATCAGATAGCTCGGCACCCCGCTCTCGGCGGCGATCTCGCGCAGCCGGTTCGAGTTCGAACTGTTTGGCGCGCCGACCACCAGCACGACATCGACGATCCGGGCGAGCTCACGCGCCGCCCGCTGACGGTTCTGTGTCGCGTAGCAGATATCCTTGGTGTCGGGCCCGAGGATCGTCGGAAACCGCGCCTTCAGCGCCTCGATGACCGCGCGCGTATCGTCGACGCTGAGCGTCGTCTGGGTGATAAAGGCGAGTTTGTCCGGGTCCGACACCTGTAATCGGGCGACTTCCTCGGGACTCGAGATCAGATGGACGCGGCCGACGATCCGCCCCATCGTCCCGACGATCTCGGGATGCCCGGCATGCCCGATCAGGACGATTTCGCGACCCTGATTCGCATAACGCTGCCCTTCGATATGCACCTTGGAGACGAGCGGACAGGTCGCATCGATGACCGGCAGGCCGCGCGCCCCGGCACGCTGCTCGATCGAACTGGCGACGCCATGGGCACTGAAGATCGTCACGCTGCCCGGCGGCACCTCGTCGATCTCGTCGACGAAATGCGCTCCTTTGCCGCGCAGCCGCTCGACAACATGCCGGTTATGGACGATTTCATGACGGACATAGATCGGCGGCCCATATTTTTCGAGCGCGCGCTCGACGATTTCGATCGCCCGTTCGACCCCGGCGCAGAAACCTCTCGGCTGAGCTAGCACGACCCGCATGATCTCGCCTCGTCGCCCGATGGTCCCAAGCCCCGCCTGCGACAGCGTGCATATAGGCAGGCATCGCATCCCTGCCACAACTCGCGCCGTGGTGCACGCGCAATCGCCACCGGCCGTGATGGCGTTGCGATGATGGCAGACCTTGCCATTGTGCTGGTGGTGCTGCCCGGCTGGATCTATCTCGGCGCCGCAGTACTGGCGGTGCGGCGTTTCGCCCGCCGCGCTCGTGCCGCTCGCGGCGCAACCGGTGCGGCCGGCCCGGCGGTTACGATCCTCAAACCGCTGCACGGTGACGAGCCCGGCCTCTCTAAGAATCTGCGCTCGTTCGCCGATCAGGACTACCCGATGCGGCAGCAGATCGTGCTCGGGGTCAACGACCCGCGGGACGGCGCCCTCACCGCGGCTCGCGCGCTGGTTCGCGATCGCCCCGGCGACGATATCGCGCTCGTCATCGACCGGCATATCGACGGCGCCAACCACAAGGTGGCCAACCTTGCCAACATGCTGCGGGCGGCGCGTCACGACATGCTGGTGCTGGCCGACAGCGACATGCGGGTCGAGCGCGGCTACCTCACCGCGGTCACCGCACCGTTCGCGGATCCGCGCACCGGCCTTGTCACCTGCCTCTACAAGGCGGCGCCGACCGGCGGAATGTGGTCGCAGCTCGGCGCCCTGCACATCAATTTCGGATTCCTGCCGGGCGCCATCCTGGCCGAGACGCTCGGCGTCGGCCATGGCTGCTTCGGTGCGACGATCGTGCTGCGCCGGCAGACTCTCGACCGGATCGGCGGATTTGCCCGGTTTCGCGACGAGCTTGCCGACGATCATCGTCTCGGCGAGGCGGTGCGCGCCGCGGGTCTTGCGGTCGTGCTGTCGGAGCATATCGTCGAGGCGCAGGTCAGCGAGCCCTCCTTTGCCGCGTTGTGGCATCACGAGCTGCGCTGGGCGCGAACGGTGCGCGGGCTGAC
>Ga0335075_10009419_pt1 | contig 14899 bp, 8 predicted proteins | sample Lox_Sample_24_FD_206723 | JGI IMG/M metagenome (GOLD analysis project Ga0335075, IMG submission 206723) | Soil microbial communities from Loxahatchee National Wildlife Refuge, Florida, United States - Lox_Sample_2.4 | ecosystem: Environmental > Terrestrial > Soil > Wetlands | place: USA: Florida...
GTCATCTGGTCGAAGTAGAGAGCCCGATCCCGCTCCTGGCCTGTCGCGCGACGCACGACTCCGCCCGGACGCGGCGGCACGTAGATCTCCGGCTCTACCCGCGTGGTGCTGACCTCGGCGATCTCCTGCGTCCTGGCAGGCAGGACACCATCGGAGATCAGAAAAACGTCTGAGCCGAAGCTAGCTCCCTCGTGCCTGGCCCGAACCTGCGTGACGATGCCGCTGGTCGCCACGTGCCCGCCTCCGGGGAGATCCCGCACCGTGACGACCACATCGTCTAGCTGCAGGTAAGACGCCTCATCGAGAGCCACGGCGAACTGCAAGGGCGTGGAGTCTTCGGTCCCGGCAACCAAGCCCACCTCGTCCGCGGCGGTGTCATGCTGACCGTCAGCCCCGACGACACTGGGCTCAGGCGCGATCGCACCGTCGGTTTGCGATCCTTCTTGGCCCGGCGCAACGCTGATGGCCACGACGACTCCCACAGGTGAAACGGATAGACATCCCAGAGGCTGTTGTTTAACAACCTAGGTGGTGGGACCGACAGTCGAGCGCACAGATCGAGGCTGTAGCAGGATCCGCCACCTCCACCACACCAGCTGGCCGACGGCCGCCCGAACACGCGGTCGTAACTTGTCACCATAGCGTCGCAGTCGTCCACCTGTCCCTCAGACCGTCACGCGGGGGAGTTGACCTGGCGAAAGGCTAGAAGATCAAAATCGATCAGCCCGAACGGTCGCGTGCTCCGCCTTCATCCGCCATTTCTACCCAGCAGTGGCGCGCCGGGTGTTGATGTGCCTGCTTCAGGGTTTGCTGAATGCCAGGAGCATGTAGTAGGGGAAGCGGCCGCCGGGCGGGAGGTACGCGTCTGGCCGATGGGAGTCGGCCCGGGTGAGGACGTCGGTGAGTTTGGTGAGGCGGAGACCGCCGGCGTGGAACGCGTCGAGGTAGTTCTCCAGCGTCCGGTGATGGTGGTAGGTCTGGATGCCAGACTCCCACAGGCCGCGGTAGGAGCTGACGGCGCCGGAGTCGAAGTAGTCGGTGACGTGCCTGTCGGTGACGGCGCTGTAAGGGTTGTTGAACGCGAGCGCGAGCCGACCGCCGAGTTTGAGCGAGGTGGCCAAAGTGGCGGCGAACCCGCGGTACTCCGCGACGTCGTTGAGGGCCAGGTAACTGCCCACGGCGTCGAAGCGCCCGGCTGCGCCCGGCCGGGGCTGGCTGAGGTCGCCGACCTGGTAGTTGATGGTGGCGCCGGGGTCCCTGGCGCGGGCCAGCTCGATCAGGCGCGGTGACAGGTCGATCGCGGTGACGTGCACTCCGCGCGTGTCGCCGTCATCGAGACCGCTGAGGACCAGGGCTCCTGCCCGGCGGTTCTTGCGTGTGGCTGGCCGGTCCCACAGCACCGGGCTTGCCGGGTGCGGCGACTCCCGACGCGCCGTTGCCGCGTGGCCGTCGACGGCGAGCAAGATTTCCGCTAAATTCGGTACGTGGCGGTAGCAGACGTGCATCTGAGCGCAGTCGACCTGTTTTGTGGAGCGGGAGGGCTGTCTCTTGGCCTAAAGCGAGCAAGGGTCAAGGTTGTTGCCGGCTTCGACATCGATGCTCGGTGCGAGTACCCGTTTCGGTCCAACATCAAGGCGAAATTTTTCGAACAAGACGTACGTACCGTCACGCGTGATCAGCTTAGCCGTCTGTGGGTTCCCGGTTCGGTGCGTGTCCTCGCTGGTTGCGCTCCATGTCAGCCTTTTTCGTCCCACCGTAGAGGCGCCGACACCTCCAACGATGATGCCTGGCCTTTGCTCGATGAGTTCGGTCGCCTGGTTACGGAGACCAAGCCAGAGCTGGTGACGATGGAGAATGTCCCGCGCATCCTCAAGGCGGTAGTATTCCAGCGTTTCATCGAGACCCTGAAGAGCCTCGAGTACGTTGTGGATTACAAGAGTTGCCTTTGCGCAGATTACGGGCTACCGCAGAGGAGGCGAAGGCTGGTACTGGTGGCATCGCGTATCGGGCCGATTGAGATACCTGCCCCTACGAGGACGCCTGCCAAGTTCGCAACCGTGAGTGACGCTATCAGAGGACTTCCATCCTTGAAGAGCGGGCAAGGCGATTCAGCTGACCCGCTCCATGCTTCCCGGACGCTTTCGCCGACGAACCAGCTCCGCATACAGGCTTCGAAGCCGGGCGGCAGCTGGCTGGACTGGCCAGAGGAACTTCGCGCACCTTGCCACCGGAAGGATTCGGGAAGATCATTCGGCAGCGTGTACGCCCGGATGGAGTGGGATAAGCCTTCTCCGACAATCACCACCGAGTTCCATAATTTTGGGTCCGGCCGGTTTGGCCACCCTGAGCAAGATCGGGCGCTAACGCTTCGCGAAGCCGCGATCCTCCAGGGCTTCCCGTCTAATTACAAGTTCGTGCGCCCCGGGGATAAAGTCGAGCTCGAACCGATGGCGAGACTGATAGGTAACGCCGTCCCCCCTCCTGTCGGAAAGGCAATCGGGCGAACGCTCCTGGAGTGTGCTGCGCGACACTCGGCAAGCGAATGAACGCTAATCCCTTGTGCTGAGGTAGCCAAAGCGGCCGAACAAGGGCCTGCGGTTTAGGTAGGTGTTGAAGTGGCGGCAGCTCGGCTCTCCGAGGTGCAGGCAGGCCAGGCAGGCGCCTGCGCCTCGTGCACACCCAGGGTCAAGCGCGCAACGATGTTCTCCGTTTACCACGGCCTCAAGGAGGTTCCCCAAGTCCGTCTCGAATACTGCCTGCAATCCGCCCAGGACGAAATCGCCGCGCGCCGCGGCGTACACGAAGAACCCTAGATGCAAGGGGACTAGGTACTCGGCCAGAGCGTCGCGGTCAATGCCGGCGAACACCGCAGTCTGGCGGATGAGCCGGTGAGCGTACGAATGGACGAGATAGAGCAGGTCGCTGCCTGGGGTAGGTATGTCGGGTTCGTCTCCAGGGCCGGGGATCTCGGCGGCACGGAGAATGGCGAGCCTTGCGCGCTGCGGATCCGTTTCACCCAGGCTGAAACCCGGGAGATGGTGGCCACTGCGGGTTAGCCAGTTCGCGACTCCGCACGGGTCGAGCCGAAGAAACAGCGCCTCAGTCTCTGACAGGTTGCCGTGGAGCCTGTAACCGCCCCGAGTGTCCCGGAATGGGACGAGCCGGGATGCGCCGGCATCGGCGTCTCCGCGGGTGTATCCGTACATGATGTTCAGGACGGGAAAGCGCTCCACGAGGTCCACGGCGGCCAGGCCGGCGCGGTCGAGCGCTGCCGGGTACTGGTTCGAGTAGCGGTCGGCCAAAGTCTGATGGATGCCTTGGAGTTCAGCAAGGCTAGCTGACGAGGTCCGCGACTCGGCGAGGGCCATCGCGACGTCAACGGCTTGGTTCTCGGCTTCAGTGCGCTGTGTCTGGTTTAGAAGGTCGATCTCGTCTGCTCCGGCGTCAGGGGCGAGCTGGCCTTCCTCCTCAGCAAAAGCCGCCATTTTCTCGGCGAAGTCCGGGGGCATGCCCTTGCGGATAAGGTCTTCGATGAAGCTGCCCCGGGTGGGCTTGCCGGACATCGACAGCGGGGTTTCCGCTGTCATGCCCTCAACGACCCAGGCAAGGGCTTTTCGCGATCCGCCTGCTGCGAGCAGGTCCTTCATCCGGTCGGGGCGGGGCGGGTTGACGAGCACTGCGCCGCGCGGCACGTACACGCTCCGGGCCTTGTGCACGTTCCATGAGACATTGCCCTGACCGCATGCGCAGGGCCGGAAACCGAGGCCCTTCATAATCTCCTGGCCGCATTCTGGGCAAGTGAAGCGGATGTCCTTAGCCTTGCTGGACTGCGGGCTGACTAGCATGACGTCGTCATGGGCTGGACAACGCCTGATCCAGGGCTCGACTAGAGCCCCGCATGCGTGAGTCCCGACGAAGTGCAGCTGGCCCCACCGCCTGGTGCCGCAATGGCACGCCTTTGCGCGGTCCTTGCCGATGCGCCGGCATGCGCGGCACAGCCACACCTCGGGAAAACTCGCCACCGTGACTCCGCGCCTGTCGTCAAGTTCCACCACATTCACGCGCGTCCCCTTGAACAGGTCAGCGGACATGCCGCTGTCCTTGCCGTTGCGGGTCCAAGGGGTGATCTCGCGGATGAGCCGACGCCGGACGATGTCCTGGTCGACGACGATCGGAAGTGCTCCGGACCACTCCACTACCTTGTAAATGCCGCCTTTGAGGTCGGCGGTCTGCTGCGGTAGGAATGTCCGAAGGATTTGCGTGCCACTGCGGCTGCCGAGTACGGTCACGTGCGCTGGTCCTCAGTCGTGAATGGGGGCTTGGGTCTCGACGTCGCGCAGCGACATCATCGGACTACTCGGTCCGAGCTCGTTCGGCCACTTCGCACTGCTGGCAGGGTCTTCGAGGTTGACGAACCAGGTGGCCATCCACTGGCGGATCTCGCCACGCAGGAGCTCGTCTGCGGGCCCATCGAACCCGAGCAGCTTAGCGATCGTTTCGGCCTCGCCCGCCGGGGTAAGGCCCGCGCTCTCGGTAAAAGACCGGAGATTCTTCAGCAGCGTAAGGCTTTGGCCGGGTGACCGCGGCTCCATGAGCATCAGCCGGCGTGCCTCGACGATGCCGGCCATGGTGAGGTTGAGGACGCGGCGGCTGCGCCGCGTAATCGGGATCGGCTCTACGAACCGGTCTCCCTGGGTGACGAAGCTGCCGAAATGCCGGAAGGCCTCGGCGTCGCGTTCCCGGCCTATCTTGAGTAGCACGTGGACAAGCCCGGGTACGCTCCGCCCGATTCGGGATGTCGTCTGAATGAATTCGGCGGTCGTCAGCGGGAGTCCGAGCATGAGCATCACGTTCAGCCGGCTCACGTCTACCCCGTGGGACAGCATCGAGCTCGCGGCGATGACGTGGATCCGCTCGCTGAAGTCGGGCTCCGGGTTCTCTAGGCGGTCAAGGATCGCCCGGACCTCGTCGAAGGGGGTCTGGCCCGTGAGCTGCTCGCTGTTGACTGCGACGGTCGCGTTGCTGTCCAGGCTCCGCTGAGCTCCCTCCACGTCGTACAGGGTGCTGCCGTAGATCACGTCAGTGCCGTACATCGAGATGAGCTTCTCTGCGTGGACGCTGTCAATGCGTGCGGCGGCAAGCACCTCGGCCCGGCTAGCCGGGTCCAGTAGCTTGCGGACGCATTCCTGCAGGATGTTGACAGTTCGATCGCTCACGAATTCGAGGGTCACGCCTCGTGGGGCGACGGCGACGAACCTGCGCAGCCTTGACGAGGTCGGCCGTGCCCAGAATGACTCTCCGGCCCAGGGGCCGGGCTGGGGGAAGACCCGGCCGCGCCGTCCATAGAGAACGTCAGCTTGGCGGTCGTAACCCGTGAGCGTCGCGCTGCTGGCCGCGATCTTCGCCCGTGGAGCTCCCATCTCGCTCTGCAGATGGTCAAGCAGGCTTTCATAGTGGCTGTCGACTGCGCCGAGGCTGTCGCGCAGCAGGTGGAGCTCGTCCTGCAGGCGGATGCTCGGCGCGTACCGCTCTGCGGCCATCGGCAGGCTGCGGCGGGATCCGGGGCAGTCGGGGACCAGGCAGCCGTGAGGGAAGGCCTTGCGTCTCGCGTAGCAGTACCCGTGTCCAGGCTGGTCGCAGATTCCGAGTGGTGCCCCGACCAGGCCGCGCATCGCCGCTTGCATGCCGACGCTGGCGGCCTTGTCGAGAGTTCCGACTATCACCGTCGGCAGGAACCGGTAGATCTCGTCGTCGACGACATAGAAGGGCAGGCCTCTTTCTGGCCATGGGCAATCGCTGTGGGGGCACTCGTGATTCAGTCGCCAGAGCAGGCGGTCCAGCCTCATCTGGATGCCAGGCCGCTTGCAGAACGGGCAGAGCCGCAGCACCTGGTAGCGTCCCGGCATTCCCTCGTCCTCGGGGTCGGGCATGCCTTCCCTGGCTTCAACCGGGATGCGGTTCGGGGTTCCCTGATTACCGACTAGGAAGCCGAGGCTGATCGGCGCGCCCTTGATATCCTCAGCCCGGCGGACGAGTTCGGCGCCTGCCAGGGCGTCGGCGAAACGCTGGGTCTGCTGCAAGCTGAGCATCCGCAGGGGGAAACGCGACCAGGCCGTGACTCCCGTTGTCTTGCCGGTCAGGCGGTCATGTAGCGCGGCTGTCACTAGGAGCCCGAGGTAGGTCTCAGTCTTCCCGCCGCCGGTTGCGAACCAGACAGTGTCCACGGTCGCTGCCTCATCCGCAGGCCGCGTGATGGACGGCAGCGCCTGGAGAAGGAACCCGAGCTGGAACGGGCGCCAGGAATCGTATCCGCGCCCTTCAGCGCTGTGCGCGATGGCGCGGTTCATCAGCTTGAATGCCCGCTGGAGGGTCTGGTCTTGTCGCAGTAGGTCGAGGCCGCGCCGCAGGCGGGAGAGCTCGTAGGCTACCTCGGCCGCGGCCTCGTCTGCGCGCTGGCGGATCGCTGGTTCCCATCCCTGCAGATGTTCGCGCTCGTCGAGCGCTCGGGCGGACCAGTGGTCTTCATTGTAATTCGCGAGTGCTGCCACGAGACCCTCAAGCGGCCCGACCGGATCCCGGGACAGGGAGTCGAACCTGAAGTCCGGTTCCGGGAGGCGGCTGTTCCAGTAGGCGGACCTGCGAGTGTCGACCACGATCGCGTCGGTCGTTCGGAACGTGTCCAGGCTTCCCTCTACGGCCTCCACGCCGACGTTGATCCCGTACGCCGCAATGCGCCGGTCGTAGCGGAAGCTGTCCGGCAGCGCCTCGAGCGTGAAGTGCTCGGTCGGCACGCCGGCGACCTCCAGGCTCACCTCGTACAGGTGAGTGTCCTTGAGGGTCTTGCTCTTTTCAGGGCTTGTGTTGACAAGCTCGACGACCAACTCCGGCTTCTGGTGCCAGTCTTCAAGCTCCACGCGCAACTCTGCGGACAACCCTGGCGCGCCGGCCGCGCTGAGCGCCGCGGCCAGCGCTGACTGTCCTTCCCGCGCCTCAGATTGCCCCGGTTCCAGACGAACGGTGACAGGGACGACTACCAAAACACTGCGTCGCCAGGGGCGCTCGGGATCGGCGCCGTCGTTGATCCAGGCGCGCATCCGGATGTTAGCGGTGACTACCCAGGGAGCAGCGGTAGCCGGGCGTAGACGCATGCCGATGGCGCATGGATCTAGGCGCTCCCCCCGGTCTCCGAGCGGGTTGCGCTCTACCTCCTCCTCCGACGCCAGTCGCCCGAGCCAGAAAGTCGCAGATGGCTCAACTGCAAGGCGGTCCGCATCATCCCCGCGGGCGGATGCCATCACGCGGCCGTCAAGCCATTCGACGAACCGGCTGCACGCAACCTCGAGTTCCTGGGGACCGGGGCGATCTGACATTGACTAGCTCCGCATCCGTGTTTCCGGGGACTTTTCGCTTTCCATACGCGCGATGAGTGCCTTGCGGGCAGCGAGCTTTTTTTCCCGCGCCGTCGCGGGAGGCGACCAGTCCGGCGGTGTCGCGACACGCAGCCGGGTGTCACTTATCAAATACTCATAGAGGCCGGCATCGACCGCCGCCGCCGTGAGGGCGTCCAGTGCCTTGACCGCAAGCTGTCGTACCCGTTCCCTGGTCAGGTGGAGATCATCGGCTATCGCTTGGAGGGTCTCCTCGCCCGCATCGGTGCCGATCCCGTACCGGCGCGCAATGATCATGGCAGACCTCGGATCGAGGACCCCTCCCAGAGCCGCGTTGATATCGCGAAGTCGTGCCGCATTCACGACGACGTCAACCGGATCGCCTCGGCCGTCAATGTCGACCGAGCCGCCCAGGAGGTCGCCGTAGGTAAGGTCACCATCGTGAACGAGGACGCGGTCAAGGCTTACCACCGGCTTTGCCCAGTCAAGGATTCCCTTGACCGTGCCCTGGTCCATGTCGGTGGCGCTTGCCAGTTCATCGAGCGTGGGTTCCCGCTCATATCTGTCGGCCAGGCGGCGCTGAGCCCGTAGGACCTTGAGAAGCTTCTCGTGGAAATGCACTGGAAGCCGGATAATCCCGCCCTTATCCGCTATACCACGTTCGATGCTCTGGCGAATCCACCACATTGCATATGTCGAAAACTTGTACCCAAGCGTGTAATCGAACTTGTCTGCCGCTCGCATCAGCCCGAGGTTGCCGTCCTGTATCCGGTCAACGAGTTCAACCCCGCTACTCGCGTACCGGCGTTGCCTGGCGACCGAGACCACGAGACGCAGATTGGCGAGCACCAGATCGTCATGCGCTCGGCGGCCGGCGTCGCTTGCCAACATGAGCTGGGCTTCGAGCGTTGGTTCGATCGGTCGGCCCTGCCTCGCGGCTAGTGCGTCGTCGGCATCCTGGCCCGCTTTGATCAGGCGTCCCAGCCTTACCTCTCCCTCGGCATATAGAAGCGGATATCGGCCAGCCTCTGCCAGGTACATCCCGAGACCGTCCCGGTGGGTGCGCGTCGCGTCGTCGGCGAGTTCGTCTCTGGACCGTTCCCCTGAGGGGCTGTCTGGCGAAGCATCAAGGCCGTTGACGGCGACTCCCGCGTGGGACAGCCCCTCAAGCAGTCTCGCAAGCTGATTCCCGGTTAGCTTGCGCTTCGTGCTCATGCGCGTTACGTCGTCGTAGGACAGCCGCCCGCCTTTTCGCTGCCAGTCGTCAATCAGGTCATCCAGGCAACGCGAGACGAGGCCATCGTGCGGCAGAGCAATTACCGGAGCGTCAGCAGCGGCATCAGCCCTGTCCGGTTCGTCTGCCAGCTCGTCGGAAATACCATCAAACGATGGAAACTGGGTTGCGTGATCATCTCGGCTCCTCGCATGATGCATCAGGCTTTCCCCCCGACGATCAACGCGATCATGTCCAGTCCCCAGGCTTGTATCTACGCACAGGCAAGGCGTTGCCAGCACATGCATGTATAGCACCGTGCGGCGATGGCCCGCCCACTAAGAACGACTATCCATCGATATCTGCTGGAGGGTGAAAACGTTCCAAAATTACGGAGCCTGGATTTTGTGACCTCATGTGTCCCTCTGTCGTCATGGGCGAAGGATGCGCCGACACCACTTCCGGCCGCAGCGCCCGCTGTTAGATCGTCGGCCGAGCCGCCGCCAGTCGTCGGCCGAATCTCGGCCGACGGGGATGGTCTAGCTTGGATCCCGTCACGCGAACAAACTTCCGAGCGCTAGGTCGAAGACCGCTTGTTCCAAACAGCGAGGAAGAACCCATACGCCGATCCGGCGCGCAGCGTCTAGTAGTTGTCGAAGATGATGGCTCTTGCCGTCACACCTGCGTTCTTCCGGTTAGAGCTAGCTCGTAGTCACAGGGAGCGCACGGGAAGGTGTGCCATCGGGGATGGTGCTCTTCGCTGGCGCTGTCTTTAGCGGATAACGCTCTCTGCCGCCGTTCGATGTCGCGAAGAGGCTAAGTCAGCCCGAGCCTGATCGCACATGCAGCACGCAGTCCATGACCATCCCTGGGCCTTGGCGGCGCGGTAGTAGGCTTCCGCAGCTGCGCGGTAATCGTCCCGGTCAGGGTAGCGGTCGAAGCGCCGGCCGAGAGCTACCACCGCGACCTGCCCCGCGCCCGCGAGCTTGAGTGCGCATGCCGCACTCTGTGCGTGCCCTCCAGATGTCCACTGATCATCGATCAGCAGGACGGATTCACCATGTAGCCGCGTGTCCGTAAGGTACCGATCCGGACGTGCATCACGTGATCCGGGAGAGTAGCTGGTATTCGCACGCAAAAGGTCCGCGTACCGGTCTGCAGTCGGCTTGACGATCTCCGTCAGCAGATGCGGCAACGGATGCTGCGCTCGTCCTCGCGTACTGGGCACTGCCGTGACGATCGGGAAGTCGGATGATCCCACGGCATCCTGGACGCATGTCTCGTGGGCGTCCAGCCACCTCCAGAGCACCGCGCCTATGCCTATGGCCATACTGCGCCGAGCGTCCAGGCTCGACGAGTTCTTGTAGCCGGAGAGCTCGTGAGTCCACTGCTCGTGTTCTACCGCCAGCGCGATGGGGACCACGACGTCAGCTCTGTGCGGCAGGGCCTGATGCCTGCCGCATTGGTAGCACCCTGACCACCCGCTGAGGACAGACCGCTTGCAGGTCGCGCAGACGCCGTCCCGAGAGGACAGGACGGGGATAAGGAAGTTCTCGTACCTGGCTGTTACATCGGCGACGGTGGCCATGCGAGTCACGCCCACACAAGGTCATTATCGGCGGCGAGGATTGGCTCGATATGGTCGAGAACATCATCGACCGAGCGCACGACGATGGTGTTCGGCCGCTTGGCATAAGTCTGCGCCCAGTCGTTGGCCAGGAGCGATTCCAGCAAGAACACCCGTCGGCCGTGCTCGAGCGCAAGTCGGGCCTGCATCCTGGCACCGCTCTTGTACGGTGCTTCCACCACCACGGTCGCCGCTGCGTAGCCGCTCATGACCGCATTGCGCATCGGAAAGGTTGCCTTGGTCGGCGGCGTGTCGGGCAGGAACTGCGAGATGACCAGCCCCACCCTTCCAATCCGGTCCTGCAGGTCAGCGTTCTGCTTCGGGTAGCTATGGTGCAGTCCGGTGCCTATGACGGCGACGGCCCGGCCTCCGGCTGACAGAGCCCCGCTCAGCGCGCCTGTGTCTATCCCCGCGGCTAGCCCGCTAACCACAGGTACCCTCGCCCCTGCCAGCGCAGCGGCGAGCTGGTACGCAGACTGGACCCCCTCGCTGCTGGCGGCCCTCGTTCCAACGATGGCCACGCCCCTCAAGTCGCCCTCGTCAGGCGTCCCTCTCATCATGAGGAACGGCGGACGCTGGTGAACGGTCAGCAGTTGCGAGGGGTAGTCGGCGTCCAGCAGAGTGACGAACTTCAGCCCTTCTTCCTCCCAGGCCTGTATCTGCTGCTCGGCGTCCATGGCCAGCGCATCAGCGTCGGTGCTGTCCGGCGCGAAAAGGGACATCTGCACCGGAGCCCCGCCGTGGAGCACCGCCAGCGCGGAGCCGGCTGACTCGACCTCCTCGGTCACTGCTCGCCACCGCTGGGCGGGGCTGCGCAAGAGCGCGAGGAGGGCACCTCTCTCAGTCACGCCCATTACCTCATTCTATTCGAATAGGGAGTCGAATTACTAGAGGATTGTCCATGTCGTCCTGTAGAGCGCCAGGCCGAGGCGATAGCCCTAGGATGACAGGTCTTCCCTTGCCGTACGGCTGCTCGCGGTCCCTGCCCGCGTCCCCCACGATTATCCGGCACCAGTACATGCGCGATCCGCTAGCTGTCAATCACGCCTGCGCCGTTGGCGCGCGGTGAGGTGAAGCCGGTGTCCGCGTCCGCCAGGAACAGCGACTCCTGGGCGCCGAGAGGACGGGCGTTGAGCGGAGGAGCCTCTGCGGTGGGGCCGCAGGCAGTAGCTTTGGCAGCGTGATGCGATCGGCCCGCCATGCCGCCGTCCGCGCGCTGAGCGCGGACCGGCGCGCATCAGGGGTCAAGCCACCAGGCCCCGGTCTCTTGGGGAGGCTGCGCTGGCGGGCGGCTGAGTGGGATACGGGCACGGCGCCGCGGATCGCGGTCCTGTTCGCGTGGCTAGGGGTATTCACTGCGCTGTCGTATCTGCCTCACTTGCACGCTCACCTGAGTGTCGCAGCTGCGACGACCGGCCTGCTTGTTGACATATGGCAAGTGCAGGCCGCCAGCGTGGGTCTGGTCTTCGCGCTGGCCGTCTTCGTCTTCGGGCTGCTTCAGGGGCGGGGGCGGCTCACCTACCGCGACTTCCTCCGGCGGACCCGGGCGCTGCCGCTGGCCACGTTCAACGTGGCCTCCCTGCTGTTCAACGGCATGGTCCTGCTCGGGCTCGGCCGGCAGGTGCCGGGCACGGCGAGCGCCCCCGGCCGGGGCTGGGCCGTCACGGAGGCGAGCGTTATCGCGCTGCTCGCGATCTTGACGATCGTGATCGTGCTCGCCGGTACAGTGCGCGCCATCGACCCCGAGACGGAGGCCGAAGTGCAGCGCGAACACAGGGAGACCGCCGTCGCCATGGCGGCTCGCGGCGAGCTGCTCCAGGACAAGTCGGTGGAGCTGATGAACGGGTGGAAGCACCCGGTCGCGTTCCTACCGGCGTATTCGGGGCCCGGGCTGGCAATTGCCTTTGCGGGCCCCGGCCAGGGGATAGTCAGCGATGTCTCGGTGTGGAAACTGCGTGTTATGGGGCTCCTGGGGCCTGTTTTCCGCCGTCGCGCGCCGGTCCTGCAGGCGTGGCCCGACAAACTTGTCAGCTCCGGAGCGCCGCTGCTTACGATCGACGCGTCTAGCACGTGGCTGGAGCGCTCCTGGGCCCGATCGTCGCTCAGCTCACGCGTCGTTCGATCCGACCGGCTCGGGAACGCGCTGGCGATTCTGCACGGGGAGACCCTCGGACATATTCGCGCGGGACGGCCGGCCGAGACCGCAGCCGGCATGCGGGCCTTCTGCGGCCTCATGGGACTGCTGTGGCAGGCCTACGCCGCGTACGGTCGCGCCTACGGACCGGATCCGGGTAGAGCATTCATGCGCTACGGGCGCGGGCCGGGGGAACTACTCGACGAGCTGCTGGATGACCTGCTGCGCGCGGCTGCGGTCAGTGGCGACCCCGCGATTGAGCGCGAGGCCTCCGGGATTCCCCGCGTGATCGCCCGCGAAGCGCTGTACGGGGAGTTGCCCGCCGTCGTCTGGCGGGCACTGGCCATGCTGGAAGGCGTCTACACTTCTGTCGCTGGCGAGCTCAGTGACGGCGGTGATCGCGACATGCCTGCCACGGGGCTCGCGCAGCGCCGACTCGACGCTCCGTTCGGGTCGCTGCTGGCTTTCACGGACCTTTACCTCGGGCAGGCGATCGACCAGGCCGCATCCGGCGGCGACGTGAGCTGGGACCGCAGGCGACTGCCGCCGGCCGATTTCCTACTCAGCCAGCTGCACGCCGCCAACGAGGTGATGCTCCGCCTGCTGCGCCGCGCCGTCCAGTTCGGAGACTCCGCGACGGCGGTCCGCGTACTCGGCAAGTGGAGGCTGCCCGACCTGCCGTTGGCCCGGAACGCTGCCGAGATGCAGGCGAGTGCTGCCGGGGACGGCGGGGCTTCTAGGCGCGGCGGCGGCCTGGCCCAGGACCTCGCCGACGCTCAGGGCCGCCTCGACGCGATGCTCCTGCGGCTGCTAGTGACGGCGTTGGACGCCGACCGGGCGGCGCGGCAGAAGACGCCACGGCCCGACCCGGCCGACGGCGACAGCTCGGGTGACCCGGTGGCGGATGCAATCCTCGACCGCCTCCCCGACGGCGGCCTGTGGCGCGCTCTGGAAACGGCGATTAGGACTTCAGACGGCGACTGGACCTGGCAGGCGCAAGATGAAGGGATCACGGTGTCTGGCGAGGTCTTCATCGGCAGCGTCGACACCGGCGGCCCGCTCACTGAGGCCTTCGCCCTCGCCGCCATCGCCCGCCCCAGCCTGGTGGCCGGCACCGCCCCTGGCCGGAGGATGGCGCTGGAGCGCACCCAGGCGCTGATTACCGCAGTCGACCAGGCCCTCGTCCGCGAAGCGCCATGGCTCGTACGGCACAGCCGTCCACCGCACGACCTCGCCAGGAACGCCGACAGCATCAAGGAACAACTGGCAGAGGCGGGAGAGGCCGCGGAGGCCGAGCTGGAACTGGAGATCCGCACCAGCCGAGTTCGTACGGACATCCGAGACGAGGCGGCCCGGCGGGCGCGCACTGCCTTCCGCGAGCGCGATGTGGTCGGGGCGATCTTCGCCCGGGCCGGGAAAACTGCGGAGGGGGGACAGGACCTGCAGCCGCTCACCGTCACGTTCAACGCTGACCGGCGCTGGTTCACCTCCGTGGACGACGCCGAGTGGGATGCCGGTTCTCTCGGCAGCCAGTTGGGCGCCGCTCTCGCTATACGGTCATTGCAATACTTGCACCTGATTGCCGCGCGGGACCCAGAAGCGCACACGGTACGTCGGGAGGGCGCGGCTGCGGCCGTCCGCGAGGCGATCACGGACCTGTCAGCGACCGCGGCGGGGCAAGAACGGCGCGCAGCGGCCAACCGCGCTGTGGTTCTCATCCCCGACCTCGACTACGACGACAGAGAAGCCCTACAGATCGGGCGGGCCGGGCGGAACGGGCGACTGGCGGCCGCCGCTAGCAAGGAGCTGGGGCACTTCGGCCTCGAAGCGGAAGGCCTCGCAGCCCAGGTCCGCGGCATCATCGACGGGGCCCTCGTGATCCAAACCAGCGTCCGCCAGATAAACGAAGCCGGCCTGCGAGAGAGAAACATCGTGGTCGTCGACCTCGCGCGCTTCGGCGTGCTGAGGCGCGGCTCGCCTGCAGGCACCCGCCCCTCGGAGCCCGAGCTCGGCCTATACGAGCCGCCCGACCCGCTCCGTCCTGACTCCGGCGACGCGCCCGCCCCCGTCATCGGGAACCCGCCGGGCCCCCTGCAAGTACAAGTCTCGCTTAGCCTTCTGGCCGACATCGATATTCAGGACCTCGCCGCTGTAAGCGTCATCAGACTCGAATAACCGGTCTCATAGCAACGGTGCAGCGTCGTCCGCCGTGCTCGTCTCTAGAGCGTCGGGGATCCCTGCATGCGCGTGGAACCAACCGGTGTGCTCGATAAGTGGTGACAGCCCGCGCCTCTTCCGCGTGCGGTCAGACCTGCGCACCGGGTACTCACGGGGCCTGGTCGAGCACCGCGAAGGTCCTGCAGCCCTTGATCTCCGTGGGACCTCCGGCACGATAGGCGCTGCGTCCGCCTGGGCTGCCCCGCGTTTCCTGGACAGGTAATCTGCGGTTAATTCACGCTGCTACCTGCTTACTCAGGAGCTCATCCATGACCTCTTGCGGGGTCCGGTAGCCGAGTCCCGAGTGGAGACGTGTCTTA
>Ga0335075_10009420_pt1 | contig 14898 bp, 13 predicted proteins | sample Lox_Sample_24_FD_206723 | JGI IMG/M metagenome (GOLD analysis project Ga0335075, IMG submission 206723) | Soil microbial communities from Loxahatchee National Wildlife Refuge, Florida, United States - Lox_Sample_2.4 | ecosystem: Environmental > Terrestrial > Soil > Wetlands | place: USA...
CCGCCGCCCACAAGGCGAAGATCGAATCCTACATCCAGCTGTGCCAGGACGAGGGCGGCGAACTGGTCATCGACGGCAGAGGCTTCACCCTGCAGGGCCATGAGCAGGGCTTCTTCGTCGGCCCGACCTTCTTCGATCATGTGAAACCGCACTTCCGCTCCTACCGGGAGGAGATTTTCGGACCCGTGCTGCAGATGGTCCGCGCCGACAGCTTCGAGGAGGCGCTGCGCCTCCCCTCCGAGCACGATTACGGCAACGGCGTCGCCATCTTCACCCGCAACGGCCATGCCGCCCGCGAGTTCGCGGCGCGCGTGAACGTGGGCATGGTCGGGATCAATGTCCCCATTCCCGTCCCCGTCGCCTATCACACGTTCGGCGGCTGGAAGCGCTCGGGCTTCGGCGACATCGACCAGCATGGCCCCGAGGGCGTCCGCTTCTGGACCAAGTCCAAGAAGGTCACCCAGCGCTGGCCGGACGGATCCGCAACCGGCGAAAACGCCTTCGTCATCCCGACCATGGGGTGAGGGCGGCGGACCGGAACATGGACGTTCGCTGCGTCATCCTGACGAACGTCAGGGCCCATGAACGTGGAGCCGGTGGCTATTCTCGGCCGTCATGTTCATGGGTGCTGAATCCGGTTCGGCATGGCGTTATGGGAGTGTCATGAGACGGTTCCTCGCCCTTTGCCTTGCCCTCTTCGCCCTCGCCGCCTCGGCGCAGGCCGAGAAGCGCATCGCCTTCAGCTTCGATGACGTCCCGCGCGGGCCCGGCGCGTTCATGACGGTGGAGGAGCGGACGCCGCGCCTGATCGCGGCGCTGCGCCGCGCCGGCATCCGGCAGGCGGCCTTCTTCGTCAATCCGGGCCACCTCCAGCAGCCCTGGGGTCCGGGCGGCGAGGCGCGGATCGACGCCTATGTCCGCGCCGGCCACGTCATCGCCAATCACAGCTTCAGCCATCCGGCGCTCAGCCAGATCGGCGCCGAGGCCTATCTCGCCAATATCGACCAGGCCGAAACCTGGCTGCGCGGCCGCCGCGGCTACCGGCCCTGGTTCCGCTACCCCTTTCTCGACGAGGGCACGCGCGCGAACCAGCCCGGCCTTGCCGTCCGCGACGCCGTCCGCGCCGGCCTCGCCCAGCGCCGCCTGCTGAACGGCTATGTCACCATCGACAGCTACGACTGGTACCTGGACAATCTCGCCAACGCGGCCCGACGCGAGGGCCGGCAGATGGACATGGACGCGCTGCGCGAACTCTATGTCCGGATCGTCGTCGAGACCGCCGAGTGGCAGGACCGGATCGCCCGCGAGACGCTCGGCCGCCAGCCCGTCCAGGTGCTGCTCGCCCACGAGACCGACCTGCAGACCATGTTCCTCCCCGACGCCGTCCGCGCGCTCCGCGCCCGTGGCTGGCGAATCGCGACGATGGACGAGGCCTATCGCGACCCGATCGCCCGGGTGACGCCGGAGACGCGCTATCTGGGCGGCGGCCGGATCATCGCCATGGCGGCCGCCGCCGGCCGCGCGCCCCGCGACCTCGCCCCGCCGCTGAACGAGGAGGCGACCATCCAACGTCTGTTCAACGAACGGGTGCTTCGCCTGCCCCCTGCAACAAGCCAGGAGACCGCTCGATGATCGCCACCCTGCTCAGCGCCGCCCTGACGATCCCGCCGCCGCCGGACTGGCAGCCGCCGCGTTTCGAGGGACCCGTGCTGATGTGCGGCAGCACCTACGGCCTGAGCCTGGTCGCCGGGGAGAATGCGACTTTGAGCTGGCCTGGCGAGGTGTTCATCAACGATGTCTTCTCCACCTTCACCGTCGCGACCCCGCGCGGCGCGGTCGTCGTCACCGAGAACGGGCCCACCACCCGGCCGTCCGGCGCCGGGCGGCGCGACGGGCGGGTCGGCACGCGTTTCATCATGAACCATGGCGGCGGCGTCTACAGCGTCCAGGTCGCCACCGCCGGCAACATCCGCGCCGTTACCCTGCGCTTTCCCGCCACCTTCGCCGCGGCGGACCGCCGCGCTTTGCTGACCCGCCTGCGCGCGGCGCCGTCCGCCGCACAATGCGGCCGGCCCGTCAGCGGCTCGATAGGAGCCTGAAATGAGCCAGTTCGACCTCACCGACGAGCAACGCCAGATCCAGGAGATGGCGCGCCAGTTCACCGCCGACGCGATCACGCCCCATGCCGCCGAATGGGACGAGAAGCATATCTTCCCGCGCGACACGATCCGCGCGGCGGCCGAGCTCGGCTTCGGCTCGATCTACGTCTCCGAGGAAAGCGGCGGCATCGGCCTCGGCCGGCTCGAGGCGGCGTTGATCATGGAGGCGATGGCCTATGGCTGCCCCTCCACCTCCGCCTTCATCTCCATCCACAACATGGCCTCGTGGATGATCGACCGCTTCGGCAGCCAGGCGGTGAAGGACAAATATCTCCCGCAAATGATCACCATGGAGCGGATCGGCTCCTATTGCCTCACCGAGCCGGGCTCGGGCTCCGACGCGGCGGCGCTCAAGACCAGGGCCGTCCGCGACGGCGACCATTATGTCGTCACCGGCTCCAAGGCCTTTATCTCGGGCGGCGGCGAGAATGAGAATTACGTCGTCATGGTCCGCACTGGCGTCGACGGCCCCAAGGGCATTTCCTGCCTCGTCGTCGAGAAGGAGATGGCGGGCGTCTCCTTCGGCGCGAACGAGAAAAAGCTCGGCTGGCATTCCCAGCCCACGGCCCAGGTCAATTTCGACAGTGTCCGCGTGCCCGTCGAGAATCTCGTTGGCGGCGAGGGCGAGGGCTTCCGCATCGCGATGATGGGGCTGGACGGCGGCCGCCTGAACATCGGCGCCTGCAGCCTCGGCGGCGCCCAGCGCTGCCTCGACGAGGCGGTGAACTACACCAAGGAGCGCAGGCAGTTCGGCCAGGCCATCGCCGATTTCCAGAACACCCAGTTCATGCTCGCCGACATGGAGACCGAGCTGCAGGCCGCCCGGATGCTGCTCTACGCCGCCGCGGTGAAGGTCACCGAGAATGCGCCGGACAAGACCAGGTTCGCCGCCATGGCCAAGCGTCTCGCCACCGACAGCGGCTCCTCGATCGTCGACCGCGCGCTGCAGCTGCACGGCGGCTACGGCTATCTCCAGGATTATCCGATCGAACGCTTCTGGCGGGATCTCCGCGTCCACTCGATCCTCGAGGGCACCAATCAGGTCATGCGCATGATCGTCGGCCGCGAACTGACCCGGCAATAAGATGGACGTGAGAACCGGAACCCCGGCGGCCTCGGCAGAAGGGGAAATCGTGACCGACAAAGTGATCAGCCGCATCGAGGGCCGCACCGGCCGGATGAGCCTGAATCGCCCCAAGGCGATCAATGCGCTCGACCTCGACATGGTGCGCGCCATGACCGAGGCCCTGCGCAACTGGCAGCACGATCAGGCGGTGAAGCTGATCCTGATCGACCATCATGCCCAGCCGGACGGCGACGGAAAACCGGCCCGCGGCTTTTGCGCCGGCGGCGACGTCGTCTCGATCGCGAAGAGCGCCGAAGGCAGCGGCGCGGCGGGTCAGGCCTTCTTCTTCGAGGAATATCGGCTCAACCACCTCATGTACACCTATCCGAAGCGCGGCGTGGTGTTCATGGACGGGATCACCATGGGCGGCGGCGTCGGCATCGCCTGCCCCTGCAAATATCGGATCGCCACCGAACGTACCGTCTTCGCCATGCCGGAGACCTCGATCGGCCTGTTCCCCGACGTGGGCGGCGGCCGCTATCTCTCGCGCCTGCGCGGCCGGGTCGCCCAGTTCCTCGGCCTCACCGGCGCCCGGCTCGACGGCGCCGAATGCGTCGCCCTGGGCCTCGCCACCCACTATATCCCCTCCGACCGGCTGGAGGAGGTGAAACGGCAATTGATCGACGTGCCCGAACATGTCGAGATGATCCTGCGCAAGGCCGCCGTCGAGCCGCCGCCGGCGCGGATCGTGAACAATTACGGCATGATCGACCGCTGCTTCGCCTCGGACCGGTTCGAGGACATCCTCGCCTGCCTGGAGGAAGACGGCTCGGACTGGGCGCGGAAGGAGCTGAAGACGCTCCGCGCCAAATCCCCCACCGCCTGCAAGGTGTCGCTCCGCCTGCTGGTGGAGAGCCCGATGCAATTCCATTTCCTAGACGAGATGCGCCTGGAATATGGCATCGTCGTCCGCATGTTCCGCCACCCGGATTTCGCGGAAGGGGTGCGCGCTTTGCTGATCGACAAGGACAATGCGCCGCGGTGGAACCCTTCCACCCCCGAAGGCGTCACCGATGCCATGATCGACAGCATCTTCGAACCGCTCCCGGCCGACCAGGCCTGGACCCCATTGGGAGCCGACGCATGACCGACAGCCGCGTCTGGCATCTACCCGACTCCGCCCCGCAGCCGGCGGAGCTGGCCGCCGCCTGGACCCGGGTGATCGAGAACGGCATTGCCGCGATCCGCGCCGGGGCCGCGCACGCGCCCGCCAGCCTCGCCTTCGATCCGACCGCCCCGGCGCGCGCCATGGCGGAATTCTCGGTCCAGCTCTGGTCCAACCCGATGGCCGTGCTGCAGGCGAGCCAGGCGGCCGCGTCCGAATGGATGGAATTGTGGGGCGCCTCCGCCCGCCGCCTCGCCGGCCAGCAGGTCGCGCCGGTGATCGCGCCGGAGCGCGGCGACCGCCGCTTCGGCGACGCCGCCTGGAGCGAGGATCCGGTCTTCGACTATCTCAAACAAGCCTATCTGCTCGCCTCGAAGCAGGCCGCCGACCTCGTTGCCAATGCCGAGGGCGTCGACGAGGCCACCCGCACCCGCGCCGAATTCTACACCCGGGCCTGCCTCGACGCGCTGAGCCCCGCCAATTTCGCCTTCACCAATCCCGAGGCGATCCGCCGGGCGATCGACACCGGCGCGATCAGCCTGCTCTCCGGCCTCGCCAATTTGCTCGCCGATGCCGCCACCGATGCCCGTCTGCCCGTTCGCCGCGCCTCGGCGGCATTCGAACTCGGCAAGGACCTCGCCGCCACGCCCGGCAGCATCGTCTTCCAGAACGAGTTGATGCAACTCATCCAATACGCGCCGGCGACGGACGAGACGTACCAGCGTCCCCTCCTCTACGTCCCGCCGTTGGTGAACAAATATTATCTGCTGGACCTGCAGCCGAAGTCGTCGCTGATCCGCTGGCTGGTCGAGCAGGGCCACACGCTGTTCGTCGTCTCCTGGGTCAATCCCGGTCCGGAGCTCGCGGAAAAGGGCGTCGACGACTATCTTGAGCTTGGCCCCCTCGCCGCGCTGGACGCGATCGAGAGAGCGACCGGCGAGAAGGCGGTCGACCTGTTCGGCTTCTGCATGGGCGGCACCCTCGCCGCCATGGCCGCCGCCCGGGCCAAGCGGGGCCGTATCGCGTCGCTGACCACGATCGGCTCGATGTTCGACTTCACCAACATGGGCCAATGGTCGACCTTCCGCGAACCCGCCCAGCTGGAGCAGATGGAGAAGCATCTCGAAGCGAAAGGCGTGATGGCCGCGCACGAGCTGCAGGCGCTGTTCTCGGTGGTCCGCGCCAACGATCTGATCTGGTCCTCGGTCGTCTCCCACTATCTGCTCGACAAGGAGGTGCCGCCCTCGGACATCCTCCACTGGTTCGCCGACGGCGCCCATATTCCGAGCGCCTTCTTGCTCGATTGGGTGAAGCGCATCCTCGTGGCCAACGAACTCACGCAGCCCGGCGCTCTCGCCTTCGACACGCCCGCCATGGTGATCTCGCTGAAGGACGACCACGTCTCCGCCTGGCAGGCCACCTATGACGGCGCGAAATTGCTCGGTGGCGAGACCCGGTTCCTGCTCGGCGGCTCCGGCCACAATGCCGGCGTAATCAACCCACCCTCGGCCAACAAGCATGGCTACTGGACCAACGCCGCCATGCCCGACAGCGCCGAGGCGTGGCTGGAGACCGCCACGCGTCACGAAGGCTCGTGGTGGCCCGAATGGCAGGCATGGCTGGTCCGCGATGGCGTGGCGAAGGTGAAGGCGCGGAAGCCGAAGAACGAGATCGAGCCGGCGCCGGGCAGCTACGTGCGCATGAGATAGGGACGAATGTGCTCTGGCGAAGGCCGGAGCGCTGGATGAAGCGCGGAAACACCGGAGATGAAGCGGCCAACGCTCCGGCTTTCGCCGGAGCACGAAAGTGAGTGAGACAATGGCAGATTACGAAACCATCCTGGTCGAGAAAAAGGGCGCGGTGGCGCTCGTCACCCTGAACCGCCCACAGGCGCTCAATGCCCTCAACAGTCAGGTCCTCGGCGAGCTGATCGCCGCCTTCGCAGCCTATGACGCGGACGCCAGCCAGCGCTGCCTCGTCCTGACCGGCAGCGGCGAGAAGGCGTTCGCCGCGGGGGCGGACATCAAGGAAATGGAGACGCAGGGCTTCGCCGAGATGTACGGCGTCAATTTCTTCGCCGGTTGGGAGAAGGTCACCGCGACCCGCAAGCCGTGGCTCGCTGCCGTGAACGGCTTCGCGCTCGGCGGCGGTTGCGAGGTCGCGATGATGGCGGATTTCATCATCGCCGCCGACACCGCCAAATTCGGCCAGCCCGAGATCAAACTGGGCGTCGCCCCGGGCATGGGCGGCTCGCAGCGCCTCACCCGCGCGATCGGCAAGGCCAAGGCGATGGAGATGTGCCTGACCGGCCGGATGATGGGCGCCGAGGAGGCCGAGCGCGCCGGTCTTGTCGCCCGCGTCGTCCCCGCCGCCGATCTGCTCGCCGAGGCACTAAAGACCGCCGAGCAGATCGCTGCCATGGCTCCGCTCGCCGCCATCGCCAACAAGGAGATGGTCAACGCCACCTTCGAAAACGGCCTCTCCCAGGGCATCCTCTTCGAGCGCCGCCTCTTCCACGGCCTGTTCGGGACCGAGGATCAGAGGGAAGGGATGACGGCGTTCGTCGAGAAGCGGGCAGGGGTATGGAAGGGGAAATAAGAGCGGTGCTCCGGCGAAGGCCGGAGCGCTGGATGCCGCGCGAAGGCGCCTGAAATGGAAATCACAACGCTCCGGCCTTCGCCGGAGCACGACGGAGAGAGTGAAATGGCACGCGTAGCCTTCATCGGCCTCGGAAATATGGGCGGCGGCATGGCCGCGAACCTCGCCAAGGCGGGCCACGAGGTCACCGCCTTCGATCTCAGCGAGGATGCGCTTGCCCGCGCCGAGGCGCGCGGCGCCGGCCGCGCCGGTTCCGCCGCCGAGGCCGTGGCGAACGCCGAGGCGGTGGTCACCATGCTTCCCGCCGGCAAGCATGTCCGCGACGTCTATGCCCAGTCCGTGCTCGGCAGGGCGCCGGCCGGCGCGATCCTGATGGACTGCTCGACCATCGACGTCGACTCTGCCCGCGCCGTCATCGCCGACTCGGTCGCCGCGGGCTACGACATGGTCGACGCGCCCGTCTCGGGCGGCATCGCCGCGGCCGAGGCCGGCACGCTCACCTTCATGGCCGGCGGCACGGACGCGGCCTTCGCGCGCGCCCGGCCGTTCCTCGAGCGGATGGGCAAGGCGGTGATCCATGCGGGCAATGCCGGCGCCGGCCAGGCCGCGAAGATCTGCAACAACATGCTGCTCGGCGCCACGATGGCCGCCACCTGCGAGACCTTCGCCATGGCCAGGAAGCTCGGCCTCGACCTGCAGACCTTCTACGACATCTCCTCCAAGGCCTCGGGCCAGAGCTGGTCGATGACCTCCTACTGCCCCGTCCCCGGCGTCGGCCCGGAGACGCCCGCCGACCGCAATTATGACGGCGGCTTCGCGGCCGCGCTCATGCTGAAGGATCTGCGCCTCGCCATGGAGGCCGCGCGCAGCGTCGACGCCTATACGCCGATGGGCGCCGAGGCGGAGGAGCTCTATACCCGCTTCGCCGAGGCGCTGGGCGGCGGCGGCAAGGACTTTTCCGCGATCATCAAGATGATCGACGACAGCTGGCAGGCGCCGGCCGGGTCGGAAGCCTAGCAGGCACTCATGCTTCGGCGTCACCCTGAACTCGTTTCGGGGTCCAGGGTGGCGTCGCTCTCACGTCAGTGGGTCCCCGCCGGCATGGCAGCGTGGTCCACCCTGGATGCTGAAACGAGTTCAGCATGACGGCCTTGGAGGGCCTTCAGTTGGCCGCGGGGGTCTCCGGCGCCGGCCGGGCCGAGCCGATCTGCCCCTCGATGCCGATCATCGTCGCGTCGCCGACATTGCGGGTCAGGATGATGCAGGGCTCGCGGAAGCGCGGCCGCGCGCAGATCTGCCAGCGGTCGCCCGGATGCAGCGAGAGCGAGCGGATGTTCCAGTCCGTATGGACCGAGGACCGCGCCTCGTTGATCATATGCTGCTCGCCGTTGAAGTTGGTTTCCTTGTAGAGGATCAACTCGCCATGCACCGAGTGCATCTTGGTGCCGGTGCCAGTCTGCCCGCTCTGGGCGAGCAGCGGCATGGCGGCGATGCCCGCGACGGTGACCGCCGCAACGTAAATTTTCTTCATGATGAGCCCTTGTGCAGTCTTAGGGTTAGGCCACGGAGATTACGCCCCGCGCCCCGCTTTGCAAGCCTTGCCATGGGGTCGCTGAACCGACGCTGTCCGCCCGCTCAGGAAGCGAGCACCGCGCCGATCGCCTTCTCCCAGCCGGCCAGCCGCGCCGCCCTCGTCTCCGCCGCCATGGCGGGCCGGAAACGCTCGACCGCGCCGCGGATCGCCTTCGCCGCCTCGAGCGAGCCGAACAGGCCCGCGCCCACGCCCGCGAGCATCGCCGCGCCGAGCGCCGTGGTCTCAATGAAGGCCGGCCGCTCCACCTCCAGCGCCAGCACATCCGCCAGATCCTGCGCGAGCCAGTCATTGGCGACCATGCCGCCGTCCACCTTCAGCACGCCCCAAGCCGCGCCGTCGCCGGCGAAAGCGGCCATCAGATCGTGGGTCTGGTGCGCCATCGCTTCCAGCGCCGCGCGTACGATATGCGCCCGCCCCGCCGCGAAGGACAGGCCGGTCAGGGCGGCCCGCGCCTCCGGCCGCCAGTGCGGCGCGCCGAGCCCCGCCAGCGCCGGCACCAGATAGACGCCCGCATTGTCCTCGACCGAGCGCGCCAGCGTCTCGCTCTCCGGCGCCGTCACCAGCATGCCGAGCGCGTCCCTGAGCCACTGGATCAGGCTGCCGGCGACGAATACCGAGCCCTCTAGCGCATAGTGTCGTTCGCCGCCGAGCTGCCACGCCACCGTGGTCAGCAGCCGGTGGCGCGACACCGGCGCCGTCGTCCCCGTATGCGTCAGCACGAACGCGCCGGTGCCGTAGGTCGCCTTGGTCTCGCCCGGCGACAGGCAGGCCTGCCCGATCGCCGCCGCCTGCTGGTCCCCGGCCATGCCGCAGATCGGGATCGCCGCGCCGAACAGTTCGGGGTCGGTTTCCCCGTACAATCCCGCGCAGTCCACGATCTCCGGCAGCGCCCCCCGCGGCGCGCCGAACAGTTCGCACAGGCCCGCATCCCAACCGCCTGCGTGAATGTCCATCAACGCCGTGCGCGAGGCGTTGGTCGCATCGGTGACGTGCAGCCCGCCGGTCAGCCTGAACACCAGCCAGCTCTCCACCGTGCCGATGCAGAGGTCGTCGCCCGCGGCGGCAACGTCCGGCCAGTTCTGCATCGCCCAGCCGATCTTGGAGCCCGAGAAATAAGGATCGAGCAGCAGCCCGGTCCGCCGCTGCAGGCTCTCCTCGTGCCCCGCCCCCTTCAGCGCCGCGCACATCTCGGCGGTCCGCCGGTCCTGCCAGACGATCGCCCGCGACAGCGCCCGGCCCGTCTTGCGCGACCAGAAGCAGATCGTCTCCCGCTGGTTGGTGATCCCGATCGCGGCGATCCGCGCCGCGCCCCCGTTCCCCAGCACCGTCCGCGCGCAACGCAGGGTCGCCGTCCAGATCTCCTCCGCGTCATGCTCGACCCAGCCCGGCCGCGGATAATGCTGGGTCAGCTCCGCCTGCTCGACCCCGAGGCAGGCGCCGTCCGCGCCGAACAGCATCGCCCGCGTGCTCGTGGTGCCGGCGTCGATGACGAGGATGGTGTCGCGCATTGCATCTGCTCCCGACACCATCGTCCTTCCCGCGCAAGCGGGAATCCAGCTTTTTCTTTCGGCCTCTCCAGGACGGCCGGAGCCTTGCTCCCGCGGGAATGACCCGGCCGTATTCGGCTACCCGACCCCCAGCGCCCCGCGCGCGTACCATTCCTCCTTCATCTTCTCCTTGAACCAGAGATAGTCGGCGTCGGAATTGGGATCGAAGCGGGCCACGTCCCATTTCTGGAGATAGTCGAAATAGGGCCAGTGCAGGTCGTTGGTTGCCGCATATTGATAGCATTGGATGGTGATGCAGGGCTCCGGATCCAGATTCTCCAGCTTGTGGATCTGGTTCAGCCGCGAGGAGATCCAGGTGACCTCGCCGGTGCGGAACACGGCGGTGCCGTAGGGCTGCTCGTGATGGCGGGAGAGCATCGGATAAAGGTGCACGTTGATCGCGCCGTGCAGCACCTTGATGACCGCGTCGGCACCGCCATGGTCGTGGATCGGCGAATAATGTTTGTGCGGCCAGATCTCCATGACGAAGGGGATGCCCGGCGATTCCCCCTGATTGCCGCCCAGGGTGATCCGCAAATAGGTGGCGAGTTCGTTCTTCTCGCCGAACTCGCTCGCTTTCTCCTCCAGCTTGTCGTGGCACCAGAGGCCCCTGGTCTCGATGCTGCGTTTGATCGCCTGCGAGAATTCCGGGAAGTCGGGCCCGTCGAGGACGAACGCCTTGCCCGCGACATTCTGGTAGAGCTGCTGGCAGGCGGGGGTGAGATTGGCGGGGACCGCCACCCGGTCCGTCTCCCGCGCCACGTCGTCCATGGTGATCATGTCCGGATCCACCACCTTCATCGGCGTCGCATAGGTGACGGGATCGCGCCAGATCTCCGCCTCGCCGCGGATTTCGGCGCGCAATTCGACCTCGCCCACCTCGCAGAGCCAGCCATAGGGATCGGGCGCGCCGTCCGCCGGCTTCGGCCCGAGATAATGCTCCATCAGCATCGTCTCCAGCCGCATCTCGCCCTTGCCGTAGCGCAACAGCCTATTGTGGCAGTCCAGGCTGAACCAATAAGGGCAGAGCGGGTCGGGATCGAGGCCGAGCACCGGCATCCAGTCGGCCCCCGCCTCCTTCGGCTCCAGCACGCACCAATGGCCCTCGCGAAACTCGCTGAGCGTCGCCGCGCCGAACTCGACGCTCCAGCGGAAGCCCGGCGCGCCCCAGCAATCGGCGCGCAGGGTGACGGTGAAGCGGCTTCGCTGCGCGATCGCGAAGGCGATCGTGCCCTGCCCCTTTACCGGCAGCCGTGCCTGCCGCGGCTCATGCTCCTGCCCCGGCTCCGCCGCGCCCAGCAGCACCCGCGCCGGCAGCGCCAGAAAATCCCCATGCGCATCCGCCATTTTATTTCCTCTTCCCAACGAGATCGAATCGTTTCGATGGAGAGGAAAGTAATCCCAAATAGTCTTAAGACGGAATTGCGAACGCGTCCTTCATCTCCGCGAAAACGGAAGTCCGGTTTCTTTTGGTAGTTGGAGGCCAGACCCGGCCGGGGGTCAGCCGGCGCCGCCGTCCTTCGGGCGTCGCCGGGTGAGCCGGTAGACGGTCGCCGGCGGCAGGTTGCGCAGGGTCCGGCCGATCCGCTTCGATTCGATGCCCAGCCGCTCGCGAATCTGCTTCGGCACGGGGCAGCGAGGGCCGTAGGTGAACTGGTAGAAGGCGCCGTCCTCTCGCAAATAATGGAAGCTGTCGGTCAGCACGCCCATGATCTTGCGCGGCGACATGCTCAGCAGGGGCAGGCCGCTCACCACCGCGCCGACGCTGCCGGCGGGGTAGAGATTGTGGCTCGCCAGCCGCGCCGCGTCCGCCTCGACGACGCTGGCGCGCGGGAAGCGCTCGCGGAGCATCGCCAGGAAGTTCGGCCCGCTGTCGATCAGGGTCAGGTCGCCCTCGTCGAGCCCGCGCGCGATCAGCGCCTTGGTAAAGACGCCGGTGCCCGCGCCGAGCTCGATGACCGGGGCATGCGAGGCGTCGATCTCCTTGGTGATCAGGCGGGCCAGCGCGTCGCCCGACGGCATCACCGCCCCCACCTTCTCCGGATTGGATTTCCGGGAGCGCAGGAATTGCAGCAGGTCGGACTTCTTCTGCTTCGGCCTGGCCGTCACGGCTCCCATCCCGGCATCACCCTCGAATCCGCGCGCGCCCGCGATGGAGCCGCAGCGGCACGCGCTGCCACTCTCGGGGCGGCATCGCAAGCCTTAGCGTACATCAAGCGCGGCGGAATCCGTCTTGGACCGGGTCAGCGGCCGCGATCTCGTCCCACTGGATGGCGAGCCGGCGATGGTCCGCGCGATCGATGACGATCGGCAGAATATCGCCCGCCTTCGGGAATTTGTCGGTCAGGATCATCGCGTTCTGCCGGTGCACGAAGGGCGCCTGGCCGGGGATGGTGACGATCCCGGTGATCGCACCGCCCTGCCAGACCGCCTGCTCCTCGCTCGCGCTCGCCAGCGACATCTGGGTGACGAGCATCGTCGCCCGCGCCGGATCCTTCATCCGCCTTACCTGCGCGCGACGGAACGGGACCACGATTCCGAACCAGGCGGCCAAGCCGGCGAACAGGATCGCGACACCGACGATAGCCAAAGTGATGATGATGTCGGTGGGCATCGGGCCTTAACCCTCGTCATCCCGGACTTGATCCGCGAGCCAGGAACATAGAACGGAGAAGCCGACCCCTCCATGTTCATCGACGCTGGATCAAGTTCAGCATGACGCTAAGGGACCGCATGGACTCCTTCGATCTCCTCATCGTCGGCGGCGGCATCAACGGGACCGCGATCGCGCGCGACGCGGCGGGGCGCGGGCTCAAGGTGCTGCTCGTCGAGAAAGACGATCTCGCCAGCCATACCAGCGCCGCCTCCTCCAAATTGATCCACGGCGGCCTGCGCTACCTGGAGCAATATGAGTTCAAGCTGGTCCGCGAATCCCTGAAGGAACGCCAGGTCCTGCTCGCCACCGCGCCGCATATCGTCCGGCCGCTCGAATTCGTTCTGCCCGATCCGCCCGGCGGCCGGCCCTGGTGGATGATCCGGCTCGGCCTGCTCTTCTACGATTTCCTCTCGCGCGGCGACGAGCTGCCCCGCTCGAAGGGTCTCGGCCGCAAGGACCATCCGTTCCGCGCGCCGCTCAAGCCGGGCCGGTTCAGGCTCGGCACCTATTGGGACGCCTGGGTGGACGATGCCCGGCTCGTCGTCCTCAACGCGGTCGACGCGCATGAGAAGGGCGCGGAGATCGCCACGCGCACCGCGCTCGTCTCCGCCCGCCGCGACGGCGATGCCTGGGAGGCGACCCTCGCCGGCGGCCGCACGGTCCGCGCCACGATGCTCGTCAACGCCGCCGGCCCCTGGGTCGCGGAGGTGCTGAACCAGCGGCTGGAGACGGAGGCGGGCAGCCGCGTCCGCCTGATCAGGGGCAGCCACATCCTCGTTCCGCGTCTCTATCAGGGCGAGCAGGCCTATATCCTGCAGAATGAGGACGGGCGGATCGTCTTCGTCCTGCCTTATGGCGACCGCAACCTCATCGGCACCACCGACGTGCCGGTCGACACTCCCGGGGACGCCGTCTGCACCGAGGCCGAGATCGCCTATCTCTGCGCCGCCGCGAACGCCTATTTCACGATACAGGTGAGTCCCGCCGAAATCTCCTGGTCCTATGCCGGCATCCGCGCGCTCTTCGACGACGGCGCCAGCAAGGCGAAGGACGTCACCCGCGACTATCGCCTCGAGCTGGACGACACGCCCGGCCCGAAGCTGCTCTCCGTGTTCGGCGGCAAGATCACCACTGCCCGCCATCTCGCCGCCGAGGCGCTGGAAAAGCTCGGCATCGGCGGCTTCAAATTCACCCGCACCCAGCCGCTCCCCGGCGGCGACATCGACATCGCCTTCAACGCGGCCCTGATCCCGCTCGCGCTCTGGATGCCGGAGGAAATGGTCGTCCGCCTCGCCCGCGCTTATGGCACCCGCGTCGCCCATCTCGTCGGCAATGCCGTGCACATCCGCGACATGGGCCGCCATTTCGGCGCGGATCTCTACGAGCGCGAGGTGCGCTACCTGATCGACACCGAATTCGCGAAAACCGCCGAGGACATCCTCTGGCGCCGCACCAAGCTCGGCCTTCAGCTCACCGCAAGGGAAGCGAAGGACCTCGCCGCCTGGATGGAGAAACAGGGTGGCGAGCGCCTATCCAAGCCGCGTTCGCGCGGCTAGACACGGCGCATGAGCGGGCACGTCTTCATCAGCCACGCCTCGGAGAATCGCGACGAGGCGAACGAACTCGTTGCCTTGCTCGAGTCGAAGGGCGTCACGGCCTGGATCGCGCCGCGCGACGTCCGGCCGGGCCTGGATTATTCGGAGGAGCTGCAGCGGGCGATCGAGAATGCGGCCGCCTTCGTCGTGCTGGTCACGGATCATTCGAACAAGTCGCCTTATGTCCGCGCCGAGACGGAGATGGCCTTTTCCTGTCAGAAGCCGATGCTTCCCATGCGGCTCACCGACATCAATCCGGCGCCGGGCCTCGCCTTCTTCCTCAAGATCCGCCACTGGACGGACGCTTATGGCGCGAACCGCGAGGCGGCCCTGTCGCGGCTCGTGCTGGAATTGCAGACGCTGACCGGCAAGGCGCCGAGCTGGGCGCCCAAGGTCGGCGCCGCGGCGCCCCCGCCGCTCGCGGAGACGCCGAGACCGCCGCCACCCGTGCCGGTGCCGCCTCCGCCACCCCCGTCGCCGCCGCCGCCGCCGACACCCGGATCGCCGCCGCCTTTGTC
>Ga0335075_10009421_pt1 | contig 14897 bp, 18 predicted proteins | sample Lox_Sample_24_FD_206723 | JGI IMG/M metagenome (GOLD analysis project Ga0335075, IMG submission 206723) | Soil microbial communities from Loxahatchee National Wildlife Refuge, Florida, United States - Lox_Sample_2.4 | ecosystem: Environmental > Terrestrial > Soil > Wetlands | place: USA...
GGCCGAAGTGGGACTGGCATTCGCGAACTGTATTCGGCGGAAAAACTTATTCGATCAGGCGGAGATGGCGCAATAAACGCTCCGTCGTGAACAAGTCGACCCTAAGTTTCTCAAAGTCCCGGTCGTTCGACCAAAGTGCAATTTGGAACTGAAGGGTAAGAGCAAGCAAGTCAACGTCATCGGGATCGCGGCTGCCGATCCGCCTGATAGCTTCCTTCAAACTTGCGGCGTACCGGCTGCGACTAACAATAGTTACGGGCAGAGCTGCGACTGCCAGAAGCAACACATCGGACGGCAAACTCCTCTTTCGGGCCAAAACCATCGCATATTCTTCCACCTCTAAGAAAGTGCGTTCGGCGGTGAAGATTTCACCGACTTGAGGATGATTCAGGACTAGCCGCGCGCGGCCGCCAATCAGAGCTGACAAAAGAACATTAGCGTCCGCGGCCAGGTTCACGGCGCGCCTTTCGCCAACGCTCGAAGTCCTGCAAAACGGTTTTTTCTGTGATCCGCTTTTTCTTTAGTTGTTGCGCGATTTCGGAGGTGAGCATGGAGAAGAGTTCGCGCTTGAAATCCACGGGCAGGGTTGCTTCCTTCCAGGGAAGAAAGACTCCGGCGACTTTGCCTCTGCGGGTAATGAGAACGGGGTCGTCGGAGCGAAGAAGAGTGGTGGCCCGGTCGCGAAATTCGCGTACGCTGCTGATTTTCATGTGGTCACTCCAGTGACCATTATAACGGGCAGGTTACGCTTTCGCGTTCTTGTGAATCTCGACTGTGCTCCAGGTTTTGTCGGCGGCGTGGCAGATGTTTTCGAGCGGGCAGTCGACGCATTTCGGCTTGCGGGCGATGCAAAGTTTGCGCCCATGCCAGATGATTTGGTGGGAGAAGAGAATCCATTTCTCGCGCGGGATGATACGCATTAAATCCTGCTCGATTTTTTGCGGATCGTTGTTGGTGGTGAGCTCGAGGCGGCGGGAAATGCGGTGTACATGCGTGTCGACGACAACGCCTTCGGCTTTTTTGAACCAGGTTCCCAGGACGACGTTCGCGGTCTTGCGCGCGACTCCGGGAAGTGTAAGTAAATCTTCCATGTTGAGCGGAACCTGGCCGCCGAAATCGGCGACTATTTTTTTAGCCGCGCCTACAACGGATTTCGATTTGTTGCGAAAGAATCCGGTGGAGCGCACATCGGGCTCGAGCTGTTCGGGCTGGAGAGCGGCGAAGGCTTCGACGGTGGGATATTTGCGGAACAATTCAGGCGTGACGCGGTTGACGTTTACGTCAGTCGATTGCGCGGAGAGGATGGTCGCAACCAGAAGTTCCCATGCGCTGTTGTGGGTGAGGGCGCAGGTGACGTCGGGATAGGTTTGGTCAAGGCGCTTCAGAATCTCGGCGATGCGGTCGGGAGCAAGCGGATTGTAGGATTGTTTCTTTGGCTTGGAAGAGGGCAGCGTTTTGGCCTTGGCTGAACGGCCGGGGGCGGCCGTTCCCACATGAGCATTCCTGCTTATGCCGGAGTCTGCGCTTCCGCGTAGCTTTCGTGACGCTGGCTTCGCGGACAGGAGTGTCCGCGCCACACGAGCACCCTCCTGGCGGCCCGTGCGGGCGGGTTGACGAGGGGTTTGACCGCGGGGCATGAGGGCAACATCTTAGCAGAGACCTCGGTAACCACGCGGGCAATTGACGGGTACAGACGGCCCCGGTAGTCTGGAATTAGTCTCCGATTGGCCGAGAATTTTTGTGGCTGTAAATTCCATTCAACTCGGGCAAGTGTGGCGCAACGACGCCGATGGCCAGGATTATCTGGTCACCAAGGTGTATAGCGAAGTGTTCACGCAGTACGCCATGCTGCGGCCGGCGGGAATCACCGCTCCGGATGCGCCGACGGTTCGCCTCAAGGTGACGAAGACTCCGCAGGGCGCGTCTTTACCCGGCTATACCTTTACCCAGGATGGCTCGTTCTAGCTTCCTTTCATGACTGAAAAACTTCTCGCTGTCATTTTTGTTTTCATTAATTCTGTCATCGCGACTACAGGCTATGCCGGAGTGGCGATGCTGATGGCAATTGAGTCGGCGTGTATTCCGTTGCCCTCGGAATTGATCATGCCGTTCGCGGGCTACCTGGTATTTACGGGTACGTTCAAGTTGCTATGGGTGGCGACGGCGGGGGCGATTGGCTGCAATTTGGGGTCGCTGGTGGCATATGAGATTGGGTGTTACGGCGGGCGGCCTCTGGTGGAGCGTTACGGGCGATGGATCTTGATGGGGCGGCGCGAACTGGATTGGGCCGACCGTTTTTTTCTGCGGTGGGGATATCTAGCGGTTTTTATTGGCAGGCTGTTGCCGGTGATTCGGACTTTTATTGCGCTGCCAGCAGGCATTGCGCGCATGCCGCGCGGGCGTTTTCATCTTTATACGTTCCTGGGATCGTGGCCGTGGTGCCTGGCACTGGCATATTTCGGGATGAAGCTGGGGCAGAACTGGCGAGAGCTGGGAAAATATTTTCACAAGTTCGATGCGGTCATTCTTGTGGCGCTGGTGGCGGGGGCGGCGTGGTTCGTGTGGAGTCACTGGCAAAACAGGATCAGCGCGCAAAAGGTGATTGCCGATTGAAGCGCGAGATTTTGAACTTTCGGTGAGTGAGTATTCACTCAAACGGAAAGCTTTTAACCGCAGAGACTGCCAAGAAACATCCGCAAAGGGCGCTGAGTCGAGGCGCTTATAACTTTTGCCGCGAGCAACCTCACGAACTCTTCGACAACTGCGACGCTACAATCTGCCACCTTCCGTCGCGCTTCATGACTACATCCGAATAAACATAGCGAACGGAGACTCGTTTGCCCGCTTGTTCAATTTCATCTTCTTCCGATCCGTGGACGATGACTATATCGTCGCGCAGCATACGGATTTTCCTGCCGGTTGAGATCATCGAGATAAATCGAATCGCGCCGGAATTGAGATTATCCAGCACTTCTTTCCTGGTGAAAGATTTTCCGGACTCGTCGTATTGAATGTAATCTTCGGCGAAGATGCGAGAGAGTTCGGCGAGGTCGGCAGCGATCAGGGCGCGGTCGCCCGCTTCGAACAGTTGCAGAATTTGTTGTTCGTCGTCGAAATGCGGAGACATTCTTCCATCATACGGCGAGGGCAACGTCTGGTTCGTCGATGGATGCAATAGCTCCGGAAAAGATGTTAAAGGAGCGTAACAATCGTGCGGGAAAATGTTTATAGCGCTCATTGAAATTTGGAATTAGACACCGGGTCTCGCCGACCGTACTCTTACTTATGGAAACGAATATGTCAGTCTCGGTAGAAGATCTCCAGGTGGATTTACTGCACGAAATCAGCGTGCAGATGGCAACGGCGGAGCGGCTGCATGAAGTGCTGACGCGCGTGGTGGAATTTACTTCCGCGCTGGTGAAGTGCGACTCCTGCCTGATTTACGTTCTGGAAGACGATGAACTGGTTCTGCGGGCATCGAAGAATCCGCATCCGGAGGTGGTGGACCGGCTGAAACTGCGCGTGGGGCAGGGCATTACGGGCTGGGTGGCGGAACATCAGGAGCCGGTTGCGGTGGCCGAAGGAGCGGCGCTCGATGCGCGCTTTCAGTTTTTTCACGAGTTGCCGGAGGACAGTTACGAGGCTTTTCTTTCGGTGCCGCTGATGTGCCGGGGGCGCGTGGTGGGAGTGATTAATTTGCAGCACCGCAAGCCGCACGTGCACCGGCGCCGGGAAATTCGATTGATCTCGACTGTGGGAATTCTGGTGGGCGCGGAGATTGAAATGGCGCGCCTGGAAGATGCGAATTCAAATTTGTTTGAGAAGCTCCAGACACGGAAGGTCGTAGAACGTGCCAAAGGGATTCTGCAACGCGATTTGGGACTAACCGAAGAACAAGCCTACCTCACTTTGCAGCGGCAGAGCCGGCAGAAGCGCAAAGCCATGAAAGAGATCGCCGAGGCCGTGGTACTGAGCGACGATGTGAGAGGAAATTCAGCTTCCCCGAAACCGGCCTAGAAAGTTCCCCGCAACAACCAGATTCCTCACGCCGCAAAAGGCGCTTGTTCGGAATGACAAGAGTTTTGGAATCGCGACGAGTCTGGCTACCTAAGATTTAATGACTTGAAGGAAGGACCCGGGAGTGGATAGGGGTTATCCACTCCCGGGTTTTTCTACTGAAGGTCTGGCGTAAAAACTCTGCCTCAATCAGTGGGTGCCGGAGGCAGATGCGACGGTTTGCGGCGCTTCATGAGTTTCGGAAGGAACTGCGAAATACAGTTTCAGTCCGAACTCGGGAAGCTGCATGGTGCTGACGAAACTGCCGGCGGACCTTGAAACCAGCACAAGTTGGCTGGCACCTGGAGCCTGGGTTTCTTCGTTATCCGTGGTCAGCAACATGTAACTGGTTCCGCTGGCGGAAAGGTTGCGCAGGGTCAGCATGAGTCCTGGACCGCTGGTTCCCACCGTGAAGTGATACTTCCCAGCCGGCACAATGGAGTTTTGCCAATGCACTTCGTGGGCTAAATCAAAAGTTCCAGCGGCATTTTGCGCGGAAACGGGACTGGGCCCGAAGCTGAATGCGCTGACAACCAGTACAGCGGCGTAGACGAATCTGCGTATGGATTTCATGGGATCTCCTGTTCATTAGTCTGAAGAGCACACTGCTCGAACGAAGCGAGCGGCGCGGGCTCAGGTGGAGTGGAGAACAACGAGGTCAGGAGAAATGCGCTACCGACGGCAGGGCCGGTACGCAAACAGCAGCTTCGAAAACCCGGCTACTGAGATGGATTTCGAAGTGATTCCACTATGCAGGATGCCGGCGCTAGAGTCCAACGCAAAAAACTTATTGCTCCTATCGAACGGACGGGTGACCGCTTGATGGCGCAACGGTGCCATTGAAGCGATTTTCTGCGCGCTTGATTGCTCCGGTTTGCTAAATCGGAGCTTGATGCGAGAACATACGAGGTTTGCATTTCCATCCAGAGAGTTACTGAGGAAACGGCCAAAATATGGCGACACGGAACAAGTCTTCGAAAGCGGCGGCGGCGCGAGTGGAAGTAAAGCGGGAAGTGAAGCCGCAAAAGAAATCCAGCGACTCCGGCAGCGGAACGATTGCTCCGGCAAAAGGGAAGCTGGGAGTGATGATCCCGGGCATGGGCGCGGTGGCGACCACCTTTGTTGCGGGAGTCGAGGCCATCCGCAAAGGGTTGGCGAAGCCGATTGGATCGCTGACGCAGATGGGAACGGTGCGGTTGGGTAAACGCACCGACGGACGATCGCCGAAGATCAAGGAGTTTGTTCCGCTGGCCGGACTGGACGACCTGGTCTTTACCGGGTGGGACATTTTCGAGGACAACATGTACGAAGCGGCGTCGAATGCGGGCGTGCTCGATCAGAGGCTGCTGGACCAGTTGAAGCCGTTTCTTTCGACCGTGACCCCGCAGGCGGCGGTGTTCGACCACAACTACGTGAAGAAGATCGACGGGCCCAACGTGAAGAAGGGCAAGACGAAGATGGATCTGGCGGAGCAGTTGCGCGACGACATCCGCAATTTTAAGAAGAGCAGCGGAGCTAGCCGCCTGATCACTATGTGGTGCGGTTCGACGGAATCGTATATCGAAGCAGGCGAAGCGCATCAGTCGGTGAAGTCGTTCGAGAAGGCGCTGCGAGACAACGACGAGATGATTGCTCCATCTATGGTTTATGCGTATGCGTCGCTGATGGAAGGCGTGCCCTTTGCCAATGGCGCGCCGAACCTGACGGTGGATCTGCCGGTCATGCTGGAATTATCGCGAAAGAATGAAGCTCCGGTGTGCGGCAAAGATTTTAAAACCGGGCAAACTTTGATGAAAACGATTCTTGCCCCTGGTTTCAAAGCGCGGATGTTAGGGCTGAATGGCTGGTTCTCGACCAATATTCTGGGCAACCGCGACGGCGAAGTGCTGGACGATCCGGGGTCCTTTAAAACCAAGGAGGAGTCGAAGCTTTCGGTGCTGGAGCACATTCTTCAACCGGATCTGTATCCCGAACTTTACGGGGACATGTATCACAAGGTGCGTATTAACTATTATCCGCCGCGCGGTGATAACAAAGAGGGTTGGGACAACATCGATATCTTCGGATGGCTGGGCTATCCGATGCAGATCAAAGTCGATTTCCTGTGCCGGGATTCGATTCTGGCAGCGCCGATTGTGCTCGATCTCGTGTTGCTGATGGATTTGGCGAAGCGCTGTTCCGATCTGCGCGGGCTGGGAATTCAGGAGTGGCTGAGCTTTTACTTCAAGTCTCCGATGACGGTGCCGGGGCTATATCCGGAGCATGACTTGTTTATTCAGTTGATGAAGCTGAAGAACACGCTGCGGCATTTGAAGGGCGAAGAGTTGATTACGCATCTCGGGCTGGAGTATTACGACTAGCTTGTCGCCAAAACTTGTTCGTAGGGAGAGCTCTGCTTAGACCTTGCCAGAGGGAGAAGCAGGTTTCTCAACTTTGCAAAATCGCCCGAAAAGACGAGCGATTTCGCTTCGCTCGAAATGACAGAGTGAGGGGCATAGTAAAATGAGCATGGTCATAAGAGATGACCATGCCCTATGAAGACAATTCCTGCCGGTCAATTCAAAGCGCATTGCCTGAGGTTGATGGAGGAGGTTCGGACCAAGCGATCACCCGTCCTGGTTACGAAACGGGGCAAGCCGCTAGTCAAACTCGTTCCACCGGACGAGGAACCTGCCGATATTCTGGGGTGCCTCGCAGGAAGGATTGAGATTCTTGCGGGAGATTCTGGACCGATCAAAAGTCAATGTGATCGATATTAGTCCGGACATTGTCGCGCTCGCGATGGGCTTTCCGGAGAGCTATCCGAAAGATCCGGGAGATCGTCTTATCGGCGCGACAGCGCGAGCTTTAGGGATCACTTTGATAACGCAAGACGAGCGGATTCTTGCCAGTCCGCTGGTGCGTTCGGTTTGGTAGCACAAGGCAGACCGTTGGTTCCGGCAACGAAATTCCGTGGGCTTCGAAAACCGCCGGGGTAACCAAAAGTGCCTTCGTACGCGTCTAACCCAACGGGCTTATTTCCTGCAATCGAGGGCGCGTTGCGGGCGTATAATCCCCAGAAGAGCGGTTCGGCCAAAGGGGTATTTATGAAATTGCGCTGGTTGGCAATCTCTGTGGCGGTAGCGGCGTTCGGCGCAGGGGCCTGGACATTCGCACAAACCCAACAGCCTAGTCAAGCTCCCGGTCAGACTCCCGGGCAAACTCAAACTCCCACCCAAACGCAGACTCAGACACCAACGCAAACCCCAAGCCAGGATCCGGATAAGGATCAGCCGAAAGCCTCCGATGTCCAAAATGCGCCCAAGCAAGCCCCTGCCGCGCTGCCCACGCAGGATGACAGCCAGATCAAGCATGATGGGTCGAAGACCGATGTGGATGCGGTCGGCAACCGGAATGTGGGCTGCGGCCGCGGCGTAGGAAACTGGTACACCGTGGAAGGCCAGGTGGCGCGGGGACGTGTGTACGCGCAGCAGATCGAATCGCAGGTGAAGCTGGTGAACGACCCCGTGGTCACCGAATACGTGAACCGGATCGGCCAGAACCTGGTACGCAACTCCGATGCGCAGGTGCCGTTCACGATTAAAGTGATCGACTCCGATGTGGTGAATGCCATGGCGCTTCCCGGCGGATTTTTTTATGTGAATTCCGGATTGATTTTGGCAGCCGATGAAGAAGCAGAAATGGCGGGCGTGATGGCGCACGAGATCGCGCACGTTGCCGCATGCCATTATGGCCGGGAAATGACGCGGGCTAACCTGCTGCAGATGGCGTCGATTCCGTTCATCTTTATGGGTGGGGCGATCGGCTATGCTGGGTATGAAGCGGCTGGGCTGGCGATTCCGATGACGTTCCTGAAGTTCTCGCGCGGTTTTGAAGCCGAAGCGGATTACCTGGGCGTCGAGTATATGTATCGCGCCGGATATGATCCGTCGGCGTTTGTTTCGTTCTTCGAAAAGATTCAGGCGATGGAGAAGAAGAAGCCGGGAACGCTCTCGAAGGCTTTCGATACCCATCCGCAGACTCCGGATCGAATCGAGAAGACGCAGGAAGAGATTCGCAAGATACTGCCTTCGAAGGCCGAGTACATTGTGACCACTTCGGAATTCGACGAGGTAAAGGCGCGGCTGGCCTCGATTGAGAACCGTCATAAGGTTGTAGATCCCAGAGATGCAAACAAGCCGAGCCTGCGGCGCACTTCCGCCAGCAGCACGGACGGCAATACGGGGAACAGCCAAAGCGACGATGATCGCCCGACTTTGAAACGACGGGACGATTCTTCGAATTAGGCACGGAACTCGTGCTCGGAAATCAGGGATGGATCGGGTGAGATCAAACGAACCGGTGGCTGCGGCCGCCGGTTTTTTATTTCCCAGATTCCGGAATTGCGCGCAGCGTGCGATTGTGGGAAGATCACGAACCGATGTGACCAGAGTCACAGCCCCTGGTTGTCGAAGCGGTCTAGCGTAGGCTACGCTTGTAGTGTAAAGACAAGGAACAGGTTTCCATGGCAGAGAACACACTTAGCATCACCGACAACCGGACTGGACAGCAGTACACGGTTCCCATCGAAGACGGCACGATTCGAGCGATGAATCTGCGGCAGATCAAGACAGGTCCCGAGGATTTCGGGTTGATGACCTACGATCCAGCCTTCATGAACACCGCCTCCTGCCGCAGCAGCATTACCTATATCGATGGCGACCGCGGCATTCTGCGTTACCGCGGATATCCCATTGAAGCTCTGGCCGAGCGCTGCACTTTTCTGGAAGTCGCCTACCTGCTCCTATTTGGCGAACTGCCCACCGAATCTGAGTTGAAGCACTGGGTGCACGACATCACCCACCACACCATGCTGCACGAGACCACGAAGAAGTTCATGGAAGGCTTCCGTTACGATTCCCATCCTATGGTGATGTGGGTCAGTTCGGTGGCCGCGCTTTCGAGCGTGTATCCCGATGCGCGGCAGGTGCACGATGCCGATAACCGGATGTTGCAGATCAAGCGCCTGATTGGCAAAGTGCCTTCGATCGCGGGAATGTCTTACCGGCACAATGTAGGGTTTCCATATGTGTATCCCGACAACGATTTGAGCTATACGGAAAACTTCATGAACATGTTGTGGAAGATGGTCGAGCCGAAATATGTGGCCAATCCGGTGATTTCGCGAGCGCTCGACATTCTTTTCATCCTGCATGCCGATCACGAGCAGAATTGCGGAACCAATGCGATGCGAGCGGTGGCGAGCTCGCAGACCGATCCGTATCTGGCTACAGCATCGGCTGCATCGGCCCTTGCCGGCCCGTTGCATGGGGGAGCGAATGAAGAAGTTTTGAAGATGCTCGATGAAATTGGAAGCAAAAATCATATTCCGGCCTACATCAAACGGGTGAAGGATGGCCAGATAAAACTGATGGGATTCGGGCACCGCGTGTATAAGAATTACGATCCGCGGGCGAAGATCATCAAGTGGACTGCCGAGCAGGTTTTCGAGGTGACGGGGCGCAATCCCAAGCTGGATATCGCACTGGAACTGGAGCGCATCGCGCTGGAAGATGAATACTTCGTGAAGCGCAAGCTTTATCCCAATGTCGATTTCTATTCCGGAATCATGTACCAGGCAATGGGCTTTCCGGCGGAAATGTTCACGGTGCTATTTGCGATTCCGCGTACCGCAGGATGGCTGGCGCAGTGGCAGGAATTAATCACCGATCCGGAACAGAAGATCACGCGGCCGCGGCAAATTTATACCGGACACGAGCAGCGGGAATTTGTGCCGATGGAGAAGAGAACCGGCACGGCGGTGTCTGCGCGGTAGGTTTTGAAGCCGGGGTAATCTCGCAGTTTATTCCCGCGAATTGTTTGTCGCGTAGTGGTTCCGCCAAACTCTCAATTTACGCTGCGTGCCTGGTGGCGAGCGAGGCGATGTAGTCCCGTTTCTTAGCCGGCGAGGTAATCACCTTCATTTCCTGCCAATCATAGGGAAACTCTTTCCCGCATTCCAGACAGACAACATAAGTGCCGGTTAACGCTCCCGCCTGGGGGCGGTGTGCCGACCCTCCCAGCGTAACGGGAAAGCTGTAACGGGAGTGATGGCAACCAAAGAGAACATCTACTAATTTCGCGATCATGGAGAACCTTCCACACCCTGGGTCAATAAACCCCCTGGGATTTTCTGAGTGCGCGGTCCTTGGGGTGACTGCTGTTTGCGGCCACTCAAAGAATTAGATTCATCGAGCGCCAGATTGGTTTCGCGTCCAAGTCTGCTCGCCAGTGCATCTTCCGCGTGCTTCCATCTGATTCTGCTAAAACCACTTAGCAGAACGTCGAGGGCCGCTTCGCACGATCTGGGTATCATTTTCGCTCAGGTGCGCGTAAATCAATGTGACCGCCGTCACCTTCTAAAGGAGATTCGGTCGATCAGGCTGTGGAAATAAAAGGGTCGCTCGAGGACGGCGCGGAATTCGGGCCGGGAATTATTTCAGATTCAAGGCCTTCCGGATGGTTCCACGCTCTTTCTGGATTTTTTCCTGAAGCAGCGTGATGGCGTAAATCAGTTGCTCAGGACGCGGCGGGCAGCCGGGAACATAGATATCGACCGGAATGACCTGGTTGACGCTCTGCACCAGCGCGTAGTTGTTGAAGACGCCGCCGGAGGTGGCGCAGGCTCCCATGGAGATCACCCACTTGGGCTCGGGCATCTGCTCCCACAAAAGCCGAATTACGGGCGCCATTTTGTTGGACACGCGCCCAGCGATGATCATGAGATCGCTTTGCCGCGGCGAAGGCCGGAATACTTCCGCGCCGAAGCGCGCGATATCGAAGCGGGCCGCGCCCATCGACATCATTTCGATGGCGCAGCAGGCCAAGCCGAACGTCATGGGCCAGATCGAACCCTTGCGCATCCAGTTGACGGCGGAATCGAGCGTGGTGAGCACCACGCCTTCGGGGGTGGCATTGCCGAAGGTCAAATCCTTGACGATTTTCTTGCCGTTTTCAAAGTCAACGTAAGGACCGAAATTCAACTGAGATGGCATTCCCTTATTTTAATCCAGAGAGAAGCGCGGCGCTAATCAACCATCAACCTTGGTGTGTTCCGAGAGCATGGCGATGTTCTTCCACATCAACCAATGTTGGTTCATTGCTTCGGCTCCGTTCTGGGCGTAAAAGGCACGGGCGACGGAATTGGAAGACGCCACATTCACGCAGACTTGCGAGGCACGTTGCTCATTGAACCATTCCGCCAAGCGGCGCAGGAGCGCAGAGGCCACACCGCGACGGCGCCTTTCCGGAGCTACATACAGCCACTGCAGTTCTCCCTCGCAGCCAAAGCGCTGAGTGAGGTGTCCGGCGATGTAGCCGATCAGAGTGTCGTCTTCGAGGGCGACATAGATCATACGAGGCAAGAGCGCCTGTTGAGGATGATGCTCGCTGTCGAAGTATGCCACCATGCGCTCTTCCGCGGTTCCCCCCTCGCCTTTTTCAAGGGCCCAGATGCGATGCATACGGGGGATGTCAGCTCTCTGCGCTCGGAGGTAAACAATAGGCACTGATGTCATTTGCGGGAAGCTTAACGGAAGCAAGGGTTCATTGTTGGCTCGGGGGTGTTTCGGGGGCTGAAACCCTCAAGCATGGCAAAGGCATTATCTCAGCGCCGGAAGCCCCGCGCCACCCCTAAACCAGGCGGGCCAACATTCTTACGGATTCACGATGATCTTTCCGAACATCTGGCTCTTTTCCAGATACTCGTGCGCCCCGCGTAATTCATCGAGGGGAAAGGTGCGGTCCACTACCGGTTTCAATCGCCCGGCAAATATGTGGCCTAACACTTCATGCAGTTCACCCATGGTTCCCATGTAGGAGCCGAGCAGCGACAACTGCCGCGCAAATAAATGGCGCAGGTCGATGCCGGCGTTGAAGCCTGTGGTGGCGCCGCAAGTCACCAGTATGCCGCCGGTTTTCAGGGATTTCACGCTCTCCTCCCATGTTGCCGCGCCGACATGCTCAATCACGATGTCGACACCTTCTTTATTTGTGATCTTTCTCACTTCCTCGGAGATTTTCTGTTGGTAGTGGTTGATGCCGTAATCGGCTCCGAGCTTGCGGCCTTTGGCGAGTTTCGATTCGTCGCCGGCAGTGGTGATTACGCTGCAGTGAAAAAGTTTGGCGATTTGAATGGCGGCGATTCCGACTCCAGAACTGGCTCCTAGCACCAGAACGGTTTGCCCGGGACTGACAGCAGCTCGTCCAACCAGCATGTGCCACGCCGTCAGAAATACCAGGGGAACGCTCGCGGCCTGATTGAAATCAAGCGAACTCGGAATCGGAATGACGTTCGCGGCAGGGACTGCGATCAGCTCGCAATTTCCTCCGTCGACGGAATTGCCCAGTACTAAAAATTGGCGGCATTGATTCTGCAATCCGGCGAGACACTTGGCGCAATGTCCGCAAAAAACCATGGGCGCCAGCAATACTCGCTGGCCCGCTTCGAAGCCGGTAATGTATTCGCCCACTTCAACGATTTCGCCGGCGACATCGCTGCCTAAAATGTGCGGAAGCTTGACGCCCGGCAGTCCCTTTCGCACCCAAATATCGAGATGGTTCAGGGAGCAAGCACGCACGCGTACCAAAACGTGGTCTTTGCGCAGTTGGGGATCAGGCACGTCTTCATAAACCAAAACTTCCGGCCCGCCGAATTGGTGGATGCGAACAGCTTTCATAGGATTTCTCCTGCTAGCCCTGATGTTACACAAAGCAGGGCGTTGATCGATTCCTAGTTGGCTTCCCGGTTTGACTCTCGTTGTTAACCGATTGATAATCGAATTTGCCGGCGGACTCGCTATGGATATCTATGAGCAAATCGTGCAACTACGCCGCGAGGGACGCCGCGGGGCCGTTGCGACGATCGTGAACGTTCGAGGCTCGATCCCATCGTTCAAAACTGCGAAGATGCTGGTTCGCGATGACGGTTCGATTCTGGGCACGATTGGCGGAGGCTGCGTCGAGGCCGATGTGTGGCAAGCTGCCCGCGAGGTGATGGAGTCGGAGAAGCCGCGAACACTGGTATTCGACCTGAATCAGGATCCGAAATACGACACTGGTTTGGTGTGCGGTGGTACAGTTGAAGTTTTTATTGAGCCGATTTTGCCTCCAGCTTTGCTTTATGTTTTTGGGGCGGGGCATGTAGGTCTGAATCTGTGCAAGGTCGCGGCAATTTCCGGATTCGACGTAGTTATCACGGACGATCGCACGTCTTACGCCACGCGCGAGCGCTTTCCGGCAGCGCGTGAGGTTCACGCGCTCGATTTCGACGAGGCACTTCGAAGGTTCGATCCTACGGAAGCGTCATATGTCGTGATTGTTACTCGCGGCCATCGCGAGGACATGCGAATCTTGCGCTGGGCCGTGCAAACACGGGCGCGTTATGTGGGCATGATCGGCTCCAAGCGTAAGGTAATTGAGATTTCTAAGACACTTCAGAACGAAGGCTTGCCCGCGCACCTTTTCGACCGCGTCCATGCGCCCATCGGACTCGATATTGGCGCAGTAACTCCGGAAGAGATTGCGGTTGCCATCACCGCCGAGTTGATTGCGATTCGGCGGCAATCGAATGCCAGCCTGCCGCACATGAGCTGGTTTCAATCGCGAGAGTCGCAGCGAAATGCGGATGAGGAGTTGAACCCGACAATCGAGAATCGCGAGTGAATTGTTGTTGCAAGTTTCGGATCACGCGATTCGTAGTGGGATTTTGAAACCGTTCCAATTTCCTGATTTCTACTCTCCCTGATATCTTCGCAGTATGGTCCGCGCTTCCAGTTTCGGAGGAGTCATTCTTGCGGCGGGAGAGTCCTCGCGCATGGGGAAGGACAAAGCGCTGCTTCCGTGGCCTCCTCCGGCTGCGGGGCCGGCAGCTTCGAGCGAAACCTTTCTTTCTTTGGCAATTCGCTCACTGTTGCGATCCGCCGATTTTGTTGTTGTAATTGTGGGAAAGAATGAACCGCTGCTGGCGCCAATTATTTATTCCTGTGGCGCATCCCTGGTGGTGAATCCGAATCCATCGCGAGGCCAATTCAGTTCTCTTCAAGTCGGTATTCAGGAAGTGCTCAACCGTGGCCGCGATGGGGCTATCGTGACCCTGGTTGATCGCCCTCCGGTGAATGCTGCGACGATACGCCTTCTGTACAACACGTACGAGACCGCCGAGCCGAATATCTGGGCCGTCGTTCCGGAGTTTTCCGGCGATCATGGCCATCCCTATGTAATAGGCCGGGAAATGATGGCGGCGTTTCTGCATGTTCCAGCTACTGCGACCGCGCGCGAGGTCGAGCACGAACATCGGGAGCACATTCAATATGTGGAGGTCGATGATCCCCTGGTTGCGATAAATATCAATACGCCGGAGGATTATGACGCTCTCGCCTACTCGCCTGAGCGTGGCTGATGGTCGAATGCGGCGATCGACGATTATTTATTGAGCGCAGATTAGGTGGGAGTCCCTCCATTTGCGCGGCTTCGTTCTCGCACGTTATTGTCGATAGATGAACGCTGCCGAGGCTGGAACATTTTCTGCTGCCGCGAACAAATTTATCGATTCAGTGATCCGTTTACAGCCGCGAGTTGCGGCCTTCGACTGCGATGGCACGCTTTGGTCGGGCGACGCCGGAGAGCGTTTCTTCGACTGGGAACTGAAAACGGGCGGCATTGTTTCCGGCGAACTGGATCGTCCGATGCGGGAGCGCTACGCGGCATACAAGCGCGGCGAAGTTGTTGAGGAAGCAATGTGCGGCGAAATGGTCACGATGCATCGCGGCATAGCGGAAGTGACCTTAATGGCAGCCGCAGAG
>Ga0335075_10009422_pt1 | contig 14896 bp, 14 predicted proteins | sample Lox_Sample_24_FD_206723 | JGI IMG/M metagenome (GOLD analysis project Ga0335075, IMG submission 206723) | Soil microbial communities from Loxahatchee National Wildlife Refuge, Florida, United States - Lox_Sample_2.4 | ecosystem: Environmental > Terrestrial > Soil > Wetlands | place: USA...
GCGAGGAGGAGATCCTGGATCGCCCGCACCCAGATGTAGATCCCCGACCAGTACCGCACTGGCGACACGATGGCCAGCAGCGCGACCAGCAGCCCGAACTGGAACACGACCGCTTCCCTGGTCGTCTCGCGCTGGCCGGCCTGCGCCCCGCCTCGCAGTGTCCCGGTCAGATGCGCGCCGGCCACCACCACGTAGGCGCCCAGAACCAGCCAGATGGCCGACCAGTGCGACAGGACCAGGCTCATGAGATCAGTGGACCAGGTAGAACAGCACCCAGGCCACGATCGCCACCACGGCCAGGTAGTTCCAGACCACGGTGAACGCGCTCAGCGCGGCCTGGAACCGCTGCACGGCGAAGGCCTCCACGTACGTCGGTGGCTGCTCGACGAAGGCCATCTCGGGAATCGGACGCGCCCGCATGATCAGGATCTCGAGCCAGACCATCACACCGAAGACGACGGTCACGAATACCGGCCAGAATCCCACGAAGACGCTGGCAAACCCGCAGTAGCCAGGGGAGAAAGGCAGGTCGTTCAGCTGCCAGATCTGGATTCCGACGGCCGCCAAGCCGAGCACCAGGGCCACCGTGGCGCCACCCAGCCAAGCGCCCTTGTGGCCCGCCTTGATCCGCTGCAGCACGCCGGTCTGCAGCAGCGCGCTGACCACGATCAGCGCCACGACCAGGGTGCCCGCCCACAGCTGCGGGTTCTTGAAGCCCGCTGGGTACCAGTCGTCATGCGAGTTCAGCGACCGAAGGTAGAAGAACGCGAACACGAACGCCCCGAACCCGAACGACAGACCGCCCAGGGCCAGCCGGGCACCGGTCCACGAGGCGTTCAGCGCCGCCTCATGGTAGAAGCCCGCCTCCTCGGCTTCCCTGGTCAGGCCGGGGGCTCCCGGCGAGGGCTGCTCGGTGGTCTCGGCCATGGCTATGCCTCCGCTCTGGCGGTATCGGCCCCGGCATAAGCGGCGCTGATCACCCCGGCCGGCGGGTTGAGATCAGCGACGGGCGGGGCGCCGGGTGTGCCGTACTCATACGGCCCGGACAGCACCACCGGGACGTGCGCGAAGTTGCCGGGCGGCGGCGGCGAGGCGACCTGCCACTCCAGGCCGCGGGACCCCCACGGGTTGCCCTCTTCCCTCTCCCGGACGATCACCGTGGACCAGACGAAGTTGATCACGAACAGCAGGATCGCCCCGCCCAGGACGAACGAGGAGATCGACACCCAGTCGTTGGCGGTTTGCAGGTTCCTGGCGTACTCGAAGACCCGCCGCGGCATGCCGGCCATGCCTATCCCGAACAGCGGCAGGAACGTCGAGTTGAATGCCAGGAACATGACCCAGAACTGGATCTTGCCCAGCTTCAGGTTGAGCCGGACCCCCGTCATCTTGGGCAGCCAGTAGTACAAGCCGGCCATGAACGCGAAGATCAGCCCGCCCATGATCGTGTAATGGAAGTGCGCCATCACGAAGAAGCTGCCGTGCTCGGTGGTGTCGGCCGGCACGTCGGACAGGAACACCCCGGAGATCCCGCCGATCAGGAAGTTGAAGTACATGCCGAGGCAGAACAGCATCGGCACCGTGAACCTGATCCTCGCCTTCCACAGCGTGCCCATCGCCACCAGGTAGATGAACCCGGTCGGGATCGAGATCAGCTCGGTGGTCAGCATGAACACCGGGCGCATGTCCGGGTTGATGCCCGAGTCGAACAGGTGGTGCTGCCAGACGAAGAAGCTCAGCAGCGTGACCCCGATCATCCCGGCCGCGGCGACCTTGTAGCCGAACAGCGGCTTGCGGCAGAACACCGGGAGCAGCTCGGAGACGATGCCGAACCCGGGCAGCGCCAGGATGTACACCTCGGGGTGGCCGAAGAACCAGAACAGGTTCTCGTACAGGTAGCTGCTGCCGCCGAGCGTATCGACGAAGAACGCGGTCTGCGCGGTCCGGTCGGTGATCATCATGTACATGCCGCCGACCAGCACCGGAGCGGCCAGCACCATCAGGAACGAGGTCGCGACCATCGACCAGACGAAGACCGGTATCCGGCTCCAGCGCATGCCAGGGGCCCGGTAGCAGATGACCGTGACAATGATGTTGAACCCGGCCAGGATGATCGAGATCCCCATCAGCCCGAACGCCATCGCGTACGAATCCGCGCCGAGCGTCGACTCGATGGACAGCGGCGCGTACCCGGTCCAGCCGAACGGGAACCCGCCGAGCATCAGTCCGGACAGCAGGATCAGGAACGCCATCGGCGTGAGCCAGAACGACAGCGCCTCGATCCGGGGGAACGCGACCCGCTTGGACCCGATCATCAGCGGCACGAAGTAGTTGCCGAACGGGCCCAGGATGACCGAGCTCATCAGCATCATCATCATCGTGCCGTGCTCGCCCACGATCTGGATGTAGACGCTGGAGTTGAACAGGTGATACGAGGGCGAGAGCAGTTCGGCGCGGATCGCCATCGCGAACAGGCCGGCCGTGCAGAAATAGATGATCATGCCGACCAGGTACTGGATCCCGACCACCTTGTGGTCGAGGGTGAACCGGAAGTACTTGGCCACGCCGACGTTGATGGCTTCTTCCTCGGCCTCGACCGGGACCGGCCGGCCGATCATCTGCCGGAACAGGTCGTTGAACACCCCCAGCCCGATCAACCAGCCGACGATCGCGAACGCGTAGCCAAGCACGATCGGCCAGTCGCTGGAGTCGGACAGCACAAGATTCGGGTACTCGGTGGTGACGTTGCTGCTCTCAAGGACATTGCCGAGCAGGTGCCCCAGCAGGTAGCCGACTACCGCCCCGACGATCGCCGTGTGGATCGCGGGGCGCATCCACCAGGGCCGCCGCCGCGGGCTGACCGGCTGGCTGCCGCCGGCGCCATGCGCCTGCTCCGGCTGTGTCTCGATGGCCATGCGGTCACCTCTTCATCGCTGTGTCGGCCTGGGGGGACGACCCCCCGGAATCCCCCGGGGTTTCGAGTCGCCAGTCACTCATGGCTGCTCCGGATCCGTCGGCGGGTAGTACAGCCCGGGCGCACCGGTGAGCCCGGCCGCGACCATGGCCTTGCTCATCTGCGCGACCACCGTCGGGTCATAGGTGGTGGCGTATGGCGGCAGCATCTTGGTCACGGCCGCGAGCCTCACCTCGGTGCTCCTGGCCCAGGATTCGAAGCTGCTCACGGACACGGCCTGGCCGTAGTCGAACATCGCGCCGTGCCAGAGCCCGCACAGCTCGGCGCACCGTACAGTGATCGATCCGGCGTTATTAATCTTGGTATAGGCCACGTTGTCCACGCCGGGGTTGGCGTCGGCCTTGACCCCGAGCTGGTAGGCCCAGAAGCTGTGGATCACGTCGATCGAGGTGACGTGGAACTCCACCCACTGACCAACCGGCAGCACCAGGTCCGTGGTCTCGAACCCGCCGAACTGCGGGTAGCGGTAGGTGAACTTCCACTGCTGCGCGATGACCTGCACCTGCAGCGTGGACCCGGAGGGCTTCCAGATCGGGCTGGCTCCCTCGCCCGCGCCCGCACCGTTCGGCACGATGAGCTGGACGGTGCCGAACACGAACAGCCCGAGCACGATCACCGAGGTCAGGGTGATCCAGGTGGCCTGGATACGGGTATTCCCGTGGATCGGCGGGCCGTCCTCCTCGTCGCCCTCCCGGTGCCGCCACACGATCAGCGCGTAGCTGAAGTAGATCAGCACGAACAGCATCACCGGAGCAGCCATTACGGCCATGACCCGGATGTCGAACTGCTGGCTGGACGCCGAGCTGGACATGTCGCCCGGCGGCAGGTGCGGGCCCCACACGAACCAGATGACCAGATCCGCGGCCACCGAGAGGACCAGCCATGGAATGAAGATGCGGATGCCGTGGTTCGGCTCGCCCGACGGACCGGCCTGCGCCGGGGCCGGCGCCTCGGCGGCCATCAGGACACCACATCCATGTTGCCGGTCATGAACCCGATCGTCTGCATGGGACCGCCAAATCCGGTGAGGAAGCCGCCGCCACACGGAACCCGGCACTGCCAGAAGTAGACACCGGTTGCGTGCGGCGAGTTGAAGCTGAAGGTCATCACCCGGTATGGGACCGCCTTGGGGTCTCCCGGCTGGCACGGCGACGTGGCGCACAACCCCGGCTTGGCCGACTGGATCAGCCCCGGCGTGGCCATCGGCACGTTCAGGTTGATGCCGGGGATCGAGAACGTGTGCCCGACGTTGCAGCCCGACCACGAGTTGATCTGGTGGTAGGGCTTGCCGTTGACGTACTCGAGGTCGCCGATGGTGCCGGTGACCTGTCCCCAGACCGGGTTGCGCAGCGGCGTGCAGCCGTCGAACCCGTAGATGGTCATGTCGATCCGGCTGCCCGCCGGCACCTGGAACAGCGTCGTGTGCACCCAGGCCTTGGTCTGCGGGTTCTGGATGAAGTACGAGACCCAGTCGGGGTGGCTGCTGACCGTGTTCTGCGGATCCTCCTGCATGACGACGTGGACCGTCGCGCCGGTGTTCGGGGTCACGCCGGAGGCGTAGTTCTCCACCGGCGGGTTATAGAACAAGTAGTGGAGCACGACGAAGGCCCCGACCGCGACGACCGCGGCGAACGCCACGACGAGCAGTGAAATCCTGGCCGGCAGCGACACCAGCCATCACCTCGCTTCTATACGCGAGCAGCGCCGACCGGACACGCACGATGGCGCGTCCGGCCCTCGGAAGCTGTCTGTAGTTCACGATCTTCCGGCCGTCCCGGCGGGCACGGCAAGGAAGACCGCCCTGAATGACGAAATTGTCATGATGAGGCTCTCTCCGAGGCAGCTGGGCTGGTTGCCCTCGGACCACCGTTTCGTCACGTCCTGTCCACCCAATATCGCAGAGCGTTACTGCCATCTCTGAGGACGCGCTAACCCCTCTAGCCACGGGAGTCCCACTCGTGCAAAGGTTTGCGGTGAGGTCATAGTGCTTGACCTGGACCACCCAGATGGAGTACATCCTGTTCTAAGCACCTGACAAACGTGCCGAGGGGCGGGTCGGTCGCCACACCCGCTGATGTGGCCAGTGCGATAGTGAAGTGCGCAATGATCACGGCAGACCGTTTGGCCCCATACTCGGCGTCGCCGCGCATCCTGCTGGTCGACGACGAGCCGAAGATCCGAGGGTTCATTGCCCGCGCCCTGTCGGCGGCGGGCTATGCGATCGATTGCGCCTCCGGTGGGGAGGAGGCGCTCAAGCTAGCCAGCACCGGCGAGTACGGCCTGGTCATCCTCGATTTGATCATGCCGGACATGGACGGCAGGTCGGTGCTGACCGAGCTGATCCGTGAGCGTCCGGAGCAGTCGGTACTCGTGCTGTCCTGCCTGGATGACGTGACGACCAAGGTCACCTGTCTGGACCTGGGCGCGCACGACTACCTGACCAAGCCGTTCTCGCTCGAGGAACTGCTGGCCCGGGTGCGGGTCCAGTTGCGCGGCGAGCCGCATCAGGCGGGCGAGGTGCTCAGGGCGGGCGAGCTCGTCCTGGACGTGGGCCGGCTGCAGGCCGACATCGGGGCGGGTCCCGTTGCCCTGACCCGGCTGGAGTTCTTGCTGCTCAGAGAGCTGATGGAGCACGCCGGCCAGTCGGTGCGCAAGGAGCAACTGCTCGCGTCCATCTGGGGATACGACTTCGACCCTGGCTCCAACGTCGTCGATGTCTGTGTCCGGAGACTTCGGTCGAAACTTGGTTTCGACCTGATCAAGACGGTGCGTGGTGCCGGATATCAGCTCGCCCCATAGCGAGCCCGCCGGGCAGCCGGTCGGAGTCCCGGTACTCCGCCGCCTCGGCCCGGCGGGCGGCTGGCGCCCGCCCGGCCGCCCCGACGCGCTGGACATCACCTGGGCCGCGCTCTGGCTGCTCGGGCTGGCCTGCATAGTGCTCTATGCCCGGTGGGAGGCCGTGCCGTTCCATTTCGTCTGGATCACCCTGCTCTTGCTGATGTTCGGGCTGATCATGCGGTATGCCCACCGTCGGCAGACGGTGGACACCGAGCGCGCCCGGGTCAGCGAGGAGAACGCCCGGCTGCTCGCGGCTCAGCGCAGGTTCCTTCAGGATGCCTCGCATCAGCTCAGGACCCCGATCACGATTGCCCTCGGTCATGCCGAACTGCTGGCGCGCGAGCTCACCGACTCCCAGCACGGCCGCGACATTCATGTTGTGACCGGCGAGCTGACCAGGCTCAAGAGCCTGGCCGAGCGGCTGCTCCTCATCGCCACGTCGGAGAATCCGGAATTCCTGCGCCCCGAGCCGGTCCAACTTGACGGTTTCGCCATGGAGGTGCTGCGGCGCTGGCGGCCCATGGCGCAGCGGCGCTGGCAGCTGGGACGACTCGATGCGGCCACGGTCAGTGCCGACCGCGAGCGGCTCGGCCTGGCCGTGGACGCGCTGCTGGAAAACGCGGTCCAGCACACTGGCTCCGATGACGTGATCAGGCTGTCGGTCAGGTGCGTCAGAGGTTCGGCCCGCCTGATCGTTGAGGATTCCGGGTCCGGGATACCGCGCGCCGAACTGGCCTACATCTTCGACCGGTTCCGGACCGGGTCGATTGCTGGCCGACCCCGCGGCACCGGCCTCGGGCTGGCGCTGAGCCGCGCCATCGCCCACGGGCACGGCGGCGAGGTGCTGGTGCGCAGCACGCCAGGTTCGGGCAGTACATTCGAGTTCGTGCTTCCCGCCCCTACCCTCGATCCGGCCGCGGCGAACGGTATCCCGGACGCGGTCGCTCGCGCGACCCATGCGGCAACGTGAGCCAGTCATGAGCGGTCAGTCTTCTCAGCCCCCTCACCCGGCCCCGGCCGCCGACGCCCCGGACGCGCGGGCCGATGACCAGCCCGCGGGTGGCCCGGCTGCGCGGCCGGCGGCCGCCCGGCGGCGCGGGATCAGCCGCCAGAGCAAGATCGTCTTGGTCGGCGCCGCGGTGGCGCTGCTCGCCATCGTCGTGATCACCGTGGCGACCGCAGGCAGCAAGGCAACCCCGCCGCGCACACCTCCGGCGGCGGCCAAGGCCTTCACGGTCAGCCTGCTCGGCCACCCCGGCCAGCACGTCTCCCTGGCCGCCTACGCCGGACGGCCGCTGATCATCAACTTCTTCGCGTCCTGGTGCACGCCGTGCCAGCACGAGACCCCGCTCCTGGCCCGGTTCTACCGGGATTCCGGCGGCCGGACACTGATCATCGGGATCGACGCCAACGACGAGGCCGGGCCCGCCGAGAAGTTCGTCCAGGCGGCCGGGGTCAGCTACCCGGTCGGCTCCGATCCGTTCCCCGCCCCCGTCACCACCTCCTACGGCGTGTTCGGGCTCCCGCAGACGTTCTTCCTCAACGCCAGGCACCGCATCGTCAAGCATGTCATCGGGGCCGTGACCGTCGCGGAACTGAAGGCGGGCGTCGCCCTGATGGACGCGCGGAGCTGACCGTGGCCAGAACTCCCGGCCCGGTAGCAGGGCAATCAGGCACCGCCGGCGGTCCCCCGGACGCCAGCCCGCCGTATGTGCCGATACGGCACAACGGGTGGGCCACGCGCCGCACCCCGCGCTGGGTGCTGCTCGTCTTTGCCGTGCTGGTGGCGGGCACGGTGCTGGTCGCGCTCGCGCACAAGCCCTCGCAAGCGCAGCGCGCGTCCGACCTGCGGGGATTTCTGAGTGACATGAACACCGACATCGAGTCATGCGCGGGCGGGGTCCGCGAGTCGCTGTCCGCGCTGCATCAGCTGGGGCCGGCCAACGCGTCGGAGGTGCAGGACACCATCAGCATCGCCAACCAGGGCGCGAGCAACTGCGAGCCCGCGAACAACATGCAGATCGATGACCTGGAGCAGTACCAGGTCACCGAGTCGCTGGCCAGCTTCCATCTGGCCAGTGTGGTCACCGGGCTGGTGAACTGGGCGGTTCCAGACGCCGTCAACGTGCAGACGGATGTCGCCACCATGCTGGCGGCACCCAGCCCGGCGGCCAAAGCCAAGGACATGGCCGCTTTCCAGCAAGCGCTGCGGAAGCTGAACGCTCAGCGCGCGGCCGTCGACGCGACCATGGAGTCCGCGATCAGGTCGCTCTCCGCCCACGCGGCACCGCCCAGCCTGCCGGGCTGACGATAAGAAGGAGAACGAGTCCCGATGCCGGGGATGAATTCCGGACTGAATAGCGACAACCCGACCCTGGTCGCGGCGTTCCGGTCGGCACTGCTGCACCAGGGCCTCTTCGTGCTGCTGATCTTCGCGGTCCTGGCCGTGGCCTGGGTCAGCGCCAGGGAGTGGCTCCGGCCGGCCCGGTCGGCGCCGCCCGCCGGGCCCGAGCCCGCGTGGCGGCAGCTGCTGCGGATCGGCTTCGGCGTCATCTGGATCTTCGACGGCCTGCTGCAGGCCCAGCCGGCCATGGCCGCCGGGCTTCCCTCGCAGGTGATCGAGCCCACCGCGGCGAGCTCGCCGGCCTGGGTACAGCACGTGGTGAACTGGGCCGGCACGTCATGGTCGTACCACCCGATCCAGGCCGGCGCCTCGGCGGTCTGGATCCAGATCGGGATCGGCGCGTGGCTGATCGCCGCGCCCCGGGGCTCGCTATCCCGGCTGGCCGGGCTGGCCAGCGTGGCCTGGGGCCTGGTGGTCTGGGTATTCGGCGAGTCCTTCGGCGGGATCTTCGCCCCCGGCCTGACCTGGCTGTTCGGTGCGCCCGGCGCGGCCCTGTTCTACTGCGCGGCCGGCGCCCTGATCGCCCTGCCCGAGCGCACCTGGCACTCGCCTCGGCTCGGCCGGGCGGTCCTGTCGGTCATGGGCCTGTTCTTCGTCGGCATGGCCGTGCTGCAGGCCTGGCCGGGACGGGGCTTCTGGCAGGGCACGCTGCACGGCCACCAGGGCACGCTTACCAGCATGGTCAGCTCGATGGCCACCACGCCGCAGCCATCCCTGTTCGCCGGGTGGGTCAGCAGCTTCACGTCGTTCACCGCGGCGCACGGATTCGCGGTGAACCTGTTCGCTGTGATCGCCCTGGCCGCGATCGGTGCGGGCCTGCTGAGTGCTGGCCTGCCTGAAGTTGGGCTGCGTGCCCCGGCCCCCTGGCTGATCAAGGGCACTGTCATCGCCATGATCGTGTTCTGCCTCGCGGACTGGGTGCTGATCGAGGACTTCGGCTTCTTCGGCGGTCTGGGCACCGACCCGAACAGCATGATCCCGCTCGCGCTCGTAGTGCTGGCCGGCTATCTGGCGCTGAGCCCGGCTCCCGCCCCGGCGGCCCAGCCAGCCGCAGAACCGGCCACCGCAGCGCAACCGGCCACCGCAGCGCAACCGGCCACCGCAGCGCAACCGGCCACCGCAGCGCAACCCGCCACCGCAGCGCAACCGGCCACCGCAGCGCAACCGGCCACGCCGCGGCCGGGCTGGCGGACCCAGCCGACCAGGCTGGCCCGGGCGTTCGGCGCGGCGAGCACGCGGGTGGTCCTGGCCGCCTGGGCGGTTGCGATCATCATCCTTGGCGCGGCCCCGATGGCGCTGGCCCAGGCGAACCGCAACGCCGACCCGATCATCGCCCAGGCGATCGACGGCAACGCGGCTCCGCTGAACTTCACGGCGCCCGCGTTCACCCTGACCGACCAGGACGGCAGGCAGGTCAGCCTGGCCAGCCTGCGCGGCAAGGTGGTGCTGCTGACGTTCCTCGATCCGGTCTGCACGAACGACTGCCCGGAGATCGCGCAGGAGTTCAAGGGAGTCGACCAAGTGCTCGGCGCCAACGCGCAGCGTCGGGTGGAACTGGTCGCGATCGTGGCCAACCCGCTGTACCACTCGATCGCCTATACCCGGGCGTTCGACACCCAGGAGCGCATGACCGGGGTCCCGAACTGGCTCTACCTGACCGGCAGCCTGGCCCAGCTCGAGCAGGCATGGAAGGACTACGCGATCGCGGCCCAGATCCTGCCGGCCGGCGGGATGATCGCCCACACCGACGTGGCCTACGTCATCGACCCGAGCGGACATACCCGGACCGAGCTTGACTTCGACCCCGGGCCGGGCACGGCGAGCTCGGAGTCGTCGTTCTCCGTCGAGCTCACCCAGGCTGCCGAGCAAGTCTTGAAGTCGTCATGAGCGCGCGTCAGGCCGGGCTGGCCGCGGTCGGCCTCCTCATCGCCGCGGCCGCGGTGGCGGGCTGCGGCAGCAGGCCAGCGCCCAGCGCGTTGCCGCCGCCGGCTCCCGCGCCGCCGCCCCTGACGACCTCATTCGCCAGTGCGGCGGGAACCGGCTGGGCGATTGTCGAGATGGGCGGCTCGGCGGCCCAGGAGAACAACTTCTGGCAGCTGTTCGTGCGGCCCGCGGGAGCCACGACATGGCGCCTGGCCACCCCGCTGGGCGTGGCCGACAACGGCGGGCTGGTCGTCGCCAGCCCCGGCGGCGAGTCGCTGGTGACCGGCTTCCGGCCCAGCCAGCTCCTCGTCTACTCCCCGCTCGCGGCCAGCACCGACAACGGCGCCAGCTGGTCCCCCGCAGGCCCGCTGAACGCCGGCCTCGCCAACGTGCCGGACGCGCTGGCGGCCGGCCCGGACGGCGCCCTGATCGCCCTGACTGGCCGCGGGGCCGAGGCCGACCTCGGCCAGCGCCTCGGGGCGGCGTGGACGCAGCTGTCGAGCGCGCGCTCGCTGGCCGCGACCCCAGCCGGCCAGGCCTGCGGGGTGACCGGGCTCACCGCAGCGGCGTTCACCAGCTCGGGAACCCCGGTCCTGGCCGCCAGCTGCAGCCGCCCTTCAGTCGCGGGCATCTTCGCCGACCGCGGCGGCAGCTGGCACGCGGCGGGCCCGGCCCTGCCCGCATCGCTGGCCCGCCAGGACATCGACGTGCTCAGGCTGACCGCGGCCGGTCCCGGCCTGGTGGCGCTGCTGAAGGCGGGCCCGCACATCGTCGCCGCCTGGTACGACGGCAGCCGGTGGACCGTGTCGGCTCCGCTGCCCGCCACCACCCTGACGTCGACCGCAATCGGCCCGGGCGGTTCTGTCGGGGTCATCCTGAACGGTGGCCACGGTGCGACCCTGGCCGGGCCAGGGTCGGCGTGGCACGCACTTCCCGCACTGCCCAGGTTGGCGGCCACCCTCGCTCTGGGATCGTCCGGGCAGGTGGACGCGATCGCGGTCAACGGCGGCACGTTCGCTGACTGGCGGCTCGCCCCGGCCGGGTGGAGCCTGGCCCAGAAGATCCACGTCGACATCCCGTACGGGTCGTCGAGCTGAACCCGCATGAGCTACCTCACCGGTCACTGGTCGCCCGACCCGTTCCTGATCATCGCGATCATCCTGGCCATGTGGCACGAGATCGGCCTGGCCCGGCTGGCCCGACGCGATCCCGGCCGCGCTGGCCAGCGCCGGGTGCACTCGCTGGCGTTCTACGGTGGGCTCGCCGTGGCCCTGGCCGCCGTGGACTCGCCGGTCGAGTACTGGGCCGACCGCTACTTCTTCATGCACATGGCCCAGCACCTGCTGCTGATGTTCGCGGCGCCGACGCTGATCGTGGCCGGTGCTCCATGGCAGCCCCTGCTCAGCGCCATCCCTGACCGCGCTGTCGGCATCGGCTGGTCACGGCCGTTGCGCGCGGCCGGCGGCTGGCTGCTGCGGCCCTGGGTCGCGGTGGTCGCGTTCAACTTCGTGATGCTGTTCTGGCATGTTCCGGCGCTGCTCGACCTGGCCGTGGACAACCAGGCGGTGCAGATCTGGCTGCTGCACTCCAGCTACCTCATCGCCGGGCTCCTGTTCTGGCTGCAGTTCATCCCGTCCCCCCCGTTCCGGATGCGGATGCCGCCCGAGGGGCAGGCGGTAGCGCTGGTGGTGACCAACGTCATCATGTGGCTGCTGGCCATGGCGATGAGCTTCCTGACCTCGGTTTCCTGGTATTCGGTCTACGACCACGTCCCCGGGGTCACCCTCCCGCCGTTCGCCGATCAGCAGATCGGCGCCGGGATCCTCTGGGTCTGCGGCGACTTCTGGGCCGTCCCAGCCCTGATCGTGGTGATCCGCCGGATCATCACCGCGGACGGCAGCCTGGGCTCGGCCCTGGACAAGATGCTCGGCCGCGGCAGCACCGCCGATGGCACGACTACCGGCTGGGCCAGCCGGGCCCTTCCAGAGGCTCGAGTGCGCCATCGTGACGGCTGACACGCCCAGGCGGGGCGAGGTCGAGCGTGACCATGGGCAGGTCGCCGACTTCGGCGCCGAGTGTGTGTTCCAGCGCCGGTTTGAGCGTGGCCCACGCCCGTGGGCGGGCGGCGGCGTAGGCGGCCAGCGCTGCCCTGGCCTGGTCGCGGGTAAGGACGCGGGCCTTTGCCGGAACGGGACGGCGGCTTCGGATGCACAGGCGGACCTGCGGGTTGGCCTGGATGTTGCGGAACCACTGGGCCCGGCTGCCGAAGCCGGACACGACCAGGTAAGTGTCGCGCGCCGGACGCCCGACGACCTCCAGGACGACGAACCGCCGGCGGCCCGAGGTCCGGCCGGTGTGTTCCAGCATGACCAGCCGGGACCCGAACAGGGCACCGAGCCGGGCCCGGTACGCCCAGACCGGTGCCCGTACCAGCCAGCGAACCCGCAGCAGCCGGGCCGCGCCGGTGGCGGCGGCCCGGACGGCGGCCGATGATGTGGCCATGGCGGATCCAGGGGTTAGTTTTCTGGCTGGCTTACCGGCCACCGGCTGTCGGGGACCTCGCCAGCCGCCTCGGCGAAGGCGCGCAGCGCCTCGGCCACCGCGGCCTGGCGGTCGGCGGGGAGGCGGCCCAGGATCGCGGCGATCAGTGCCCTCCGGCGGGCAGTGGCCTGGTCGACGACGTCCCGGCCGGCCGCAGTGATCGACACCTGCACCGCACGCCGGTCGGCCCGGGCCCGGTGCCGGCGGATCAGGCCCTTGCGCACCAGGCGGTCACACATCCGCCCGGCCGTCGAGGGCATGACCCCCAGCGCCCCGGCCAGGTCCACCAGCCGCTGCGGGCCCCGCGAGGCGAGCACCACCAGGGCCCGGTACTGCGCGATCGTGGTCTCCTCCGCGGCCGTGCCCAGCGACATCGTGGCCACCGCGACCATCGTCCGGCTCGCGGTCAGCACGGCGTCCACCGCCGCCTCGTCCGCGCCCGGTTCCACCGTGGCGACGTCATCGGCGAGGCCGGCCGTGCCCGCAGCACCTGCCTGGCCCGGGCCGTCTACCCGGTTAATACGCATAGACTAACAATAGCACTGTGCAAGTAGTCTTCGTAGCTGGGTTCGCTGCCTTGAAGTGACAGCGGCGGGCCGGCGCCGCCAACCTGGGCACAAGGTCAGGAGAGGAGAACGGCATGCCGTTAACGGCTGCGGCGGTGGTGTTCGCGGTCGCGGCGGCGGTCAGCCTCGCCGCCAGCTGGGTGCTGGTGACGCGGCTCGAGCGAGTCGGGGAGCGGCTGGGGTTGTCGGAGGCGCTGCTGGGCCTGGTGGCGGCGCTGGCGGCGGACGCGCCCGAGATCACCTCGGCCGTGGCGGCGATGACATCCCGGCAGCAAGGGCTGGGCGCCGGGGTGGTTATCGGGTCGAACGTGTTCAACCTGGCCGCGCTGCTGGGGCTGGGAGCGCTGGTGGCCGGGCGGATCGGGCTGCACCGCAGGGCGGTGGTGCTCGGCGGCGCCGTCGCGGTCTGGGTGGCGGCCGTGTGCGTGATCGTGGTCACGGGCCTGGTTCCCGCCGCCGCCGGGCTGGTGCTGGCCGCAGTGGTGGTGAGTCTGTACGCAGTGCTGCTCGGCACGAACCCGCGCCGCTTGGGACGGCTGGGCCTGCCGCCTGGCTGGCTGTCCTGGCTGCGCTCGGCGGTGGCCGAGGAGGAACTGGAACTTCATGACGCCATCCGGTCCCGGCCGGCCACTCGCCGTGACGCGGCCGAGGCCGCCGGAGCGGTGCTGGTGGTGGTGGCCGCGAGCGTGGTGATGGAACGGTCCGCCGCGGCGCTGGGGACCTGGCTAGCGGTGCCGCAGATCGTGGTCGGCGGGCTGGTGCTGGCCGCGGTGACCAGCCTGCCCAATGCGGTCGCCGCCGTGTACCTGGCCGCGCACGGCCGGGGGGCCGCGATGCTCAGTACCGCGCTGAACAGCAACGCTCTCAATATCACCGCCGGCTTGCTGATCCCGGGCGCGGTGATCGGCCTGGGCCGGCCAGCGGCGTTGACCGCCCTCACGGCCGCGTGGTATGCCGGGCTCACCGCTGCTGCCTTGGCCTTCGCATACCGCGACCGTGGCCTGGGACGCCCGTCCGGCGCTGTGATCGTGGCCGCCTACCTGGCCTTCGCCGTTGCCCTGCTGGCGCCGGCCGCGGCGTCCTGGCTGGCTGGCGCGACCGGGCTGACGCTGGCCGCCGCGTTCGCGGCTGGGCCGGTTCTCGCCCGCAGCCGGCCCGGCCACACGCCTGAAGCGTTCGCGGCCAGGCTTGCGCGGCCCGCGGCCGGGCCTCAGCGACCAGGATGGACAGCCGGGCGGCTGTGGGCTCTCGGCCTGGCCCTGACCGTCCTGGTCGCCGCCGCCGACGCCGCGCTGGGCCACCGGGTCGTGCTCATCGGGCTGCTGATCGTCGGGCCCTGCAGCGTGCTGCTCACCGGCCGCTGGGTCCTCACTGGGCTCACCGGCCTGTTCGCGATCGGCCTGGCCGTGGTGCTGGGCATCCCGGACGGCATCTGGGGCACCGGCACTCACCTGGTCTTCCTCGCCGCGGTCACCGTCGTCACCCTGACGGCCACGCTCGCCGCGGCCGCCATCGGCTTCGCTGCCCGGCCCTGATCGCGCGCGCCGGCCGCGGCCACTGCCACCAGCACGAGCAGGCAGAACTGCGGCAACGCCGCCCGCTCCTCGGCGGAGGCCAGCGACCTTGCGGAGATGGCAAGAAGCGCGCAGC
>Ga0335075_10009423_pt1 | contig 14893 bp, 15 predicted proteins | sample Lox_Sample_24_FD_206723 | JGI IMG/M metagenome (GOLD analysis project Ga0335075, IMG submission 206723) | Soil microbial communities from Loxahatchee National Wildlife Refuge, Florida, United States - Lox_Sample_2.4 | ecosystem: Environmental > Terrestrial > Soil > Wetlands | place: USA...
CCCAACGATGCCAGCGCAGCCAACGGTGCCAGCGCCACGAAGACCCCGAATGCCGTCGCGACCCCTTTGCCGCCCTTGAATCCCAGCCACACTGTATACATGTGTCCAAGAACGGCGCAGAGAGCCGCGACTGCCGCAACATTGTCACGCGGTACCGCAGCCAGTCCGGGTAGCGTGCCGATCAGGCTCGCGAAAAGAACGGCGAAAAATCCCTTGCACGCGTCAAGAAGAAAGGTCAGCGCCCCCAGTCCCTTCGCGCCCGACCGGACCACGTTGGTCGCGCCGATATTGCCGCTGCCCTTGGAGCGGATATCTTCCTTGCGAAACAACCAGACAAGAAGAAATCCGAAGGGAATTGAGCCCAGAAGATAGGCAGCCAGTGCCACCAGGAGATATGTAACGAACGGCATTGCGCCTATGAGTTTACGGCATTTTCGGAATCGGAGTTCCCAGTTGCATCGGCTTTAATGCGCGCCGTGGGAGAATGATTTTGAAAATGCGATCGCAGTACCTACATCAGCCGCCGCCGGACTATGTCCAGCGCCGTCTGGCTCGCATATTGACGGATGCGCTCGCGGTCGCCCGTGAACTTGCGTTCGACCACCTCGGTATTCTTGCCGTCGCTCACGCTCAGATACACCAGCCCTACCGGTTTCTCTTCGCTGCCGCCTGAAGGCCCGGCAATCCCTGTCACTCCCAGCCCGAAGGTCGTGTCGCACTGTTCGCGGATCCCCTCCGCCAGCGCGGCCGCTACCTCGCGGCTGACCGCGCCGTGCCGCGCGATCAAATCCTCGGGCACGCCCGCAAACTTTGTCTTCAGCTCGTTGCTGTATACCACAGCTCCACCCATGAACGACCGCGAACTCCCGCTGATCCTGGTCAACCGCTCCGCAATCAACCCGCCGGTACAGCTTTCCGCCACCGATAACGTCGCGCCGCGCATTTCCAGATAGAACAGCACAATCTGCTCCAGCGTCTCTCCCTGCGACGAATAGATCAGGTCCTCGAGCTCTTCCTCGATCTTTCCCGCGAGTTCATCCACGCGTGCCTGCGCCAGCTCCATCATCGGCTTGCTGCACAACAGGTTAAGCTGGATATCCCCCAGGTGCGCCAGGATTGTCGTCTCTACATCCGCGAACTTCGTATAGATCGGCGCAATGCGCGCATCCGCCGCCGATTCCCCGATCAGCGCTGCCTTGAGCACGCGTGTGGCGATGAACCTCCGCGGCAGCGCCTCTCGCAGCCGCGGCATGCACTCCTGATCGAACATAGGTTTCAGCTCCGACGGAGGACCGGGTAGCAGCATCACCAGTTTGCGATGCTTGCCATACACCAGGTCCAGCATCTGCCCTGGCGCTGTCCCCCGCGGATTTTCGAGCACCACTGCCCCATCCAGAAGATCCGCCTGCTTCTCGTTGTTCCGGGTCATCGTCATGCGCCGCGCCGCCGCCCGCGCATAGAGCTGCGCAATCAGCTCAGGATTGCGCTTCAGTCCGATCTGCATCGCCTCTGCCGCCGCTTCGCGCGTCAGATCGTCTTCGGTTGGACCGAGCCCACCCATGATCACCACGATGTCTGTGCGCCCTAGCGCATTGCGAATCGCCTCGACCAGATGCTTCATCCGGTCGCCGACAATCGTCTTGAACGTGACCGTCACGCCCAGCTGATTCAGGCGCTCGGTGATGTGGAGGGAGTTGGTGTCCTGCCGCCAGGGAGTCAGCAACTCCGAGCCAATAGCGATGATCTCCGAGTTCATCGAACCCCAACGGCATCCAAAGGCGCGGCCTTCACAATCGACCGCCCGCCCGAAATTGAAATGGAATTTCCAGGCCGGCGCATCAGAACGTGCGCCACCCCTCGATTCCCAACGCTACATGATATACGGAGCTGTGGGGAGAGGGATGCTGATTCAAAGTCGCCACCAGCGCATTCCCGCCGGGTACGAAAGTAAACCCGACGATGCCCGATCCCGCAACCACCAGCTGCGCATCGCCCGCCGGTGATATGCGCACTACGCCGCGCCGTCCATTCAGCGACGCTGCCACGTAGACGCTGCCGGCAATATCCACCGCCAGCCCCTGCGGCCTGCCCAGCCCGCGATAGAAGACCGTCGTTGCCCCGTCGCGATCGACCGCATAGACATTGTCGAAGCTCGAAGTCGTCGGCCCGGTCACATACAGCGTGCTATCCACCCCGAACGCCAGGTGATACGCCGACACGCTCGGCTCCAGCGTGGCGAAAACAAAAATCTGCCGGTCCGGAGCAATCTTGAAGATCGTGCCGCTGCGGTCGCCCACATAAAGATTGCCTTCCGTGTCGAAGGCCAGCCCGGTCGCAACCCCCATGCCTTCCGCATAAACTGACACTGCGCCCGCCGGAGACACCCGATAGACCGTGCCATCGTGCCGCGAGGACACATACAGGTTCCCATCGTCATCCGTCGCCAGTCCCGTGGCATTCATAATGCCGCTGACAAACGGATGCAGCTCCCCATCGCGCTCCACCCTATAAACCGACACTGGAGTCTCCTGCCCGCGCGCACCGGAAAGCGTGACATAGACATTCCCGTCGCCATCGATCGCCGGGTTCGAGACGATATGCACCCCGTTCGCGATCTGGTTGCCCACCTTGAGCTCGACCGCGTTGCTCTGCGCGCCATTCCGCAGGATACGCAGCTTTCCCGTCTCTGCTTCTTCCGGAACCCGCAGCACCATGCGCTTTCCCCGGCTCAACACCACCGGAGCCGCCAGATCTCCAACCATTGCTACCGGCCGCCGATACGAAACCGGGCCCAGGTTCGATCCCAGCACTTCGACTTCGCCCCCGGGGAGTGCCGCATTCGGCTGCAGCAATTCAATCCGGGGCGCGGAGTTTGCGTCAGATTTAAGGAGAGGTGCCATAACCGCTACCACTCATTTTAGACCGCCTTGGTCACCACCACAGCCGTACAACTAGACCGGCCACCAGAGCATACATGCCTGCCGCAACATCGTCCAACATGATCCCCATGCCGCCGTGCAGCCGTTCCAGCTGCCGCGCCGGCCATGGCTTCACAATATCGAACAAACGGAAGAACGCGAAAGCCAGCAGTGCGTGCCGAATCTCCACCGGACACGCCGCGAGCGCAATCCATTGCCCGGCGACCTCGTCGATCACCACAAATCCTGGATCTTCCCGGCCGCTTTCCCGCTCGATAATCGAGCCTGCGGCGATGCCGATCAGCGTTACCGCGATAGCCGCAAGCCCGGTCGCAATAGCAAGACCTGCTGTCGTCAGATGTGCCGTGCGGGCCGCCAGGAACCAGATCGCGGCCGCCGCGAGCGAGCCCCATGTCCCCGGTCCAGGCTTGATTAGCCCTATCCCGAAAAACGTCCCCGCGGTCCACGCCCAAAGGGTCTTGCTCTTCTGAACGCTGATTGCTGACCCCTGAATCCTGTCCTCGTTACTCGTCATCGTCTCTTCGACGCTCAGCTCCTGGATTCGATCCAGGATTCAACCCCTCCAGCACCTCCGGATCGATCACCGGCGACGAGATCCGGTAGCCTCCGCTGGCCCACTTGCCCAGATCGATCACCCGGCAGCGGTCGCTGCAGAAAGGGAAGTGCTCATCCTGCGCTGTCACCAGTGTCTTGCAGGTCGGACATCTCAATGCAACCTCTCGCTTGCCCACCTCTACGACTCCTCGCACTCCGCAATCACCCGCGCGACCACATCGTAGTCATGCGCTTCGGTGATCTCGCAGCGATAAAAACGCCCAGCGCGCAACTCATCGAATGGACCGAAGTCATTGATGTAGACCTTGCCGTCGATCTCCGGCGCGTGGAATTCCGATCGTCCCTCCCACAGCAGCGGAGTCTCCTCCGATTCGCCCTCCACCAGCACATCGAGCCCGCGCCCAACCCAGTCTTCTTTGGCGTGCCTGCTGATCCGCTGCTGAATCTTCATCAGCTCGCGCTTGCGCCGCTCAATCGTGCGTTGGGGAACTTTGCTCCCGAGCCCGTAAGCACCCGAACCGTCCTCGTCCGAGTAGCCGAAGACCCCCAGCCAGTCGAACTTCGCCTCGCCGACAAAATCGCAGAGCGTTTCGAAGTCTTCTTCTGTCTCACCCGGAAAACCCACGATGAATGACGTCCGCAAAGTAATCCCGGGCACTGCCTTGCGCACCTTCTCAATCGTCTTGAGAAAAATCTCTGCATTCGCGCCGCGCTTCATCGCCTTCAGCACCGGACCCGACGCATGCTGCAGCGGCACGTCCAGGTACGTGCAGATATTCGGATGCTTGGCGATCGTCTCCAGCAAGCGGCCGGTGATCTTGTTCGGATAGGCATACAAAAACCGGAGCCACTTGAGTCTCGGGATCACCGCCAGCCGATCCAGCAGTTGCGCCAGGCCATCCTTCAGCCCAAGATCCTCTCCGTAACAGGTCGTGTCCTGCCCGATCAGCGTGATCTCGCGCACGCCCTGCGCCACCAGGCTTTCCGCCTCCGCAATCACCGACTCAAACCGCCGCGACCTGAACTTGCCGCGCAGGTTCGGAATCACGCAGAAGCTGCAGGGATGATCACAGCCCTCGGCAATCTTGATATACGCCGAGGCCTTCTTCGTCGCCAGCAGCCGCGGCGTCGTGTGGTCGTAAAGATACTGCGGTAGTTGCGCCTCTGCGCCATCCCACGCCGTGCGGGCAAACCGCCCCTGCGACTCACGTAGAACTCCCTCGGGGCGCGCGCTGAGCTCCGCGCTCTGAGCACTGTGCTCTGTCTTCAGGATGGTAAAAGGCGACGGCTCCTGTACTACCGGCTTCGGCGCATCCAGCCCGGCTGCCGCGAGGATCTGCTCCAGTTCGCCTGTCCCCACCACGGCATCCACTTCTGGAATATTCCTGCGGATCTCGTCTCGATAGCGCTCCACCAGGCACCCGGCAACGATGAGCCGACGCGCCCGCCCAGCCGTCTTATGCTGCGCCATCTCGAGAATCGTATCGACCGACTCCTGCTTCGCCGCATCGATAAACGAGCAGGTATTCACCACCAGGATCTCGGCGGCTTCTACATCCGAGGTCATCTCGGCGCCGGCACGATCCAGCAGACCCATCATGACCTCGCTGTCGACGAGGTTCTTGGGGCAGCCCAGCGACACAAACCCGATCTTTGGCCGGCCTGTACGCTGTTCGAAATTTTGGGAATCGACGGCGCTCACCGCGGCTTCGTCGAGAAGAAATTCTGTCACTCCTTTATTTTACCGGACGCGCACTCTTCTCGGGCGTTTGCGTCCGCCCCGCCCTCCCGTCGGCCTTCTTCAGGACACACGCAACCAGCCTGTCCAGCCGCGCCAAGAGCAATTGAAGGACAGGAGACCGATTCGACCTCCTATAGCCCAGGACCAGGTCGATCGTCGGAGCATTCCCCTGTAGTGGCCGGCTTATTACGCCCGCGGGCATAAACTTCTCCGCGTACGCGGGCAACAAGGCCATGCCGCCCGTCGACCCGATCAGGGACATCGCCATGGCAAGATGGTCCACCTCGTACGCTGGGGTGATCTCGACTCCGGATTTCTTCATGTAGCTGCTCACCATTGCACGCAGCACGGGAGCGGTATTCGACACGCCGATAAATGCCTCGCCTGCCAGATCTTTCGGATCAATGACCCTTCGCCCCGCCAGACGATGATCGCTCGGAAGAATTGCCAGTAACACCTCCTTTATCACTGGCTTGAAAGCCAGTCCGGACACTCCCGCTTCGCGTCGCAGGAAAGCGGCATCAATCCGTCCTTCCAGCAGGGCGTTCGCAAGGTCGGGCGAATACTGGCTCGATATCAGCACATCGACATTCGGCAGCTCGTCCCGCAGAATCCGCAGAGCCGCGGGCATCCAGGTTAGTTCGTGCCCGGTCAGGAATCCTATCGCGAAACACGGCCTCGCCGGATGAGCTATCCGGCGTGTCGCTTCCGTGGCTGCTTCGACCTGCGCCAACACCGATCGTGCATGCTCGAGAAACGTCCGTCCCGCCGGCGTCAATTTGATCCCCCGGACGCTTCGCGTCAGCAGCTGCGCGCCGATCTCTTCTTCGAGTTCCCGGATCTGCCGGCTCAGCGAAGGTTGTGCCGTGTGCAGTTTTGTCCTTGCCGCAACCGTCAGACTTTCCGCCTCAGCAACGGCAATGAAATAACGCAGGTGCCGTAATTCCACCTTGACTCCCATACTTCCAGAGCATCGTTTGCCAGCTTACAAAGTATCGCCAAAAACTGTCACGCCCGCACGGCTGTTGCATCAGATGAGGTGATTTGGGCTCATTTGGGAGCGCAGGTTCGGAAACCACGCCATGCTCAGAGCGCATAACAGACGGGCAGGATCAAACGAGTACAAGGGGAACGGAAATGGCAAAGAAACTCGAAGGTAAGAAGGCTCTCGTCACGGGCGGTTCGCGCGGTATCGGTGCCGCAATCGCGAAGCGCCTGGCCGAAGATGGAGCCAGCGTAGCCATCACCTACACCAAAGGTGCGGACGCCGCCGCCGCGGTAGTCAAAGCAATCGAAGAGGCTGGTGGAAAGGCCGTCGCCATCCAGGCCGATGCCGCGGAAGCTGAAGCCGCGAAGGCAGCGGTCGAAAAGACGATCGCTGCGTTCGGGGGGCTCGATGTGCTGGTGAACAATGCCGGCATAGCGATTCCGAAGACCTTCGAGGAGACGACTCTCGAAGAACTGGATCGCGTTATCGACATCAACCTCCGGGGTGTCTTCGTCACCACCCAAGCCGCCCTCAAGTATATGAAAAATGGCGGACGCGTCATCACCATCGGCTCCTGTGTCGGAGAGCGCCTGCTGACCCCGGGCCTCGTGCCTTATTCCGCCACCAAGGGTGCGGTCAAGATGTTCACCCAGGGCTTGTCCCGAGAAGTCGGGGCTCGCGGCATCACCGTCAACAATGTCCAGCCGGGTCCGATCGACACTGATCTCAATCCCGCCGCTGGCGATTGGTCCGAGCCGCAGATTGCCAACACCGCCCTCGGCCGTTACGGTCACGTCGATGAAGTCGCCGCCCTGGTAGCCTTCGTCGCCGGTCCGGAAGCGGCGTACATTACCGGCGCCAACCTCACCGTAGACGGCGGCACCAACGCGTAATATTTCCTGGCCGGGTAATTCGCCCGGCTGGTTATAATAGAGATAGAGCGATTAAGAAAGGCCTGGATTGCCGCGGCATCCGGGCCTTCTCATTTGACGAAATGCCAACGGGTGGTCTTCTCTAAGTCATTTATTTTGTTATCTATGGATATAACTCATTTGTTATGTAATGGATATGGTCAATCCGTAGCTCTAAACCGAATGAAATGAAATAGATGACAAAATGAGGGGGAGGAGGGGTGGGAACCATTGCCATCCCAAATATGGAAGCAACCCACTCGTCGGCGGATGCTATCATTACCTATGTGCCGGGTCCTACGCGGCGCAATCCCGCCAACCCCGCCAGGTCCGGAAGGAAGCAACGGTAACGGGCTAGTGCGTGCGCAGTAGGTTCCCCGGTACATGATCTCCCCGGCCACCCCTCGAATTCCGCACTTGCCTGCGCGCCGATAGACATCCTTTCCAGCCTCGGCGAGAATGACTCTTTTGAACTCATTCCTCCCTGGAGATACAGCTTGAGCCTCGCCGTGCGTCCGCATGCTTTACGACGCGCTAAGATCAGCGCCCTCGGAACCTACGTTCCGCCCCGTTTGCTCACCAACAAGGACCTCGAGAGGATGGTCGACACCTCCGACGAGTGGATCTATACCCGCGTCGGCATCCGCGAGCGCCACATTGTCGAGAACGGGATGGCCACCAGCGACATGGCCGTCGAAGCCGCTAAGTGTTGCCTCGCCCACCGCGGGATGACTGCAGCCGAAGTCGAGGTCATCATCGTCGCTACCGTTACCCCGGACATGTTCTTCCCCGCCACAGCCTGCATCGTCCAGGACAAGCTCGGTGCCAAAGGCGCCTGGGGATTCGACCTCTCCGCTGCCTGCTCCGGCTTCGTCTACGCCCTGCAGGTGGGAGCCAAGCTGATCGAGAGCGGTGCCCATTCCAGGGTGCTGGTCATCGGCGCCGACACCATGTCCTCCATCATTGACTACACCGACCGCTCCACCTGCGTATTGTTCGGCGACGGAGCCGGTGCCGTCCTCCTCGAGCCTGCCGAGCTGGATGAAGTGGGTATGATCGACTTCGTCCATGAGATCGACGGCTCTGGCGGGACCGCGCTGTGCATGCCCGGGGGTGGCAGCCGCCATCCCTCCACCAGGGATACCATCCAGAGCAAACTGCACTACGTCCATCAGGATGGACAGACCGTCTACAAATTTGCGGTACGCAAGATGGTTGAGGCTTCCGAGAGGGTTCTGAGTCGCAGTGGAGTCACAGTTGACGAACTCGCCGCCTTCATTCCACACCAGGCTAACAAGCGCATTATCATGTCCAGCGCCGAGCGCCTCGGACTACCGCTTGAACGTGTTGTCATCAACATCGACCGTTATGGCAACACCACCGCTGGCACGATCCCTCTGGCGATCGACACAGCCTGGCAGGAGAAGCGCCTGCACAAAGGCGACCTGGTACTGATAGCCAGTGTTGGCGCAGGTTTCACAGTGGGTGCAGCCCTACTTCGCTGGGAGATAGACTAGCTGGCCGTGCGCGCAGGCCGGCTCGATTGCCTGCGCTGATCGTGCCGAAACTTCCAGAGGCCAAAAAATGTCGCGGCTATCAGCAGGCCGATGAATGCCCAAATTACTACTTCAGACCAGCCGGCAAGATAGAGCGCCCATGCATGGATCACTTGGCGTCCGTATGTGACGCCAAGCCAGACAATAAGGCAATAGCGGGCTGACCTCGCGACACCGAAGGAAAGCAGGAAACGTCGCCGCGTAACGCCGAGAGCTCCCGAGGATAGCAGAAATGGCATGAGTGGGATCGGTGGAGGCAGGACAGCTGCGATTGAAACCGTTAGGACTCCATTGCGCTTCATCCACCGTGTGATCGGGGAGAGGAACCGCTTAGGCACATGCCGCTGTAGCATGGTCTCGCCACCCTTCTTGCCGGCACTCCAAGTCAAATAGCCACCCAGTATGCTTCCTGAGGCCGCCGATGCCGCGAGAATCCAAGGGCTTCCCTGATTCGTTGCCAGCAATAAGACCAGCAGGTCAGTACTGCCCGGGAGAGGCAGCGGGATAATCGACGCATCCACAATTGACACGGCAAAGACCCCGATGGCCCCGAGATGAATCAGCCAGTGGGGCACCAGATGTTTGTGTGGGGCACGTTGTGGCGAGAAGGTCACGGAGTTTTGACGCCAGTTTCGGTCCGCGAGCCGCCTTAGCGGAGCGGCCCTTACAGGATTTTCAGTTCTGGAACCACCGGCAGCACACCACACTCTACGGCATATCGGTAGAAGAGATTCAATCCGTCAAGGCACACATCATCTAGAAAGTAGTGGATGTTCTCGAACAAATAGGTCTTGATAGTTGCAGGAGGCACGGCAATGCGAGCCGACCAATCCTCCACGATTCGATCGAGGTTATCCAATCCTCCGTCGCGAGAACGCTCGAAATCCTCAACAAGTTGGGCAGCCGAAACGCCGGTTCGTGTCAGGGCATCTTCGCGTACTGCCCAAAATGCCGACACCCAGGCTGTGTTTGTCCACTTGCGCCACTCGTGGGCCAGATCAAAATATAGAAGCTGTTCCCCGGTCCGTCGTTGGCGGTCTTCGCGGTCCTCAAGTGCCAGCAGAGCTGGGTCGCCAATCACCATGGCCGCATCGGCGACACTGAGCATCGCTTCGAGATCGGCGGCATGGGAAAGAAACTCGGGCTTGGTCTTCCATAGCTTGTGAAAAAGGATGCGTGTATAGGTCGCTGAAGTCATCGATGCCGTATCGAGCGCAACCCGCCTGACTCCGTGAACTCCTTCCGGGTGTCGTACGATCAGTAGAATCGAGCGCACTTCGTCGAGCGATGCGATCCCGCAGCGAGGGACAATCGCAGTGTTCGGCAGAGACGGGTAAGCTGCCACGGGTACAAGACCGATGTCCGCAGTTCCGGCACGCAAATGATGAGCGCATTCAGCGGGGGTGGAAGATATGATGGAGTACCGCCGGGCGAGTTCAGTGGCGCGCGGTTCGTGCTCAAAGTCCCACATCAACGGGGCAGGGTTCAAAAAATCGATGGCAGCAATGACAAGCTTTTTCGAAACAAGGCTCACCTCCCAGTGTAGCAATGGCAGGTAAAGTCTTCGGTAACATAGGTCCGACATCTTTGGCTTGACTTGCTACAAGGTCATCGCTAATCTCCCAGAAAATCTCTCAAATTCAAATCAGGATCGACAAGAGCGGAGTTCTATCCGCATCGGCATTTCATGACTACTGCAATGATCTCGAATAAAGCATCCCTTCCTCCGCTAACTGAAGATCGCGTGGCATGGCTGGCGCTGGCTCTGACTCCGCAGTTGGGTCCACGGCGGATATTGCGCGCAGTTGAACGCTGCGGTTCCGCAGGTAGAATTCTTGATCGAGGCCTCACAGATCTCGAAGCACTGGAGTTTCCTGCGGAGAGTGTGCGGTACATCGCCGATGGCCATGCGCGTGCCGCGGCGGATCAGCAATTAGATACTCTAGCAAAGACGGGCGGGCAATTTGTCACTTATATCGATCGGAGTTATCCCGAACGTCTGCGGGAGATCTTTGATCCCCCTGCAGTTCTCTGGCTTCGGGGCGATGCACAGTTGCTCGGCTTGCCGTCAATTGCGGTCGTCGGCACTCGCCATCCGACTCCCTATGGCACGGGCATGGCTGAAATGCTTTCGCGCGATCTTGCACATCGCGGACTCATCATTATCAGCGGCATGGCACGCGGCGTAGATACTGCGGCGCACAAAGGAGCATTAGCTGCAAAGCGTCCCACAGTTGCGGTCTGGGGAACTGGCATCGACGTGATTTATCCAAAGGAGAACAAGTCACTGTCAGAACAGATAATCGCGGGCGGAGGCGCGATTATTTCAGAGTTTCCTTTGGGAGTATTTCCGTCCCCGCCGAATTTTCCCAGAAGAAACCGAATCCTTAGCGGATTGAGCATCGGCGTTCTGGTGGTAGAAGCTGCCGAATACAGTGGAACGCGCGTGACGGCACGATGCGCCATCGAACAGAATCGCGACGTCTATGCAGTTCCCGGCAACGTGACCACGAAGAATGCCTGGGGGCCCAACACACTGATAAAGCAAGGCGCAAAGCTTACGGCGACCTGGGAAGACGTGTGGGAGGAACTGCCTACTCCGATTCGTCTTCATCTTGAGGCCGAACACGGTCTTGCATCGAAACCGCCTGGTGCTGCATCCTTATTTGCGGAAGAGCCACTTCCCGCCAGCGAAGCCCGCGTGGTGTCAGTGCTGCGCCACGACGAAGCGCTTCAACTTGACGAGATCATGGAGAGGCTAGAGTCCGAAGTCAGTTCCTCGGAAGTTTTTACCGCGCTCTTCGAATTGGAGTTAGCGGGCCGAATCCGGCAACTTCCGGGAAAAAATTACGTCAAAGCTTTCTAAGCGAAGCGTGCCGCACCTTCGGTGTCTTCAACGCATCGAATGATGAATTCGCGGCGAACTTGAGGGTGCAGGTAGATTCAAAGTGGCGAAGCGTGGTAGTTTCCAGACAAATCATTGCCGACTCTCGTGCCGGTTTCAACCTGGTACTATCCGTTCCGGCATATAAGGAAAAGAATGAGTAAATCTCTCGTGATCGTCGAGTCGCCGACGAAGGCTAAAACGATCAACAAATATCTCGGGAAGGACTTCACGGTCGAAGCATCTTCCGGTCACATTATGGACCTGCCGAAAAACAAAATCGGCGTGGATCTGACTGAGGGGACTTTCGAACCGGAGCTGATCATCATTCCGGGTAAAGAAAAAGTTGTCGAAAGACTTCGCAAGCTTGCGAAGGCGTCGGAGAGCGTCTATCTTGCACCCGACCCTGATCGCGAAGGCGAGGCGATCGCCGCCCACCTTGCCGATGTTTTGCGCACCTCGGTCAAGAAGAATGCGATTCACCGAGTCACGTTCAACGAAATCACTCCTAAGGCTGTGAAGGCCGCTTTTGCCGATGCGCGCGCCGTCGACCAGAATCTCGTCGATGCTCAGCAGACGCGACGAGTGTTGGATCGCATTGTGGGCTATCAGATTTCTCCGCTGCTGTGGGACAAAGTGCGGCGCGGTCTTTCTGCCGGACGCGTGCAGACCGTGGCTCTCCGTCTCATCGTTGAGCGCGAGCAGGAGATCAAGGCATTCAATCCCGTTGAGTACTGGACGATCGACGCCAATCTGCATCCGGCGCCGCGGGGCCAGGAATTTACTGCGCGATTTATCGGAATCGATGGCGAGCGCGCACGCGTAGATACTGTTGACGCCCCCTCGCTGCCCGATCAGAAACTGGCCGACGACGCGGTTGCGCAGTTGAACAAAGCGGTCTGGTCGGTTCGTCGCGTTGATCGCAAAGAGCGTAAACGCAATCCCGCCGCGCCGTTCACTACCAGCAAGCTTCAGCAGGACGCTTCGCGCCAGCTCGGCTTTAACGTTAAGCGCACCATGGGTGTTGCTCAGCGTTTGTATGAAGGCGTGGAACTCGGCAGCGAAGGTGCTGTTGGTCTCATTACGTATATGCGTACTGATTCGACACGAGTCTCGCCGGATGCCGTTGCCGCCATCCGTGCTTGGATCAAGGGGAAGCTCGGCGAGGCGTATCTGCCCGCAGCTGCAAATGTGTTCAAGTCGAAGAAAGATGCACAGGATGCGCATGAAGCCATCCGTCCTGCGAACCCGGAATTGCATCCGGATGAGATCCGCAAGTATCTTTCGGACGAGCAGTACAAACTGTACAAGCTTATCTGGCAGCGTTTCGCTGCGTCGCAGATGATGCCCGCTGTCTATGACCAGACGACGGTGGACATCGTTGCGAAGGCAGATAAAGGCTACGATTTCCGCGTCACCGGTTCGGTGCTGAAGTTCGACGGCTTTCTGAAAGTCTACGAGGAGGCAAAAGAGAAAAAAGACGAAGATGACGAGTCTCTCTCGAACAAGCTCCCCGCGCTCAACGAGGGCGACAAACTCGTCCTGAAGGAATTGAAGCCGGAGCAGCACTTCACAGAGCCACCCCCGCGGTACAACGAAGCTTCGCTCGTGAAGGAACTCGAGGAGCGGGGCATTGGGCGTCCGTCTACCTACGCATCCATCATCAATACGATTCAGGATCGTGAGTATGTCCAGAAGATGGGCGGCCGCAATGGACGGTTCGTGCCCACAGAGATCGGGACCGTGGTAACCGATCTGCTGGTAAAGAACTTTCCCTACATCTTTGATACGAAATACACTGCCCGGCTGGAAGAAGAGCTGGACGATATCGAAGACGGCAAGGAGAAGTGGACCGATCTGCTGAACGGATTCTACGGACATTTCGAAGAGGAACTCGCCGAAGCCGGCGAGAACATGGAAGACATCAAGCGGATGGAGAAGCCGACGGACCAGGTCTGCGATCTTTGCGGATCGCCGCTGGTGCTCAAGTGGGGCAAGTTCGGTTCTTTCTACGCCTGCAGTGCATACGACAAGAAGAAGCCCGGAAGCTGCACCTTCACAAAGGAGAATTTTGAGGCGAAACCGAACCTGACGTTGCCTGGCGGGGAAGAAGAGCAGCAGGAAGAATATTGCGAAAATTGCGGCCGCGTGATGGTCCTGAGGAATGGGCCTTGGGGGCCTTATATGGCATGCCCCGGGTATAACGAGGATCCGCCCTGCAAGACCGTGCGACGGTTGCATCAGAAGCAGCAGCAGAAGCCTCCCCAGCCGCTGGATGAGAAGTGTCCCAAGTGCGGTGAGCACCTCGTGCTGCGCAACGGGCAATATGGAGAGTTCGTCTCCTGCTCGGCGTATCCGAAGTGCAAGTACATCAAGCAGAACACTATCGGGGTGAAGTGTCCCGTGTGTCAGGTGGGCGAAGTGGTCGAGAAGAAGGCGCGGCGCGGCAATGTCTTCTATGGCTGCTCGGAATATCCGAAGTGCACTTTTACGGCGAACTACAAACCGGTTGATAAGAAGTGTCCGGAGTGTGGCAGTCCGTATTTGATGGAGAAGACACTCAAGTCCGGCGTGTATCTGGTGTGTCCGAATAATAAGAAGCCTTCTTCGGACGAGGAAGCGCCGAAGAAGCGCAAAAAGAAAGATGAACCGGAAAGCGCGGTGGTGTGCAGTTATACCAAGCGGATCGGGGATGCCCCCACCCCGGCAGCGGCTCCGGTCCCTACGGCCAAGACGCATGGGCCGGTGGTCGAGCAACCGGTGGCCTAGGGCCACCCTCTCGCGGTACACTCAGCCGCGGAGAGACAGCCCATGTTCGAATCCACCCTCGCCACGACTGCCGATGCCGGCCTGATCCTCAAGCTGTATGAGCTCCGCACCGAAGCCACCATGCGGGAGGCGCGTGCCTGGATGTCCGGCCGGTTCTTCCCGCAGACCGCGGAGGAGTTCTTCGCCGTCACAAATGCCCGAGGAACCAAGGAGAACGCCTGGTTCCGACAGGTGACCAGCTACTGGGAGATGGCGGCAGCTTTCGTGCTGCATGGCGCGCTCAATGCCGATCTCTTCATCGACTGCAACAGTGAGCCATTCTTCCTCTATGCCAAATTCCTGCCGATCTTGCCGGAGATACGCCAGAAGATGCCCGGATTCATGTCCAAAGTGGGACAAGTGATAGACGAATCGATGACTGCGAAGGCCAAAGTGGAGCAGATGTCGAAAAGAGTGGCTGTTTTGCGGGAAGCCATGGCGGCTGTGGCGAAGTAGCTGCCCCCCCGTGTAAAACCCGGTTCCGGAGTCGCGACGGGGTGGCCTCGCATCT
>Ga0335075_10009424_pt1 | contig 14893 bp, 13 predicted proteins | sample Lox_Sample_24_FD_206723 | JGI IMG/M metagenome (GOLD analysis project Ga0335075, IMG submission 206723) | Soil microbial communities from Loxahatchee National Wildlife Refuge, Florida, United States - Lox_Sample_2.4 | ecosystem: Environmental > Terrestrial > Soil > Wetlands | place: USA...
GCGGCCTTCGGGATCGTTCAGCCACTCGGCGAGAGCGCATCGAGCCGCGCGCGCAGCTGCATGACTTCACGCTCGAGGCGGGTGTCTTGTGCCGTCGGCGCATGGTCATCGGCGTCGATGGCGTGCAGCAGGCACACGAAGTTGGGCACGAACCAGAGCAGGAAGGCGAACACCGGTACCCACCAGACCAAAACCCCGTTCCAGGCAAGAAGTCCGGTTTTGAAGAACACCAGGAAGCTGGCGGGTATGAATGCCATGGCAAGCCAAAGATTTACGTAGCCAAGCCAACGAGGAAAAATTGGCTTCGCTCGCCGGTCGATCAGCACGGCGACGCCAAAGATCGCCAGCTGCAGCACAAAGGTCGACACGACGCCGAGAAAGAAGAACCAGCTGATGTCATACAAAGCCCGGGTGACGTCCGGGTGCTGATCGGCCCGGTAGGTCGAGATCAGCATAAAGACGTAAGGGATGACGAATTCGATGGTTGCCAGCGCGCCGAGAGCCAGCTGGCTGTAGGCCAGGATGGGGCGTCGTCCTTCGATCCGCAGCATCTGAATGGTGAACGACGCGAGGAACGGCATCAGCAGCGGGCATGATGCCAGGCAGATCACGATGCCGATGCGGATGACCGTACGGTGCCGGTCGATCATCGCCGCCACCTCGGCCGCGCTCTGGTTTGGCGACGGCGGCGGGAAGAACCCCGCCACGGCGAATCCGACCACGAACAATGCGCCCATCACCGGGCCCGCCCAGACACACGCCTTCTGGATCGCACGACTTGTCCCCAGTTCGCCCATGTCGAGACCGCCAATGCTCGAGCGAGTCTAGATACCGGCCGATATCTAGTTGGTACCAAACGATATCCGTCGCGGTGCCGACCGTCGAGAGATTTTGAGATATCGGGTGCCAATAACTGCTTGACGGCCGTTCAGATCCCGCCACGGGCGACGAGCTGGCCCGCAATCACATTGCGCTGGATCTCATTGGTGCCCTCGCCGACAATCATCAGCGGCGCGTCGCGGAAATAGCGTTCGACGTCGAACTCCGTGGAATAGCCGTAACCGCCGTGGATGCGTACAGCGTCCAGCGCGATCTCCATCGCCACCTCCGAGGCGAAGAGTTTGGCCATCCCGGCCTCCATATCGCAGCGTTCGCCGCTTTCATAACGCTCCGCCGCATACAGGGTGAGCTGGCGGGCGGCGGTGAGTTTGGTCGCCATGTCCGCCAAATAGTTGCCGACCGCTTGGTGCTTCCAGATCGGCTTGCCAAAACTCTCCCGTTGCTGCGCATAGGCCAACGCGTCCTCGAGGGCGGCCGTCGCCACGCCCAGCGCGCGGGAGGCGACCTGGATGCGGCCCGTCTCCAGGCCTTTCATCATCTGCGCGAATCCCTTACCGGGCGCGCCGCCGAGTACTGCCGATTCGCCGACACGGTAGCCATCGAAGGACAGCTCGCAGCTCTCCACGCCCTTGTAGCCCAGCTTGGGCAGATCCCGCGAAACCGTCAGGCCCGGGCCAGGTTCCACCAGAACGATCGAGATACCGGCGTGCCTCGGTGTCGCCTTCGGATCGGTCTTACAGAGCAGCGCAATCAGGCCGGAGCGGCGGGCATTGGAGATCCAGGTTTTGGTGCCGGTGATCAGCAGGTCCTGGCCGTCGCGAACCGCGGTGGTCGTCATGTTCTGCAGGTCTGAGCCGCCGCCCGGTTCGGTGAGCGCCATCGTCGCGCGGATCTCGCCGGTAGCCATCCGCGGAAGGTAGGCCCGCTTCTGCTCGTCGGTACCGAACAACGTCAGCAGTTTGGCCACCACGGTGTGCCCGCCCATGGCGCCGGCCAGGCTCATCCAGCCACGCGCCAATTCCTGGGTCACCAGCACATAGCAGGACATCGACACCGGCGAGCCGCCATACGCTTCGGGGACGGCCAGCCCGTAGATCCCGATCTGCTTCATTTGCTCGATCCACTTTTCGGGATACTCGTTGGCGTGTTCGACGTCGCGGACCGTCGGTTTGACGTCACGATCGATGAAGGCCCGGACGGTCCCGACCAGCAGCGCTTCCTCATCGGTCAACGTAGAACTCACACCCATCACCTCTCGAGCCAGGAATTTTTATTCTAGATTAAACGCCCGGCTGGAGCAGTTGGCTCTCGCGTCTTCGCTACGACGCGTGCCCAGCCCTGGCTTCCTCTTCGCGAGTGAGGCCTGAGGCGGCGATCAGCTCTTCGTGCAGTTCGAACCATACGGTGTGGTAGGAGTCGATGATAGGCCGGGCTAACCAGATTGTGTCGCCGGCCTGCACCTTGGCCAAGGCCGAATCCAGTTTCTTCGCGTACGGGCTCAGCCGCGGCAACACTGTGGTGACCGTGGCGATCACGGGCAACACCTGCTGGTGCACGCCGTCGAGGCGGCTCAGCACCGCGGCGTCGTACTCGGGATCATCGTGCGAGTTAGGTTGGCCGTCCTTGATCTGCCAGTCCGACACCAACGCTTTGAACTCAGCGTTGACGGCCCGGAACCTATCGTACGATCCGGCCAAGACGTTCTGATCGACGCGCGAACGCTCTTCTGCCAGTAGGGTATTGAGCCGCTCGCGTCCCTCGGGGCTGACCCGAAGCGTCTTGTCCTCGACCAGCAGACCGGCTGCGACTAATTGCGCTAACGTCGCCCCGACGTCGTCCGGGTCCTCAGCCAGGGTGGCCACGAGATCCGGCTGGCTTATCCGGCCCTTGAGCCGCACGGCCTGCAACACGGTCAACTCAGACATTCGCGAGCCCCTTCTTGTCTTCGTCCAGTCGTAGCGCGACCAACATGGCGATCAGTGGATGAGGTGACAGGACGTCGGTATGCCCAGCGGCGAGCGCGTCGGCTACCGCCGCGGGAGACGTGTCGGCAAGCACCGCGTAGTCGCCACGTGCGTGCGCGCGGATCGGGCTGATATGGCGCGCGATCTCGGCGAGCTCGGCCAGGTCGGGTGAGTCCGTCTCGGACCAGGCGGTGCGTTCGAGGACACCCTCGCGCACTTCACCCTCGTAGCCGTCGACGGTGATCATCTTGCCGGCAAGGGCGGCAACCACGCCGGCGCCGCACCCCACGACGGCCGGCCGGCCTATCTCCCGGCTCACCACCGCGGCATGCGAAGTCGCGCCGCCGGTCTCGGTGACGATGCCCCGGGCGGCCAGCATGCCCTGCACGTCGTCGGGACTCGTCGCCGTGCGGACCAAGATGACGTCTTCGTCTTCTTCGGCAGCATCAAGGGCTTCGTCGACGTCGGCGTAGGCCTTACCGGATACCACTCCCGGGCACGCCGCCAGGCCTTTCGCTAAAAGTGTTGCCGCGAGGCGTGTTTCCGGTTGCAGCGACGGCGCAAGCAACGTCTCGATCTGTGTCGGGTTTACTCTGCGCAGTGCCTCCGCGTCGTCGACCAATCCATCGCGGCGCAACTGCAAAGCCAGGCGCACGGCGGCCTGAGCCGACCGTTTGGCCGTCCGTGTCTGCAGCAGCCACAGTTTGCCTTCTTCAACGGTGAATTCGATGTCCTGCACGTCGGCCGCTAGGCGCTCCAACGAGCGCGCCGCGGTGATGAGCTGCTCATAGACGGCCGGTTGCTCATCACGCAGCGCGGCGATGGGTTGCACGTCTGTGCTGCCCGATACGACATCCTCACCCTGGCCATTGGCCAGCCATTCACCGAACGGCTCGTTGGCTCCGGTGATGGGATTGCGGGAGAACAGGACTCCGGTGCCCGAGTCGCGCGCGAGGTTGCCGAAGACCATCGCTTGCACGATGACCGCGGTGCCGGCTTCGTCGTCCAGGCCGTGATGTGCCCGGTAGCTGATCGCCCGTGGGCTGTTCCACGACGCGAAAACCGCCTCGACCGCCCCGCGCAGCTGCGCCCAGGGATCGGTCGGCACCTGGACGTCGGCGTCGTCACCCAACACGATGCGCCGGTACATATCGGTGAAGCGCGCGCGGGTGTCGCGCGCGAATTCCGCTGACCCAACGGCCGCGAGTGCATCTTCGACGGCGTCATCAATGCCCAGGTCGAGAACGGTGTCCATCATCCCGGGCATTGATTGCGCAGCTCCGCTGCGCACGCTGACCAGCAGCGGCCGCGGACCGCGCCCGAACGTGCGCGACGTTTCGGCCTCGAGCCATCCCATCGTGTCGCGCACGTCGTTCCAGATGTCATCAAGACAACGTCCCGGGTCGGCGAAGAACCTCGTGCAAACCGCAGTGGTGAGGCAAAATGCCGGCGGCACCGGTAGGCCTTGCCGTCGCATCACATCGATGCCGTAACCCTTGTTTCCCAGAAGCTCACGGGGAAGGCGGCCGGCACCGTCCAACGTCACGACCGACGCTTCACCCGTTGTTTTTGACATGAGATTAGATTCTAGCCGACAGAGCTCGTTCGTAAGGTCGGCGGTGTTAAGCCGGCACCGCGTCGATGGCTTGACCCTCGTCGCGATCCCGGCCGGCCGCCGCAATCACAAGATACGCCGTGACACAGATCCAGACGAAGAAGATCGCGACGCCGACTCCCCAGACGATGATCCCATTCCAGGCCAGCGGCCCCTCTTTGAAGAACACCACGAGGCCGGCCGGGAACACTCCCATCACCGCGAAGAAGTTCAGGTAGGCATACCAGCGCGGATAAAGCGGCACCGGGTGGCGATCCTGGAGCACGATAACACCAATGATCGCGTTCTGCACCAGCACCGTCGTGGTGGTGCCGATGAACGTCAGCCATGCGACGTCGTTGAGTGCCTGGGTGACCACCGCATCGCGTTCGGGTCGGTACGCGACGCCCTGCCAGAGCATCAGCGGCAGGATGATCTCCAGCACCGTGCACGCCGCCGCGGCGAGCTGGGCGTACACCAGGGTGCGGGGTGCGCCCTCGATACGCCGCATCTGGGCAGAGATCACCGCGTAAAACGGTGCAAGCAAACCGGTTCCGATCATCGCGATGAACAGCCCGAGGCGCTTGTTGACGGTGTCGTGGGCGAACCAGGCGGCGATCTGCTCGGCGCTCAGCGACGGTGCCGGTGGCCAGATGAAGTGACCGATCGGAAGCAATCCGATAAAGAACAACAGCGTCATCAGCGGGCCGCACGACGCGCACACCACTTGGTTGCGGTAGGTCACTGCGCCACACCGGCCAATCGGCCGACCTCGGCGCGCAGTTCGCGTAGCTGTCCGGCCAGGTCGGTGTCGGGAGATACGGATTGCGGCTCGCTGTGTTGGGCGCCGATGGCCTTCAACACCAGCACCGACATGATGACCATCCAGACCGCGAAGACGCTCAGCGGCAGATACCAGGTGAGTATCCCGTTCCAGGCAAGGGGCCCGGTGTGGAAGAACACCGTCACCGTCCCGGGCAGGAACAGCATCGCCACCCAGCAGTTCAGGTAACCCGCCCAGCGCGGGAACACCGGATCTGACCGGTTGTCTCCGGTGTCGAGAAAGATCGCGGTCCCGATGGCTAGGGTCTGCAGGACCGGGGTCGAGGTTATCGCGACAAACAACAGCCACGCGGTGTCGTTCATCGCCAGCAAGACCTGCGGGTCGCGGGCGCGAAAGGTCATGGATTGCCAAATGATCAGCGAGATAATGAACTCCAGCACGAACAATGCCCCTACGGCAAGGTTGGTGTAGGCCAGGGCGGCGACACCCCGCCGCATGCGTTTCATCTGCACGGTAATGACCGCGCTCCACGACGCCAGCAGAGCCGCCGCGAATAGCGACACGATCATGCCGATCCGGATACGGGTGGCGTCCTCGGTGAACAGCTGCGCCAGTTGCTCACCGGTGAGGGTCGGAGCGGGCGGCTGGATGAAACCCGCGACCAGACCGAAGCCGACCAGAAATAATACGACGCAAGCGATTCCGCTCCAAGCACACAAGCGCTGTGCAGTCATGCTCGCCATCAGACCTCCTCGCTACGGTGCTACGTCTCCGCCCGTTTGATCAATTGCACGGTGCCGGCGGATCCGTCCACCCGAACCAGGTCGCCGTCGCGCAGCACTCGGGTTCCGTTGCCGGTGTTGACCACGCACGGCAGCCCGAGCTCGCGCGCCACCACCGCGGCGTGGCTGAGTACGCTGCCGATGTCGACGACAAGTGCCGACGACACGAACATGATCGACGCCCAACTTGGATCGGTGGTAGTCGCGACCAGGATCTCACCGGGTTCGACTTCGACCACCGCGGGGTCGTGCACGACGCGCACCGGGCCTTCGACAATCCCGCTCCCGGCGCCAATCCCGCTCAACAACGCATCGCCGGCGGTGTCGCACTCACCTTTGGAGATAACCGCAGGCTCGGGCGTACCACGCCACCACGTCGGCAGTTCCAGCCGCTGATACTCAGCACGCCGCTCGCGCCGGCGCGCCACCAGCTCGTGTGCGCCGTCAGGCAACTCGCCGACGATTTCGTCGACGGTCAGGTAGAACACGTCCTCGGGCTCGTCGAGGACCCCGGTATCGGCAAGGTGTTCGCCCACCCGGCGGGCAGCGGCTCGCGCGACGTCGAGCGCCTGCAGGAATGATGCCTTGCCCACGCCGCGCAGCGGGATGATGCGTGCCGCATGGTGCAGAACCAGTCGTGCCGCGGGGCGTACCGGCGCCGGCAGCGCGGCGAGCAGCTCGGCTTGCATCTTCGGTAGCCGTTCCCGCGCCGCGCGCTCCCGCGCGAGCGGGCTGGCGCTGTCGTCGGTGCCGGCATAGCGCTCGATCACCGCGGACAGCGGAGCCGGGTCCTCTCGCCACACCCGGCTGGAGATCTCCCCCTCCAGCGGGCCGTGGAAACCCTGGCGGGCGACCACCTCGTCGAGGGTCAGTTCACCGCGGGAAGCTTTCCAGATGTCATCGACCATGCGCATTTCCGCGCCACCGGAACCGGATAAAACGCCGACGTCGCCCACCCCGGTGCGCTTCACGAGTGAGGTCAGCGCGTTGATCAGCGGGGTGATCGTGGCGAACAGCGCGATACCGTGCGCGGTCATCGTCGCGGAGAAGCGCCGGGCGGCGTTGTCGAAGATCGCCACCGCGCCGCCCAGGTCCGCGTCGGCGAGCCGCCGTATCTCGCTGCGCCACCAGGTGTCGACCTGGGGCGCCAGCAGGCGCACCGTGCGGGGCGTGCGCAGCGCGGCGCGCGGCAACCGGTAGGCGATGATCGGATAGCGACGCCTGGTGGGTGCGAATGCCATCGTGGCCGGAGCCTCACCGAGCATGCCGGCGATCGCGACTTCGCCTGTGGTGCCAGGCATTCGGTCGCCCACAGCCGCCAGCCACTCGGTTCGCATGGCGATGCGCCCGAAGAACGCCGTGATGATCCGGTCCGGGCCGGCCGCTGGTTGCCGGCGCTCTCTGGCGTTGAAAACCCCTATCGCATAGGACAAATCGCGGCACATCTGATCGCCGATGTCCGACCAGATCGACCAGCCTAGCGGAGTCGCGACACCGGGGAGCGCCTCACCGACGTTGACCGTGGACCAGTGGGTCTCGGCCCTGCCCGGCTGGTGCAGCGGGTCCCACGCGTCGGTGCCCGTCATCCGAGCCTGATCGATCGTTCCGTATGGCCGTACCCGATCTCACCGTCCCACTCGAAACGCGACAGGCTCTCGAAGTTCGCCGTCGCCGTGACCGCGGGGTCATAGCCGATGCAGATGTCGTTCGGGCCGTCGAAACCGTTCGGGAACGGGTGCAGGATCTCCACAGTGATACGGTGATCGCCGAGTTCGAGGAGATAGGGCTCGGCGTGCTGGGAACGCCCAGTCAGCACCGGCGAGTTATGCAAGTCCACCGCGGTCAATACACCGTCGTCCTGCTGGATGACCGCGCGGGTCAAGTGATTTCCATCGATCACCAAGTGCAACAGAATGAAGCCGCGGCCACTCGGGAAATTCGCCCATGACCAGATGTGACTGGAAAAGATCGTGAAATCCCTTGCGCCGCTGGTGTGGTCACGCAATCCCTGTCCGTCGAACGGGACCTTTTCGGTGCCGATCGTGAGGGTGCCACGGACGTTGACGAGCTGTTCGTAGTGCAGCTTGCCCCACTTGTGGGCATCCTCTACCTCCCCCCAATCCCACACCGCTCCAAGACAATTCAGTGTCAGATCAAAGCCCACTCGTTCGTGGCGCTGGTCGTCAACCATGCCGTGATACAGCCGGTCCACCGTGGTGCGGATTGACCCGCCGTCGCGGGTTACCCGCCACGACCGGAACGGCTCGACACACTGGAAGGCCATGGTGGCTGCGCCTGGGCCGCGTGGAGTTTCGGTGCGACCGTAGCCCTTGTTGACCAGCCGCTCGCCGCCGGGAAGATAGACGAACGAAAGCTCGCGCCAGAGCGTGGGGTCAAAGGGAGCCCGGCCTAAATGCGTCCACAGCCCGATCTCGGTGGCCGGGTCATAGGCGACGAAACAGTAATTCTCGGTCCACAGCGGAATGTCGGGATAGTTCTGAATCGGGAACTCCGATTCCGGACTCAGGCCTTCCGGTGCCGCGAGCCTGGTCATAGCCGTGGCCCACTCTCGTCCCAGGACAAAACCAGTTTCGCGGGGCCACGGAACAGCAGCGCGTCTGTGTCCCATTCCAACTCGTCGAGGCGCACACCCTTGAGCCGGGTGAGCAGGGCCTGCACACCGATGCCGATCACGGCGCGGGCCATATGCTGGCCCGGGCACTTGTGCGGACCGTGGCCGAACGCCAGGTGATCCGGCGGCACATCGCGAGTGATGTCGAATTTCTCGGCGTGTGGGCACCAGCTCTCGTCGTGATTTGCCGCCGACAGATACACCATGATCGGGGTGTCGGCCGGGATGTGGTGACCGCCGAGTTCGATGTCCTCGCTCAGCAGCCGATGCGTGCCGTGCACGGTGCCGATGTGGCGCAGGATCTCCTGAACGGCGTTGGGCAGCAAAGACATATCATCCTGCAGCGCGACCAGTTGATCGGGGTGCCGCAGCAGCGTCACCATCGCGTTGCAGATCGACAGCGCACTGGTGTCGTGCCCACCGACGTAGATGCTCCAGAGGTTGGCGATGAGCTCGTCCTCGGTGAGCGTGCCGTCGTCGGTGTCGGCGATCATCTTGTTGACCAGATCGTCCTCGGGTTCGGCGCGCCGCCGCGCAACGAGCTGCCGGAAATACGCGTCGAGTGCAGACATCGAGTCGTTGGCGACCTTGAGCTGCTTGGCGTCCAGCGGCAACATCTGGATGGCCAGTTTGAAACCGTGCATCCACTGGTGAATGTGGACCTCGTCCTCGCGGGGCACCCGCAACAGCTGGCTGATCGCCGACAACGGCAGCGGGGAGGCGAAGGCGGCCATCAATTCGACGCGCCCGGGCCCGCCTGCGGGGTCGACGAACGCGTCGATCAGTTCGTGCGCGCGATCGGTGATCGCGGGTCGCAGGGTGTCGACCAGCCCGGGCCGGAAATTGCGCTGGAAAGTCTGGCGCACCCGGCGATGGTCCGCCCCCGCCTTCATCAAGACACTGTCCGCCATCAAGGTGAAGTACGGCTCGTTGACGACGCCGTCGCCATGGCGCATTCGCTGGAACTGCTCCCATCTCAGGTCGCCGTCCTTGCGCGCCAACACTTCCCACGCCTGGTCGTGTCCGGTCACGATATAAGACCCGAGCGCCTCAGCGGGGAAGACCGGGTCGATGGCGCGCAGCCGCGCCAGGATCGGGAACGGATCGATGGCCAGCTGCGGATCAAGCGGATTGAAAACGTAGTCGTGTTCGGCGGTGGTCATGCGGCGCTCCGGTTCTTCCAGGCTTCGATCAACTTGGCGTTCTGGCCGGGAGTGCTGCCATACGTGGCTATTTCGTCGGCACCCGCATCGCGAAACCGTTGCAGCGAGGACACACACTCGTCGACCGATCCGATGGCGCAGGTATCGACCATCCAGTCGTCGGGAATGATCTTGGCCGGCTCCAGCAGTTGGTGGCGATGGTAAAGCCGGTCGGCCACCTTGTCGTTGGCGGCCAGCTGCCGATGGGCTCGCAGCTCGTGCACCACCGACATGTCCCAGCCGTTCTCCTCGACCAGCGTCTCGCCGTAGCCGGGGTATTGCAGGTAACCGACCGCTCGACCGTGTGCCAGCGAGCGGGTCTCCACGTCGTCGAGACCCGGCGCCGTGATGACCGCCTGACAGATGCGAATCTCCTCGGGATCTCTGTCGACGCGCTCGCAGGCCACCCTGATGCGGTCGACCGCGTTGGCGGTCGCCTCCGGGGTGAGCACCGGTGGCAGCAGGACCCCGTCGAAGGACGAGGCGAGCAGTTCGGCACCCTTCTTTCGCGCGAACGTACCGAACCACACCGGCGGCGCGGGCCCGGGCACGATCTCGGAGAACGCCAATGCCGGAAAACGGCCCAGGGGCCCGTCGTAGGAAACCGTCTCTCCGCGCCAGAGGCGGCGCAGGATATCCACATAGTCGGCCATCTCGCGATAGGTCGGCATCCGCAGGCCCATGTCGTGCCAGATGGCGTCGGTACCGCGGCCCAGTCCCAGGGTGAACCTCGGGCCGTAGCAGGCCTGCATCGTCGCCGCCAGCGCCGCCATCAGCCACGGTTGGCGTGTCGGCGGACACACCATCGCCGTCCCCAACTCCACGCGTGATGTTCGCGCCGCCGCGCCGGAGAGGATGACGTCGGCCTGCTTGATGTCCCAGCGTTCGGACAGCCACGCCGCCCGAAAGCCAAGCCGCTCGGCGTCGACGGCGTCCTGAATGCCCTGCGCCGGGGTGCGTTGATCGGACTCGTAGTCGACGTCGCCCTGGACCGCGCTCACCGCGCCCGAAATGACATACGCGCTCAGGTCCTCAACCACATCGAGCTGCGCGCCTTCGGTCATTCGGTCCACCATTCGATGTCACGCCCGCCAACCGGGGCCGATATCCTTACACTCGTAAGAAGACTAAGTTAGGCTTTTACGGTTGTAAAGGAAATGCTTTGATGACTGCCCGCGAGGGACGTCGCGGACCCAAGCCGGCGCTGAGCCGCGAGGTGGTGATCGAGGCCGCGCTGGACCTCATCGACACCGAGGGCCTGGCCGCGTTGAACCTGCGCAAACTTGCCGGCCGGATGGGCATCAGTGCGATGACGCCATACCACTATTTCGACGACAAGGCGGACCTGCTTGCGGCCATGGTCGAGCACGCGATGGCTCCGCTGGCCAGCGACCTTGATCCAAATCTCCCCTGGGACAAGCAGATCGACGCCGCGATGCGGGATCTGCACGAGACACTCATGCGCCATCCGGGCGTTGTGGAACTGGTCATCGCCGAGTCCGACACGCTGCGACTCGACGAGTTCCGGCAGAGCCTCATCACCACGTTGCAAAAGGCCGGGCTGTCGCGCGGCCACAGCGCCGACGTGTTGCGCTCGCTGACCAGCTACATCCTGGGCTACACGCTGCTGGACCGGCTGCGTCCGCAGCAGCCGAACCGCAGCGCACCACCCGATTCCTTCGATCTGGGCCTGGAGATGATGATGCGTTCGCTACGGGCGGAGATCGACAGCCTCCGGCGGCCCTAGCCGTCAGAACAGCCGGCGCATCGCATTATTCAGGTCAGCGCGCGGATCCCGGCGCGGACCTCGTCGACGAAAATCCCTGGCTGCTCCAAGGCGGCGAAGTGGCCACCCTTATCGACAGCGTGGTAGTAGCGAAGGTCGGTGAACCTGGTGCGGAGCCATCGTTCGCTGACGTTGACGATCTCCTTCGGGAACCGGGTGTAGGCCGATGGCGCGGCAATCTCCCCGAATGAGCTGATCATCGAGAAACTCTCCCAGTACAAGCGTGCCGAGGAGGCGGCGGTGTTGGTCAGCCAATACACCATCACGTTGTCCAGGATGACGTCGCGCGAAACAGCATTCTCCGGGTGCCCATCGCAGTCGGTCCAGGCGTAGAACTTCTCGGTGATCCAGGCAAGTTGGCCAACTGGCGAATCGGCAAGCCCATAGCCCAGTGTCTGCGGCCTAGTTGCCTGCTGCATGGCGTAGGCGCCCTCTTGTTCCATGTAGGCTGGCAAGCCCCCGACGGCTTGCTCGTCGGGCGTCAGTTCGCCGAGCCCGGCCAGCGCCTCCGGTGAGGCCAGCGCCATGTTGACGTGGATGCCGCGCAGCCCGGCGGCGGGCTTGGTACCCATGGCCGTGGTCACGAACGCACCCCAGTCACCTCCCTGGGCGAAGTAGTGGCGATAGTCCAGGGCGACCATGAGTTCGTTCCACGCCTCGGCGATCCGTTCGATGCCCACCCCGGGAGTCGTTGGCTTGTCGCTGAACCCATATCCGGGCAGCGATGGAATGACTAGGTGAAACGCGTCGTCGGCGTGCCCGCCGAAGCGTTCCGGGTCGGTCAGCGCACCGATCACGTCGAGAAACTCCACCACCGAACCCGGCCAACCGTGGGTCAAGATCAGCGGCCGGGCGTCCCGGCGTGGGGAGCGCACATGCAGAAAATGGATACCCAGGTCACCGATGGTCGCGTGGAACTGCGGATACGCATTGAGCCGGTTGGCGACCCGGTACATGTCGTAGTCCGTTGCCCAGTATCCGGCCAGCTCGCGAACATAGGCCGAAGGGATGCCTTGCGACCAGTCGGACACGGTTTCGGCGCCCGGCCAACGTGTCCGCTTCAGGCGTTCACGCAGATCGGCGATGTCGGCTTCAGAAATCTCAACACGAAAGTCGCGAATTTCAACCATAGCGACAGAGCTTCCTTCCGCGATGTGAACGTAGTCTTACCGAGTGTATTCATGCTCCGACGAACGGTTTATCTTTTACTACAACAAAAATAGTGCTCATACACACTAGGTCAAGAACAATCGTTCGCATCTAGTGCTACCCAACGTCGGCTTTCGGCCAACCGATCTTCGTCGCCGTCTGCTCAAGGGACTCGTCGACACCGCGAATCCCTTCCGATACAATTTTAATTACAGTTAGATTCATGTCAGAGCGGATTGCGCTCGCTCCCGGCAATCGAAGGACTGGTCATGAAGGACGCTCCCCCACCGCGCGAGGCCGATGTTGTCGTTGTCGGATCCGGACACAACGGGCTGGTCGCGGCCGCATATCTGGCCAAGGCCGGCCTCGACGTCCTCGTCGTCGAGGCCTCCCCCACGGCCGGCGGCATGACGTCGACGAATCCCTTTGCGCCGGAGGCGCCGGAGTACACGATCAACGAGGCTTCGATCCAGGCGTCGCTGTTCCGCACCACCACCATCGACCGAGACTTAGGACTATCGCGCAACTACGGGCTGCGCCAGACCGTCATCGACCCCGCGCACTTTCAACTCTCCGCCGACGGCGCGTCCCTGGGCTTGTGGCGCAACCCGCGCAAGACCGCCGCGGAGCTGGAGTACTTCTCGAAGAAGGACGCCCGCGCGCTACTCGAACTCTACGAAGTCATCGACGCCGCCGTCGAGATCGGCCTGCCGATGATGCAGACCAGCGTCACCCAGCCGGAGATCAAGAACATTCTGAAGTCGGCACGCGCGGTGGTGAAGAACCGCAAGCAGCTGGCCGCCCTCGGCCGCTGGATGTCGAGCTCGCAGGCCGAGGCCGTCGAGGAGAGCTTCGAGCACGACATGATCCGCGCGCCGATGCTCGCCAGTCTGCCCTTCATGCCGTTCGACGCCGATATGTCGGGCTGGTCGCTGATCTATCTGGGGGTGCTGTCCAAGTACGGTGTGGCAATGTTTCACGGCGGCACGGGGTCGCTGCCCAAGGCCCTGATCGGCGTCATCAAGGACAACCACGGCGACGTGATCACCAGCTCGCCGGTCGAGGAGCTGATCATCACCAACAACCGCTGCACCGGCGTGCGGATCAAGGGTGGTGCCGAAATCCGAGCTCGCCGAGCGGTTCTCACCGCCTGCAGCCCGAAGACCACGCTGACCCGGCTGCTTCCCCGCGGCGTGCTGGAGCCCAAGAAACAAAACGCCGCGGACCACATCCCCACCCGCAAGCGCGGCATCGCCGACGCCAAGGTGAACATCGCACTCTCGGGCCGGGTCGACATGTCCAAGCATGAGAAGTGGCGCGGCGACGGCATCGATATGCGCCAAGCGTGCAACTGCTACCACACCTACGAGCAGGCGCTCGAAGCCGCGCGATCCTGCGTGCGAGGCCAGGTACCCGATGCCATTCCCGGCCTGGCCCAGGTGACCAACTCGTTCGACCCGTCGATGTCGCCTCCCGGCAAGGATCTGTGGTGGTTCTGGACCGGCCTCACCCCGTCCTACCCCGAGGACGGCTGGGACGTCGCGCGCAAGAAGATCACCGACAGCATCATCAAAGACGCCGAGATCTACTACAAAGGCGTCGCCGACATGCAGGTCGCCGTGCGCCCGCTGGTGCTGCCCGACATCGAAGAGCGATTCTGGGCGATCGACGGGTCGGTCTACCACGTCGACCCGACCATCAGCCGGTTCGGCCCGAACAAGCCGGTGGCCGGCTTCGCCGGATACAAGACTCCGGTCGACGGCCTCTACCTCACCGGGTCGGGCACCCACCCGGTCGCCGGCATCAGCGGCATGCCCGGCCAGAACGCGGCACGCGTCATGCTCAAACACTTCCATCTCGAGGACAAGGGTGGCCGGCTGAGCCTGCTTAAAGAGCTTGTGACGCAACGCAAGACGGCCCGTGAGAAGGGCGGAGCGGACCCGTACTCCAGCGGGCAGAACGATCCGTTCCCAGCCGAGCTGTAGCCGCGTTCTAATCCTGGATTGACAACGCACCCGTCGGACACTCGTGCACGGCCTGTTCGACAGCCGCGCGTTCGTCCTCGGGCGGTTCGGGATTGATTGCATGCGACTGGCCGTCGTCGGCCACCTCGAACACCGTGGGTGCCGCAACCTCGCACAGTCCGATTCCCGAGCACTT
>Ga0335075_10009425_pt1 | contig 14892 bp, 10 predicted proteins | sample Lox_Sample_24_FD_206723 | JGI IMG/M metagenome (GOLD analysis project Ga0335075, IMG submission 206723) | Soil microbial communities from Loxahatchee National Wildlife Refuge, Florida, United States - Lox_Sample_2.4 | ecosystem: Environmental > Terrestrial > Soil > Wetlands | place: USA...
CTATCCGCACCCCGATAAGATTGCGCCGGTCGAGTGCGAAAGCTGCCACACCGACGAAGCAAGCAGCCTGAGCGGCAGCGTCCACGCGAATGCCAGCCAGCCATCGGCTCTGGCGACCGGGGCAGAGACGAAGAATCGCTGCCTGAATTGCCACGGCAACCAGCACGAGATTGTCGCGAAGACGGATCCGAACTCGCCGGTGTATCCGCTCAATATCCCGAAGACCTGCGGGAACTGCCACGGCGACGCGGCCATGGCGAAGAAGTACGGGCTCCCGAATGTCTACGCCGCCTATATCGATTCGATCCACGGATTCGCGATCGGCAAGAAAGGCTTGCTGGTGGCCGCGAACTGCACCAGTTGCCACGGATCGCACAGGATTCTCGATCATCGCAATCCGCAGAGCTTGACGTTCCGCGCCAACATTCCGGCCACCTGCGGCAATTGCCACGTGGGCATCAACGAGCAGTACCAGAAGGGCGTGCACGGCAAGGCGGTAGCGGCGGGCAATCCCAATGCCCCGGTCTGCACCGACTGCCACACGGCCCACGGCATCCTGGAGCCGACCTCGTCGGAATTCCGCATGCAGTCGACGCCGGTTTGCGGCAACTGCCATCGTGACAAATTCAGCACGTATCGCGACACGTTCCACTCGCAACTCGGCCTGTTGGGCGGATACACGGAAACCGCCCGCTGCTGGGACTGCCATCAGGCGCACGAGGTCCTGCCCGCGTCCGATCCGCAATCGCCCATCGCGCAGAAGAATCTGGTCGCGACCTGCGGGCGCTGCCACGCGGGCGCGAATATGAGCTTCGTGCAGTATCAGCCGCACGCGAATGCGCGCAACCGCAAGCTGAACCCGGCCTTGTTCTACATCCGGTTGTTCATGAATTTGCTGCTGGCCAGCGTGCTCAGTTTCTTCCTGCTGCACACCATCCTGTGGCTGGTGCGGTCGCGATTCCAGCAGGTAAGCCGCAAGCCTGAGGGAGGGAAAAATGCCTGAGACTACAGAAGCACCGATCTTTGCCAATGAGGCCATGGCCGCGGAGCGCGTTTCTGAAAAGAATGAGCGGTGGTTCCTGCGGTTCACCCTGGGACAGCGGTATCTGCATGCCGTACTTTTCTCAACGTTTCTGGGTCTCGCCGCCACGGGGCTGCCGCTGCGCTTTTCGAGCGCGCTTTGGGCGGTGCGGTTCGCGAAACTCGTCGACGGATTTGGAACGATTCTGTTCTTTCACAAATTCTGCGCGCTGGTCCTTACCGTCGCTTTTCTGATCCACGTGCGCGAGATTATTGCCCGCGGAATCTTCGGCGGCGAGAGAGGAATCTTCTGGGGGCCGACGTCCATGGTCGCCAATTGGAAGGACGTGAAAGACCTTTTCGGTCACATGCGGTGGTTCCTCGGCCTGGGACCAAAGCCGAAATTCGAGCGCTACGCCTACTGGGAGAAGTTCGATTACTGGGCGGTTTTCTGGGGGATGGTGGTCATCGGCTTCTCGGGCTACGCGATGTGGTTCGCCCCGTTCTTCGCGCGCTTTCTGCCCGGCTGGGCGCTGAACGCGGCTCTCATCATCCACAGCGAAGAGGGATTGCTGGCGATCCTCTTCATTTTTGCCATACACTTCGTCAACACCCACCTGAGGCCCGACAGCTTCCCCATGGACTTCGTGATCTTCACAGGACGGGAGAGCGAAGAGGAGTTCAGGAAGCGCCGTCCCATGGAGTACGCGCGCATGCAGCAGGAGGGAAGGTCTGCGATAAGGATCACAGACGCGCCTCCTAAGTGGTTGATAAATTTCTCGCGAGTGGTGGGATTTACGGCTCTGTTTATCGGCCTGACCCTGCTGATTCTGACTCTGAGCGCGTACATCGCGGGATAGGTGCTCCATGCTGGATTTCAGGAAGATCGAGAACAACCTGAGGCCGATACTGTTCTACGGCAACAACCCACTCAGTCTGCTGGGTGGGGCGCTCACAACGTCGTCGTCTTTGGTTCTGATCGGCTTCTGGGTGGTCTCGACATTTGGCCACGGAGGGTCGTCCAACCCCTATCTGGGGCTGATCTTCGATCTGTTTCTACCGGGATTGTTCGTCTTCGGCCTCGTGCTCATTCCGATCGGCATTTACCTGCGGCGCAGGCGCCTGGTCGCCGCGGGCGAGGTGCCGACGGCTTACCCCAAAATCGACCTGCAGAACGATTTTTTTCGGCGCGGTATCGAACTGGTTGCGCTCGTGACCTTTGTGAACTTCATTATCGTGGGCACGGCTTCGTATCGTGCGGTGTCCTACATGGATTCGCCCCATTTCTGCGGGCAGAGCTGCCATGTCATGGCGCCGCAGTGGTCGGCGTATCAGGAATCGCCGCACGCTCATGTGGATTGCGTGGAATGCCACGTTGGGTCGGGAATGAAGTCGTACGTGCAGGCCAAGGTGAACGGGACCAGACAGCTCCTCGAAGTCTCGTTCCATCGCTGGCCAACACCGATTCGGGCCACATTGAACGGGCTCCGCCCGGCGCGCGAAACCTGTGAGGAATGCCACACGCCGGCCAAGTTCGTGGGTGAAAAGCTGCTCGTGAAGACCACTTTCGGCGACGATGTGAAGAACTCCATGACGCGCACGGTGCTGGTGCTGCATCTGGGCGGAGTCGATTCGGTGTCGCACCTGACGGGCATCCACGGCCATCACCTCGATAACTTCGAATACGTGGCCAGTGACGCGGACGCGCAGACGATTCTCGCGGTGCGGAAGCCGAACCCGGACGGGACGACCACGGACTACATCAGCTCCGACGTGAAGCAGCCCTTCGAGCAGATCAAGGGTGCGCACCGCACCATGGACTGCATGGACTGCCACAACCAGGCGACGCATGTGTTCCAGACGGCGGAAGAGGCGATCGACGAGGCGATGGTGGACGGCACGCCGAGTCCCGACCTGCCGTTCGTGCACAAGCAGGGGCTCGCGCTCATCCAGGCAACCTACGGCTCGCAGGCGGAAGCCGGGAAGAAGATTGTCACCGGCCTCGACGAGTTCTACCGCACCCAGTATCCCGAAGTGTGGAAGAACCAGAGGCCGCTGGTGGAGGCGGCAGGGCAGCGCCTGGTGGCCATCTACGGCCGTAATGTGTTCCCTGAGATGAAGGTGACCTGGGGTACATACCCGAACAACATCGGGCACATGGCGTATCCGGGATGCTTCCGGTGCCATGACGGCAGCCACAACACGAAGGATGGGAAATCCCTCTCGAACGACTGCAGTCTGTGCCACAACATTCTGGCGACCGACGAGACAACGCCGAGCGTGCTCAACGATCTGCAACTGCAGAACGAGGTGCGGCTGCAGTAACTCCCGCGATCGAGGGGTTCCGAAACGAACCCGGCCGCCGGAAAACGCCGCATGATGCTGCGCTTTCCGGCGGTTCGCTTTGTCCGTGTGACAACTGTCACAGAGCCTTTCGACCTCTCGCGGCTACCCTGACCGTGGCATGAACGCACTTCTGTTACACCGCATCCACTTTGCTTTTACCGTCACTTACCACTATCTGTTTCCGCAGCTCACCATGGGTTTGGCGCTGCTGATGGTGGTGATGAAGATCGTTGCCCTGCGCACCAGCGATGAGCGCTGGAATCAGGCCGCGCGCTTCTGGGCGAAGATCTTTGCCGTCAACTTCCTGCTCGGAGTCGTCACCGGGATTCCGATGGAATTCCAGTTCGGGACGAACTGGTCGGAATTCGCGCGCCGCACCGGCGGCGTGATCGGCCAGCCGCTGGCAATGGAAGGCGTATTCGCCTTTTTCCTCGAGTCGACCTTTCTGGGACTGTTCCTCTTCGGCGAGAAGCGGCTTTCGAAGGCGGCGCATTTCGGCGCGGCCTTCATGGTGTGGCTGGGCTCGTGGATTTCCGGCTTCTTCATCATCGTGACCGACGCATGGATGCAGCATCCGGTGTCGTACCACCTGTTGCCGAATGGGACCTATGAGGTATCGAGCTTCTGGGGACTGCTGCTGAATCCGTGGGCGTGGCTGCAGTATGCACACAACATGTGCGGCGCCGTGGTTACGGCCTCCTTTGTCGTGTCGGCGACGGGCGCGTTCTATTTGCTCGAGAAGAGCCACGAGGAGTTTGGGCGCCTGTTCCTGAAGATCGGCGTGATCTTTGGCCTTGTCTCCTGCATCGTACAGATCTTCCCCACTGGCGATCTGCACGGACGCATGGTGGCAAAGAATCAGCCAGCGGCCATCGCCGGTATGGAGGGGCTGTTCAGGACTCAGAAAGGCGCGCCGGTGGTGCTGATCGGCCAGCCGGATGAGAACGCCCAGAAAATAGACAATCCCGTGCCCATCAACAACGTGCTGAGCTTCCTGCTCTACGGCACGACGTCGGCAGAGGTGAAAGGCCTGAACGAATTCGCGCCCGAAGACCGTCCTGCGGCGCTGCCGTTGCTCTATTACAGCTACCACATCATGGCGGGCCTGGGAACCTGGTTCCTGCTGCTGATGCTGGCCGCCGCGTTTCTGCTATGGCGCGGAAAACTATTCGGCACGCGCTGGATCCTGTGGCCGATTCTGCTCAGCTTCCCGCTGCCGTATGTCGCCAACACGGCAGGATGGATGACTGCGGAGATCGGGCGACAGCCATGGCTCGTCTACGGACTCATCCGGACGGCAGAGGGCTACTCGGTGCACGTCTCCGCAGGCAACACGCTCTTCACGCTGCTGGGCTTCCTCGGCATGTACTCGGTGCTCTCGATTCTCTGGATCGTTCTGGTCTACCGGTTCATTCATGCAGGGCCGGTTGCTGTAAACGGGGCGAAAGAACCTGAGCCGGAACTGGCCTCGGCCGGCGGGAGAGGGTAGCGCAATGGGATTCGTCTGGTTCTGGATAGTCGCGGTGATGATCGCCGTTTACGTAGTGCTCGATGGCTTCGATCTCGGAGTTGGCATTCTTTCAGCAGTTCTGGCGCGCACGGAAGAGGATCGCCGAACGATGATCCGCTCGATCGGACCCGTGTGGGATGGCAACGAGGTATGGCTGCTGGCCGGAGGCGGAACGCTGTATTTCGCCTTCCCGCTTCTCTATGCTTCGTCGTTCAGCGGATTCTATCTGCCGCTGATGATCGTGCTGTGGCTGCTCATTGCTCGCGGGGCGAGCGTCGAACTGCGCATGCACATCGATCATCCGGTGTGGCGCTCGTTTTTCGACGGTCTGTTCTTTGTGGCGAGCGCGCTGCTGGCGATCTTTTTCGGCGCTGCGCTCGCCAATGTGATTCGCGGCGTGCCGCTGGGCGCCGACGGCTACTTCTTTCTGCCGCTGTGGACCGACTGGCGCACTGGCGCGCAGCCAGGAATCCTGGACTGGTACACAGTGATCGGTGGCGTGGTTGCGCTGGTGGCTCTGGCATCGCATGGAGCGCTTTGGCTGGTGATCAAAGCCCCGGGCGAGCTGGAAGAGCGCGCAAGGCGCGCAGCGACGGCGCTGTGGGTAGTGCTGCTGCTGGTGACTCTGGTCAGTTTGCCGGCGACGATCGCGGTGCGGCCTTCGGCGCTCGACAACTACAGGACACACCCGGTGCTGTTTGCCATTCCGCTTCTGGTCGTCGCCACTCTGATCGGGATGCTGAGCTTCACGCGCCTGCGCAAGCCGCTGGCGGCTTTCCTGTCGTCGTGCCTGTATCTGGTGTTCATGCTGGTGGGCGCTGCGGTGGGGCTGTATCCCACGCTGCTGCCGTCGTCCGGAGATCCCGCGCTCAGCATCACCGTCGCGCGGGCGCTGACCGGCCCGCACTCCCTGCACGTGGGGCTGGTGTGGTGGTCGGTGGGGCTGGTTCTGGCGCTGATCTACATTGTCACCGCCTATTCGCTGTTCCGCGGTAAAGTGTCCGCGGAGACAGGCTATGGTCACTGAGCAAGACAATAAGGAGTTTTTTCCCATGGCAACCGCAACATCCTTCGCGCCCGACTCGACCGTCATCATCGATCCCGCGCACGATCTGGTGGGGCTGCGGGGCAGTTCACTGGCGCCCATTTTTACGCCGAAATCGGTGGCGGTGGTGGGCGCGTCGGAGCGGCCAGGCAGCGTGGGCTGCACAGTGCTCAGCAATCTGATCGCGAGTCCGTTCGGCGGGCCGGTGTGGCCGGTCAATCCGAAGCGGCCGGCGGTGCTGGGGCTGCCGGCGTATAAGTCGCTTACCGAACTGCCGGGTGTGCCCGACCTGATCGTCGTGACGACTCCGGCGGCGACGGTACCTGCCATCATTCAGGAAGCTGTGAACGCGGGCGTTCCCTCAGCCATCGTGATTTCGGCGGGCTTCAAAGAAGTCGGCGAAGCGGGCAAGGAACTGGAGCGGCAAATCGCGCAGATCATCAAGGGCAGGATGCGGCTGATCGGGCCGAACTGCCTGGGCGTGATGAACCCTGTGGGCGGCGTCAACGCGAACTTCGCGAAGTCGATGGTGGCGCCGGGACGACTGGCGTTCATCAGCCAGAGCGGTGCGCTGGGCACCGCGGTGCTCGACTGGTGCATTCGCGAGAACGTCGGCCTCAGCGGCTTCGTCTCTGCCGGGTCGATGCTCGACGTGAGCTTCGGCGAACTGATCGACTACTACGGGCAGGATCCGAACACGGATTCGATCGTTATCTACATGGAATCCATTGGCGATGCGCGCAGCTTCCTCTCGGCGGCGCGTGCCGTGGCGATGAACAAGCCAATTCTCGTTATCAAGGCGGGCCGTACCGCCGCGGCGGCCAAAGCTGCTGCTTCCCATACCGGCTCGCTCACCGGCAGCGACGATGTGCTCGACGCCGCATTCGAGCGCGCGGGCGTGCTGCGCGTGGAGTCTATCAGCGATTTGTTTTATGTGGCGGAGGTGCTCGCCAAACAGCCGCGCCCGAAAGGGCCGCGACTCACCATCCTCACCAATGCAGGCGGGCCGGGCGTGCTCGCGACCGACGCGCTTATCTCCGCGGGCGGCGAGCTGACAGAAATCTCGACGGAGACAATTGAGACTTACAACACGTTTCTGCCCGACGCGTGGAGTCACAACAATCCGGTCGACATTCTCGGCGACGCGGAAGCCGACCGCTACGCGAAGGCGGTCGAGATTGCTTCGAAAGACGCGAACACCGACGGCATGCTGGTGATTCTGACGCCTCAGGGTATGACCGATCCCACGGCAATCGCTCGCGATTTGGCGCCCTATGCGGCGAGCACAGGGAAGCCAGTCATCGCGAGTTGGATGGGCGGCGACGGCGTCGCCGAGGGCGATGCGATTCTGAAGCGGGCGGGTATTCCGGTTTTTCCGTATCCCGATGCTGCGGCTGAGGCGTTCGTGCTGACGTGGAAGCACACCAGCCACCTGCGCGACCTGTACGAGACGCCAACGACGCGCTATGGATCGTTGTTCGATACCAAGCGAGACGTTGCGACACAGATCGTCAATCAGGTGCGCGCCGGGAAACGGACCATTCTCACCGAGTACGAATCGAAACAACTGTTAGCGGCGTATGGCATACCGACCGTCCGCACGGAGCTGGCGGCCAGCGCCGACGACGCTGTGCACAAGGCCAACGAGATCGGGTATCCGGTGGTGCTGAAGCTGCACTCGGAGACGATCACGCACAAAACCGATGTGGGCGGCGTGAAGCTGAACCTGCGCACGGCGCACGACGTGACAACGGCCTATGGCGAGATTCAGGCATCGGTCACTGCGAAATGCGGCGCCGAGCACTTTCTCGGGGTAACGGTGCAGCCGTTCGCCAGGCTCGACGGCTACGAGGTTATTATCGGGAGCAGCATCGATCCGCAACTCGGGCCGGTATTGCTTTTCGGAACCGGCGGCCAGCTCGTTGAAGTCTACAAGGATCGTGCTCTGGCGCTGCCGCCGCTGACCGCGACGTTAGCGCGGCACCAGATGGAGCAGACAAAGATCTACACGGCGCTGAAAGGCGTGCGGGGGCGCAAGCCGGTGGACCTCGACGCGCTCGATGCGTTGGTGGCGCGGTTCAGCGAACTGGTTGTGGAGCAGCGCTGGATCCGTGAGATCGACATCAATCCGCTGCTGGCTTCGCCGGATGGCCTGATCGCGCTCGACGCGCGCGTGGTGCTGTTCGATGCGGAGACGACGGAAGCACAACTGCCTCGCCCGGCGATCCGGCCCTATCCGGTGGAATACGTGGCGCCTTGGACGGCAAAGAACGGCGCAAAGATGATGATTCGCCCCATCCGGCCCGAGGACGAGCCGCTGATCGTCGACTTCCATGACCGGCTCTCGGAAAAAACTGTGGTGCAGCGGTATTTCACTGCGCTGGAGCTGAGCGCGCGCACCGCGCACGAGCGGCTGACGCGCATCTGCTTTATCGACTACGACCGCGAGCTGGCACTAGTGGCCGAAGCCGACGATCCGAAGAAAGGCAAGGTGATCGGGGGCGTGGGCCGGCTGATCCGTCAGGAAGACGGGCGGTCGGCCACTCTGGCTGTCATCATTGCCGACGACTTCCAGCGCCGTGGCCTCGGCGAGGAACTGCTGCGGCGTTCGCTCGCGGCAGCGCGCGCGGAGAAGATCGGCCGCGTGTTTCTGCATTTCCTGCCCGACAACACGGCGATGCGGCACCTGGCGCGCAAGCTCGGCTTCGCGCTGGCGGAAGAGGGCGCGACAGTGTGCGGGGAACTGATTCTTTAGGCGGTTTCAGAACTGCCGGGGCGGGGAGCAATCCCCGCCCTTTTGATTGCGCCACCTTATCGCAGTGCCGGTTCGGGTTGGGACGAGCGCCGCTGCTGCGCGTCCCGTGCCGGTGCGAGGGGCAGGCGCACAATGACGCAGGTGCCCAGGCCGATTTGGCTTTGGATATCGATCGCTCCGCTGCAGGAATCCACGATAGCTTTGCAGATGGATAATCCGAGCCCGGCGCCGCCGGTGCTGCGCGCACGCGAGGTGTCGCCGCGCCAGAAGCGCTCGAAGAGGTGAGGCACTTCTTCCGGCGCGATGCCGGATCCAGTGTCGCGCACTTCGAGAATTGCGGCTGTATCGTCGATGCGAGTCTGCGCCGCAACCGAGCCGCCCGAGGGCGTGTGCTGCACCGCGTTGAGCAGCAGGTTGGCAACCAGCGACGCGCAGGCGTCCTCGGACAGGGGAATCGGAGCAGCCTCAGAAACCTCAATGGCGACCACGACCCCACGAATCTCCGCGAGCCGCTCCATTTGCACACCTACATCGCGCGTGACTTCGGCCAGATCGCAGCGATCGCCAGGACCGGCTGTGGCGCGCTCGAAGCGGGCCAGTTGCAGCATGCGCTGCACCAGCTCTTCCATGCGGGCGCAGTCGTCCATACAGGTTTCCAGGCCGCTGGCATATTCACGCGTAGTGCGCGGGCGCGATGCCAGCAACTGCAGCGACGACTTCACGATGGTGACGGCGGTCTTCAGCTCGTGCGCGGCGTCGTGCACGAAGACCTGCTGCTGGCGAAAAGCTTCATCAAGGCGCTGCGTTGCCGATTCGAGCGCCTTCGCCAGCGGTGCCAGTTCTGCGATTTCGTGGGCATGCTCAGGGGCGCGGAAGCGCGGATGCGACGGCGTCATCCCGGCGGCGGCGAGACTAAGGCTGCCCAGGGGAGCCAGGCCGCGGCGCAGCAGGAGAGCCAGGACGGTTCCTGTGAGCAGCAGAAGCAGGATGTTGGCCAGCACAAGAAAGCGAGCCGCTTCCCCCAGCGCGTGATAGACCGGGTGAAGCGACGCAGCGTAATAGATGACCACGGGACGCGCAATGCCGGGGTTGGTATCGGTAGCATCCACCTGGCGCACGCCGTGCAGAACCAGGCCGCGCACATTCGTATCGCCGATGCGGAGATTGTGCGTTCGCGGTTTAGGGCTGAAGGTCTTCTCCGCGCCTGCGATCCATGCAGCCGAGTGAGCCAGCACGGGACCGCGCGCATCCTGGGCCATCCAGAAGTCGCTCGGGTGCAGATCGAGCGCGGCGGGATCGATGGCCACGTTGTCGCCTGGATCTTCGGCGTCGTGCACCGCACCCAGCAGCGAATCCGCGCGGCCGCGGATCGACGCATCCAGCGCGCGGATCTGATCGTGCCAGACGTAGAAGAGTGTTACCGCGGTCATCCCGGCGGTCAGCGCGCATTCCAGCAGCAGCGCGGCGGCGATCAGGCGGCGGCGAAGCGAATAGTGCCTCATAGCGGCTCGCCCCTTGCTGCGGTGGGAATGAGACGATACCCGCGCCCGCGCAAGGTTTCAATCCACGGTCCCCGGTCGGCGGATTTGCCACTGTTGAGCTTGCGGCGCAGGTTGGAGATGTGTGCCTCAATCACGTTGGAGTGGTGCTCCCAGTTGTAATCGTAGAGATGTTCGAGGAGCACCTGCTTGGAAACTACGGAGCGCGGATGGTGGCTGAGATATTCGAGCGCGCGATATTCCGTCGGGGACAACTCCACGCAGCGGCCGCCGATGGTGACCGATTTCTCGAGCGTATCGATGACAAGGCCGGCGACCTCAATTTTGGGATGGCTGACGCCCTTGCCCCGCCGGATGAGCGCCTTGGTGCGCGCGAGCAGCTCGCCGAGGTCGAAGGGCTTGGCCAGATAGTCGTCGGCGCCCGCATTCAACAGGCTTACAACGGAGGCTTTTTCGCTGACCGCGGTAAGGACCAGCACGGGAGCGGTCTGTCCGCGCATGCGCATCGTGCGCAGCACTTCTTCGCCGCTCATGCCCGGCAGCATCAGGTCGAGGACGATGAGGTCGTAGCTCGCCTGGCGGCTGAATTCCACGCCATCGGGGCCGGTGAGCGCGATGTCCACGACGAACCCGGCGCTTTCGCGCAGCGCGGCTGCAATGTTTTCCGCCACACGCTTCTCGTCCTCGATCACCAGGACTCGCATACCAGTCAGAATGCCCCTTCTGCCCTTAATTTTGCCTGAATTTGGCCGGTACCAGCGGGTGAAATCACAGCGTTGCCAGATTCTGCGAGTGGAGGCTGCCCGGTACAATGGAAGCAGATGCGGAGAATTTACATGGATGCAAATGCCACCACGCCTCTGCTCCCTGAGGTGCTGGAGGCCATGCGGCCGTTCTTCATCGAATCGTTCGGCAACGCGTCCTCGATTCATCAACATGGGCAGCATGCCAGGGCCGCGGTAGAGCGAGCCCGCGAGCAGGTTGCCGCCTTGCTGAACTGCCGGGCGGCTGAAGTCGTGTTTACCTCCGGCGGCACGGAAAGCGACAACACGGCAATCTTCGGGGTGCTGCGGCAGGGCGACCACATGATCACGTCGACGATCGAGCACCATGCCGTGCTGCACACGGCGGAAAAGATTCGCGCTCGGGGCGTGGAGGTGACGTTTCTGCCGGTGTCAACCGATGGCGCGGTCGACCCCATGGATGTGTATCGTGCGCTCAAGCCCAATACGAAGCTGATCAGCGTGATGATGGCCAATAACGAAACGGGCGTCATCCAGCCGGTGGAGCAGATCGGCAAAATCGCCGCCGAGGCCGAGGTTTGCTTCCACACCGACGCGGTGCAGGCTGCAGGCAAGATCCCCATTGACGTGAAGGCGATTGGTTGTCACATGCTCAGCCTCTCCGGGCACAAACTGCACGGGCCGCAGGGGATCGGCATCCTGTATGTGCGGCGCGGCACGCGGTTTGAGCCGCTGGTTTTTGGCGGCGCGCACGAGCGGCAGCGGCGCGCGGGCACCGAGAATGTAGCCGGCATCGTGGGACTGGGCGAGGCTGCGGAAATGGCGCGGGCCGCGCTCACCGATGGCACCGAAGACCGCATTACGCTGCTCCGCGACCGGCTGGAGCAGGGGCTGCTGTCGAGCGTCTCCGAAACCGGCGTGAACGGAGCGGGCCAGCCGCGCGTGCCCAACACAGCGAACCTCTATTTCGATCATCTTGAAGGCGAAGCGCTGGTGATCGCGCTCGATCTGAAGGGACTGGCAGTTTCCGGTGGATCAGCGTGCTCGTCGGGCTCAACGGAGCCGTCGCACGTGCTGAAGGCCATGGGTCTGCCGCTCGCGCGATCGAGGGCCAGCCTGCGCTTCAGCCTCAGCCGCCTGAATGCCGATGCCGAAGTCGATACGGCCCTGGAGTTGGTTCCGTCTGCCGTGGCTCGGCTTCGCGAACTGTCTCCGGTTTACAAGAAAACAACGAAGCCCGCTGTCGTCCTGGCTTAGCGGGCTTCCGGCTCGATTGGCTGCGGATTAGTGTGGGTGCGAACCGCCGCCACTGCTGCTGCCTCCGCCTCCACTGCTGGCGTGGCTGCCGCCTCCTCCGCCACCGACCGCGTGGCTACCGCCTCCACCGGCGCTGGGATGCCCGGCTCCTGCGCTGGAGCCGTGGGGTTCTGCGAATCCGGAGGAGCGCGCGGGGCCTGTGGGAATTCCAAAGGTGTGGGTGCCCGCCGAGCCTGTGTACGCCGAACGATAGCCCGGTCCGCGGGAGATGGATGGCGCCAACTCTGGATGCGTGCGCACCAGAGCAGTCGTGAAGCCTTCTCCCAATGGGCCGCGCTCAATGGGGTGAATGTTCGCCTCCATCGGCGTGATCGACTTGCCGTCAAACTCGAGGGGTCGCGGAGCCGGCCGGGCTCCCGGTGTGAAGTGGAACGGCGCTGAGAATTGCGGGCCGCGATTGACCGTGATCAGAGGCTGCGGGCGCGGGCGCGGACCGATATGCGGCCTGGGCGGCGGCACGTACCCGTGAGGAATGCGCCACACTGTCGAATACGGAAACCAACCGGCGCCGTAGAAGCCCCAGCCGCAGTTGCCCGGAATCCACATCCAGCCCCAGCCGTCGACAAAATCCCACGCTCCGCAGTGATAAGGCCACCAGCCCCATGGGTAGCCGGAAATCCAGGTGTATCCAAAGGACGAGTAATAGCCCCAGTAGCCGCTGCCGAAGGGATCCCAGTCGGCGCCTACTCCTGCCGGTGACCAGACTTCGCCATAGCCGGGCAGGTTGTACCAGTTGCCGTAGTAGTCGAGATCGTTCCACGCTGGATTATCCGGCTCCCCGGAGCTGGCGCGTGCGGTGGTCTCGCTCGACTCCATCTCGGAAAGCGCCTGGTCGCGGTCGGAATTCCACTGATCCCAGGAGTCTGCGGTGATGCTCTGCGCGACAGTGAACTCACCGGCCTGCTGCGGATCGGTCTGGAAGCTCTGGTTGGGATGCACATCGAGAGAGATGCCCTGGCCGTCGTCCACGTGGACCGCGCCGTGCATCACGGCGAGTTCGTTGGGCGCTGCGTCCAGGGAGACGCGGAATACCCCGCTGTCCACCGGCGTCGCGGTGTCGCCGTCGAAGTGCACCCCGATCTGGCCGCCGTGGCCGTTCAGTTCGTAGTAAGTGAGGCCCGTGAGCGCGTCGATCTGGGTGACCGTGGTACCGTCCGTGTTGCGCCGCAGCTGAGAAAGACGAATGGAACTGTTCGGGGTGACCCGGGCGACGCTTCCGTCTTCGAATTCAATTTCAAGCCGCCCATTGTCGCCCGTGACAAAGCGCATGCCTTCGACCGCGGGCATATTGGGCTCCGCCTGGTTGAAGGCTTCCTGACCGTCCTGAAACACCTGAACCTGACCCTCGACGTCGCTGAGGCGAACGGCGCGTACATTGCTTTGCTGCGGCGGAGCGGGCGTGGTTGTGTCGGTGTCGGGTGGTGGAGGAGGAGCGGTATCCTGTCCGATCACGGTCAGGGCCGAGAGGAACAGAGCCAGGGCTGCGGACAGAGCCAAAAGCCCGCCCAAAGCCTTCGGGGGACGAGTCGGATTCAGACGAAAGCGGAACAAAGAGCGGCGCCCCATACTGGCACCTCCTTATGCGCGCCTGCGACGGAATCGGAATGCGCGACCCTGTTGGACGGAACGGCTCCGCCAGTCGTGATCACGCACCCCGGAAACGGGCAGGCGCCGCAGACCCACAACGCATCTGCACTATATAAACGAGCGAGGCTGCGGTTTAGTTTCGAGTCTATTTTCGCATGGTGGCGAGGCGCCACGCGTCGCCGCTGGCTCTGTCAACGCCGGGCAATTGCCGATTTTAGTTGCGCTTCGGTCCACTGTCGCAGCGGCTGAGCAGGGCACTGGCGCGTTTGCGGGCGCGATCCATCACCTGCTGGTCGCCGGCAATGGCCTGTAGCTCGGTTGCGATGTTGGGCAAATCGGAAGCACGCTGGTCTTTCAGTGCGTCCTGGAGCGAGGCCAGTTCAGAGTCGAGGCCAAGACGGTCGTGCTGGACCTCGACGTCGAGGCGCCGGCCGATCTCAATCGTGAAAGCGACAGCATTGAGCTGGTCTGCAAGGCGTTGCAGCACGGGGTCCGAAGCCCAGATGAACGCACAGGTTCCGTGGCCATCGGGACCACTGTAAGCGAGCGTTTTGTTGCCGGTGAAGGCCAGCCCGGCGTTGCCCCGATCGCAGCGCGCGTCAAAGTAGCCATGGGCCCGCGCGTAGCTGAAGAGGCTGGCGCGCAGGCTGTCATCCAGGCGGATATCGCGGTCCATCGGCGCGGGAAAAACGTCGTCGGTCGAATTCGGGTCAGCGGGACCCGGCTGCGACACAAAATGCCCTATTCCGGATTCATCGATGGTGATCGTGTAGCGGGCCGGCTGCAACTGCGGATGATCGAAGGTGTATACGATGCGGGCCGGGCTCTGCGCTGCGAGCGGACCTGCAGCCAGAACCAGAAGGCAGGGAAGTATCGGATGAGAACCCTTATAAAGTCGCATAACTAAATCGCACGAGCCTCCTGAACCGCGAGCGTTTGAGCATGATGGATATGGCAGATAGCGATGGCCAGAGCGTCGGCGGCGTCGGCGGGCTCAGGCGCCGAAGCGAGGTGCAGCAAGCGTGCCACCATGAACTGAACCTGTTGTTTTGCCGCGAGCCCGTAGCCGG
>Ga0335075_10009426_pt1 | contig 14891 bp, 14 predicted proteins | sample Lox_Sample_24_FD_206723 | JGI IMG/M metagenome (GOLD analysis project Ga0335075, IMG submission 206723) | Soil microbial communities from Loxahatchee National Wildlife Refuge, Florida, United States - Lox_Sample_2.4 | ecosystem: Environmental > Terrestrial > Soil > Wetlands | place: USA...
CGCCGCTGGGCGGGAACCCTCCGGCGATTCCGGCGGGCGTTCCGTCGCAATTGCTGGAGAGGCGGCCGGATATCGCGGCGGCGGAGCGGCAGGTGGATGCGGCGAACGCGCAGATCGGGATCGCGATTTCGGCGTATTATCCCAACGTTTCGCTGAACGGGACGGGTGGGATGCTGAGCGGGTCAGTGGGCGCGCTGATTCAGGGGCCGAGCGAGATGTGGTCGCTGGGCGCTTCCGCCACGGAGCTGCTGTTCGACGCGGGGCGGCGCCACGCGCTGACCGCGCAGGCGCGCGACGCGTATTTGCAGCAGGTAGCGAATTACCGGCAGACGGTGCTGAGCGCGTTCCAGGATGTGGAAGACAACTTGTCGGCGCTGCAGATTTTGGATCAGGAGTCCGCGGCGCAGGCGGAGGCAGTGAATGACGCGCAGCGGTCGCTGACGATCAGCACGCAGCAATATAAAGGCGGGGTGGCCACCTACCTGCAGGTGCTGACGGCGCAGACGGCGCAACTGACCAGCGAACGCGCACAGGCCAATGTGGCGACGGAACAGTTTGTCGCCAGCGTGCAGTTGATCCGCGCGCTGGGCGGCGGCTGGAACACGAGCCAACTGCCGAAGCTATGAAGTCGAGTTGGGATTCACCACGGCCTGGGGCGTGGAGATGGGCTGGGTGACGAAGACGCGAGTGGCCGATCCGCCATAGATGCTGTAGATGGCGAACTGCCGGTAGTTATAACCGCGCAGTTCGAAGATCAGGTCGCCGCGTCCGTTACCGGTGGTGTCCACGGCGTCGATGAGGCGCATGCGCGGGACGGCGTCAAGACTATCGGCATTGGTGACCTGCCTGAGCAGCACCTGCGGGTTCCCGTAGAAATCGGGCTGCGCGATGATGGTGACATATTGCACAGGGTCCGTGTCGGTGCGTGCGGAAAGCACCATGGTGGCTCCGCCGCCGAAGGTGAGGCTGAAGACGCGGAACTGCACGTCGTCCAAAGCGGGCGGCGCCGGCGGCGGGACAGCTTTGTGCCGATGCGAGGCGTGAGACGACGCAGGAGCGGGTGGCGCCAGGGCCTGCTGGGCGATGGTCTCCAGATCGGATTGCATTTTGGCTGCGTCAGCGGGATTTGACCAGATGAAATTGTAGGATTCCGTGTCGAGCATGCGGCTGTCGGAGACGCCGGCAATCTGCTTCATGTCGGCGGGCATGCCGAGGAGGGCTGTGGGACCTTTCTCCGTGGCGTCGGGATTGGAGTAGGAAAGCCGGGGTCGATCGGGGTCGATGGGCGCGAGGTTCGCCGTGGACTGACTGGCCGCCGAGCCGCGGCGATGCAGGGTAGGCTGATCGGCATCGGCCTGGCTGGCGATCTGGACGCCGTTGCCGGAGATGGAGCCGTCGGATCTGCCGGAATCGTCGTCGGGCGAGCGGCTGTGGAGCGTGGGGGTTCCGCCGGATTGGGCTGTCGTTTGCTGATCGGGCGGGGGCATGTGGGCAAAGTGCGGCTCGCCGGGATTGCTGCCGCTGACGCCGCCAATGATGCGGGGCAGATGCTTCATTGGCCGCAGTTTCGCCTCAGTGGGCGGGGCCTGGAAGCGGCCCACACCGACCCAGAGGCCGGCGATTTGTTCGGAGTCGCTGACGTTGAAGAAGCCCTTCGATTTGCCGTCGGACTCCAGCTCGTACTGCGTGCCGCCGAGGACGGCGAGGGGCGCGGGGTCAGCCAGATAGAGTGCTCCCGGCTCGTACTCGAGGCCATCCCAGATGGCGAGGGGAACCAGGCGGCTGGCGGTGATGTGGTCGAGGGTGCCGGTGTACTCCAGAACGGCGGTGGCGCGGAGGTGCTGGCCGCCGGAAGCCGGCTCAGTGGGTGTGACGCGGCCCGGATACTGGGCCCAGGCGGGCAAGCCGCAGGCCAGGAGGGTCGCGCCGAGACCCGCGAAGATTCGGGATCGTGACATAATCTCCACTGCTAAGAAACAATCATACTGGCGGGCGGTTGCGCCGGAGTTAAGCCGTTTTTGAAGGAAGAGCGATGAATACCCACGACAAAGTCACCGATTTTGCGCTTCTGGACGACCAGGAGCAGACCGTACACCTCTCCGATTTCGCCGGCAAGCCGGTGGTCCTGTTCTTTTTTCCCCGGGCGGACACGCCGGGCTGCACGATTGAAGCGTGCGGCTTCCGCGATCAGTTCGAGAAGATCCGGAAGACGGGCGCGGTGGTACTGGGGATCTCCCGGGACACGCCCAAAGCGCAGCGGAAATTCCGGGAGAAGTACGATCTGCCGTATCCCCTCCTTGCTGATGTAGACGAAACGGTGTGCAAACAGTTTGGCGTGCTGAAGGAAAAGAACATGTACGGGAAGATGGTGATGGGGATCGAGCGGACGACGTTCGTGATCGGCCCGGACCAGCGGCTGCTGAAGATCTTTCCGAAGGTGAAGCCGGAGGGCCACGCCGAAGAGGTGCTGGAGGCGGTGAAGGGGCTGAAGTAGATGGCGTGGCCGGTGGCGCCGCGCGCGTTCTATCTGGATCCGCCAGACGTGGTGGCGCGGAAGCTGCTGGGCAAGGTGCTGGTGCGGCGATACGGAGGGCATCGGCTGGCGGGGCGCATTGTCGAAGTCGAGGCGTACTTTGGGCAGGACGATCCGGCGGCGCATGCGTTTGCCGGGAAGACCACGCGCAACGCGGTGCTGTTCGGGCCGCCGGGGTTTGCCTACGTCTATTTCATCTACGGCATGTACTACTGTCTGAATATCAGCTGCGAACCGGAGGGCCAGGCGGGCGGTGTGCTGCTGCGCGCGCTGGAACCGCTGGAGGGTTTGGCGACGATGGCGCGGCTGCGCGGGTTGGCGGAGGGAGCGAATCCGAGGCTGCTGACATCGGGACCGGGGCGGCTGTGCGAGGCGCTGAGCATCGCGCGGAAGACGCACAACGGGGTGGACGCGACGAGCCGGCGCAGCGGGCTGCACGTGGAGGACGACGGATTTGTGCCGGAGGAGATTGCGGTTTCGCGGCGGGTGGGGATTCGCCGCGCCGCGGAGGTGCCGGCGCGGTTCGCGATCGCGGGAAACCGCTTCGTGAGCCGGTGAATTTCGGCGAGCTTTCCCGGGTTGTTGCGCCGTTTGTGTAAGATGGCCCACAGGCCCCAGCAGTACGACCCCAGCGCCCCAGGAAGACAAGCTGATGCGAAGCAGGTTCCTTTTCGTCGCCGTTCTCGGCGCAGCTGTAGCCGCAGCCGCGCCATCGATGTACAGCCAGCAGCCGACCACGCCGCCGCCGGGCGCAGCGCCTGTGCACGAACATCACTGGCCGAAGCCGACCAATCTGAAAGTGCTGCCGAAGGACACCACGCCGGAGCAGCTGCACAAGATCATGGACGGCATCGCCGGATCGCTCGGCGTGCACTGCAGCTTCTGCCATGTTCAGAGCGCCCAGACGCATCACATGGATTTTGCGTCGGACGCGAAGCCGGACAAGAACATGGCGCGGATCATGATGCGGATGACGGCGACGATCAACGAGCAGTACATGACGCAGATTCACGATCCGGACGCGACGCCGGAGGACAAGCACGTGACCTGCGGGACGTGCCATCGCGGCCACCAGATGCCGGAGCACTTTGTGCCGCCGCCGGAGCATCATGGGCCGCCGATGGGGAACATGCCGAAGCCGGGCGCCTGAAGAAGCGGCAGGCGCTTCAGGACAATCGGGAGATTCCGGGAAACCCATCGAAGCCGCGGTCGAAGCTCAGGATCTTCCTGACTCCATGAATGTGCATGACGGCGAGGTGAATCGCGTCCCGTGCCGACAGCCCTTTCCGGCCCAGCACGATCTCCTTCGCCCTTTCGGCCGCGCCTCGGTCTACCGAAAAGACCTCATCGACCACTCCCAGCAAAGCGTCGAACGCGGGCTGAATCGCATCCGGCCGCGCGATGGAGACGTAACGGTGAAGGATTTCCTGGAGCGTTTCGGCGTCAGTTACCAATCGCTCCTGGTTGCTCACCAATTCCTCCAGCCAACGTCTGGCATCGGCCTTGTGGGGATGGGGAGCGCCCACCAGATACATGGGAATATTCGAGTCGATAAAAATCACGGATGTACGCCCGATCCGTAGCCCTGTTCGATTTCTTCGAGCATACGGTCGATATCGGCGGTGGGAAACTCCATGCGCACAGCCGCTCGCACGACCTCGAGTTTGGACGCGGCTTCGCGGCTGGGCTCGCTTTTACGAGCCTGTACCAGGGATTGCCGCACCCATTCAGCGACAGACATGCGGCGCAAACGCGCTGCGCGCTGGATGTCGCGATATTCAGGGTCCTGAACGATCACCTGAAGCCGCTTAGCCATGAGATGAGTGTAGTTGACTCATCATGATGAGTCAACGGCCCGCCGGCGGTGGATCGGCTATGGATGCGGCGGCAGCAGCAGGTTGTCGATGAGGCGCGCGGGTCCGACCCAGGCGGCGACGGCGACGAGCGCGCCCTGGCGAACGTCAGCGCGGTCTTCGAGCGTGTCGGGATCGACGACGCGGAGGTAGTCGAGGCGCACGTCCGGCTCTTCGGCGAGAACCGCCAGACCGGCGTCGAGAAGGGCGGACGAATCGACCTCGCCGGCGGCGGCGCGGGCCTCGATCCTGTGCAGAGTGCGATGCAGAACCAGCGCGGACTGCCGATCCTCCGGCGACAGATAGCGATTGCGGGAGCTGAGCGCGAGGCCATCGGGGTCGCGGACGATGGGGCAGACGACGATCTCGAGGGGAAAATTGAGATCGCGGACCATGCGACGCAGGATCGCGACCTGAGCGGCATCTTTCTGGCCGAAGAAGGCCTTGATGGGCGCGACGATGTTGAAGAGCTTGGCGACGACGGTGGCCACGCCGCGGAAATGACCGGGGCGCGACTGGCCGTCGAGGCGATCGGAGATGCCTTCGACCTCAATGACGGTGCCGGAGCCTTCGGGATACATCTCTGCGGGTTCGGGAGCGAAGAGGAGGTCGACGCCCTCGGCTTCGAGGAGAGCGCAGTCGGCCTGGAAGGTGCGCGGGTATTTCGAGAAGTCCTCGTTGGGGCCGAATTGGGTGGGATTGACGAAGATGGTGGCCACAACGGCGTCGCAGGCAGCGCGCGCGGCGCGGACCAGGGAGAGATGGCCCTGGTGCAGGGCGCCCATGGTGGGGACGAGGCCCACGGAGCGGGATTGTGCTCGCAGCTCGGCCAGGGCGGCGCGCACTTCCGCGACGGTGCGGGCGATGCGCATCAACTTTCGCGGTTCGCGAGGGCCTCGGCGACCTCGCGCGGCAGGTGATAGCTCTCCGCGTCGGCAGGAAAGGCGCGGGCTTCCACGTCGCGGCGATAGCCTTCAACCGCGGAGCGGAAAAGCGCGGCGGCATCGCCGTAGCGGCGGACGAACTTGGCGGGAGGGGAAAAGCTGAGGTTGACGAGATCGTGGAAGACGAGGATTTGGCCATCGCAGTCGGGCCCCGCGCCGATGCCGATGGTGGGAATGCCGACCTCGGCAGTGATGCGGGCGGCGGTTTCGCGCGGCATGCCTTCAAGGACCAGCGCGGCGGCGCCGGCAGCTTCCAGCGTGTGCGCGTCGTGGAGGAGCGCGCCGATGGCGGCAGGGGTTTTGCCCTGGACCTTGTAGCCGCCCATTTTGTGGATGGACTGCGGGGTCAGGCCGAGATGGCCGATGACGGGGATTTCGGCGGAGGTGAGGCGCTCGACCAGCTCGGCGCGGGCGGCTCCGCCTTCGATTTTGACGGCCTGAGCGCCGGCTTCCTTGATGAAGCGGACGGCGTTGGCGAGACCGTGCTCGACGCCGAGATGATACGAGCCCCAGGGCATATCGGCGGCGACGAGGGCGCGGCGGACGGCGCGGCGAACGGCGCGGGTATGGTGCAGCATTTCGTCGACAGTCACGGGCAACGTGCTGTCATAGCCGAGGACGACCTGGGCGAGAGAGTCGCCGACGAGAATCAGGTCCACGCCGGCTTCGTCGACCAGGCGCGCAGTGGCATAGTCGTAGGCGGTGAGGGCGACGATGGGGTCGCGTGCCTGCTTCTTCTGCTGCAAGGTTTGGAAGGTGATGGGCGAGGATGCGGAGGGATTGGCATCCGAGGAGCGAAATTGGGGAACGCTCATGATTGTCTCCAGTGCGGCTCCTCCCGGAGGCAGAGGATGCCACCCGAATCTTTTTTGAAGATACGCCGCCCGCGGGCAAGGCGTCCAGGCGGCGTGCCGGGCAGCATTCAGGTTGGAAGGGGGCGCAATTCTACACCTTCGATGCCGAAGATGCGCTGGTAGCGCTCGACCTGGGCGGGATCGCCCAGCGCCTTCAGCGGATTGTCAGAGAGCTTGACGGCGGGGCGGCCGCCGGCATCCTGGAGCTTGCAGACCAGGTGGGGCGGATCGAAGGTGACATCGCCGCGGGGATTGCAGTCGCGGAAGTCGTTGGTAAGCAGCGTTCCCCAGCCGGCGGAGAAGCGGATGCGCCGCTCGGGGATCCATTTGCGGGTTTCGGCGAAGTCGGCAGCACGACGGAAATCGAGCGCGGTCGAGCCGGGCTGGATTTTGCCGGCAAAAGCCGCGTGGAGGCGAAGAATTTCGTCCGCGTCGAGAGAATCGGAGGCGATGAAGAGCTTGTTGCGCGGGTCGCGTCCGCGGGACTCGAGCCACGCGATGTATTGCTCGCCGGCCACGAGTGGATCTTTACTGTCGGCGCGCTGGCCGGTCCAGTCCGCGACCCAGTCGGGCGCATGACGGAGGAACTGGGTGGTGCCGAAGGTATCGGGCAGCAGGATGAGCAGCTCGCCGTGGTAGGTTTGCTGCCACAGCTCCAACAGCCTGTATTGCGACGCCTTCACGTCTTCGTCGCCGGAAGCCATGGCGGCGAGGGCCATGGGCAGCTCGTGCGCGTTGGTGCCGATGGCTTCAAGATCGTGCTTATAGGCCAGGTATGTGTTCGACGTGCCGATGAACCCGGAAGCGAGGACGTCGCTCATGGCGAGGATCACGTACTCCTGCCAGAGAAAGCTGTGCCGGCGGCGCGTGCCGAAGTCGCTGATGCGCAGGTTGGGCACGCCGCGCAGGCGCTCCATCTTGTTCCACAGTTTGGCTTTGGCGCGCGCGTAGAGAATGTCCAGCTCCAGCTCGGTGAGGCGCTTGAGAGCGATGCGCGTTTTGAGCTCACTGAGGATGGAGAGCGAGTAGATCTCCCAGAGAGTGGTCTGGGGCCACGGACCGTGGAAGGTAAGGGAAAACTGGCCGTCGTGGACAGAGAGGTCGTAATCGGAGAGGCGGAAGCCATGCTCGAGCCAGTCGAGAAAGGCCGGTTCGAAGATGCCGCGGTGGCCGTAGAAGGTGTTGCCGGCCAGCCAGATAATTTCGGATTTGTGAAAGCGCAGTTTTCTTACGTGTTCAAGCTGCGCCTGGAGCTCGCCCACGTCGATCGCGTCGGCGATGCGCAGGCTGGAATCGCGGTTGAGGAGCGAGAACGAAGCCGGCGTGGAGGAGAAATGCTTCCAGATGAACTGGAGCATGAGGAGCTTGTAGAAGTCGGTGTCCAGCAGGGAGCGGACGATCGGGTCGAGCTCCCAGTTGTGATTGTGGGCCCTCCGCGCCAGATTAATAATCACAGTAGGACTACTGTACCGTAAGCTCGGACCGGGGACGGCCGCGACGAGGAAGCATGGCGCAGATCTTCTGGGATGTGGACACGCAGGTGGACTTTCTGAGTCCGGAAGGCAAGCTGTACGTGCCAGGGGCGGAAGCCATCGTGCCCACGCTGCGTCGGCTGACGCAGTGGGCGGCGGAAAACCGGGTGCTCGTTGTGGCATCGGCCGATGCGCACCATGAGAACGATCCGGAATTCCAGCAGTGGCCTCCGCATTGTCTGGTGGGAACCGCGGGGCAGGAGAAAGTTCCGGAGACAACTCTGCCGCGGCAGTTGGTCCTGCCGAATCGACGGGTGGAAATTCCGGCGGACCTGAGCGGCTGGCAGCAGGTGATTCTGGAGAAGCAGGAGCTGGACGTCTTTACGAATCCAAACACCGCGGCGCTGGTGGAGCAACTGGGGCGGCCGGATGTGGTGCTGTACGGCGTGGTGACGGAGATTTGCGTGGTCCGGGCAGCGAGGAATTTACTGCAACAGGGATGCCGGCTGACGCTGGTGGAGGATGCGATGGCGGCGCTGGATGCCGCGGAAGCGCGGAAGTGCCTGGATGGGCTGATCGAACAGGGGGCACGGCTGGCGAGCGCGGGCGATCTCGCTTTCTCTTAGCAGCCGGGTTCACCAGTTCCGGAGCACGGCGGGGCTTGCGCGGGAAGCCAGCCAGGCGCGAGCGAACGCCTTGCGTCTGCTGTGGGTTGCCCGTTGCCGGACCCGAGCGTATGTTGGATCAACGGGGACGCCCGTCCTGCCCGACAGACCCGTCCGGACGTCACCTTCACGATGAAAGCGCCTCATCGGGAGCAAGCAGATGTCTGCGACCCTTCCCCGCGCGTTTCTCCTATCCCGGGCCGTCGTTCCTTCTGTGTCGGTCGCTCTGCTGCTGGCGCTGCGCGTGCCGGGGCAGGAAGCGCGATCGGCACCGGTTGCGACGGCAATTGAAACAGCAAAATCCCCGGCGGCTTCGCCGATCAGCATTACGAGTGCCGAAATCTCGCTCGATCTGGTGGTGCGGACGAACCACCATCAGCCGGTGGTGAATCTGGAACCGTCGCAAATCACGGTGTACGACAATGGAACGCCGGTCCGACTGACGTCACTGCGCCTGGTGGATGCGAATACCGGACCGCAGCACCTTGTTGCGCTGGTCTTCGATCCGCTGGATGCGAACGGGGCGAAAGAGGCGCGCAGGATGGCGGAGAGGATCCTCGGCGCCATCCCGGCACGGGGCTACAAGTTCGCGGTGTTCGAGGAGAGCGGGAGGCTGCGGCTGCTGCAGGCGTGGACCGAGGACCGGCGACTGGTGAGCGCGGCTGTCGCGCAGGCGACGGCGGCGATGCCGATGCAGCCATCGGGCGAGATAACGCCGGCGGAGAAGGCGCTGATCGCCTCACTGCACAGCGACGATCTGAGCTTTAGCGCGACCGACCGCATGGAGGCGAAGCTGATCCTGGATGCTCTGGAGCAGTCGCAGCGAATCCTCGAGGAGCGCCACGGCTATCCTTCGCTGGCCGCGCTGCAGGCTTTGGCCGTGAGCGATCGCGTGGTGAGCGGGCGAAAGTTCATCTTTTACTTTTCCGCCGGAGGATCGTTCAATTCCGACGCTCGTGACATCCTGCACACGATTGTGGGGCTGGCGAACCGGGCGGGCGTCACTATCGGCGTGGTGAATGCGAGTTTTTACGATCCGCGGACGAATTCCGCGCTGGAGGCGTCGGAGGCGAGCTCGATTCTGGGCGAGGTCAGCCCTGGGGGTGGTGTCAGCGCCGCTGGGTCGGCTGCCGGGGCGGGCGCCTTCACTCCGGGCGCGATCTCCAATTCGGTCCATTCGTATGACATCGCTGGTTTTGAGTTCGGCGGCATCGGTGGCGGGCAAAGTCCTCTCGTCGCGCTGGCTGACGGCACCGGCGGCATCTACCTGAGCGGCTCGGGCAGCGGCAAGCGCGAGCTGCGCGCGCTGCATGAGGACCTGAGCTCGTGGTACCAGACGTCCTGGGTGCCTCCGGTGCAGAACTATGACGGGCAGTTTCGCAAGATTGACATCTGGTCTTCGCGCAGGCATCTGGAGATTCGTGGGCCGACGGGATATTTTGCGATGCCGCCCTCGGGGTTGTCGGAGGTTCGACCTTTCGAGATGCCGCTGCTGAATATGCTGGCCCAGCCAAGGCTTCCCACGGATGTAGCGTTCCAAACCGGAGTGCTGCATCTGGGGGCGCTGCCGGACGGCAATGCGGCCGAACTGGTCGTGCAGGTTCCGGTTTCAGAACTTCAGATCCACGAGGACGCGAATACCCACATCTCGTCGGCGGATGCCGCCATTGTGGCGGTGATCAAAGACAGCAAGGGCCGGGTGCTGCAGGACTTCGGCCAGGAGTTCCCTCTGCACGAGACGCCGGAGATGTTCCGGGTAGATTCCGGGCAGACGCTGACGCTCGAGCGGCAGTTCTCTGCCTCGCCCGGGGTCTACACGCTGGAAACCGCGGTACTGGACCGCATCGGCAACAAGTCCGGAGGGCAACGGACGACATTCAGGGTCGATGCTCCGGCGCAGGGACCGTCGCTCAGCGATGTGACGCTGGTCGAAAGCATCGAGCCGGCAGAGGAGGACAACCAAAGCTACTTTGAGCCGATGCGCTACGGGGACGGCGAGATTGTGCCCAGCCTCGATCCCTATCTTCCTGGAGAGACGCGATCGGTGTCGTTTTTCTTCCTCGTACATCCGCAGGCGGGGAGCCAGAACCAACCCACACTGCGCATGCAGATTATCCGCAACGGGCAACTGCTCAGGGAAATGCCGATGCGGATGGAAAAGGTGGCCGGCACAGGCGCCGCGGTTCCCTGCCTGGCGAGGATCGAGGCTCAGCAGTTTCCTCCTGGCGGGTACCAGGTGAAAGCGGTGCTGAGCCAGGAGGGGAGGACCGCTTCCAGCGGGGTGTCGTTCCGCGTGGAGGGGTCAATTGCGGCGTCGGACGCGCCGATCGCGACGCTGACCGCGGTTGACGCCGGATCCGGAGCTAACGTGCGGGTTGTGGCGGACGCAGCCACGGCCAACAGCCAGTTCGTAATCAGCAGCCCCAGGGATCCGCTGCCGGTACCCGCGCAGGCGGTAACCCGTGCCGCGATCGAAGGCGCTCGGCAACGGGCGCTCGGCTGGTCCGATACGCTCGAGAACTTTTATTGCCTGGAAGTAACGAACCACTTTGTGGACGCGACCGGCGACGGCGACTGGAGACTGAAGGGCAGCCTGGTGGAGCTGATGAAGTATGTAACCCACGGAGAGTCGCGCACCATCGTCCAGCTGAACGGCGAGCCTCCGGACAGCGAGCCGGATCGGCTCAGGTTTTTCCATTCCACGGGCGAATTCGGGGCGATGTTTCACGTTGTGTTCGACCCATCGGCGAAAGCTGCATTCACCTGGAAGCGATCCGCACTGATCGACGGGCAGCCCGTCCAGGTGTTCGCGTTCCAGGTAGCGCGCGCGAACTCCACCTTTAACCTGACCGATCGGGAGGGCCACACGCGGCCGGTGGGATTTCGCGGGCTGCTGTATCTCGATCCCGCGACTAACAGCGTGCGGCGGATCAGCATGGATGCCGACGATATTCCGGAGAAGCTGCTGATTCGCGCCTGCAGCCTGTCCGTCGACTACGCCTGGATTTCCATGGGCAACCACGACTTTCTGCTGCCGGTGCGGGGCGCCGTGAGCCTGCAGGAGACAGGAATGCGTCCAGTGCTGAATCGGTTTGAGTTTCGCAACTACCGCCGCTTCGGCTCGCAGGTACGCATGTTGTCGCGCGAGGAGATGCAGGCTTTGGCGCAGCCATGATGCGGCTTCAGGAGGGAGCGCCGCCGAAGCTGATTTCGTTGCCGTTGGGATCCCGGTAGGTGATCTTGCGGACATCGTTGGGGAGGGTTTCGCGCTTTGCCGGTTCGAGTCCGCGTTCGGCGATTTGTGCGACCAGCGGATCGAGATCCGCAACGAAAAGCGTGAGGCGGGCGCGGCCTGCGATCTCCGGCTGCTCGACAATGTACAAATAGCGATGCTCGGCCAGCTCCCACACGGCTTCGGTTTCGAGTGGAGAAAATGCGGGCGGGAAACCCAGCAGCCGCTCATACCATTCGAGCGCCCTGGGGTAACTGGCGACCGGGACTCCTGCGAAGAGGTCGAGACGGCTGGTCTGGATCATCGTGTCTGTCCTGCGGCGGCCGTTGCGCTTCGTCCGCCGGTCACAATTTGAGGGACTTGAGGTAGGCGCGGAACTGTGGGCCGAGGTCGTCCCTCTTGAGCGTGAAGTCGACGGTGGCCTTGAGCATGCCGAGCTTGTCGCCGGCATCGTAGCGAGTGCCTTCGAAGCTGTAACCGAAAACCCTCTCGGCAGCGAGCAGGCCCTTGATGCCATCGGTGAGCTGCAGTTCGCCACCGGCGCCGAGGGGCGTGCGTTCGAGCACATCGAAGATCGCCGGCGTGAGAATGTAGCGGCCGATGATGGCATGGTGCGACGGCGCCTCTTTCGGGCGGGGTTTCTCCACGAGGTCACTGACGTTAAAGAGGCGGGGATTGGACGGGTCCTGCTTGCCGTCGAGCACACCATAGGCAGAAATAGCGGGGCCCTCGATGACCTGGGTGGCCAGAATGGAGGAGTGCGTCTGGTCGTAGGCGTCGACCATCTGCTTCAGGCAGGGAGTGGGCGCGTCGATGACATCGTCAGGAAGGATGACGGCGAATGGCTCGTCGCCAACGAGATCGCGGGCCATGAGGACGGCGTGGCCGAGGCCGAGGGCTTCCTTCTGGCGCACGTAGGAGAGGCGGACCATCTGGGAAACCTGGCGGCTGACGGCGAGGAGGTCGAGCTTGCCGCGCTTCTCCAGCGTGCACTCGAGCTCGTAGCTGATGTCGAAGTAGTCCTCGATGGCGGATTTACCGCGGCCGGTGACGATGACAATCTGGTCGCAGCCGGCGGCGAGTGCCTCTTCGACGCCGTACTGGATGATGGGCTTGTCGACGAGGGCCAGCATCTCCTTGGGGATGGATTTTGTGGCAGGCAAAAAACGGGTGCCGAAACCGGCAGCGGGAAAAATGGCCTTACGCACTTTGGTGCTGGTCATGGGCGAGGATGGATTCCTTCCTGAAAGTTAGGGGACATGAGGGCGAAACCGGCTAGCGAAGGACTGGAATAGGATGCAGGCTGATTTCTGCGCGTTGGCGAAAGACCGGACAGCGGCGAAGGGGAAATCCCGGAGCTGATGCATTTTTGGGATTCAGTATCGCCGATCGACTGTGAAAATGTCATCTTTGCGAAAAGACCGGAGACAGGAGCCGGTTGCCATGAGGCTGAACGACGCGAGGCTGAGCCGGGGGCCTCCTATACTGAACCCATGGCACGGAAGATGGAGAAGTCAGAGAGCCTGCGGGTGCGGGCGGAGAGATTATTTCCGGGCGGAGTGAATTCGCCGGTGCGGGCGTTTCGCGCCGTCGGGGGTGAGCCGCCGTTTGTGGAGCGGGCCGAGGGCGCGTATCTGTGGGACGCGGACGGCAACCGGTATGTCGACTATTTCGGCTCGTGGGGGCCGATGATCCTGGGGCATGGGTTTCCGCCGGTGGTGGAGGCGATCCGCGAGGCAGCGGCGCGGAGCGCGAGTTTTGGCGCGTCGACGGCGGCGGAGGGCGACTTGGCGGAGCTGGTGACGGCGATGTGGCCTTCGATCGAGAAGCTGCGCTTTGTAAGCTCGGGCACCGAGGCGACGATGTCGGCCATCCGGCTGGCGCGCGCGTTCACGGGACGGAAATACGTGGTGAAGTTCGAGGGCTGCTACCACGGGCATGCGGATGGGCTGCTGGTGAAGGCGGGTTCGGGCGTGGCGACGTTTGGGATTCCGGGGTCGGCGGGCGTGCCCGAGGAGACGGCGCACTTTACGCTGGCGCTGCCGTACAACGACGAGGCCGCAGTGGAAGGTGCATTCGCGGCGCACCGGAACGGACAGGAGAGCGAGATCGCCTGCGTGATCGTAGAGCCGGTGGTGGGGAATGCGGGCTGCATTCCGCCGGCCGAGGGATATTTGCAGGCGCTGCGGCGCATCACGGAACGCGAAGGGGCGCTGCTGATCTTCGACGAGGTGATGACGGGCTTTCGCGTGGCGCTGGGTGGAGCGCAGGAACTGTACGGCATTCGTCCGGACCTGACGACGATGGGGAAAGTCCTCGGCGGCGGGCTGCCCTGCGGAGCGTTTGGCGGACGCGCCGAGATCATGGACCAACTGGCGCCGTTGGGGCCCGTGTATCAGGCGGGCACGCTGAGCGGGAATCCGCTGGCAATGGCGGCGGGCCTGGCAACACTGCAAACCCTGCAGTATCACCAGACTGAGGTGTATTCCCGGCTGGAGCGGCTGAGCGCGAGTGTCGCGGATGGCGTGGCGAGAGCAGCGAAGGAGATCGGCGTTCCGCTGACGACAAATCGCGTGGGCGCGATGTTTACGTGGTTCTTTACAGCGGAGCCGGTGCGCGACTTTGCGGGCGCGGCGCGCGCCGACACGCGGCGGTTCGCGGCGTTCCATCGCGCCATGCTGGAGGCAGGAATCTGGCTGCCGCCGTCGCAGTTCGAGGCGGCGTTTGTGAGCACGGCGCACAGCGACGAGGATGTGCAGCGGACGGTCGAGGCGGCCTGGCAGGCATTGAGCGCTTGCTGAGTGGGGGCTGTGCTTTCCCACATCTGCCAACAGCGGGCAGATGTGGGGCACCCGGCGACAGGCACCCGGCCTTGTCAAAACAGTTCCACGTCAGGGTTTCGACTGGCTGAGGGACGGCGGCGCATCCTCGGGAGCCGCGCCCCAGGATTGGTCGGGCTGCGCGGCGAGCGTGAAATGCAGCGTGCCGCCGCGGGTGATGTCATGGAAGTCGATCCAGTTCTGCGCGTGGGTGCGGCCGTCGAGCGCGACCTTCGCGATGTAGGGCGTGCTGTCCGGATCGGCCGAGGTCTCGACGGTGAAGGTCCCGCCCGCGTAGGGCGCCTGCAGATGAATGACGATGCGCGGGAAGACGGGGCTGACCAGCTCATACGCGAGGCTGGCCGGATCGACAGAGTAGAAGCCCATCATGCTCAGCACCGCCCACGAGGACATTTCGCCGGCGTCGTCATTGCCGGGAACGCCGTCGGGCGTGGCGGTGTAGTTCTCAGCGAGTACGCGACGGACGACGCGCTGCGTTTCCCAGGGCTCTCCGGAGAA
>Ga0335075_10009428_pt1 | contig 14890 bp, 9 predicted proteins | sample Lox_Sample_24_FD_206723 | JGI IMG/M metagenome (GOLD analysis project Ga0335075, IMG submission 206723) | Soil microbial communities from Loxahatchee National Wildlife Refuge, Florida, United States - Lox_Sample_2.4 | ecosystem: Environmental > Terrestrial > Soil > Wetlands | place: USA: Florida...
GTTGTGAGGATCGAAACAGCGAGTCCGAAATTGAGGGTGTGCTCTAGACTTCGATCCCCCACGTCCCACAATGAGGATCTGCACCCGTGATGTGGATATATCTGTACCTACTGCCTGCCGATATGCAAAGTAGACCATGGTGAGGGGGAGGTACAAGTGTACGTACATTTAAAGGTACATCTTCCAAGCATCTTCATCTACATTCTTTCAGCCACGAAGATGGCGTGATGGATGAAAATGAAGGAGCGAATTACAAATTCTTCATCATTTCTAATTATCGAGGACTCTGCGTAGAACCGAATGTAGCAGATGCAAAAACGTCCGGTTATGCACCTGTCAATCCCGCGGCCAGCGAGACCTTGCCAGCACACGCCCACATTCTACAAGTAACAAACCAATATGACACGGCTCATGCACTGTCTAAATCTAGCTATTAGCCGAACCATGCACCACTTTATAGACAAATTGCGGATATTTTGAGATGATTAACCTCGCAGGAATGACCTCGTCCTTCGGGAAAAGGAAGAAAGACACGTGAAGAAGCACTTGGATCGGCGTCGCCGTTAATTAAATATGCAACTCTTTGCTTTTTGAGCGTCATGCAGTTCAATAAGCTCTTAACGCGCGTGCAAGCCCATGTGCGTATAGTTCCCCCCCATTCGGTCGTTCGTGCTGGGAGTCATTGCAGACCAATCCTGCAGCGCAAATCTTGGTGTGGCCCGGCGCTTACTCTGCGTCCAAGATTCGTCACTGAAGAGGCACAGCTTGGCGCACCTGCTGATCGAGGACAACACTATCACAATGTTCTTATCGATAGCCGGGCTTGATTGATGGAGCAGTGTGGGGCTGCAAAGGCGCCACGGGCGCTAAGCTTGTGGCGATGGGGCCACCTTGGGGCCTGTTTTTCTTGCCGCAGAGCTATCTGGCCACAGTCGTGTCAAGGGCGCATTACCTTATGTATGATGTATATTATTCATGTATCTCGGATATACAAGTCACGTTGCATCGATTCGTAAGCGATGGGTCGCATACTGAAATGACACCTCTCTTAAATGGCACCAATGGAATTAGGTAGAGTAGCAATGAAAAATGCGTCAACAGTGAGAATCCTGATTGGGGGCGCCGTTACACTTGTCCGTCTTTCTTCCGGGTACGTAACAGACACTCTTGAACATCTCGGGAGATGCCAATGTTGCAGTGGGGGGAACGCGGGAGAGCGAATACCTGTTAGATAGTTAGAACGTGAGCAAATACTGGCTGGAGAGAATTGGTCCGCATGATGGCTAATCGTTTAATGTAGTTTTGTACCACCATGTGGTGTGTTTTTGAATCATCGGCCGATTGAGGTCCATTATTGGCTCCGGCAGTCGGTGGGGTGTTGTGGTTGAGTGCCGCTGACGACCTGTCATGCCTCTAAATTGTGCCTCCACCTTTGCAGCCCCTCATAATGACAACTTTGCTAGCGCGCCGAATCGGAATCATTATCCACGACTGAGCTGCTAGAAATCATGTAGTTATCCTGTCATCTTGGCTTCGTCGTGCACCGGAAAGGACTTTCCAGATAGAGAATATTATTCCGATGCGCTTGTACTTTCTCATGCGCTCCCGAAGTCGATTCTTGGGAAGATGTGAATCGAGATAACTCTTAGGATAGCTATAGGTGCGAGCCCAACTTTTTTTTGCAGGGTGTCGAGAGTCTGAGACAAGGCCACTGGGGTTGACTGACAAGAGGCAGGCTTTCCTAAGCCGCCCACGGTGTAAAAGAATTGGTCGTCTGTGAGTGGTCTTGACCGTGGTCATCAGGTAGGGCCATGTCCATCAGCTCAAGAGAGAATTTTCATTCGTCAAAACTGTATTAGAGCTGTGCAAATCAAAAAGGAATTTGCCATGTTGGTGACTTGGCCCGCTGACATCCAATGATGGCAGTTTGAATGAGCATTTTTTATGTTGGAAATTGAGATAATTATGGATTCTTTTCCTACCATTTCCGCTTCTGATCCCTTACGTACGTGTCGGTCTTGAGACGGTAGCAATGGATGTGTTCTTGCCCCGGCACGTCATGGGCGTGTGTTAGAAATGCAGCCTGTTGCGATTAGAAGGTCAACTCGTTTATCTGCCACGCTAACCTAACTCCAGAGGTTAACCTTTCCGAGTCCATGTTTCTAACACTCTATTTTCTGGCCCGATGAGTGTTCAGCTGCGTAGGGAGGAAGAAACAGGAGGTAAGCGCTGAGAGGCTATTTTTGCTCCTGTTGATCAGTAGCGTGGACATTCTGAATGTCGGAGTGGTGTAATGCTGTAGTTGAAAAGTAGAGGAACAAGGAAGAAGAAATGCTGTAACATAGGAAAGTGGATAGCATAAGAAACGTCAGAAATTAAACAGAGCTTTACCCCTCTACTACGTACTTGCTGCGTCCGAGCGTGAATCATGTCATATTGCGGCACTTATGTACCTTGGTACTCCTACATAGCATGTATGAGCCACATGGCGGCGCAATGCCTTGATTGTGATTGTGATGAGGATAATAATAACATAATAATGATGCTGACAGCCGCGAAGCATGTCATTTACGCGTCTCCTACTACTAGGATACTAGCCCCCCTGTTATTATTATTATTCCCTCCACTTACTCTCCAACTCATAACTCGAAAACCTGCCCTATTGACCCTCCACATCGCGTGCGCGCAACCCAACACCCCAACCGCCACATATATCAAACCATGTTCCGAGCTAAGGCCGAATCCGTTTTTCCGCCCCATATTGCATCCCTACCAAGCTAAATTCACCATAGGATGAGCTTCAACGGTCCAGTCCCCCCAATTCCACATCCTTCATCTGAATGGCTTCTCTATGCACACCTTGTCACCTCGTCTCCCAAATTTACTCTACTACCCTTCCTGAGCTCCATATTTGGTCTCTCCAGATCAAACCTGGCTCGCCATTTTTTTTATGCCCGTCTACCCACCTTCCCTCTGTCTGCTGCCTACTTGCTTCATCTTCTAACTGATCCTTCATACGCATGATGTCCGCCTCATCAATACTTACTCCAATGCAACTGAGGCCCTTTGGCTAACCCGGTTGTCGTTCCCACCTTCCTCGTTCTGCCTCGTGAGCTACCTGGCAGGTCCTTGTGGGACATTCACGACGGGGTCAGCCTGGTAATGCTTGAATGTTCAATGGCTGCAGCTCCAACCTCATTCCCAAAACACCATCCAGCACATCACCTGTCCAACACGCAAACGACCGACCAACAAAGCCACGGCCTTCTCCTTCTCAGACAGTTGCCGCATTGTGACATCCCACAAGGGATGGCAAACTACATAACGCATCCTTTTCAATCGATATCTACCAATACCCAAATCCTCGGAATGGTATGACAAAGTCTATAAAGCACTTCACCGTCGCTCTTGTACTTTCTGGTGGTCCTCCTAATAGTCACTTCATAATCGCCTTTTCAGATTGCAGTTATATTAAGCGTCACAGCCGCATCTTGGTGTATCCATAGAGTTACACCTTCATCATCGCACTTAATACATACTCTCAACAAACCTTCTCTGGTAAACAAATGATTTCACTGTTACGCCCAACTTTCTTGTCGGACAATTTTGTCTACTATGTCGTCGACCTTCACGCTGATAAGTCTTCCGCAGTTCGATTCGAGTCAAGATATTATCTCTCAAAGCACATATCGCCAATTACAACCGCAATATACTGAAGAGCAGAATTTCGTCTCGGCAACCATGTGCAGCCGAATAATTCATATCTATGGGTGTGGTCACAGGCTTGTGAACAATGCACCATGCGCCGAAGCCAGGGGAAATGGGGGAAAGTGTCCCAGAGGCGTCAAAGAAAAACATGTGATACATGATGAAGACTGCGACAATTGCTCAGGGTAGCAAGTGAGTATGCTTCTGCACTTCCGATTTGGCAGAGCTGAACTGACGTTTTTCTAGTTAATTAAACAACCCTCTCAATATCCAACACTGGTGTGGCTTCTCCGCATTCATACATGGCATGGCGTATGGCAAAACTCTCCGGTCCCACATGTCCACGGCGAACGGGTCCACATACAGGATAGTACATAGGCGCAGTGGAGGAGTCGCGGATTCGGAAACGGCCTGAAAATCCTAATGAAGCATGGTATATTCTTACTCTAATCAAAAAAATCAAACAAATGCACCGGGGTAGGGCGTGGGTTGGGCGGGATGATGGATAAATTTGCGCTCTCATTGGCATATTCGCTCAATAGAAGTTAGCTAGTACTCAAACTTGTCATTTCCTGAGTCTACCACACAATTTGTGATATCAGGTCGTTTCCGCTGCACTATGGCAAGACGCGCACCACACGTGGTCAACGTTGTCATAACACGGGCTTTACTGCGCTTTGAGTTGGGGGCTAGGTCGGCCGAAGGGGACCTCGTGGCATTGTGGTGTGGCTTGGGTTAAAAAGGGTGTAACAACGGTTGGCTCGTGTGCCATGCATGCCCGAGACCGTGCAAAATATGTTGGTGATGCTCGCGTGGCGTAAATTGGAAGGAAGATGTGACAACAGGGCTAGGTAACAGCTGCAGATACGGGACTGAAGGAAACGGGCCTGCCCGCAATGTATCTTCCCGTCGTGCTCGTAAAGTTTCTATCGTCGATCAGGTCCGTTTCAAGGGACCTAAGGCTGTTATCCAACATCAAAGCTTTCTGCCATATCTATTTTAGTTCCGTTGGAGTTCCTGCACTCTTGGTCACCAACATGACGATTAATCTGCCTGCATGCATGCTCCAGCTATCATGTGATGTACCTAACCGCCGACGTTGGAGTCTGCCCCCAAAAGACGTTGTTGCAGTAGTGCAAAGGTATAGCCGCCAGAAGCCGCGTCAGGTTGGATGACCAGTATTTATTTTCAGCAACCTTAGCCGAACGTTGGGCAGAGAATATGCACAAGATTTCGGCTGAAGTACGTAGTCTGACAAATGTTCGGTGCTAACAACTCTTGCCTATATGGACCAACATCTGCAAAGGCACGAAGGAATGAAATTTGATGCAGTGATGAGATGTGACCCGCTAAGCGCCCGGACGATCATATCTTGGTGGCTGTATTAGAGGAGAAGATCTGCCGTCGATATTTCCGATGTTCGATTTAACCTTGAGCCAGCAAGTCACACAACAGGAAGTGGCTGCATGCTACCCCTGCCGGCAACCGGCAAATATGATGCCCTACATCTGGCCTTATGCAGGATGAAAACGTGCCCAAACGGCCCCCATAGCTGAAACGGGTGATTAGGATAGCGGGATAACCAAGGGACACCTCAGTCTTCTCTGGTCGAATTGGAACTAACCAAGCAGGAAATGTTTAGTTGACGGTGATGAGATGCCGCACAGCCGTACTTACATTGAGGGCTTTGTGATGAATGAAGATTGCCAGAGTGAGGAAGACCTCGGGAGATTTCGATGTATAAATAGTGTGGCGTGATCACGTGATATACCACGGCTCATTAATGTGTGGTTCGACAGACAGCGAAACAAGATTGCAATGATTACACCTTAGACCAGATGTCAATCGATCTCAACTGGGATAGACTGACGACTGGACCTGATGGCATTGCTCTTGCAGAATCGATTAGAGACTTTATACACGAGAGGTTCCAAACTGTAACCCTTCCTCGATTCATCAAAAGTGTCAGTGTTCATGCTTTTGAGTTCGGGTCCACTGCTCCAGAGATCGAGATAAAGGATATCTGTGATCCACTCCCAGATTTCTATGAAGAGAACGCTGAAGATCCGGGAGATGGAGATGATGAGGGAGGACTAGGTTGGCAACCTGCAACTACAACTTCGGACAGACATACCGCTAGCGAAACAGAGAAACCAGACAATAATAGACGGCCAGACGGTCCATTGCATGCCACAGATTCCCCATTGTATATAGATACAAGACTGCCAGGCTTGCGGTCCATACAAGGTCTTGGAAGTCCGTTCTCAGGCACTGGCACACCTGGAGTCTCAGGTGGGACCTCGAACTTGAACTACTTCCACTCACAGCTTGCTACCGGCCTTTCAGGCACCCAGACTCCTCTGGCAGCTGTAGCAGGCGCACATTTGCCAAAAGGATGGCCTGATTACAGCTCCTTGTCATCGAGCTTCCGCCAAGGGCATCGCCACTCAGCCAGTGGAAGCTCGATTTCCCCGCCATCAACCGCGGATTCTACTCAGCACCAAGACAGTGTTTCTACGCTTACAGGAACATCTGCAACACACAGACCTCGTACGCGAGATGGGCTGCTGGGAAACGACTCTGTTGAAGAGCCAACCTCACCCCCGCGCCGATACCGAGAACCTAGAGTAGAAGACCTGCAAACTGTCTTCCGGGTGCGGTACTCCGGCGACGTAAAGCTTTCTCTCACTGCGGAAATTCTGCTGGACTATCCAATGCCGAGTTTCGTGGGAATTCCAGTCAAGTTAAACATCACTGGCTTGTCGTTCGACGGCGTGGCTGTGCTCGCATATATACGGAAGCGGGCCCATTTCTGCTTCTTGTCTCCTGAAGACGCTGCGACTGCTCTAGGTCCTGAGGACGCGGATGAGCATGGAGGTGGGAGTGGGCTCAAGATGGGGGGGCTGTTGCAGGAGATAAAGGTTGAAAGCGAGATAGGGCAGAGGGAGAATGGCAAGCAGTCACTGAAGAATGTAGGGAAGGTTGAGAAGTTTGTGCTTGAGCAGGTCAGACGGATCTTTGAAGATGAATTCGTGTATCCCAGTTTCTGGACATTCCTTGTTTGAAAGCGCTAATTGATAGCTTAGTCCTTTGCTCGCTGTAAATGCAAGATACCCTTCAGATATGTGCAAAATTCCACCAACGCCTCGCTGTGCAAAACCCAACTTGGTCTCCGAGTAACCGCTCTTACCTGGTGCTATGCCAACGTAGCCTTGAAGCCTTGGTATGCAGAATTCATATCAAGCTCTAACTCTCTTGCTTGATCCTTGCTTAGTTCCTCCGTGGCCCTCATTTGATTTAGCGTGATGAGCCATTGTACAATCTTGCCTCTACTATCGAAGTCTCTATCCGTAACCTTGTTGACGGATTGTATAAGCTCCGATAGCAATGGGTGAAGCTGATCTTTGGCCAATAAACCAAGCTTCAAGGCATCGAGGAATGTGATAAAGTCTTGTGTCGCTTCGAGGATTAGTGTACCATTGGTCCCGTTATTACTCGTTACTGCAGCGTGAGAAGGTGCTGTGACAGTTGAAGGGAGACCAATTCGGATCCGTTCTGTGGCTCGGGGTACTTCCAACTGGAACGGTCAGCATACTTCAACAAAACAAGTATGGGCAAGCGATTCGCACATCCCAATCGTTCTTGAAAGTCTCCAAGTCCACGAATTCCCTTGCCACAGTCTCGTCTGTCAAAATAGCTTTGTATTGCTTCAACAATCTGTCGCAGATCTCTGTGTAATCTGATTCCGGGATGGCATCTTTGAGATATGCCTTTTCGAGCTCATCAAGAGTTATTATTATGCTGAAGATTTCTGCCAATGAGTCTTGTAAATCTCGCTCTGCTCTTGTCTCTGCGAGCTTGACTTCCTAGTTTATGATGTTAGCGGGGTGGCAATGAAAAGTCGGAAGGGATCTTCTGACTTCGTCGAGATTTATAGTGGCCGATAACGCTGTGTTGGGGATATAACTATGAGGAGTGGGAGCATATGCTTGCCTATTTTGGTACATCGTGTTTATCTGTGGAGCTGTTCAGCAGAGAAAGACATTTCTCACACAGCTCTCCAGAATTGGGACCTTGGGAGGCGGTCAAGATTGGCAGAAATACACTAGTGCAGAGAGATAATAGTTCTCGAATAATTTTTTTTGCGCAATGGATCTTGGGTTAAAAATACGAAGATACGTCCCACAATGGCTAAGAATACAAAGAAGTCGACCCGCAAGTTTGAGAAGAATCATCTGAAGGATACAATTGAACGGAGAAAAGCTGGCGCAAAGATCAAGCAACGGCAGCAGGTCAAAGCCAAGAAACAAGAACGCAATGTCAAAGATGCCGAATTCTTGGGGCGCAGGAAGCCTGAAAGTGGCTCTGAAACTAAACAGATAACCAATGGTTCAGGAAAGGAAGATCGCTTTGGGAAGATGACGGTGGACGACTTCTTTCAAGGCGGATTTGAAATTCCTGAAAAGCCAGCCAAACAATCGGCTACGTCGAAATCTCGCCCAAAGACACTGGGGAAGAGGAAACGATCAGAGCCAGAGGATCATGATGATGTCGAATCTTCTATGATGTCTTCAGACGATGCCCCTATGCTAAGCGATAGTGAAAGTGAGTCTGGAGAAGAGGAAGAGGCCGGAATGAGCAAAAGTGCCATGGAAGCATTGGCCGAGAAGGATCCCGAGTTTTACAAATACCTCAAGGAGAACGACCCTGAGGCTCTAGAGTTTGACGAGAATGCGGATCTTGCAGAAGTAGGTGGGCTAAGCGGCACTGATGAGGAAGATAATGAGAAACCAAAGAAGAAGCGAAAAAAGAGCCAAAAGGATGCAGAGGCCATGGAGGTAGATGAGTCCTCAGAAGAGGAAGACGTCGACGAGGCGGAAGTGACGAAAGCCATGGTCGAGAAGTGGAAAGAGGCCATGACCGAACAACACTCGCTCCGTGCTATGCGTCAAGTCGTGTTAGCATTTAGAGCTGCCGCTCATGTTAACGAGGATGATGGCAAGGAATACAAATATACGATCTCAAACCCAGAAGTATACCACGAGTTACTGGTAGTGTCATTACAACATGTGAGCACAGTTCTGGCTCATCACCTACCTGTCAAGCAGACAACAAGCGGAAAGGTCAGAGTTGCAACGGATTCGAAGAAGTTTAGAACTCTAACGCCTCTCCTCAAATCGCATACCTCCTCCATCCAGCATCTCCTTACGACCTTGTCAGATCCATCTACGCTCAAGTTGACCCTGTCTTCTATCACACCGCTATTACCCTACCTATTATCTTTTAAAAAGATTCTTAAAAATGTTGTCAAGACGGTTGTCGATATCTGGTCTGATACTTCAAGCACGGAAGCTACCCGCATCACAGCCTTTCTGGTCATTCGTCGGCTGGCTGTAATAGGAGATCCCGGTCTACGCGAGGCTGTCCTCAAAACCACGTATCAAGGCCTGATCAAAGGATGTCGAAATACGACTGTGCACAATATCCATGGCATAAATCTTATGAAAAATTCAGCAGCTGAGTTATGGGGCATTGACCCAGCTGTTGGATATACTACTGGATTTACCTTCATTCGCCAACTTGCCATTCATCTGCGGCAAAGCATTACGAATAATTCAAAGGAGTCATATAAAACAGTCTATAACTGGCAATACGTTCATTCCTTGGATTTCTGGTCTTGCGTCCTATCAGAGCATTGTAGCCCAATCAAAGAAGCTGAGAACGGTAAAGAGTCCCAGCTTCGTCCTTTGATATATCCTGCCGTCCAGGTCACCCTAGGAGCAATGCGTCTCATTCCCACAGCAACCTATTTTCCTCTTCGCTTCCATCTGATCCGGTCACTCCTCCGACTCTCCCGTGCGACTGGCACATATATCCCCCTTGCATCGGCCCTTCTCGAAGTGCTTAACTCGGCTGAGATGAAGAAGCCCCCGAATCCAGGCACGATGAAAAGCCTTGACTTCAACACAGTTTACAAAGCACCGAAGTCGTACCTGCGGACCCGCGTCTATCAAGATGGCGTAGGTGAGCAAGTGACTGAATTACTGGGCGAATTTTTCGTTTTGTGGTGCATTAATATAGCGTTCCCCGAACTTGCACTACCGGTTACTGTCATGTTGAAGCGCTGGCTAAAGGAAGCTAGCAACAAAGGCTCTGGTAACAAGAATGGCAAGGTCAACTCGGGTCTTGTATTGTTGGTAAAAAAATTGGAAGCTAGCGGGAAGTGGATTGAGGATCGGAGATCCAAAGTTGACTATGCTCCTAATAATAAGGCAGGTGTGGAGGGTTTCTTGAAGGGCTTTGAGTGGGAGAAGACGCCTTTAGGAGCTTTTGCAGTGGGACAGAGGAAGCAGAGGGAGGAGAAGGCGAGAATTATGGAAGCAGGCCGGAAGGAGGAGGATAGAAAGAGAAAGCAAGTTGAAGAACGCCAGGGCACTGCGGAGGATGAGGATATGGAGGAGAGTGAAGCCTCTGTTCAAAGCCCTGACGAAGCAGACGATAGTGAATAGGCACATATATGTCTAGAAACATTAACTTCTGCCATCCACTGCAATGATGGCTGGACAGCAGAAGACCTATTTGCCGGACTGAGTCACGACTGAAGCAATAGGGTCTCTTACTATTGAACTTCATCTCCTTACTGTCACAGGATGCACGTGATTATGACGTCATTAGCGTGAGGCTGCCGCAAATTTTGAACAAGGTGTAACTGAGGTACGCCACCCACGCCAAACAACCAGTACAGTAATGTAAGCAAGAAGATGAACAATGTGACATTGTCAACAAGGAGAGAACATGGGCGCTACCGTTCCCACCGGGTGCAGTGTGCCTAGTACCAGCGAACTTGATATGAGGTCATCGACATCTCACTCAAGTCAGACAGCTGAGCGGCTGCGGGTGCAAGAGCTCCTAAGGTGATGAGAGCCATTGGACTTCTCAGCTGGAAATAGCTGACCATGCAAGCCATATAGGTACTTCCAGCCACCCAGCCCCGGCGTCGACAAGGACAAGCCTCAAGTCGCTTTAGATACATCTTTGACAGCCTACGCGCAGCTTAGTGCTCTGAAACTCGACTGCCAGCGCTCATTCATTTCCTTAATCGACAATGAACGGCAGTATATTATTGCGGAGGCAACAAGAACGGTATCCCTGGAGACGGGAGAAACAGATGCTGGTGCTGATGATGCTCTCTATCTTGGTGCAACATCTTTGGATATCTATTGGGGTGTATGCCCCCACACCATCTCGGTCTTTACGTCCACAGATAGTAGCCTCAACATTGCTGCGCCGTATGTAAAAGCTAATCAATCATATTATATCATGAACGACTTGTCTAAGGTTCCAGGATATGAGACTCGGCCTTACATTATTGGATGGCCATACATGCGATATTATGCAGAAGTGCCTATCCATAGTCCTTCGGGACTAGTGATCGGATCGCTCTGTGTCGTTGATGACAAGCCGCGTGAGGGACTCGATATAAAGGGTATTGCAGCTCTCAAAGAAATTTCTCATGCCGTGATGGATCACCTGGACCTCGTCATGAGCAAAGTCCAACGTAAGAGAGCGGAACGCATGATACAGGGTCTAGGTCTCTTTGTTGAGGGCAGTGACAGTCTGCGGGATTGGTGGATGGATTCTGAGAAGAGCTCTCGCACTGTGGATCCTAGCATAAGGAGATTAACAATTAATGAGCAAGCTGACAAGGAATTTGGGCTCCAAGGAAGGTCAAATCTTAACGGTTTAAACGTCACAAATGTTAATGTGGAGAAGGAAAGCAAAACTACTTGCAGTGTGGATTCATATAATGACGACGCGTCTAACTCTGTACCTGTAAGCTGGATTTCTGGGGATCCGCCTGAGATTCTCTCAATCAGTCCAGAGACCCGATCAATTCCCATGGAGCTTCCAGGATCGTCCATTTTTAATGATGATCGACTGACTGAGAGCAATACTACTACCACGATAATTCAATCTCTGCATAAAGGAATCTCTGGATCCCATAACCGTAGGACACGCTCAGCTAGCACAAATATTACCAGCGAAAGGCAGCTCAAAGTACGGTCAGAACTTGAATCAATGCTCGCGCGGGCTGCAAACTTGATTCGCGAGGCTGTTGGCTTAAGTGGCATCTCGTTCTTTGAAACCCCAATTGGCGTTGGTAGGGCTACTAATTATGGTGACAGCTGGGGAAGAACGGCTGTCGAAGCGACGACTGGGCCTACAGAGACACCGAATCATCGTAGCAGACATGATCAGACGCTCCCGAACGATGCGAATCTAATGAATGCATCCTTGGAACCTGTAAAGGTGCCGAAGGAAAAAGCTTGCAAAGTTTTGGCTAGTTCTACTCATGTAGAGTCGGAGGTAGGTAACCCCTCCGTCTATTCTCTAGACTTCCCAGAGAGAATACTTCACCGTATCGTTGGAAAATACCCTCAAGGTGGGGTTTTAAAGTACGATGACAAGGGGCCTGTAAGCCATGGCGAACTGGAACTTGCTTGGTACCAGAATATACCAAAGGCGCGAGAGTATTCTGTCTCCGGTAGGGTCACGGAAAGCTATCTTGGTGACTCTGACGAAAGCGAATTGGCGGAGGCGAATTTTCTATGGCGTATGCTACCAGGTGTACGGTCCGTTATACTTTTTCCTCTATGGGATTCCAGCCACGATAGACTATTTGCGTACAACATTGCGTGGACCACAGATCGAAACCGCGTCTTCCAGAGGGAAGATTTTGCCTATCTTGCTAGCTTTTGCAACTCGATTACATCCGAATTGTCTCGACTAGACACTCTTGCTGCAGATCGAGCCAAGGCAAATTTCATCTCTTCCATAAGTCATGAGCTTCGCTCACCCCTCCATGGTGTGCTTGCAAGCGCGGAATTGCTCAAGGCATTGACCAAGGACACAACGTCCATTGATATCATCAATACAATTGAGGCCTGTGGATCGACCCTATTAGACACAATGGAGAATTTGCTTACTTTCACTAAAATTAATGATATAACTGTCACCCAACAACAAAAAATATCCTTAGCTAAGCCTTCGTTCTTGGCGCAGAACCCACCACAACATCTCGAAGGTCTGACGTCAGAAATTGATCTTGGTCTTCTCGTCGAGGAGGTAATGAACGCAAACATATCAGGTCACCAATTTCGGAATTCTTTGGAATTACACTCGTCGCACAACTTTTGTCCACTTGGCAACACTGCGGAAGATTCCGTTACAGTGATTTGTGACATCGATCCTCAAATGAAATGGATGTTCGCCACTCAAAAAGGTGCGTGGAAGAGGATAGCGATGAACTTGGTCGGTAATTCCTTGAAGTATACCACTGCCGGTTTCGTCCATGTAAGGCTCTCGCAGGAAGAACAAATTAGTTTGTCTGACAAATCGCCGAAACGTCTCGTTTGCCTCACTGTGGAGGATTCAGGTAAGGGAATATCAGAGGAGTATATGAAGCACTACCTCTTCAAACCTTTTCAACAGGAAGATCCCTTGTGCCCTGGTACAGGGTTAGGGCTGAGCATTGTCCATCAGCTTGTTGCATCCATAAATGGAACGATTGACATCCAAAGCGAAGTTGGATACGGGACTAAGGTCGAAGTGAAAGTCATTCTCGAGTCACTACCTGAAATAGGGAGGTCTGGTTTCGCCCAGAAACCTTATAATGAAGCACTGTCTCTGTCAAATACCCATAAGGTGGGTCTAGTGGCGCTTGACATATATCCAGACTTCCGGGAAACTCCCGCAGGTATCCTAAGTAAGCAAGCCAGGAAAAGCTTAGTTCTAAAATCCTCTTTATCTCTAGCTATAGAGAAAGGTTTCGGCTTAGAAATCGTCACAGTCGATTCTCTGGATTCGGAGTCCGAAGGTATCGACATCCTAATAACAACCGAATCATATTTCCAAACGACTCAATCGGCTACCAGCCGACAAAGAACGTTACCATTGATCATCTTGTGCTCTAAACTCACAATGGATTACCGCTCAGTCTCGCACGTCAATGGTCCTGTAATATACCTGTCGCAGCCGTAAGTGAAATCTCTGTCATGTCATATCAATTCAAAAGCCTTGAAGATCCGAATGCTATCGATATGAACTTTTGATATCTGCTGACCCAACTACCTGATCTAGATTTGGTCCACGCAAACTTGCGCGGGCTTTGGAGTCCTGCATCCCATATCTGGGCCACAAAGCTGCTCGGAAGAGTAGTTCCTCTAGGCCATTATCAATGCATATCGCAATGAGTCCTCATATGAAAGATTTCAGACAAGACTTGATCAATTCACCGCTAAGTCCATTTCCCGCTGGGAAAGGCAACTCAGAGAAAAGTGCGCAGAAGAAAGAACGCCCTCGAGTACTTCTAGTCGAGGACAATCCTATCAATCTCAAAGTAAGTCCTTTACTTGTTGTCCTAGTTAATGTTCCGATACCTAACTTCTCCAGCTGCTGGTTACATTCCTAGAAAGACTTGGGTATCCCTATGCCACCGCCACAGATGGTCTGCAGGCCGTAGAAGCATATGAGAGCGCCAATGGCAAGTTCGATATCATCTTCATGGGTATGACCAGACTCAGCTCATCTGTCTAGTACAATTTCTCATTGACTGCTAATACAGACATCCAAATGCCTACTATGGACGGTATGGTCGCAAGCTATAGGATTCGACAGTTCGAGCATCTCAACTCCCTCAATCGGACGCCAATCATAGCGCTTACTGGCCTTGCGTCGGCAGATGCGCGGGAACAGGCTACGCTGAGTGGAGTTGACTTGTTTCTCACAAAGCCAGTACCACTGAAGAAACTGAAGGCAGTTCTTGAAGACCATTTCCTCTCACCTAACGCCTATAGTTGATCAATATTTAATCGGGAGTTTATCTTTATGTTGTTATGAGGACTGTGAAGGGTAGCTTCACGTGTTTAACAGCGTTGCAAAGCGGTAGAGACCTCTCAAGGTATTTTCTCAGCGAGCAATGATGCCTTCGTTGAGGGAGTATCAACGCTTTCAACAGCGTCTGCAAGTCCTTCATCTTTCAAGATTGGGTCGTGGCGAGCACAATCAAATTCCAACTAGCTTGCATGCGAAGTAACATGAGCAACAAGGATTACTCCGCGACGAGAATGACACGGCGGTAGCTTCCTGCGAAGTCTCGATCTGGAAAGAGAATAGCATGTAG
>Ga0335075_10009429_pt1 | contig 14890 bp, 12 predicted proteins | sample Lox_Sample_24_FD_206723 | JGI IMG/M metagenome (GOLD analysis project Ga0335075, IMG submission 206723) | Soil microbial communities from Loxahatchee National Wildlife Refuge, Florida, United States - Lox_Sample_2.4 | ecosystem: Environmental > Terrestrial > Soil > Wetlands | place: USA...
CGCGCCGATGCGGGTGTAGGTCGAGCCGTCGAACTCGTAGAGGCCGTTCTCCGTGCCCACCCACAGGAAGCCCTTGTGGTCCTGCAGCAGGCAGTTGATGGTCAGGCTGTTCAGGCCCTCGTTTTCACCGTCCTCATGAAAGGCATACCGCTGCGCGCCCAGCAATGGAAGCTGAGAAAGCAGCAGAATTGCCACGATGAGCCGGCTGATACGCATTTTGTACAGGGGTATGTTATCGGCACGGAGTGCCGGTGTCATAACCAATTTCGCCCAAATTGGGCGGCCCGGCTATGCGACGAATGTGGGATTGCCGCGGGGATGCGCGGGTGGCCGTCATCCCCGCCGGGGCTATTCCGCCCGCAGGGTGATCGACGGATCGACGCGGGCCGCCCGCCATGCCGGCATCGAACAGGCGATTCCGGAAACCGCCGCCAGCAACGCGATCACGCCGAGATAGGTGGCCAGGTCCATCGGCGAAATCTCGAAGAGCAGCGTGGCCAGCAAACGGCTGGCGGCCACGGCCGCGCAGGAGCCGATCGCGATGCCCAGCACCGCCAGCCGCATCCCCTGGCCGAGCACCAGGCTCACGATATCCCCGCGCGATGCGCCCAGCGCGGCCCGCACTCCGATCTCGCGGGTGCGCTCGGTGACGCTGCCGGCCAGCACGCCGTAGATGCCGATGGCCGCCAGCACCAGCGCCACCGCACCGAAGGCCTCGAAGAGGATCAGCACGAAATGACGCTCGGCCTCGGTGACCGCCAGCAGTCGGTCCATGGTCGCGATGCGCACGATGGGCTGATCCTTGTCGACCGACCAGACGGCGTTCTTGACCGCCGGCGCCATCGCTGCCGCGTCTCCGCGCGTGCGCACCACCAGGGAGAGCACGTCGTCGGCAAACCACGTTTGCTCGGTCGGGATGTAGACGGCATCCGGCTGGTCGACGGCGAGCGAGGTCTGCTTCACGTCTCCAACCACGCCGACCACCGTATACCAGGGCCGGTCGGTTGGCCCCACGTGCAGCCGTTTGCCGATGGGGTTCTGGCCGGGAAACTGGCGCCGGGCCAGCGACTGGCTGATCAATGCCGCCTGGGGCGCGGCCGCCGTGTCGTGCTCGTCGAGCAGGCGGCCGCTGAGCAGAGGAATGCCCATCGTCTGGCAGTAGTCCGGGCTCACCGCGTAGCGGAAGACGTCGTGACCGCCGTGCACCTCGTCATTCTCGAACTGCGCGCCGTACGTGCTCACCCACGAGGGGTCGTCGCTGAGCGGCAGCAGGCTGGTGAAGGCCGCCTGCTTCACGCCCGGCACCCGCCGCACCGCCTCGACCGCCTGCGCGAAGAATCTGTGCCGCACATTGTCGCCCGCGCCCGGAGCGGAGGGCAGATCGTCGAACTGGTGGCCCGAGGTCTGCACCTGCATGGTCAGCAGCTGCGAGGTCTTGAAGCCGGGATCGACCGCCAGCAGCCGCTGCATGCTGCGCAGAAGCAGTCCGGCGCCGACCAGCAGGACCACCGCCAGCGACACCTCCGTCACCACCAGCGCCCGGCGCGTCCACGAATCACCGCCGGCGGTGCGGCGCGAATTCCTCTTCGCGCCCCCGTGCAGATCGCCGCGCGAGGCATGCAGCGCGGGAATCAATCCAGTGATCACACCGATCAGCGTCGTCACCGCCAGCGCAAAAGCGAAGGCCGGGCGATTCACCGCGATGGCGTCGAGACGAGGCAGCCCCGGCGGGCTGAGCGCCAGCAGCGCCTGCACTCCGGCGATGGCCACGCCTATGCCCAGAGCGACGCCGAGCGACGCCAGCAACAGGCTTTCGGTCACCAGCTGCCGGACGATCCGCAGTCTCCCCGCGCCCAGCGCGGCGCGGACGGCGAACTCTCCGCCCCTCTGCGCTCCGCGCGCCAGAAGCAGGTTGCTGACGTTGACACAGGCGATGGCCAGCACCAGGATCACCGCGCCGAGCACGGCGAGCAGCGCCGGTTTCACGCCGTGCGCGATATCGTCCTGCAGCGAATCCACAATCAGCCCGCGCTTGAGAGACGCCCACCGCGGCCGGGGAAACCCGGCCAGCGGCGTGCGCGCGATCTGCTCCAGATCGCCGATGGCCTGCGCTTTGCTCACCCCGGGCTTCAGGCGCCCGGCCAGGTGCAGATGATTTCCCCACTCCCAGGACTGGAAGCTGCTGAAAATCGTCTGCGTGTCATATTGCGAGGGGCTCCATATCTCCGCCGAGGGCGAGAGCACGTTCTCGAAATCGCGCGGCATCACGCCGATCACGGTGTAGTTATCGCCGTCGAGCTTGAGCTGCCGCCCGATCGCGGCCGGGTCGCCGTTGAAGTGGCGATGCCACAGCCGGTCGCTCAAAATGGCCACCTTGGGGCCATTGAACCGGTCGTCGGCAGCCTCGAAATCCCGGCCAAGGACCGGGCTCATACCCAGCACGCGAAAGTAGTTCGCGCTCACACTCTGACCATCCAGCCGCTCCGGCTCCGCGCCGCCGGTCATCGAGGGCTGCCACGGCTCCAGGATGGCCATCGCCGCGAAGGTCCGGTTGCGCTCCAGCAGCTCGCGGTAATTCCCGAATGCCACGGCGGAGCGCGCCCCGCCGTACGTGCTCCAGATGGTCATGATGCGGCTCGCGTGCGGATAGGGCAGCGGTTCGAACAGAATCGGATCGACGGCGCTGAAGATGGCCGTGCTGGCTCCGATTCCGAGCGCGAGGGTAAGCGCGCTGACGATCGTGAAGCCGGGATTGTTGGCCAGCTGGCGCGCCGCATAGCGAAGATCGGCGGCGGCCGTCCTGACCAGGTTCTCCCAGCCATAGGAGCGCACCTGCTCCCGAACCACCGTTGTATTGCCCAGCTCCAGCCGCGCCGCCCGCTTCGCGTCCTCTGCGGAAAGACCGCGGGCCTCCCACGCCGCCGTTGCCTCGTCGAGATACTGCTCGACCTCGTCGGCAATGTCCTGGTCCGCCCGCGTGCGATTCGCGAGCGCGCGCAGTCCGCTTTTGAGCTGACGCCAGAGAGACATGCGGTCAGCCTTCGGCCTTCAGAAGCCGCGCGACCGCCGAGGCGCGGCGCGTCCAGTCGGCGGTTTCGGCTTCGAGCTGCTTCTTCCCCGCCCGGGTCAACGTGTAGAACTTGGCGCGGCGCGAGTTCTCGGTCTGGCGCCACTCCGCGTCCAGCCAGCCGGCGCGCTCCAGTCGCTGCAAGGCGGTCAGCAGCGAGCCCGGATTCACCTTGAAGACGCCGCGGGAAACCTGTTCCACGCGGCGGGTAATGCCAAAACCGTGCATGGGCTCAAGACTCAGAGTCTTGAGAATGAGCATGTCCAGCGTGCCCTGAATGACGTCAGTGTTCGGTGGCTCCATAGATGCTCTTCATCATGCCCTGCTACATCTTGATTGTCAAGATGTGATGTCCAAGAGCGAAACACCCGGCCGCCGGACAAAAAAAGGCCGCCGTGCCTGGACACGGCGGCGCTGTTGCCGGCGGAGGTACCGGCTAGCCGTTCTGGTTGCCGGAGTTGGGCTGCAGGGTGACAAAGCTCGCCCCGCCCTGCGACCAGACCAGCAGCAGAACATCTTTGCCCGCCGGGCTCTGGTGCACCTCGTTCACGAACTGGTTGGCCGAGGTCACCGTCTGGCGATTCACCTCGAGAATGATGTTCCCCGATTGAATCCCGGCATTGTCCGCCGGGCTTCCCGGCTGAACGTTCTGGACCACGACGCCATGCACCTGGTCGGGCACATTGAACTGCTCCCGCTGCGGCGGCGTAAGGTCGCCGACCGTCATCCCCAGCTTGCCGGACGGCGAGTTGCCGTCATTGTCGCTGGTCTCCACCGCGTTGTTGCCGTGGAACTGGCCCAGCGTCACATTCACCGTCATCGGGCTGCCGTTGCGCAGCACGCCCAGCTTCACCTCGGTCCCCGGGGTGAGCTCCATCACCCGCACCTGCAGGTCGCTCGAGGTGATCACCTTCTGCCCATCGAGCTCGGTGATCACGTCGCCGGTGCGCAGGCCCGCGCGGCTTGCCGGAGCGCCCGGCGTTACCTGCGAGACCACCGCGCCCGAGGCGTCCTTCAGATCGAAGAAGTGCGCGTTGGCCGGCGTCACGCTCTCGATGCTGATGCCCAGGTAGCCATGCTCCACCTTGCCGTTCTTGATGATCTGATCGGCGACCGAGTGGACAATCTGCGAGGGAATCGCGAAGCCCGCTCCGGCAAAGGAGCCGTTATCGCTGATGATGAAGGTGTTGATGCCCACCAGCTGTCCGTAGGCGTCCACCAGCGGACCGCCGGAGTTGCCCGGATTGATGGCGGCATCGGTCTGAATGTAGCCGCCCGGCTTACGCGCATCGTCGGAGTACGGATTGGGGCGATCCACGGCGCTGACAATCCCGCGCGTCACCGAGAACCGGAAATATCCGAAGGGGCTGCCGAAGGCCAGCACCGTCTGCCCCGGCTCGAGCTTGGTCGAGTCTCCCCACGCGATGGTCGGGAGATCGGTCGCGTCCACCTTCACCACCGCCAGATCGGTGAGCTTGTCGACGCCCACCACATGGCCGTTCAGGACCCGGCGATCATGCAGCGTAACCTTGATCTGCGTCGCCCCCTTCACCACGTGATTGTTGGTGACGATGTAGCCGTCCGGCGAGATGATCACGCCGCTGCCGATTCCATGCTCGATCTGGGGCTGCTGCGGCTGCACGCCGGGGCCGAAGCCGAAGAACTGCGCGAAGCCCGGCGGCAGCGCCTGCTGCATGCCCTGCTGGTTCTGCGCATCCTCCTGCTCAGTGCTGCGCGAGGTGACCTCGATGTTGACAACGGCAGGCGTCACCCGCGCCGCCACTGCTTCCATCGCCTGGTCCAGCGCGGTGAGCGCCGAGACATTCTGGCTGGTCAGCGGAGGCGGCGCGTCCGCTGCCGCGTGAACGCCGCCGTGACCAACAAACATTGCTGCTCCCAAGGCAAATGCGCCGGCGATCGCGGCCGGTATCGCGATCTTCTTGGACCTTTTAACTAATTCATTAGTTGTAACAGACATAGTGCAACCCTCCCATGGGGTGTCGTGCGGTTAAAGTTGAACGATGAGCCAGCCATTCGCCATTTGAATGGCGGCATACGTGCGTTGATTCTCAGGCGATACAACAAGCCGCACCTGCGGCGGTTCGGGTGATTGGCTCCAGCCGGTGAGCATCACCCAGGAAGCGGTTTGTGTGGCCGGGCGCCGGGGCATGCGGGCCCGGGCAGCCACCAGCCGCGGGCGGCGCAGCGCGGCCGGAGCAGAGGCCGGGCGGCTCACAGCCCCAGCCGACGGGCGCTGGGCAGGCTTGGCAGCGTCGGTTGCATGCGGCTCATGAAAAACGGTGTCGATCATCTTCGGCGAGCTGCCGTGCTCGTGAAAGGCGGCCGGCACGTATCCCGGCGCGGGCGAAAAACTCGCCTCTTCCGCGGGAGAAGCCGGCGCGGCAAAGCTCACCAGCCGCGGCTCGTGCGCCAGGCCGAAGGCGCCGCCGACCATGCCCAGCGCCAGGATGCTGGTGACCGCGGCCAGCTTGCGGCGTCCCATCATGCCTTCCGGCTGGCGCAAAATGCGGCGTACGCGAAGCCCGACTTCCGATTGCCGCTCCCAGGCGCCCAGCGCCAGCGAGGCTCTGCGCCGCAGCACCGACTCCTCGGCTAGATTCACCAGGCAGGTGGCGTAGGCCTTCCGGGCCTGGGTGCAGTGCAGCACGCGATCGTCGCAGGCCAGCTCGCGCTCCATGCACAGGCGGCGCTCCACCCACAGCAGCACCGGGTTCAGAGGAAACAGCGCAAGACTCACCTTTTGCACCAGGTTCGTCCAGTCGTCGCCGCGGCGCAGATGCTCCATCTCGTGCATCACGATCTGCTCCAGCTCGAATGCCGGGAGCTTTTCAAACAGCGTCTGCGGAATGAGGATGCGGGGCCTGAAGAATCCGATCACGCTGGGCCGATCCACATCGTTAGAGGTGCAGAGCTGCGCCGGGCGGCGGCCGGCGCTCAGCAGCGCGGCGCACTCGGGCGACGCGGCCACCGGAACCGCCCGCTTCGCGATGCCGCGCAGCCGGACGGCGCTGTTCACCAGCTGCACGGCCCGGACCAGCGACACGACGCCCCACACGGCAAGGATCGCGACGCTCCAGCGAAGATCAGCATGAACCATCCCTCCCGCCCTGGCCGCGCCTGCCGACGGGAAAGCGAAGAGAGGAACAAAGTGCAGCAGCACCACCAGCAGCAACACGCCGGTCCACAGCATGGAGCGGATGCCGGCCGTGATGCCCTTTACGAAGTGCAGGCACAGCGCGACGCCGGCGGCAAGGATCGTTCCCTCCCATATGGCGCTGACCAGCGCGCCCGCCGCAGCGGCCGAAAAGAGAGTGAGCACATGCATCGCCTGGACGATCGGATTCATGCGCTAGACCTCCTCTCCCGGGCGGGATTGATCCTGATGGTGGTTACCGTGATGGCCGGGCTGGTCGTCGGGCGCGGTTGCGATCGCTTCCCTCAGCCGCTTCAGCTCCTCGGCGCTGATCTCATCGTCGCCGAGCAGCGACAGCAAAAGCCGCTCGCGGGAGTTGCCGAAGAAGCGCTGCAGGACATGGCGAACCTCGGATTTGCTGGCCTCGAACTCGTCGATGCAGGGACTATAAAGAAAGGCCCGGCCCTCCTGGCGATGGCGCACATAGCCCTTGTTTTCAAGAATACGCACCGTGGTCAGAACCGAGGTGTAGGCCAGCGGGCGCTCATCGGAAACCGCCGCGACCAGATCGGCAACGGCCGACTCGCCGCGCTCCCATAGCACTTTCATGAGCCGGAGCTCGGCTTCCGTAAGCGTAATGGATTTCTTTGGAGGCATCGGGTTCCTCATCCTCGGAACTCTGGCCGGGGCCAGCTCGTCCACTCTATCTGACGCCTAACTAATGAATTAGTTAGCAAGCCGGCGCAGGGGTGCGAAAAAAATCGCCCGCGCTTCAATGGTTGCACGATATCTGATTGTTTTGTAATGACTTAACAGCAGGCCAAACGAACGGGTCCGGCGCCGCCGGCGGCAAACCGATTGCCTGGCGCCCGGATTTGCCTTACTCTCACCTTCATCACCCGTTCACGATTCTTTGACCGGAATCGTGAAGGAACCCTTCCAACGAAACCCTTTACTTTGACCTGGCCGGATCTACCGGTCCACCGTTGTCCTCTATCCGCCGGGTGCGCTGCCAGGCGGGTTTGATTTCTCAGCATGTTTGAAGTGGAGATCAGATGCCGTGGAGTTCACGGCAACACTTGTCAGGGAGCACTCGATGAAGCTTCTTCCCGCCGCGGCAGCACCGTTCCTGCTCGCGGCCCTTGCCTTCGGACAGGCGGCGCCGATCACGCTGCCTGCTACGCCTTCCACCGTCGTCTGGGGCTACTACTGGTCCAAGGCCAGGCCGGTGCTCACCATCCACTCCGGAGACACCGTCCGCATCCAGACCCTCTCCACCTGCGGCTCCGATGAGCGCCTCGAGGAAGAAGGCGTGGCGGCCTCCGATATCCCCTCCTACAACGCTCCCATCTATCGCGATGTAAAAGATAAAGGTCCCGGCGGACATATCCTCACCGGCCCCGTCGACATCGCCGAGGCCGAGCCCGGCGACGTGCTTGAGGTCGACATCCTCAAGATCGATATCGATACCCCCTGGGCCTGCAACGGCTTCGGCGCCGGCCGCGGCTTCCTGCCCAACGATTATCCCTACGGCAAGTCGAAGATCATTCCCCTGGACCTCACCCGGATGATCGCCCACTTCGCTCCCGGCATCGAGATCCCGCTGCATCCCTTCTTCGGCAGTATGGGCGACGCGCCGCCGCCATCGGCCGGCCGCATCGACAGCGCGCCGCCGTGGATGCACGCCGGCAACATGGACAACAAGGAGCTGGTCGCCGGCACCACGCTCTACATCCCGGTGCATGCCAAGGGCGCGCTGTTCGAGGTCGGCGACGGCCATGCCGGCCAGGGCAACGGCGAGGTCGATATCACCGCCATGGAGACCTTCCTCTCCGGAACCTTCCGCTTCATCGTTCACAAGGACCGGCATCTGTTATGGCCGCGGGCCGAGACGCCGACCAGCTACATCAGCATGGGCTTCAGTCCGGATCTGAAGGAAGCCGCCACGCTTGCCGTGCGCGACATGATCAACTTCCTGGTCGATGAGAAACACCTGAGCCGCGACGACGCGTATATGCTCACCAGCGTGGCGGTCGATGTCGATATCACGCAGCTCGTCGACGGCAATGTGGGCGTACACGCCATCTGCCCGAAGAAGATCTTCACCAAGTAATCAGCTCCAGACCAAAAGGGAAATCATGCCAGGGAGCTGAGATAAGATAGAACGAGGTCGCGGTCGAACCATGACCGGCCGTCAATTGCTGAAGGAGTTTGAGGTCCGATGACCGAAGCCAGTCCTTCCGAGATCGACCTTCGCAAGCAGCTCGTCCGGTTCGGCAGATGGATGAACCGGCTCGGTTTCGCGCCCGGAACATCGGGCAATCTCTCCGCGCGGCTGGATGCGGAGCGCATTCTTGCCACACCGACCGGCTGCAGCAAATTTCTCCTTCACGCCTCCGATATGGTGATCGTGGATCTGGACGGCAACCAGCTGTCGGGCGCGCGGCGCGTCACCAGCGAAATCGACATGCACCTCACCATCTACCGCATGCGCGGCGATGTACGGGGCATCGTGCATGCCCATCCGCCGACGGCGACCGCCTTCGCCTCCTCGGGCATCGCTCTCGACGAGCCGCTGTGCTCGGAGATCGTGATGACGCTCGGCACCGTGCCGCTCGCGCCCTACGCCACCACCGGATCGTCAAGCCTGGGCAGCAGCCTGGCGCCTTTCATTTCCGACCACGATGCCATCCTGATGGCGAACCACGGCGCCGTCACTTACGGCGCAACCCTTCTCGACGCCTTCATGCGCATGGAGACGGTCGAGCACTTTGCCCGCATCTGCGTGGTCACCCGGCAGCTCGGCGGAGGCAAGCCGCTGATGCACGAAATGCTCTCCGAGCTCATCGAGGCACGCTCCCGGTACCGCCGGAACATGGAGATGCAGCCCGAGCTGGAGCCCCAGTAAGCCACACGCCGGCGGCTCATCACAGCCGATCAAAGAAAGAAATGCTCGGCCGTCTTGTTACTGAAGAAAGCGCCGCAGGGCGAGCAGCGCCACCCGCTCGCTGATTCTCTTCATGGCCGTCTCGGCTCCGCGCGGCTTCTTCGGCGGATGTGTGCGGATGGTCTCCGCGTAGCGCTGCAGCAGTTGCCCGGTGGCGCCTTCCCAATTCCGCTGTTCCACATCCTGCCGGGCGCGAAGACGAATCGCGTTCAGGCCGCACCCGTTCGCCAGAGCGCGCTTTACGGTGCGGATCAGCCCGCTGGTATCGCCCGGCTCGAAGAGAAAGCCGGTCGCTCCATCTTCGACCGCGTCCGGAACCCCGCCGGCGCGGCAGGCCACCACCGGGCATCCGGCGGCCATGGCTTCGAGCAATACCAGGCCCAGCGTCTCGGTCTCGGAAGGAAACACGAACAGGTCGGCGGAGGCGTAAGCGCTGGCCAGCATCTCGCCGTGCAGATAGCCGGAGAAGAAGGTCGCCGTGTTCCTGAACTGCCGCTCCAGGCTGCGGCGAAGCGGTCCGTCGCCAACGATGGCCAGCCGCGCGTCGGGTACGGCCTCGATGACCGCGCGCAGCCGCGCCACATCCTTCTCTGCCGAAAGCCGGCCGACATAGAGGATGAGCGGGCGGGAGGGCTCGCCTTCGCTCAGGAAATTCCGCGTCTCCTGCGATCTTGCCTCTGGGCGGAAACGATTGGCGTCGACCGCGCGCTGCCACAGCGCGAGACGCTTGATACCATGCCGGTCCAGGTCGTCGATCATCGCCGTGGAAGTGCACAGATTCAGATCCGCGCGGCGGTGCCGCTCCCGCATCATCGTCCAGGCCAGCTTTTCGATCATGCCCAGCTTGTAATAGCGCAGATAAGAGGCCAGGTTCGTGTGGCAGGAGATGACCAGCGGAAGATCGAGAACCTGCGCATAGTAGAGGCCGCCCACGCCCAGCAGCGCAGGCTCGAACAGATGCAGCACATCGGGCGAGAACTCTTTCAGCCGCGCCCGCATCCTCGCCCGGGGCAGAGCCAGCCGGAGTTCCGGATACAGCGGAAACGGCGCCGAAGGCATCGCGGCGACCTCGGCTCCGAACAACTGTTGGGGACCACCGCCGGGGGCAAAGATCAGCACCTCGTGGCCCGCCTGCCGCAGACACTCGACGGTCTTTGTCAGCATGGTGACGATGCCGTCGACCTTGGGCAGGAACGCCTCCGTCATCAGCGCGATTCTCATTCGCCACTCGTCATCCTTGACGCGCCTCTTTCCGCTGCGGGCAGGAGAGGAAGACGGCGGGTGAAGCTCCGGCTATCCTTCCGCGGATAAGTCCCGCCCGGCAAGGTTCAGGAGCGGCGTTCATCGAGGGAGAGCGAACCGGCGCCGAGCAGCGCGATGGCAATCAGCCCCAGCAGCATGCAGAAGTCGGTGCGGCCCTCGTGCATCGCGGCCCAGAAACCCTGCTTGAAGAGCATGGGAATCTTAGTGGTCGCGATGGCCACCGCGATGTCGATGAGCAGCGGCACGACCGCCATCAGGGTGAAAAGGCCGGCCATCAGCAGGCCGCCGCATACGATCTCGACCACACCGACAAATGGCCCCGTGAATTGCGGTGCGACGATACCGATCTTCTGAAAGCGGCCGGCGCCGAGAGCCGCCGGGTAGAGAAACTTCTGAATGCCCTCGCTCAAAAAGACCCAGCCGACAAGAATGCGCAGAAGCAGAAGCCCCCAGGCGGCGCGGCGCGGCGGTGCGGCGATTACGGCCATGCGTTCCTCGCAGAAGACAGCCTGGGCCGAATTCTAATGGATCGGCGCCGGCGTGGCGACCTTCGATCGCCATCGATGAAAAATAGCCCGAGCTTCCGGGCACGTATACTTCATTTCCACAAGAGAGACGCATCGGACGACGCGACGATCACCTTTGTCGTCGATCAGAAACCAACCCGGGCCGGCATCGATCCCTACAACAAGCTCATTGACCGCAATCCGGAGGACAACATGATCGACGTGAGTAAAATGTAACTATCATACTTACATTTAGGCTCAGCGCGAGCTGCCCACCAGGTAGATCTGGCTGGAGGCCGGGGAGATCGCGCTGTAGAGGATGGTGTGTCCATCGGGAGAAACGGCCAGTCCTGTATACCCGCTCCGCACCGGGGCCACGACGCGCGTCTCGTGCGAGGCATGGCTGTAAAACTTCAGCGCCGGCCCCTGGTCCGATTGATCGATGAAATAAATGCCCCGCGCCGTCACCGCAAAATTATGGAAGAGCACCGAAGGCAGCACCGTTTCCGGCTTTCCGCCGGAAACACGCATGCGCCACAAGCCGGCATCCTTATCGCCATTGCTGACGTAGTAGACCCACCTGCCGTCGGGAGACTCCGCGCCCGCATATCCGCCGTCCGCCGTCACCTGTACCGGCTGGCCGCCCTGGGCAGCGATCTTCCATAGCTGGTAGCTCCCGGATTGGCGCGAGGTGAAGTAGATCCACCTGCCGTCGTGCGACCAGAAAGGGTGGATCGAATCCACGCCCGGCGCGGTTATCGCATGGGCATCTCCGCCCTCGGCCGGTATGGTATAAATCCGCGCCCGTCCGCCCAGCGTGGAATAGTACGCAATGAGCCGGCCGTCGGGCGACCAGCTTGGGTCGCCGGTATTCGCATTATCCGTCCAGGTAAGCTGGGTGCAGCTTTCGCCGTCGCGGGTGCAGGTCCATATCTCCGAGGTCTCCGCGCGTCCGGCTGAGAAGACCACCTTGGAGCCGTCCGGCGAGAAGGACGGATTGAATTCATCGCGCCACGCACTGGCGAACTTCACCGCCGCACCGGAAGGCTCGCCGGCAGCATCGATGTTGAGCTTCCACAGCTCGAGATCGCCGCCCACTTTGCGCGCGTAGGCGATCCGGTTGGCGCTGCGGGCAACGTCGGGCCAGTTGGCTCCGCGGCCGGTCTCGACAACCAGACTCGGAGCGGCGCCGCTCCTCTCCACCGGCACCGTCCACAGCCCCAGGCCCGAGGCATAGACCACGCGCTCGCCATCGGGCTCCCACGCGGCGCATTGGTTTACCGGCGCTTCGAGCGGGCTGGCCGGGGCTGAGTTGCCGGCGTCCAGCTTCAGGATGTAAGCCTTGCCCGACCACTCCGAGCGCAGTCCGGCGCGCCGGAAGAACAGGCTCGATCCATCCGGAGATACCGAGACGCAGTGGTCGCCGATATCGCCCGCGGCGGGAAATGTGATCTGCCGTCTCTGGCCGGTCTGCACCGAAAGCAGGAACAGGGCGCTCGCCTTGCCGGCGCCGGCCGTATCGGTGATCACCAGCGATTTCCCATCGCCCAGCCAGGCCAGGTACGGCCCCGCCAGCTGTGCGGTGTCGGCCAGCGTCACTTCGGCGAGTCTGCGTTCCAGGCCGCCGAGCGCAGGAATCAGCAGAACCAGGTAGTGGTCGCCATCACCCACCTGGCGCAGGAATGCGATCGAGCTTCCATCCGGAGACCAGGCGGGGGCGAAGTCGTCAGCAGGATCGGTGGTCAGGCGGAGCGGCATGCCCTTCATCGCGCCTCCGGCCGCAATCGACTTCACCCAGATATCGAAGTTGCTGGGATCGGCGCCGTTCCAGGAGAAAGCGATGTGGCTCCCGTCCGGCGAGAGCGATGGCTGCTGAACCATGCCCGAGACCTCACCCAGGGGCACAGCCGCCAGCGGCCCGGCAGCGCGCGGCTGCCGCATGCGCAGCCAGAGAATCGCCACGCTCGCGCCCAGCACAATCACCATGGCGGCTATCGCCAGAATCTTCGTCCAGCGGCGGGTGGGACGCGCAACACCTCCGCGCATCTCGGCCAGCGACGCGGTCGGCACCTTCTCCACCAACTGCAGCGCCTGCTTCACCTGGCCGGCGGACTGCCAGCGGTCCTCCGGCTTCTTGGCAAGGGATTTCTCCACGATGGCTTTGACGCCCGGCGGCTGCAGGATGCTGAGGTCGGGGGAGCGGTGCAGAATGTCGCCGATGAGCGTGGCCTGGCTGGCTGCGGCAAAGGCCCGCCGCCCCGTCGCCATCTCGTACAGGATCAGCCCGAACGAATAGATGTCCGTGCGGGCATCGCACTCCGCGCCTTCCAGCTGCTCGGGAGCCATGTAGGCGAGCGTCCCCTGAATCGTTCCCGGCTTGATCACGCTCTGGGTCGTGGTTGTGCAGGAGGCGGCTTCGCCGGCGGGCATGGCCATCTTCGCCAGCCCGAAATCCAGCACCTTGATGCCGGTCGAAGTCAGCATGATGTTGCCCGGCTTCAGGTCGCGATGGATGATGCCGCGCTCGTGCGCGGCGGCCAGCGCATCGGCGATCTGCATGCCGAAGCGCAGCACGTCGTTGACCGGCAGCGCTCCGCGATCCAGCCGCTCGGCCAGCGACTCGCCCTCCACCAGCTCCATCACCAGGTAGTTGGGTCCCACGTCGTAGAGCGTGCAGATGTGCGGATGGTTCAGCGCCGAGATGGCGCGCGCCTCGCGCTTGAAATTCGCGCCCGGCAGCTCGGCGGAAATCTTGATGGCCACCGGCCGGCCCAGGCGGGTGTCAAGCCCGCGATACACCTTGCCCATGCCACCGGAGCCGAGCACGCCGGCAATCTCGTAAGGCCCGAGCCGGAATCCGTCCGGCAGCGTGGTGGGCGGTGCGGCCTCCTGCGCATAAGGAACCGGCGAGGTTTGAGGGCTGCTCTGCGCCAGCAGCATCTCCACCGCGTGCCGTATCTCCTCGTCCGCTCCACCGGCCTGCGCGAGGAACGCGCCGCGGCGCTCGGGCTCGCGTGTGAGCGCCTCCTGGAAAAGCCGTTCCACTTGCCGCCAGCGTTCCGGAGTCATAACTTAAGCGAAATACATCGCAACCGATAATACTTGATTGCCGCGGCAGGTCTCGCGCAAACCGAAAAGCCCGGCGGATGGCCGGGCTCTTCTTTGGTTCACCTGCTGACTAGCCGGCAGCTTCTTCTGAAGCCTTCACCTGGGCCACGGTCCAGTTCGGATCGCCGACCTTGAAGCGCGCGAAGCGGCGCACGGAAAGGTTCTCGCCCAGCTTGCCGATCTTGGTTGCGATCAGGTCCTTGATGGCGATGGTCTGCTCTTTGATGAAGGGCTGCTCCAGCAGGCACACTTCCTCATAGAACTTGCTCATCTTGCCCTCGACGATCTTCTCGATCACCGGAGCCGGCTTGCCGGTAGCAGCCGCCTGCGCGCGATAGACATCCTTCTCCCGCTCCAGGTCCTCGGCGGTCACGTCTTCCTTGCGGATGTAGCGCGGATCGGTGGCCGCGATGTGCATCGCGATGTCCTTGAGCAGCTCCTGGAAGTCCTCGGTGCGGGCCACGAAGTCGCTCTCGCAGTTGACCTCGAGCAGCACTCCGATCTTTCCGCCGGCGTGGATGTAGGTGCCCACCGCGCCCTCGTTGGTGGTGCGCGAGGCCTTCTTGGCCGCCGACGCCATGCCCCGCTTGCGCAGAATCACGAACGCCTCTTCCATGTCGCCCTTCGACTCCTGAAGCGCCTTGAGGCAGTCGCCCATCGGCGCGCCCGAACTCTCGCGCAGTTGCTTTACCAGCTTGGCATCGATCTTTTCAGTCACAGTAGACATCCCTTTGTACCTATCCTTCGATTTTAGAATCCCATGAACGCCGCATCCCGGCCCGTCAATAGACGGTAAAAGCAGATGCCCCGCGCCTGCCCTTGAAGCCTGGGATGCCGCTCATCTC
>Ga0335075_10009430_pt1 | contig 14889 bp, 12 predicted proteins | sample Lox_Sample_24_FD_206723 | JGI IMG/M metagenome (GOLD analysis project Ga0335075, IMG submission 206723) | Soil microbial communities from Loxahatchee National Wildlife Refuge, Florida, United States - Lox_Sample_2.4 | ecosystem: Environmental > Terrestrial > Soil > Wetlands | place: USA...
GCGACGCGGGCGCGGCGATGCGCGACGGCCACTCCACCAGCGGCACCCTCGGCATCGGGCTCGGCGCGATCCAGCGGCTGGCCGACTTCTGTGACCTGTACTCGGTCCCCGGGCGCGGCACCGTGCTCGCGGCCCGGTTCTGGCCCGAGCCCCGCTCCGGCACGGGCTCCTGCGCCGGGCTGGCCCGGCCGATCGAGGGGGAAGCCGAGTGCGGCGACGTCTTCGCGGTGGAGGAGTCGGACGGGACGCTGACCGGCGTCCTGTGCGACGGCCTGGGCCACGGCCCGCTGGCCGCGATCGCCGCCAATGAGGCGATCCACGCGGTGCTCGACGGCCCGGTCGGCGAGCCGGCCACCGCGGTCGCGCGGGCGCACGCCCGGATGAGCCACACCCGCGGCGGCGCCCTCGCGGTGGTGCAGGTGACGGGGCGGATGGTCCGGTTCTGCGGCCTTGGCAACATCGCGGCGGTGATCCTGGCCGACGGCACCCGCAAGAGCATGCTCTCGGTGCCGGGGATCGCCGGGCACCAGGCCCGCGCGATCCGGCAGTTCGAGTACGACGCGCCGCCGGGCTCGGCCGTCATCCTGCACTCCGACGGCCTCAGCAGCCGGTGGAGCCCCGACAGCCTGCCCGGCGTCGCCGGCCGGGACCCGCTGGTCGCCGCGGCGGCGCTGCTGGCCGAGGCCGGGACGCACCGCGACGATGCGAGCGTGCTGGTGCTCAAGCCATGACCGAGGAGTTCGCGAGCCTTACCGTCCGAGACCTGTCCGGCGTCTTCGCCGCCCGCCAGCTCGGCCGCGAGCTGGCGGCCGGGCTGGCGCTCGAACGCCAGGATCAGGTGCGGGTCGCCACCGCCCTCAGCGAGGTGTGCAGAAGCGCGGTCACCGCCGGGGAGACCGCGGTCATCGGGTTCGCGGCCGACCGGGCTCACCTGGTGCTGACCGTCACGGTCGACGGCGAGGTGCCCGAGGACGGCGTGGACGGCGCGGCTCGCCTGATGGATGCTGTCGTCACCGAAGGGCGGGTCGTCCGCATGCTGAAACGCCGCCCGCCTCTTTCCCAGTCAGACCTGCGCGCGGTGAAGGAACAGCTTTCTGCCATGCTTCCGGGTTCCACGCTGGAAGAACTGCGACGCAACAACGACGACCTGATCGCCGCGCTCGAGGATCTCAAGGGGCAGAAGGAGCAGCTCCTGCTGCTCAACGCGGAGCTCCAGGACACCAACCGCGGCGTGATGGCGCTCTACGGCGAGCTCTCGGAGGAACTCGAGCAGACCAACCGGGGCGTCGTCGCGCTGTACAGGGAACTGGACGAGAAATCCGAGCAGCTGCGGCTGGCGTCGGAGTCCAAGGACCGGTTCTGGGCCAACGTCAGCCACGAGCTGCGGACCCCGCTGAACTCGATCACCGGGCTGACCCGGCTGCTGGCCGACCCGGCGGGCGGCCTCGACGCCGAGCAGCTGTACCAGGTGGAGCTGATCAGGAACACCACCGGCTCGCTGCTCACGCTGGTCAACGACCTCCTCGACGTCGCCAAGGCGGAATCGGGGCAGCTCGTCATCGAGCCGACCGAGGTCAGCCTGCCCACGCTGCTTGCCTCGCTGCGCGGGCTCACCCGGCCGATCGCCGAGGGCAAACCGGTCGAGGTGGTGGTAGCCACCGACGGGGTCCCCGCCACCATGCTGACGGACGAGGTCGCGCTGACCGCGATATTGCGCAACCTGCTGTCCAATGCCCTCAAGTACACCGACCGAGGCGAGGTCCGGCTGACTGTGCGGACCGACGGGGGCGGGATCGAGTTCCTGGTCTCCGATACCGGGACCGGCATCCCGGTCGATCAGCTTGACCGCGTGTTCGAGGAGTTCTACCAGGTGCCCGGGGTCAAGCGCGGCGGCACCGGGCTGGGGCTGCCCTACGCCCGCCGGCTGGCCGGGCTGCTCGGCGGCGAGCTGACGCTCACCAGCAAGCCGGGCACCGGGACGACCGCCGTGCTGTGCCTGCCGCACGGGATGCCGTCCGTCGCCGCGGTCGTGGTGACCGACGACGACCCCGGCTTCCGCACGGTGCTGACGTCGATGCTGGCCGGCATCGCCGACCGCGTCATCGAGGCGGAGGACGGCGCCCAGGCGCTCGCGGCGGTCGCCGCCGGCGGCGTCGACCTGGTGCTGACGGACTTGATCATGCCGGGCGTGGACGGGAGCGCGCTGCTCGAGCGGCTGCCGGCCGAGCTGCCCGCCATCGTCATCACCGGCCTCGACGTGGCCACCCCGCCGCGGGCGGCGGCGCTACTGCCGAAGGGCGGGCTCACCAGGGAACGGCTGGCCTTCGCGATCCGCCACGCGGTCGGGGTGCCGCGATGACCGAGGCTCCGGGCACGCTCCTGCTGGTCGATGACGACGAGGCCAAGCGCTATCTGCTCGGGACCTGGCTGCGGCGGGCGGGTCATCTGGTGACCGAGTCCGAGACCGGGCGGGACGCGCTTGACCGGCTCGACGGGATCGAACTGGTCCTGCTCGACGTGAACCTGCCCGACATGAGCGGCTACGAGGTCTGCCGGCTGATCAAGGGCGACCCGCGGACGGCCGCGATCCCGGTGATCCAGGTGTCGGCCACCGCCGTCGAGGTAGCCGACCGCGCCCACGGCCTCACCCAGGGAGCCGACGCCTACCTGATCGAGCCGACCGAGCCGGCCGAGCTGCTGGCCACGGTGACCGCCGCGCTGCGCTACTACCGGGCCAGGCAGCGGGCCGAGCGGACCGCGTCCAGGCTGGCCGCGCTGGCCAGCGCGACCCTCGACATCAACGCGGCCGAGACCTTTGACGGGCTCGGCTCGGCGGCGGCGGCCGGCGCGGCCCGGATCTTCTCCGCGCAGGCCATCCTGATCGTGGAGACGCCCGACGGCCAGGACCGCCGGGTGGCGGCCACGCCGGGCAGCCAGGGAACCGTACGGCGGGGCGGGAAGCCGGGCCTGGCGAGCCGGGTCGCCGACCGGGTGCTCGGCCAGGGCCAGGTCAGCGGGATCGCGAGCCTCAGCGCGGAGGAATGGCTGCGCCTGGTGCCCGACAGCACGCTCCGGGTGGACGTCTGCGTGGCCGCGGCCAGGATCAAGCCCGGCAAGCCGGCGGCGGCGCTGGTGGTCGACTACGCGGGGATCGCGGGCGAGGAGGACATGCAGATCCTCAGCCAGCTGACTCAGTCGGTCGCGCTCGGCCTTGAGGCCCTGCGCTCGTTCGCGGCCGAGCACCTGGTCGCGCTCACCCTGCAGCGGAGCTTCCTGCCGGCCACGCTGCCGGCCATCCCCGGCGTCTCGATGGCGTTCCGCTACCTGCCCGCGAGCGACCAGGCCGAGGTCGGCGGCGACTTCTACGAGGCGCTGCCGTGGCGTGACGGGGTGCTTGTGGTCATCGGCGACGTGCAGGGGCACTCGCTGCACGCGGCGACGGTGATGGGCGAGCTTCGGCACGCGCTGCGCGCGTTCGTCAGCGAGGGTCACTCCCCGGTGGCGATCACCGGCCTGGTCAACGAGGTCCTGCGGCGCTACCACCCGGGGCTCATCGCCACCCTGTGCCTGGTGCTGCTCGAGCCGGCCAGCGGCGAGCTCACGATCGTGAACTGCGGGCACATGCCGCCGCTGCTGGTGACTGGGCCGGACGGGCCGGACGGGCCCGGGGCGGCCTTTGTCGGCGAGGGCGGGCTGATGCTCGGCCTGACTCGCCATGACCCGCACGTGGAGACGGCCTCGCTGCCTGAGGGCGGCACCCTGCTGCTGTTCACCGACGGCCTGGTCGAGGATCGCGCGGTCAACCTCGACGACAACCTGGAGAAGCTGCGCGTCGTGGCGGTGCGGGCCGCCGACGCCGACGCCGAGGCGTTCGCCAACCAGCTGATGTCAGCCCTCGGCTCGAGCGAGGACGACGTCGCGATGATCGTCGCGCGCCGGACGGGCTGACGCAGCGGGCTAGACCCCGTCCATCGCCTCGGCCAGGCTGGAGTAGACCGGCACCACGCTGCCGACGCCGATCAGCTGGAGCACCCGGCGGACCGAGCCGTCGGGCGAAACCGCCAGCCGCAGCTCGATGCCGCGCGTGACCGCGACCTCGTGGGCGAAGATCACCGCGTGCACCCCCGACGAATCGCAGAAGGTCGTCCCGGTCATGTCCGCGACCACCACGTCCACGCCGGGGGTCAGGGCCGCGATTATGCGCTCGTGGACGAATTCGGAGTTGGTGACGTCGATCTCGGCCGGCAGCACCACGACGACTGGCATAGTCTGCTCCGCCTGATCACTCATTAGTCAGCCACTCCCGCCTCTCCCCCTACACGACCAAGGTTAGCGCGTTTTCGCCGGTTGGCGCGTGGCTTCCTGTCCGCTTTCGAGCGACGAGTCCCCTGGTCACAGGCCGGTAACAGCGATCTGGGCCGGGTGCTCGACGGTGAACCGGTGCTTGATGGCGGCCGACTCGCGCGCGGCGAGGGCCAGCTTCCAGATGAGCTCGCCGAGGTCGTCGGTCTCGGCCGGAGGCGGGGCGGCCTCGCGGGCGCGGACCTTGATGTCGCCGTCGGTGGAGACCGGGATGTGGTCGTGCACGCTCACGGCGACCTGCCGGTCGCGATGGTTCTCGACCGTGATCTCGTAGCCGATGTCGATCGTCCTGGTCCCGCCGATCAGCGCCTTGCCGGCGGTGCGGCGGCGCAGCTTCCGCTCGACCTTGATCTGGTCGTCCACGCCGAGCTGGACCTCGAACTCCTCGCCGGGGGCGACCGTGTCCAGGTGGGTCTCGCCGACGAACTGGGCGCCGTGGAAGATCCGCGCCCGGCCGGGGAGCAGCAGCAGCGTGCCGTTGACGACGGTGGCCCGCAGGTACGCCTCGGGCGCGATCACCGGCACCGTCAGGTAGTCGAGAACCGCCTCGGCCTCAAAGCTGGCGACCAGCGTCTTGTGCGGGCCGCCGTCGCCGGGCACCGCCAGCGGGCGGGCGACCGTGTAGGTCAGGCCGGCCCCGGACTCGCTCTCGGCCTGCTCGGCGGCGAGCATGCTCGCCTGCGGTGGCGTCCTCTGGGCGCGGGCGGCAAAGACCCTGCGTTCCGGCGAGCCGGCCTCGGCCACGTCATCGGCCGAGGCCGGCTCGCGGGCCATGCTCCCGCCCCTGAGCACGGCAGCCGCCGCCACCGGCCGCGGTTGCTGACGGCCGATGTACCAGGGGCTCAGCTCGGGCAGGGTCTGGCTCTGGCCCTGGCCGGCGGTTGAGAGCACGAGCGCGACCTCGGGCCAGTTCTCGCCGGTCTGCTGGGTGACCTCCGCCAGGTAGGACACGTTCAGCCGCTCGCCGTCGAGCACCAGGTCGTAGAGCGAACGCCAGGACGCGCCGGACACGTGATAGGTGAGGTCGATCTCGGCTTCGGTCGCCGCCTCGGCCTCCAGATCCACCGCGACCTCGACGAACGTGACCTTCCTGGGCTTGGCGCCGCCCAGCTCGGCGGCGTTCAGGCGCGCCTCGGCGGCGGCGAGCTCCTGGTCGGCGGCGCGCTTGCGGACGGCGATCTCGCGTCTTCTCGCGAGCGTGCCTGCGGTAGCGGCGGAGAGATGGCCGGCCATCCCCGACAGCTCGTCGTAGCCGGCCCGGCCGGAACCGACCGCCCGGGCGAGCGCGGTGGCGGCGGCCTCGGACAGGTGCTTGAGGAACCCGAGCCCGGCCTGCTCGGCGGCGTCCTCGTCGGCCAGCCCCTGCACGGCGTCGCGCCACCGCTCGACCTCGGCCCGCAGCCGCGCGGTCTGCTCGCGCAGCGGCTCGGTCCCGACCCGGCGTCGGACCTCGACGTTGAGCAGGGCGAGGCCGTGGCCGCGGGCGGCGACGCGGACGCTGGCGGTGTCCATCGCGACCGGGAGGTTCCCGATGGTAACCGATCCCGGCCCGGCCGCCAGCCGGGTCAGGCCGGTGCGCACCACCCGGGCGCCGTCCCTGAACACGGTCACGCCGGTGATCGGCGCGTCCGTCAACCGGCCCGCGGCCCCTGGCTCTGCGGCACCTGGCTCTGCGGCCCCTGGCTCTGCGGTCGTCTCGGTCATGGCTGGGTCTCCCCGCTGACGGGTCGGGCTGCTTGTCACTACTCTTTCATGTCACGGCATTCCAGCTCACCGAGCAGATCGAGAAGCACCTCGCCGACGACGACATCGTCTGGCTGACCACCGTGACGTCGGGCGGCCGGCCCGCGCGCCGGCCGGTCTGGTTCAGCTGGGATGGCGCCCTGATCACGATCTACACGCAGCCGGGCGGGGCCAAGGTGCGGCACACCTGGCCGGGTCACGCCGGAACGGGCCTGGACCATCTGACGCCTGCCCGGCGACCCTCGGGGCTCTTCGGCCGGTCAGGCGTCGCCGACCCCGGCTGCGAGGGCGGCCCAGGCGGTCGCGATCTCGGCCGCCAGGGCGATGTTGCCGCGGGCGACGTCCAGGTTGACCTCGACGCTCTTGCCCTCGGTAGCGCGCTGCATGTACGCCAGCGGGAACGGGGTGACGGCCTTGCCGCGCACGTTCTCCTCGTCGGCGGCGGCCAGCGCCTCGTTGAGGACCTGATCATGCAGGGCGGGATCGAGCTGCTTGTCGAGCGGCAGCGGGTTGGCGGTCATGGCCAGCCCGAGATCGCGGACGCTGACCTTGATGACCGACTCGTCGAGGGCGATCCGCTCGAGATCGCGGCCGTCCAGGCCGACCTTGGGCACGCCGTCGATCACCGCGATCGTGGCCGGGGTCACCCCCGCCTCGGCCAGCGTCTGCTCGAACGAGCGGGCCGCCGCCAGGTTGGCCGGACACCTCCGGGACCGTTGACATGAACCCGACCATACCGGTCCGCATCCGGGCGCGGCCGTGAAGGCTGGTGGCAGTCGCAGCCTGCGGCGTATGGTGCGGAAGAGCACTCGCGGCACCGCCGGCGAAGCCGCGCTCTGCCCCTGAAACGCCGTGCCGACAGCGATCGGAGTAGCCGTGACCGAGCGGACCAAGTACATCCTTGACGAGTCGCAGATCCCGTCCCAGTGGTACAACATCGTTCCCGACCTGCCCGCTCCCCCGCCGCCGCCGCTGCACCCCGGTACCCATCAGCCAGTGGGGCCCGACGACCTGGCGCCGCTGTTCCCGATGGAGCTGATCCGCCAGGAGGTGACCGGCGCGAGCTACGTCGACATCCCGGGTGAGGTCATCGACGTCTACAAGCTCTGGCGGCCGACGCCGCTTTTCCGGGCCCGCCGGCTGGAGAAGCTGCTGAACACCCCGGCCAGGATCTACTACAAGTACGAGGGCGGCTCCCCGGCCGGGTCGCACAAGCCGAACACGGCGGTGCCGCAGGCCTACTACAACTCGGTCGAGGGCACCAAGCGGCTCACCACCGAGACCGGGGCCGGGCAGTGGGGCAGCGCGCTTGCGTTCGCGGCGGCGCAGTACGCCCTGGACTGCGAGATCTGGATGGTCCGGGCCTCCTACGACCAGAAGCCGCATCGCCGCACGCTCATGGAGACCTACGGCGCGACCGTGCACCCGTCCCCGTCGCGGGCGACCAAGGCGGGCCTGGACGTGCTCGCGTCCGACCCCGACTCGCCGGGCTCGCTCGGCATCGCGATCAGCGAGGCGGTCGAGGCGGCGGGCGGGTCGGCCGAGACCAGGTACGCGCTCGGCTCGGTCCTCAACCACGTGCTGCTGCACCAGACCGTGATCGGCCAGGAGGCGCTGGCTCAGTTCGACCTCGCGGGCGAGGCCGGGCCCGACCTGATCGTCGGCTGCACCGGCGGCGGGTCCAACTTCGCCGGGCTGGTCTTCCCCTTCCTGCGGGAGAAGCTGGCCGGCCGGATGAGCCCGGTGATCAGGGCGGTCGAGCCGTCCGCGTGCCCGTCGTTCACCCGCGGGCGTTACGCGTACGACTTCGGCGACACGGCCGGGTTCACGCCGCTGATGAAGATGCACACGCTCGGCCACGGGTTCATCCCCGACCCGGTGCACGCGGGCGGGCTGCGCTACCACGGCATGTCGCCGCTGCTCTCGCACATGTACGAGCTCGGCCTGTTCGAGGCGGTGGCGAAGCCGCAGCGGGAGTGCTTCGCGGCGGCGGTCACCTTCGCGCGGGCCGAGGGCATCCTCCCGGCGCCGGAGCCGTCGCACGCGATCGCCGCGGTCGTCGAGGAGGCGAAGCGGTGCGCCGAGTCCGGTGAGGAGAAGGTGATCCTGACCGCCCTGTGCGGTCACGGGCACTTCGACATGGTCGCCTACGAGCGGTACCTGTCGGGCGAGATGACCGACTACGACCTCCCGCAGGACCGCATCGACGCGGCCCTGAACAACCTGCCCGCGGTCCCCGGCGCCTGAGCCCGCCCGGTCGCCGACCGCCGGGGCCGGCCCAGCCGATATTGGCCTCTGCGTGATGGGCCCGGGGCACCCAGGTCCATCACCGTGATGGGCCCGGGGCCCCCAGGTCCATCACCGTGATGGGCCCGGGGCCCCCAGGTCCAGCTCTAGTGGACCAGGGTGCCCCAGGGCCGTATCCGTTGTGGGCCTAGGGCACCCAGGTCCAGAACGCGTGGCGGCGTGGCGGAGCGGGTGCGGTTGGGCGGGCTGGTGGGGTGGGCGGGGATGGGCGGGGATGGGCGGGGATGGGCGGGGATGGGCGGGGATGGGCGGGGATGGGCGGGGATGAGCGGGGTTAGCGGGGTTAGCGGGTTAGCGGGTGAGGGGGATGGTGGGGAGGAGCTTGGGGGGGCGGCGGTGGTTGGTGGCCTGCTCGAAGGCGTAGGCGAGGGCGAGCAGGCGGGGCTCGCTCCAGTGCGGGCCCAGGAACGAGACCCCGACCGGGAGGCCCGCGACGTAGCCGAACGGGACCGAGATCGTCGGCCAGCCGGTCACCGCGCCCGGGCGGGAGGTGCCGAAGACGTTGTGGTCGCCGAGGATGTAGTCGGTCAGCCAGGCCGGGTTGGCGGTCAGCGAGAAGATCGCGTCGAGCTTGTGCTCGACCGTCGGCGTCTCCACGGCGGACATCGCCAGCCGGTTGGCGGCCCGGCGGAGCTCCAGGTAGACCGGGTCGCCGAGGTTGCCGCTGGTCGCCTCGGCCGCGTGGAAGATCTCCTGGCCGAACCGGGCGAGCACGACGTCGGCGTGCCGCTGGTTGAACTCGATCAGCTCGGCCAGGCTCGCGGGCGGCGCCTGGCCGGTGCCGACCGCGAACTCGGCCAGGTACTTGAGGTAGGCGTTGATCCCGTGCTTGAACTCGTAGTTGAGCGCGTCGAACTCGGGCTCGGTCACCTTCTCGATGCCCGGCAGGTCGACCGGGTCGATCACCACCGCGCCGAGCGACTGCAGGCACCCCACGGCGACGTCAAGCAGCGCCGCGGTGGCGGCGTCGGCGCCGACCGAGGCCGCCCGCCAGATGCCGATCCGCGCCCCCTCGAGCGCGCCCGGGTCGAGGAACGCGGTGTAGTCGATGCCGCCGTGGGACCGGTCCGGATGATCGTCGTCGGCGATGCCAAGAACGGAGAGGTCGTCGGAGTCGGCGGCGGCCATCGCGGTCAGCAGGACGGCCGCGTCGGCGACGGAGACGGCCATCGGGCCGGCGGTGTCCTGGACCGGGGAGAGCGGCACGATGCCGGTCCGGCTGACCAGGCCCGCGGTCGGCTTGACGCCGACCACGCCGCAGGCACTGGACGGGGAGACGATCGAGCCGTCGGTCTCGGTGCCGACCGCCAGCGCCGCCAGCCCGGCCGAGACGCCGGCCGCCGACCCGGAGCTTGAGCCGGACGGGTTCCGGTCGAGCGCGTAGGGGTTCGCGGTCTGGCCCCCGAGCGTCGACCAGCCGCTGCTCGACCTGGTCGACCGGAAGTTCGCCCACTCCGACAGGTTCGCCTTGGCCAGGATGATCGCGCCCGCCGCGCGCAGCCGGGAGACGACGAACGCATCCGGCGGCCGGACCCCGAGCAGCGCGGGCGAGCCGGCCGTGGTCGGCGCGCCCGCGACCTGGACGTTGTCCTTGACCAGAACCGGGATGCCCTCGAGGGGGCCGCGGGGACGGCCGGACCGCCAGGCGGCGTCGCTCGCGGCCGCCTGCTCGGCCGCGTCAGGGAGCACGGTGATGACCGCGTGCAGGGCGGGGTTCACGTCCGCGATGCGGTCCAGGTAATGCCGGGTCAGCGCCGTCGCCGTGAGCCTGGACTCGGCCATCGCCTGCGTTAGGTCGGCCACCGTCGATATCGCCGGATCGATACTCGTGCCTGGAATCTCGGGGGTCAGTCGAGCTGAGCTCTGAAAATCCGGCATGCCGGCAGGATAACGGCCCAATGGCGGTTCTGTAACGTGCAAAGATGCCCATAAATGCCATTCTCGGGAAAAAAGTGAGATCGGTGGCCAGCTGGAAGCTTTGTTTACGGTAGCCAGGACACGTGGCCGACGAGCAGCGCATAGCCGATGAAAGCGACTGCGTCAATGAGCGTGTGCGCGACGATCATCGGGCCCACCCGGCGCCAGCGCAGGAACAGCACGCCGAAGATCACGCCCATGATCGCGTTCCCGATGAACCCGCCGAACCCCTGGTACAGGTGATAGGAGCCGCGCAGGGTGGCGCTGATCGCGATCGCGGCGACCGGGTTCACCCCGAGTTTTCGCAGCCGGGTCAGCAGGTAGCCGGTGACCAGAACCTCTTCGAGCAGGCCGTTCTGGAGGGCGGACAGGATCAGCACCGGGAACCGCCACCAGATGTCCGGCAGGCCCTCGGCGACCACGTTCACGGCGATGCCGAGCTTGTAGGCGATGAGGTACAGGCCCAGGCCGCTGAAGCCGATCAGGGCGGCCAGCGCCGCCCCGCGCAGGAAGTCGCGCCCCGGCTGTGACCAGTTCAGGCCGATCGAGGACCAGTCGCCCGCGCGGAACAGCAGGTAGACCGCGAGCAGCACCGGCGCCACGCCGCTCAGCAGCGAGTCAAGCTGCAGGAAGAGGTCCAGTACCGGGCGGCCGGGCGCCTGCGTGCCGTTCAGCGTGACCTGCTGCGAGTGCAGCGACACGGACGCCGTCAGCGAGCCGATCAGCGAGATGAACGCGTAGAGGCCGCTCGCGCCGAGCGACACCGCGAAGACGGCGATGATCTCCCACCGCAGCAGCACCCGGTCCCTGCGGCTCAGGTCGGGCGCGTCATCGGGACGGGTGAGGCGGAGCCACGCGACCGTTCGGGCAAAGCGATTTTGATCTGCCTGATCTTCGACGACGGCTGCAGACAGCTCCGGGCTATCGGACTTCAATGGCACTCCCCAATGTCCCCCGCCAGCTTAGACGGCTCGTCCGTGTGCCAGCGCGGACATCGGGGGGTAGGGGGGCGTCATGCCAACAGCGCGTCGAAGTCTCCGTCTTGGGCGCCGCCGATGAGCGCCTCGATCTCGGCTCGGGTGTAGATGAGCGCCGGGCCCTGCGGGTCGGCGGCGTTGCGGACCGCGATCTGCCCGTCGGGCAGTCGCGCCATCTCCACCCCGACGTCGGCGCCGCCGGCCAGCCGCCACGTCAGGTCCGGCAGTTCCCCGGCCGGCATTCCGTTGTAGAGCCCGTCGGCCATGGCGCCTAGATCTCCTTCAGCATCCCGGCCAGGATCTCCCTGGTCCGGTCGGGTGACGTGCCCGCCACAGAAAGTCGTTCCATCACCGCAGCGTACCGCTCGACTTCCTCGTCCTTGTCGATGTAGTGCGCGCCGGTCAGGTACTCCATGTAGACGATGTCCGGCAGATCGGTGTCGGGAAACCGCATGATCATGAACGCGCCGCCGTCGGCCGCGTGGCCGCCGTACTTGAACGGCATGACCTGCAGGGTGATGTTCGGCTCGGCGATGACGTCCATCAGCCGCTCGATCTGCGCCACGTGCACGTCGCGGCCGCCCATCGGCCGGCGCAGCGCCGCCTCGTCCACGATCGCCCAGAATCGCGGCGGGTTCTCCCGCTTGAGCAGCTCCTGGCGGCCCATCCGGAGCTGCACGCGGCGCTCGACCTCGTCGGCGTCGAGGCCGGGAGAACCCTGCTGGATGACCGCCCGGGCGTAATCCTGGGTCTGCAGCAGGCCGGGCACGAACTGGATGTCGTAGACGCGGATGAGCTGCGCGGCCTCTTCGAGACCGACGAACACGTGGAACCAGTCGGGTACCGCATCGTGGAACTTCTGGTACCAGGGGGTGGCGTTCGCTTCCCTGGTGAGCTGGATCAGCTTCTCCCGCTCGGCCGGGTCGGTGACCCCGTAGAGCTCGAGCAGGTCGGTGACGTCGCGTTCCTTGAACGAGACGCGGCCGAGCTCCATGCGGCTGATTTTGGACCCGGAGGCGCGGATGTGGTAGCCGGCGTCGTCGCGAGTGATGGCGGCGCCCTCGCGGAGCCTGCGGAGCTGTGCGCCGAGCAGCATGCGGAGGACCGTCGGCCCGCCTGCGGGGGCGGCCGCGCTCCCGGGCGCACTTACACTCAACGCGTTCCCCCTCTCAGGCGTCTCGACGGGCCGGTGTTCCCCGTTCACCAGCACGTCCCTCCACCAAATGCACGCGTTGTCTGCACGAGCTATCCGCACATGCATGCGGCAACGACGCTGGAATGATACCGCGCCCAGTGCCGCTGCACGAGTTTCCGGCAATACTTAAGAAGCTAGGACAGAATAGGGCATCCAGCCGCCCTCGGGCCATCCCCGTCCGCAGTCGGCCAGCGTCGGCCATCGTGCGCAGCATCGCGGCAGTTCAGCACTATGCTTCGTTCCGTCACCGCGTTCACGTTAGGGCAGCCAATGTTCAAGTCATCCATCGGAGGCGGCACCGCCTTCGCCGGCCTCGAGAAGAAGCTGTCCGGCGGCGAGCCCGACGATCCCTCTCTTCCCGTGACCATGCGCAAGGCGGTCAGGTTCATGCTGGCCGGGGCGGCCATCACGATCGTGTTCGCGGTGTTCGAGGTCATCGCGACGATCGTGGACAAGAACTCGATCGACATCAACGGGAAGCCGCCGACGTCTTCGCAGCTGGTCACCGCGGTCATCTTCCTCATCGTCTCGTACGCGATCTACGCCCTGCTGTGGGTGCTCATGGCGCGGTTCAACCGGGCGGGGATGAAGTGGGCGCGCGTCGTCGCCTCGGTGCTGTTCGCGATCTCGACCTTCCAGCTTTACGAGACGGTCGACTCGCTGCACGGCGGGCAGGTCATCACCGCCGCCGACGTCATCTACATCATCATCACGGTGGCGTCGTGGGCGGTCGGCGTGGGCGCGATCGCCATGCTGTGGCGGTCCGACTCGACCGCCTTCTTCCAGGCGCAGACGATCCGCCGGCGGTAGCCGGTTGTCGGCGGCCGGTTGTCGGCGGACCTGTCGGTCACGGGTGGTAGGCGGCCGGTTGTCGGTAGCCGGTTGTCGGCGGACCTGTCGGTCACGGGTGGTAGCCGGGTCGGGACGGTTGTTGATTCCTCCTGACTTCCGGCGGTTGGGCCGTATTCGCCTGACCCCTCTGGACTAATCACGCCCCCGGGCGTAAGTAGGGGAAAGAGGTCTGTCGACCGTAAGGTCTAGACCCCTTGACTCGTACCTGGGAGGGGAGCGGCACCGTGGCCCACGCATGGCTGCCGGAAGCAATGCGCATCCGGACGGAAGCAGACGGCGGCGCTCTGGGCGGCGGCGCGCCGCGGGTCGTCTGGCTCACCCTCGGCAGCCCCGCCAACGCCGCGTCGGCGCAGTCCGCCGCGCAGCGGCTGGTGGCCGAGCACCGCCCCTGCCACCTGGTCTGGAACCCGGCGACGGGCGAGATCGCGCAGCTGATCTCCGTGCTACGGGCGGGCCGCGCGCTCGGCGCGGCCGACCGGCTCGACTGGACGCCGGTCCGTTTCTGCCGGCGACCGGAGAACGTGAACGCCGAGGGCCGGGTCTGCGTGCAGATCGGGGTGCTCGCCCTGGCCGCCGAGCCGTTCACCAACGGGCCGATGATCGGGGTCGAGGCGATCATGAGCTGGCTCGACTCCTGGGGCGTCCCGCGGCGCTGGCCCGGGGGGCCGCCTGGCGGCTGGGCCGGGGGCGCTGTCGGGGGCTCCGAGGGGAGCCGGGCGGCGTGGGCGCGGGGCGGGCACTTTGGCGCGTCGCAGGTTCCCGGATGCGCCCATATCGGGCCGGGGGCGATCGACATTCACCGGCTCACCGGCAGCGGGCCGCACGGGCGGGCGGTGCGGACCCGGGAGCTGCCGAGCCCGTTCGCGGCCGCCGCGCTGCCGATCCCGGCCTGAGCGCATTCGGCGCGTGGCTCGTGACTCGTGGCGGGTGGCGGGTGCGGGTCGGCTTCATGTGGGCGGGCGGGTCGATGGCGTGGGTGTCAGGCTTCGCGCTGGGCGAGACCCCCGGCAGGGGGCCGGGCATCGACGCACCGTTCTCACCGTCACCACGGTCAACAGGCTGGACGGAAATGGCGGTCAACGTGGATCTTTCGGGTCGCGGAGTGCCCCCAGTTGCACACGCTGACGCCTGCGGGCGGAAAACACGACCCGAACGGAACACGATCATGGCTTCCCACCGAGACCGGTCCGCTGGCATCGTTCACCGTCGCCCCAAAACTCTCACTCGCCACGACGAGAACACCGCCTGACGGCCACCGACCGCAAACGCAACCCGCTGCTCGCCGCTTGTCGCCCTGCCGTGCTAGCGGTCATGGCAAACTCCCGGTGGCCGGCCAACAACCCTGTGAATACGGGGAGCGATCGGGGAAGGGGCGCGGATCCGCGGGCTTCGCGATCGCCTCGGCCGTCCTCCTCAGCCAGCGAGGACCGCACCGCAGGTCCACCCGGTGGCACGTCGGGCGCGGAGCGCAGGGCCGCCAGGCCCGAGCACCGCAGCCGACGCGGCAGCCGCACTTCTCTCCCCCAGGCAGCGGAG
>Ga0335075_10009431_pt1 | contig 14888 bp, 12 predicted proteins | sample Lox_Sample_24_FD_206723 | JGI IMG/M metagenome (GOLD analysis project Ga0335075, IMG submission 206723) | Soil microbial communities from Loxahatchee National Wildlife Refuge, Florida, United States - Lox_Sample_2.4 | ecosystem: Environmental > Terrestrial > Soil > Wetlands | place: USA...
CGCGCGTGCCGCCGGTGGACAGGATGCTGTCCAGAAAGCGTCGTGCGGTCGGTCGATCGAAGGCGCCATGCTCGATGAAGGCGCCGAAGGCATCGGCGGCCAGCACTTCGGCCCACTTGTAGCTGTAATAGCCGGCGGCGTATCCACCGGCAAAGATGTGCGAGAAGCTGTGCGGATAGCGGTTCCATTCCGGAATGGACACCACCGCGACCTCCTCGCGCACCTCGCGTAGCGTCTCATAGACACGCGCGCCGCGCGCCGCATCGAACTCCGAATGCAGGCGCATATCCAGCAGTGCGAACTCGAGCTGCCGCAGCGTGCGCAGCCCGGGCTGAAAGCTGCGCGTGGCGATGAGCTGCGACTGAGTGTCCGCGGGAATCGGCGCACCGGTGCGGATATGCGCGGCGACGCGCCGGATGACGTCGGGCTGCCAGGCGTAGTTCTCCATGAACTGGCTCGGCAGCTCCACCGCGTCCCAGGCGACGCCATTGATACCGGCCAGACTCGGGTAACCCACCCGCGTGAGCATGTGGTGCAGGCCGTGTCCGAACTCGTGGAACAGCGTCACCATGTCATCGTGCGTGAGCAGCGCCGGACTCTCGGCGCTCGGTGGCAGGAAGTTGCAGACCAGATAGGCCACCGGCAGCACCGTGCGGCCGCCGAGGGCCTTGCGCCCGATGCAATCATCCATCCAGGCGCCGCTGCGTTTGTGCGGCCGCGCGTAGGCATCGAGGTAGAATCCGGCGAGTGCGGCGCCCTCGGCGCTCTGCACCTCGAAGTAGCGCGCGCTCGGGTCCCATAAGGCGACGTCATTGCGCTCCCGGATGCGCACCCCGAAGAGCCGCTCGGCGACTTCAAACAGTCCGGCCAGCACGCGCGGCAACGGCAGATAGGCGCGCAGCTCCTCCTGCGAGATGCGAAAGCGATTCTGCTGCAGCCGCTCGGAGAAATAACCGATATCCCAGGGCTCGAGCCGGCGGCCGGCAAAACGCTCGAGCTCGACGAGTTCGGCCGCGCCGGCCGGGCGGGCCGCGCGCACCAGCTGGCGCAGGAAATCCATGACCTCGGGCACCGTGTGCGCCATGCGGTTGGCCAGCGCGTACTCGGCGTAATTTGCGAAATCCAGCAGCTGCGCGGCCTCGTGTCGCAGCTTCAGGATCTGCTGCATGGTCTCGCCGTTGTCGAAACGTCCCGCGCTCGGGCCGCGGTCGGAGGCCCGCGTCGCCCAGGCTTCGTAGAACACGCGGCGCAGGGTCTCGGACTCCCCATCGGTGACCACCGCGACGTAGGTGGGTTGATCCAGACCGAACAGCCAGCCGGAGAGCTTCGCTTCACGCGCGCGCCGCTCGGCCTGCTCGAGAATGCCGGCATTGATGCCGGCGAGCTGCCCGGCGTCGCTGACGTGGTGACGCCAGACGCCGATGGCATCGAGCACGTTCTCCTCGAATTTCGCCGACAGGCGCGACAGCTCCATCATGATCGCCTTGAAGCGCGCCTTGCGCGCCGGGTCGAGTGCGACACCGGCGAGACGAAAGTCCTTCAGCGCGTGCTCCACGACCTGGCGCTGCACCGGATCGAGCGCCCCGCCCTGCTGCTGGGCGATGCGAAAGTAGGCGCGGTACAGCGGCTCGCTCTGCGCCAGGTCGGTCTGGAACTCCGACAGCAGCGGCAGACACTCGTTGTAGGCGCCGCGCAGCGTCTCGCTGTTCATGACCGCATTGAGATGCCCGACGGGCGACCAGACCTTGCCGAGCCGGTGGCGCAGCTCCTCGAGCGGCTCCACCAGGGTGGCGAACGTCGGCTCGGTCTGCGCCTCGAGCTGCGCCACGCGCACGCGCTGTTCGGCGAGCAGGCGCGAGACCGCCGGCACCACGTGTTCGGAGCGGATGGCATCGAAGGGGGGCAGCGGCGCATCGGCCAGCAGCGGATTGGGGCCTGGGGGGGTGTCTGTCATGGTAGGCGAGCGGTGTACCATGAAAGCCCGCGGCAGTGAAGCTTCAGGATTTCCGGGAAAATGGCGCACGATTTCGACCTGATCGTCATCGGTGGTGGCAGCGGCGGTCTTGCCTGCGCGCAGCGCGCAGCCAGCTACGGCGCGCGCACCGCCCTCATCGAGATGCACCGGCTCGGCGGCACCTGCGTGAACCTCGGCTGCGTGCCCAAGAAAGTGATGTGGAACGCCGCGCAGATCGCCGAGACGCTGCACGATGCGGCCGGCTATGGATTTGACGTCAGCATCGGCCGGCACGACTGGTCGGCGCTCAAGCAGCGACGTGATGCCTACGTCGCACGCCTCAATGACATCTACGAGCGCAATCTCGCAGTGCGCGAGGTGCAGCTGCTGCGCGGTCACGCGCGCCTGCTCGACGCGCACTCACTGCAGGTGGCAGAGCGACGGCTCAGCGCCGCTGCCATCGTGCTCGCCACCGGCGGGCGCCCGCTCATCCCGCAGGTCCCGGGCGCGACGCTCGGTGTGAGCTCCGACGGCTTCTTCGAGATGCACGAGCGGCCCGCCAGCGTGGCGGTCGTGGGTGCCGGCTACATCGCGGCCGAGCTCTCGGGCATCTTTCATGCTCTGGGCTGCGCAACGACCCTCGTCATGCGGCACGAGCGCATCCTGCGCCACTTCGATGTCATGCTCGGAGAGGGCCTGATGCAGATCATGCGCGAGGAAGGCATCACCCTGGTCACTGCCGCCGTCCCCGCCGCCCTCACGCGCCAGTCCAATGGCCAGTTGCAGCTCTCAAGCGAAGATGGACGGCAGCTCGGGCCCTTCGATGCGCTCATCTGGGCCGTGGGCCGCGCGCCGTCGACCCTCGGCATGGGTTTGGACAGCGCCGGGGTGGCGCTGGACGCCTTCGGCCATGTGCAGGTGGATGCCTATCAATGCACCAACGTGCCACATGTCTATGCCATCGGCGATGTCACGCAGCATGCCGGCCTCACGCCGGTGGCGATCGCGGCCGGACGGCGCCTCGCGGACCGGCTCTTCGGCGGGCAGAGTGAGCGGCGGCTGGACTACGACAACATTGCCTCGGTGGTGTTCAGTCATCCGCCCGTGGGCACCGTGGGCCTGTCCGAAGCCGCCGCGCGCGCGCAGCATGGCAATGCAGTGCAGGTGTTCACCACCGGCTTCGTGCCGATGTATCACGCGCTCACCGAACGCAAGCCGCGGGCGCAGATGAAGCTCGTGACGGTCGGTCCCGAGCAGCGCATCGTCGGCATCCACGTGCTCGGTGCGGGCGCCGACGAGATGCTGCAGGGCTTCGCGGTGGCGCTGCGCATGGGGGCGACCAAGCGCGACTTCGACGATACCGTCGCGATTCATCCGACCAGCGCGGAAGAGCTGGTCACGATGCGGTAGTGGCTCAGCGGCTCAGTGGCGGGCGGGACGACGGCTCCTGCCGCGCCGGCGCGCCGACGGCTGCTGTGGCGCGTCCCGATGGAATAGCGCACGCAGTTCACTCTTCGCCGCCTGTAGACGCTGGCGCTGACCGGCATCCAGTCCCTTGCCCGCGCGATTGATATAGAAAGTGAGCATCGACATCGCGGAACGGAACGGCTCGCTCTTGCGACGGCGGCTGTGCTCGGCGGAGCTCTTGATCGATTGGGCGATGCTGTGCGGGTCGCGGCGCTTGAACACGCCGGGCGTCAAGTCCATGGCATCGCTGTGCTCGGTGACCTGCGCGGACCAGCGTCGCGCAGAGCCCCGCCTGCCCTGCGTGCTGCGCGATCCTCCGGAGCGGGCCGACGATGCTGACCGTAGGGAGCGCGAGTGTGCTTGTGCCATGGGCCGATCATCCGGGCGTGGCGCTACCCAGGCTGTCGGCGCAGACCGCAAGCAGGCCGCCGTCCTAGGGGTGCGCTGGTACCGGTGCGGACTGACCCGGCGCAGATGGGTCTGCGCTCGCGGACGGGGGAGCCCCGGCGTCTGCGTCGCCCGCGGCTGATTGCTCGGAGGTTGCGGCCGCGGGCGGCGGCACCAGATGCGTTGCGATCTCCTGCAGTGCCTCGTCGGTGGCGCTCTGGTAGGCGGCCACCACCGCCTGCATGCGGTCGGCCTGCGCGAGCGCATGAGTCTGGATGGAAAGCGTCATGACCGCGCGGCGCGCATTGCGCTGGCCGAGCGTCGCGATGAGCCCGACGCGCACGGTGGGCGGGGCGCCCCCGGCATAGTCGGCTTCGAAGTGCGTGAGCTCCAGCTGCAGCACCCAGTCGGCCGCGAACGGCGCGCCGTCGGACTCCACCAGAGCAAAGCGGCCCTGGCGGCGCAGGGATTCGATGGCGAGAGTCTGCAGCATGAGCGGCGCCGTCGCCGCCCAGCGCGCCCCGGTGTAGTAGTCGAGCTGCTCGCCGGGGCGCAGCACGGCGATGCCATCTCCCTCCAGCCCCGGCGCGGCCGTGGGCAGCAGGACTTCGAGCGAGCGGGCAGCATCCAGTGGGCCCGAAGCCGCCGACGCCGTGCTCGCATCGGCGGCCGCGGTTGCCGCCGTGGCAGCGGGAGCGTGCAGCAGATATTCCTGCTGCGCCGGCTGATTGCTGTGCAGGCCGCCACCAATGCAGCCGCCCAGCTCCGCCGCGCCGATCAGCAGCCCGGCGCCGGCGATCGCCAGCCTGAGATGCCGTGCGTGCCTCATGGCGGGATCGTCACCCCGTGTCGGGCCGGCTGATATAACAGCCTCGAGGGGTCCGAGCGCAGGCTGCGCGCGAGGTCATCGATCTGCTGGGCAGCCGCGCGCGTGTCGCGCAGCAGCCCCTCGAGCTGCGGCACCCCGTCGCGCACCAGCCCCGAGATCTGCTCGCCGTTCTGTGCCATGAATGCATCCAGTCGCCCGCTGGCGCGCGCGAGATTATCACTGGCGGTACGCAGCGCCCGCGTGCTTGCGACGAGATTCTGGCCGGCGGGTCCCACATCGGCGCGCGCGGTGCCGAGGATCGCATTGGCCTGCTGCACCGCTGTGCGCAGCTGCGCGACCAGCTGCGCTGCCGCGTGCATGGTCTGCGGCATCCCCGCGGTGGCCTGACGCAGGTTCTCGGTGATGCTGTCCACGGCCGCCACATTGCGCTCGGACAGCAGGTGCGAGGCGCGGTCGAGCAGCTCATCGAGCTGCGCCGCCAGGTCCGGCAGGCTGTCCAGCAGCACGTCGAGATTGGAGTGCACCGAGGCAATGACCGGATATTTCTCGCTCGGCACGTTGGCCAGCAGCGAGCGGCCACTGCCGGGCGTGAGTCGACGCAGGTCGATGAACATGACGCCGGTAACGCCCTGCAGCGAGAGCTGCGCGACGGTTTGCGCATCGATCGGCGTCGTCGGATCGATCTGCGCGATGACCCGAACGCGGTCGCTGGCGCGCGTGTCGATGCCGATGCTCTCCACGCGCCCCACGTCCACGCCAAGATAACGTACCGGACTGCCCACCGAGAGCCCGCTGACACTGCCGTCGAAATAGATCTCATAGCGCTGGAAGGCACGATGTCCGTTGGCCGCCGAATACCAATAGACGAACAGCACCGTCATGCCGAGCACCAGCAGCACGAAGCTGCCGACGGCCAGGTAGTTGGCCTCACGCTCCATCGAAACCCCGCCGCTCCCGTGCGCGCTCCCCGCCGAAATAGGCGCGGATCCACGGGTGTGGATTGTGCGTGATTCCCTGCAACGTGTCGCTGATCATGCGGCCCTCGACGATGACACCGACGCGGCTGCAGGTGGCGAGGATACTGTCCAGGTCGTGTGTGATCATGACCACCGTGAGCTTCAGCTGTTGATGCAGGTAAAGCAACAGATCGTCCAGCGCGGCGGCACCGATCGGATCGAGCCCGGAGGTCGGCTCATCCAGCAGCAGCAGCAGCGGGTCGAGCGCCAGAGCGCGTGCCAGGGCAGCGCGCTTGACCATGCCGCCGGAGAGCTCGGCCGGATACTTGGCGGCGGTCTCCGCCGGCAGGCCGACCAGCTGGATCTTGAGCGCGGTGAGCTCCTCGAGCCCGCGCTCGGGCAGCTGCAGATGCTCGAGCATCGGCAGCTGCACGTTCTCGCGCACCGTCAGCGAGCTGAACAGTGCGCCCTCCTGAAATGTCACGCCGTAATTCGCCTTCAGGCGCTTGAGCTCGCGCGGGGCCATCTGCGCGAGATCATGTCCCATGAAGCGCACCGTGCCGGCCTGCGGCCGGTTCAAGCCGAGGATCGTCCGCAGCAGCACCGACTTGCCCGCTCCCGAGCCGCCGACGATGCCGAAGATCTCCCCGGCCTGCACCTGCATATCCAGCCCACGATGCACGGTCTGGTTGCCAAAGCGGTTGACGATGCCCCGGACTTCCAGCAGCGCGGCCATCAGATATTCAGATTCAGGAACAGCACGGCAAACAGCGCGTCGGCGAGTATCACGCCGAAGATCGCCTGAACCACCGCGCGCGTGGTGAGCCGCCCGAGCTCGCGCGAGGAGCGGCGCACGCGCATGCCATTGAAACAGCCGGCCATCGCGATCAGCGCGGCAAACACCGGCGCCTTGATCAGGCCCACCCAGAAGGTCGTGCTGGCGATGGCCCCGTGCACGCGCGACAGATACTGCAGCAGGGGCATGTGCAGCAGCACGTGGCAGAGTAGCCCTCCGCCCGTGAGCCCGACGATGTCCGCCATCACGGTCAGCAGCGGCAGCGCTATCACCAGCCCGATGAGACGCGGCAGGACCAGCAGCTCGAAGGGATCCAGTCCGATCGCCAGCAGCGCATCGACTTCTTCGTTCAGACGCATGGCGCCGATCTCGGCGGTGAAGGCGCTGCCGGAGCGGCCGGCGATGATCACCGCGGTGAGCAGCACCCCCAGCTCGCGCAGCACCCCGATGGTCACCAGATCCGCGACGAACACATTGGCGCCGAACTGCTGCAGCTCCTGCGCGCCGAGATAGGCGAGGATGACGCTGACCAGGAATGCGATCAGCGCGACGATCGGGATGGCCGTGATGCCGGTATCGTAGACATGACGCGTGATTGAAGTGAGGCGCAGGTGCCGCGGCTGCACCACCCCGCGCATCAGCTGGGTGCTGGCATGACCGACGAAGCCGACGATTGCAAGGCCGGTGCGCAGCCCCCGTACGAACTGGCGTCCGAGCCCCTCCACGGCGCTGCCGGGCGTCGGCCATTCGACGTGCCGTGTGTGCTCGGGGATCTCGCCGGTCAGCGTTCGATCCACCAGCTGCAGCATGGGCGGCGGCGCACCCGCGAACTGCGCGGTCACGCCCGCCTCACGCGCACGGCGCAGAAAGTCGCGCAGCAACCAGGCGCTGGTCATGTCCACACGCGCCTCGGTGGCACTGATCTGCAGCTGCCGCGCCCCGTCCAGATCAATCGCCGCGAGCTGGGCCTCGAGCTCGCCGAATTGCCGCGCATGCCAGTCGCCACTCAACTGGATGGCAATGCGGTCCGCCTCCCGACTGGCGCGCACCAGGCAGGCGGGCAGGGGACCATGCGGATCGGAATCGAGCGGGGCTTGATCGTTCGGCATCACCTGGCGGCGCTCATCCGGCTGCCACGCGATGCTAACAGCCCCGTCAGGAATCGTCGCGGTAGCGGCGCAGGCGGATCACCAGCAGCAGCATCAGAGCGGCCGCCAGCAGACCGAGCCACATCTGCGGGCTCGTCAGCAGCACCGAGGCGCCGCCGCCATTGGCCGGCGCGGCGCGCGGGGTTGGCAGCTGATCACCGAGGGTATAGGCGAACTGGCGATTGAGGTTGAAGGCCAGCCGCAGCACCTGGTTGAATCCGCGTTCGACCACTCCACCCAGATAGCGTGTGCCGAAGATGATGTTCTCGAACATCGCCAGCAGCACCGGAGGCACGAAGGCCCAGGCGTAGGGAGAGCGGCGCGCCCACACCGAGGCGAGCATGAGGTAGGCGGCGTAGGGGGCGTACCACAGCAGCAGCACCGTGAGGCCATAGAGCATCAGCAGCTGCATGTGCAGCCAGGTGGCCGCGTCCCACAGCGGCGCGAGCTGCCCGTTGACGAGCACGTGGTGACGCAGCGCGAGGATCGCGCTCGCCACCAGGCTCGTGACAGCCGCCAGCAGGTACGTTCCCAGCGGCACGACCACCAGTCCCACCAGCAGCTTCGCCAGCACGGTCTGCGTATCGGAGACGGGCATCGAGCGCCAGAACAGGATGCTGCGGTCACGCCGCTCGCCGTAGAGACAGTCCAGCAGATAGACGACTATGACGATTCCGGCAGCCAGATAGAACGGAACACCCCAGCCCAGCAGCATGAGCTCGAAGGGTGAGTTGGCCGCGGCCGGCCGCGCCGGACCCTGGTAAAACTGGATGCGGCCCACGGTCGCCACCGCGACCAGCAGCAGCAGGCCCACGAGCAGCGGCGCAATCCACAAGGAGCGGTGCTCCCAGATCTCGCGTCGCATCTGCATGAGAAATACCTTCATGCGACCGCCTCCACGGGCACTGCCACCGGCGCGCTGCCGGGCGTGGCCGATAGCTTGGCAATGAACAGATCGGCGATGCGCGGGGTGCTCAGCTCCCCGAGTCCCGCCAGCGCTTCGCGGGGCCGATTCTCGAACAGCATGATGGGACGGCCGAGCACCTCGCGCGTGTAGAAGGGCTGCAGCGCGCGCGCCGCCTCGCCCTTGCCGGCCGCGACGCTCAGCTGCACGAAGCGCTGCGGCAGCTCCTCCACGGCCGCATCCAGCGCGACGCGGCCCTGGTCGATGAGCAGCACGTCGGTCAGCAGGTGCTCCACTTCCTCGAGCTGGTGGGTGGCCAGCAGGATGGTGCGTTCCTTGTCCAGGTAGTCATTGAGCAGCGCATCGAAGAAGTGGCGCCGATAGATCAGATCCAGACCGAGCGTCGGCTCATCGAGCACCAGCAGTCGTGCATCGATGGCGAGGATCAACGCCAGATGCAGCTGCGTCATCATGCCCTTGGACAGCTCGCCGATGCGCGCGCGCCGCGGGATCTGCGTGCCCGCCAGCACCTCCTCGGCGCGCCGGCGATCGAAACGCGGGTGCACACCCTCGACGTAGTCGATCGCGTGGTGCACGCGCAGCCAGCGCGGCAGGACACCGGTGTCGGCGATGAAGCAGATCTCGCTCATGAGCGCAGCGTGATCCCGGTCGGCCTCCAGGCCGAACACGCGCACACTGCCCTGATAGGTCGTCAGACCAAGCAGGGCCTTGAGCAGGGTAGTCTTGCCCGCGCCGTTACGGCCGACCAGTCCGACAATGCGGCCGGCGCCGACCCTGAACGTTACATCATCGAGCGCTCGCAGCTTGCCGTAGCGCTTGCTGAGGTGATCGACCTCAATGAGATTCGCCATCGTCCTGCTCCCGCCTTGCCGCCGAGGCCGCCCCGGTGCGCCCGAGCAGCTCTTCGCGCGACAGCCCCAGTCGCGCGATCGTGGCCTGAATGCGCGGCCATTCGATCTCCAGAAATCGTCGTCGTTCATCGATGCGCAGCGCCTGCGCGGCCCCATGGTTGACGAACATGCCGCGGCCGCGGCGCTTCTCCACCAGCTGCTCATCCACCAGCTGCTGGTAGCTCTTCAATACGGTGATGGGATTGATGCGAAATTCAGCGGCGACGCTGCGCACCGAGGGCAGGGGGTCGCCCTCCTTCAGCAGTCCTTCGAGAATCATCGCGACGACCCGGTCGCGCAGCTGCCGATAGATCGGCTGGCTGTCATCCCATTGCGCTGGCGTTTCCAACCGATGTGGCTCGTCTGCTGATCGTCTCTGCGATGCGTCGGCGCGCGACTGTAGCAGACCCGCACGCGCAAGCTTCGCCGGCGCAGCGGGCGCCGGCGATCAGTGCCGCGCTTAGCGTGCGCTCACCGTCATGGCCGGAGCGCTCGCCGATACCGCCTGCGCCAGACCGGCAGCGCCGGTCGCCTGGCCGATGATCGAGGCGGTCAGCAGCGTGATGATCAGCGACAGGGCGGCGCAGGTCACCACCTTGACGTTGCTTGCCGGCGCCGGGCGCAGCTCCTTCAGGCCGGGGCTGGTTGTCACTGTGTGGGCGTTCATGATCGACTCCTTGCTCTGGCGGCTTACCGCCGGTGTGTTACTTAGCTTGTGTTGTAGTTAACTACAACACTAGTTATGTGTCAAGCATTGCTTGGCGAACCGTGCGGACCCGCCCAGAACACAAAGGGCCATCCCGGAGTTGCTGCCCAGCCGCAGGTCCTTAAAATCAGCGCTCTTTTTTTCGGCCCGGAGTCACCCCATGAAGCAGCCCCTGAACGTCGCCATCACCGGCGCGGCCGGCCAGATCGGCTATGCCCTCGCCTTTCGCGTTGCAGCAGGGGACATGCTGGGGGCAGATCAGCCCATCAACCTGCACCTGCTGGAGATCACCCCGGCGCTGCCGGCACTCGGCGGGGTCGTGATGGAGCTCAATGACTGCGCCTTCCCGACCCTGCACCAGGTCGTGGCCACAGACGATGCCAAAGTGGCTTTTCGCGACTGCCATGTCGCCTTGCTGGTGGGCGCGCGCCCCCGCGGGCCTGGCATGGAGCGCAAGGATCTGCTGATGGCCAATGCGCAGATATTCTCCGCGCAGGGGCGTGCGCTGAACGAGGCCGCAAGCGCCGAGGTGCGCGTGCTGGTGGTGGGTAATCCGGCCAACACCAATGCCCTGATCGCCAGCCGCAATGCCCCACGACTGGATCCGCGCCGCTTCACGGCGATGACGCGCCTGGATCACAACCGCGCGCTCTCCCAGCTGGCGGAGAAGACCGGCACCCACGTGAGCGCGATCCGCAAGCTCACGATCTGGGGCAATCATTCCTCGACTCAATATCCGGACGTCAGCCACGCCGAGGTCAACGGCCGCGCCGCCCGCGAGCTGGTGGATCAGGCGTGGCTCGAGAAAACCTTCATCCCCACCGTGCAGCAGCGCGGAGCAGCCATCATCAAGGCGCGCGGCGCCTCCTCGGCCGCCTCGGCCGCCTCGGCCGCCATTGACCACGTGCGCACCTGGATGCTGGGCACCGCACAGGGCGACTGGACCAGCATGGCCGTGCCCTCCGATGGCAGCTATGGAATCCGGGAAGGAATCATTTACTCCTATCCGGTGACCTGCCGGCAGGGTCAGTATCAGATCGTGCAGGGGCTCTCGGTCGATGAATTCAGCCGCAAGCGCATGGATCTGTCCGATGCGGAGCTGCGCGAGGAGCGCGACGGGGTGAAGTCGCTGCTCGGCTAAAGCACTCGGGGCGCGGGCGACTGCGTCGCGCTCGCGCCCCGGCGCAGCTATAGTCCCGCTGCCTCACAGGCAGGCTCGTCACGGGAGCTCTCGGGAATGGTCGGCGCACTCATCACCGTCGCCTTCATCGTCGCGCTGCTGTACCTGGCCAACCGCCGCGCGTCGCTCATCGTCTATGCGCTGACTTTCACGGCGCTGCTGCTCATCTACAGCCTCGCGGGCAGCCCCGCGCCGGTCTGGAAAGCCATTCTGTGGCTGTTGCTGGTCGGGCTGTGGGGGCTGACGGTGCCCCCGCTGCGCGCCGCCCTGATCAGCGGACGCTTCATGCGCACCTACCGCCGCCTCTTGCCCTCGATGTCCGATACCGAGCGCGAGGCGCTCGAGGCCGGCACGGTCTGGTGGGATGGGGAGCTATTCACCGGCCGTCCGAACTGGCGGCGTCTTGCGGCGGCAGCGCCCCCGAGCCTCAGCGCCGAGGAACAGGCCTTTCTCGATGGGCCCTGCGAGACGCTCTGCGGCATGCTCGATGACTTCGACATCACGCACCGTCGCGGCGATCTGCCGCCCGAGGTGTGGGAGTACCTGAAGTCACAGGGCTTCTTCGCCATGATCATCCCCAAACAATATGGGGGGCTCGCGTTCTCGACCTTCGCCCACTCCTGCGTGCTCACCAAGCTCGCCAGCCGCAGCGTCACCTGCGCCTCCACGGTGGCCGTGCCCAACTCGCTCGGCCCCGCGGAGCTGCTGAATCACTACGGCACGCAGGAGCAGAAGGACCACTACCTGCCGCGTCTGGCGCGGGGCGAGGAGATCCCATGCTTCGCTCTCACCGGGCCACGCGTGGGCTCGGATGCCGCAGCTATCCCCGACACCGGCATCGTGTGCCGCGGACCGTGGCAGGGCCGCGAGATCATTGGCCTGAAGCTCAACTTCTCCAAGCGCTACATCACCCTCGCCCCGGTGGCCACCGTCATCGGCCTGGCCTTTCGCATGTTCGACCCCGACCATCTGGTCGGCGAGCGCAGCGACATCGGCATCACCTGTGCGCTCATTCCGCGCGATACGCCGGGCATCGAGATCGGACGGCGCCATTTTCCGATCAACATTCCCTTCCAGAACGGCCCGGTGCGCGGACACGATGTGTTCGTGCCGCTCGACTGCATCATCGGCGGGCTTGCGATGGCGGGCGCAGGCTGGCGCATGCTCGTCGAGCAGCTGTCCGTGGGTCGCTGCATCTCGCTGCCGGCCAATGCCACCGGGGGGGCGCTGGCCGGGGTCTACGCGACCGGCGCCTATGCGCGCATCCGCCGCCAGTTCAATGCACCGATCGGTCGTTTCGAAGGTGTGCAGCAGTCGATCGCGCGCATGGTGGGACTGTCATACATCATGGAAGCTGCGCGCAGCGTGACCACCGCGGCGATCGACCAGGGCGAGAAGCCGGCGGTGCCCGCGGCCATCCTGAAGTATCACGTCACCGAGATGGGCCGGCGCGTCGCCAACGATGCGATGGACGTGCAGGGCGGCAAGGCGATCATGCTCGGACCGCGCAATAACCTGGCGCGCGGCTATCAATCCATTCCGATCGCCATCACGGTCGAGGGTGCGAACATCCTGACGCGCAACCTCATCATCTTCGGCCAGGGCGCGATCCGCTGCCATCCCTATGTGCGCCGCGAGATGAACGCTGCGCGCGACGAGGACCGGCGCCGTGGTGTCAGGGAGTTCGACCGCGCCCTGTTCGCACATATGGGATTCGCCTTCTCCAACGCCGTGCGCTCGCTGCTGATGGCCATCACCTTCGCGCGCTTCGAGTCGGTGCCGCAGTCGGGGCCGACGCGTCGCTACTATCAGCACATCGTGCGCTTCAGCGCCTCCTTCGCGCTGGTCACCGACATCGCCATGCTGACGCTTGGCGGGTATCTCAAGAAGAAGGAAACCATCTCGGCGCGCCTCGGCGATGTGCTCTCGATGCTGTACCTGGCCTCCATGGTGCTCAAGCATCACGCCAATCGTGGCGCGCCAGCCGAGGAGGTGCCGGTGCTCGAATGGTGCTGCCGCGAGCTGCTCTATCAGGCGCAGGAGCAGCTGCACAGCGTGCTGCGCAACCTCCCCAACCGCCCTACGGCGGCGCTGGCGCGGCTGCTGGTCTTCCCGCGCGGCCTGACTTACTTCGCACCCTCGGACCGCCTCGGCCGGCGGGTGGCCGAGCTCGTGATGTCGCCAACGGCGACACGCGATTCGCTCAGCCGCTTCATTTATCATGGCGCTGCGCCGGTGCCTGAGGCCGCGCCGACCTATTCACTCAACGCACTGCAGCAGGCGCTGCAGCTGGCGGAACGGGCCGAGCCACTGGAGAAGCGTTTGCGCGTGGAAGGCGTACGCACCGGACGCATCAGCGCCCTGGAGCCGCAGGCGCAGATCGAGCAGGCGCGCACGCTGGGCCTGCTCAGCGAGGACGAGGCGGCCTTTCTCGCCGATTACGATCGGCGGGTACTCGAGCTGGTCAGCGTCGATGATTTCGATGCGCAGGAGCTCGGCTTTGCCACCGGCCCCGGCGCCGGGGAGGCGCACCGGCGCTGAACGATCGGACGCGCGAGGGCTCCAAGGACAGATCATTGGCAAGCGGCACCGCAGTCACGCACAGCGCGCACAGCATGTACCCGAAGACAGCATGTACCTGACGTTCTTTGGCCTGAGCGAGAAGCCCTTCGCGATCACACCCGATCCGCGCTATCTCTACCTGAGCGCGCGACACGCGGATGCGCTCGCGCATCTGGTCTATGGCATCAATGAAGCCGGGGGCTTCATCCAGCTCACCGGCGAGGTCGGCACCGGCAAGACCACCACGATCCGCTCGCTGCTGGCGCGTGCGCCAAAAAACGCCGAGATCGCGCTCATCCTCAATCCCAAGCTCGCGCCCGGGGAGTTCCTGCGCTCGCTGTGCGAGGAGCTGGGGCTCGGGGTGGCGGACGCCGACGACGACAACACCAAGGAGCTGGTGGACGTGCTCAACCGCCACCTGCTGCGCATGCACGGGCGCGCGCGGCGCGTGGTGCTCATCGTCGATGAGGCGCAGGACCTCTCGCCCGAGGTGCTCGAGCAGATCCGCCTGCTCACCAATCTTGAGACCGAAACACAGAAGCTGCTGCAGATCATCCTGATCGGTCAGCCGGAGCTGCGCACGCTGCTCGCGCGCCAGGATCTGCGCCAGCTCGCCCAGCGCATCACCGGCCGCTATCACCTCGATCCGCTCTCGCGCGAGGAGACCGCCGCGTACGTGCGACACCGCCTGCGCGTGGCCGGAGCGACGGCGGATATCTTCTCGCGCGGCGCGCTGCGCGAGGTGTACCGGGTGAGTGGTGGTATCCCGCGCGTCATCAACATCGTCTGCGATCGCGCGCTGCTCGGCGCCTATACACAGGACCTGCACGAGGTGCCCGCAGGTCTCGTGCGCCGCGCCGGCGGCGAGGTCTTCGGTCGCACGCTCGCCCCGGCCTGGGTACCGATGGCCACTGCGGCCGCAGCGGCCGTGCTGCTGGCGGCCAGCGCGTTCGCGCTCTGGCGCTACGTTCCGCACCACCCGCTCGCCTCGCGTGCCGTTCCCGCCACGGCCGCGACCGCGGGACCGGCTGCGGCAGGGACCGGCACGGCGCTCACCCCGACCGCCACGGCCGCAGCCCCCCCACCCG
>Ga0335075_10009432_pt1 | contig 14887 bp, 9 predicted proteins | sample Lox_Sample_24_FD_206723 | JGI IMG/M metagenome (GOLD analysis project Ga0335075, IMG submission 206723) | Soil microbial communities from Loxahatchee National Wildlife Refuge, Florida, United States - Lox_Sample_2.4 | ecosystem: Environmental > Terrestrial > Soil > Wetlands | place: USA: Florida...
TACAGTCGGCCGCCGAAGAGAAAACGGCTTGAGAAGGCAACACCCCAACAGGAGAGACGCGGAAGTATGAGCATCGCCAACTGGACGAGTCAAGTGTACGGCTGCATTCAGAGCCTGTTGTTCAACAATCCTCATCGGGTCATTCGCTATCGAGTGCGCGATGAGCACGGAAACTGGATGGATCGCAGCCAGCGGCCGGCGCCGGTGCGGCGGCTGTTCGAGACGGAAGCGCCGCCGGAGCGGACCTGCCTGCGCACCATCCAGTTCGTGCATCACATGGTAATTCCGCCGGGCGGCCGGCACGTCGCCGAGCTGCACGTCCATCCCGACGCCGAGGAGCTGGTCGTCATTCTCCGCGGCCGCGGCACGTTCTATCTCGATGGCCAGCCTCACGCGGTCGCCGCCGAGGATGTCATCTACATCCCGCCGAGCACCGAGCACGAGCTTCGCAATACGAGTGAAGACATGCTCTTTTGTTTGTTCATCAATGTTCCGGTCGGCGAGGGACTTCAGCGATTGGCGGAAGCGTCCGCGTCGTCGTGATCGTCCTGCGAGTCTGTACCAATAGCCGCTTGCGGCGTAGCGGAGCGGCGGAATCGCTAAGCCGCAAGCGGCTTCTTGTACAATCAGAAAGGGAGGATCGAGAGGCTGGAGGACGCGCGATGGGGACACAAGGCCCGACCGATCTGAGCATCGTCCTGTTCGGCCTACCGGCGGCCGGCAAGTCGTCGCTGCTCGGAGCGCTGGCGCAAGCGGCGCAGGCGCAGGAGCATCTCCTCAACGGCCGGCTCGTCGATGTCTCGCACGGACTCGATGAGCTGCGGCGACGTCTCTACGAGGAAAGCGCGCGGCGCACCGCCGAGGAAGTCGTGCCATATCCCGTCGATTTCGAGCCATTCAACGCCGACGGTCGCAATACCGATGCTCCCTCGCACGTCGGCGCCGTGGTCATCGACTGCGATGGCCGGGTCGCCAACGATTTGCTCGTTCGCCGCCAGGCCATTCCGGAGGACAGCCCCGAAGGCACCCTCGCTCGGGAAGTCACCCACGCCGATACCCTCGTGCTGGTCGTCGATGCCTCGGCGCCGCCGGCACAGGTGGAATCGGATTTCACCGAGTTCGATCGCTTCCTGCGCCGGCTGGAGATCAGCCGCGGCCAGCGGGCCGAGGTCGGCGGCTTGCCGGTGTTTCTGGTGCTGACCAAGTGCGACCTGCTGGCCCAAGCGGACGATTCGGCCGCCGACTGGATGGAGCGCATCGAGCAGCACAAGCGCGATCTCGACGCCCGCTTCCGTCGCTTTCTGGCGCGGCGCGAGCAAGAGGCAGGGCCGCTGCCGTTTGGCCGTATCGATCTGCACCTGTGGGCGACCGCCGTGAAACGCCCGGCGCTGGCCGGCTCACCGGCCAAGGGACGCGAGCCGTATGGCGTGGCGGAATTGTTCCGTCAATGTCTCGAACAGGCCGCTGCCTTCCACGGCCGGCGCCGGCAATCGAGGCGCCGCCTCGCCTGGACGGTTGGTGGGTCGGCCGGTATCGTCGCCGTCATGACCGCCCTCGCCGTCGGCTTCACTCTCCACAATCTCGATACGAACACCAACGCTCTCCGCGACCGCGTGCAGCTGCTGCGCGACGGCGACATGCCCACGGAGGTGGAACGACTGCACGCTCCCATCGGCGAGCTGCGGCAGCGCGCCCAGGACCTGCGTGCCATCCGCAACGATCCGCAATTCGACACGCTCTCGCCCGAGCAGCAGCAGCTGGTCCGCGATCGGCTCGACGAATTGGAAGCGTATCTGAGCTACTTCGATCGTCTGGTTCAATCGCCGCGGCCGCGAGACATTCACACGGAGCGCGAGCTGCGCGAGAGCCAGCGCAATCTGAAAACGGAGCTGGCGCTGCCGCGCGAAGCGTGGAAGGACACTGAGGCCGGCCGGCGTCATGCCGAGCGTCTCCAGGATGTCGAGGCGCTGGACGCGGCCGTGCAACGCGCCGAGAGCTGGTATCGCGATAGCGCGGCCAGGGCGGAGAAGCTGCGGACGTTTGCCGATCAGCCGACGGGGCGCGAATCGGCCGGCATCAACTGGGACCGCTGGACGGCGGACATGGAAACCATGTTGAGCGCCGAGCATCGACCGCCTTTCAGCGGCTCCAGCCCCGTGCCGGGAACCGCCACCACGTTCACCTACGATGCCACGGTGCTGCGCTTCGATGCGGTGCGCGCCGCTCGCGCCGAATGGGACGGCAAGAAGGGACGCTTGCAGCGTCTGCTCGATCTTTGCTCGGCCCTGGGGCTGGCAACGCCGTCGGAGAAACGGCCGGCGGCGCGCGTCCTCACGTCGCGGGAGGACGAGCGCCGCCGGCCTCGCTTCACCCTCTCCCAGGCGCGCCAGCGCCGCAACGAGCTGGAGACGACTTATCCCAATTACAAGAGGGATTTTATCTTTGAAAGCGTCCCCGAGGCCATTCGACCGAAGGTGGACCAGATCGCGCACACGAGCTATGAGCATCTGCTAAGTCCCGCCCAGGCTGCCGTGCTAAGACAGTTGGAGCAGGCCGGCAGCGGCGCGGAGGAGACCCGCGCGCGCTGGCAGAGCGTGCGCGACTGGCTGCGCGATCCGAAAGAGCTGCAAGATTGGCGCGTGCTGGCCCAGGTGTTGATTCGGCTGCACGATCCCGCCAGTCCGAACATGCCGGAGTCGAGCGACCCCGTCTCCGGCCTGGCGGAATTCCTCGACCGTGGCAGCTTCTCGCTCACTATTCGCCGGCTGACACTGGAGATCCCGGAGAGTCTGGAACGCAAGCCGGCCAGCGATGCTACCCTGTCGATCCATCATCCCGCGTCAGCGGGCGAAAAACCGGCCCTGCTCTTCGATCTTTCCGGCGAGGCAGAGCGCGACCCGCAGCGACGCGTGTGGCGGTACTCTTTCCGCGTCCGCGAGCCGCAAACGTTGAGCTATCGCCCCGGCGATGCTTTGTGGGCGACGCTGCCGCTGCGCAACGACTGGATGCTCACCTGGGTGCGCTGCCGCAGCTTGATGTATCAATTCGAGCGACTGACCCGGCCGCCGCGACTGCACAAGAGCAACGAGCCGACAACCAGGGGCACGCTGGAAGAAGAGGTCGGCTTGACCATCCTTCCGGCCGACGGCGTGCCGCGCGTGCCGGACTTGATGCCGATCGTGCGGCTTTCGCCGACGAAGTGACAGCCGCTTGCGGCTTAGCCGAGCCGCACACCCGCTAAGAGTCAGCGGACAAAACTCTGAGCGGGGGGCGTCAGCCCCCTGAGTTTCGCTTGTTTCAGGGGGCAGACGCCCCCTGAGCTTCGCTTGTCTCAGGGGGCTGACGCCCCCTGCTCAGGAAGTTTTGTCCGCAAGCTCTAAGCCGCAAGCGGCTTGCGGAACAGCCGTTAATCGACCAGCCACTTTAGGTAGCCCTTGCTCAGCGCGTGCATTGCCTGGTGTTGCCGTCCCAACAGCTTCAAGGCCGCGATTTCCTGCTCCGGAATCAGCCGGCCCTTGACTCGCTGAGCTGCCGGAAGCCAGCTCACGCCCAGCACGCTGGTATCGCGGACGGTCTGAAAGCTCTTCCGCGCCTCCGCACAATGGCCGGTCTCCAGAGCCAGCCAGCCGCGCATCATATTCAGCTCCGATTGCTCCAAAGACGCACTCAGACCATTGGCGACGGCTTCGATGCGCCAGAGACGGAGCCAGAAGGAAGACGGTAGGTCGTGAATCGGCGAAGGGAAACGCAGGTTGCCCGTCTGCGGCTCTTTTTCGGCCAGCAGTACGCGGCCGATCGCCTCGGCAGTCCCGCGGATGGGATCGCGCAACACCATCGTTCCCGGCGGCGGCTTCCAGCCGTGGCGGAGCGCTTCGGCCAGAAGGCGGTCCGCCTCCGCATAATCGCCGCGGCCGGCGGCGAGACGCACGTGGAGGTCCAGGTAATCCGGGCGAACCGGCTGGTCGGCCATGCTCTCCGGATCCGGAATCAGCAGCTCCTGCGCCCTGTCCAGCCGGCCCAGATCGAGCGCCACTCCTGTCACCTGCTTCACGAGGTCCATGTCAGCCGGAGTGCTGATCTTCGCCTCGGCAGCCTCTTCGAGCGCGGTCAGGGCTGTCTCCGGCAAGCCCAGCTCAAGGGCGATCTTCACCTTCTCCAGACCGAGCTTCGAGGCCGACCTTACGTCATAGCTATTGCGCCGCCGTTCGAGATTGGCTTCCAGCTTGTCCAAGTCCTTGGACAGCGCGTCGAGCTTCTGGCTGTGCTGCTCGGCGGAGGTGCCCCGCGAAGGCCCTGCCGCCGTGTACGTGTCCAGCGTTTCGCGGAGGTGATGAGCCGCGGCATCGATGTAGCCTATCTGGGCGAACACGCTGAACAAGGCTTCATGCGCTTGCGCCGCAATTTCGAGATTGGGCTGAAAGCGGAGACAATTCTGGAAGGCGGAGACCATCTGCGTGCGGCGGATGGCGGCCAGGCGCGGCACGGATGCGAACAGGGTCCGCTCGTGCGGCAAACCGCCCAATTGCTGGTAAGCCTGCCCCAGCTGGAGATAGGTTATTGTGTTTTCGGGATTGACGAGCAGAGCACGGCGGGCGGCACGGACGCCCAAATACAAGGAGGGCGCCTCAAAGAATTGTCGATTCACATAAAAATCCACGACCTTCATGGCCAACAGCTCGGATCTGCGGATCGGCCGCACCGGCTGAGCCGCTCCGGGCGGAAAGAGATCGTGGTAGGTGCAGCTCCAGCTCAACGCCAGCAGATTGTTGGGTACAGGGCCGCGCGGCAGCGATCCGGCGATGGCTCCCGCCGCGACGCCAGCCTGCCAGGCACGCGAATGCACCTCGATTTGCCGTGGTTTTTCCGCTACCTGAAAGCGAACAGCGTAAAGCGGCACCCCCTCGCGATCAAGGGAAGGCAGGGGAGCGGGCCGCCACCAAACATCCCAGCACGTCTCCCACCAGCTCCGCGAGGAGGCCAGCTCCGGACCGCGCGGCGGCGCCGGCTCCGCTGTCGGTCCGAAGGCGACCCGCTTGAGGTCCAATGCCAAACCCCGCGACGGGTCCGGCGCTTCGCTCTCCTGAGGATCATGCCAGGCGAAGATGGCGATGCGACCCTTCAGATGACACAGGACCCACTCCTCCGGACGACTGAATAGTATCATTTGGGCGAACAAGCTGGGCTTGTCGTTGCCGCGGTTATCGCAGATCCAGTAGCGGGCATGAAGCTTGTGAAGGATGTTGCGTGTTTCCTCCATGATGGCCCGTTCGCGATCCGCGCTGAGCCGTTGCTCCGACATTGTTTTCAGCTCCTGGCGGAGGGCCGCGTACTCCTCGGCGGCCTTGCGGCTGTACGGCAGCCCCTGATCGAGAAAGACACGCTCGCCGGGCGCGAACCAGGCGAGGTAATTGCCGACCTCATATTGCATGTTGAACCAGTGCGGCTCTCGATCGCCGAGCAAACCGGCCTGGCGCCATTCCTGGATGGTCTGGGCCATCGCCTTGAGGGAGGGATCGACGCGAACGCTCCAGCCGAGGCGCCGAAGATCCCACGGTTGACTTTGCAGCCAGCCCGGCACCGCGGCGATCACCAGCGCCAGACCAAGCACGATCGTCAAGACGCGTCCTCCCAGCGACCATCGGAGCCATGCCGGCGTCAGGCGCGGCTCCGCTCCCAATCGCTGGGACGCATAATCGAGCCAGTTTAAGGCCGTGATCGGACCGGCCACGACAGCGAAGAACGGGATGGTCCGCATGTTGTAAAAGCTCAGCAGGACAAACCCTATCCACACCAGCAGACGCCCCCACGGCGCACGGCCGTAGGTAAACACGAACGAGGCCAGACCCAGGAGCAAGAGCGGCCAGTAAGCCAGTCCCGCCACGCTCAGGCCGAGATTCGGCTCGTAATAATCTTTTCGCAACGGCGACAGAAAGAGCGCGTGAAACTGAGGCTCTTGCGCGATCAGCTCGCTGGCCGGCGTCAAGCCAAGCTCCGGCGGCAGCGTGAAGGCGTGGACATGATGGGGATTAAGAAGGCACGCGGCCAGGCCGACGACGAGCACTATGGCGAGCGTGCTCAGCTCATGCTGGGCCGCTTGTGGCTTAACGCTCGTCCCGTCAAGCCGCAAGCGGCCCAGCTCTCCCACCAGATACAGGGCCGCTGTCAACGGTCCCAGGAAGAACCACTGATCGCAATTGACCCACAGCGCGAATAAAAGAGGTAAAAGCCACCAGAAAGGTCTGCCATTCGAGCGCCTGGCGGTAAGCAGCCAAAACGTCGCCCCAAGAAACAACAAGGACAGGCAGGTCGATTGCAGGAAGAGGCGGGGGCTGAGAACGAGGATCGCCAGCGCGGTGCAGGCGGCGGGTATCCACAGACCTTGCCCCGGACGCCGGCTGGCGCGCAGCAGGATTTCGGCCAGGGCCACAACCACGAGCGCCTTGAAAATCACCACGGCGGAGCTGCCGACGGTGGGAAGGTGATAAAGGCCGTACATCAGCAACGCGAACAGCCAGGAATGATTGACGAAGTAGTCGCTTTCCGCCGCGCTGTAGACAAAGGGATCGACGCCGAAGTGATACTCACCCTCGAGGAGCAGACGACCGGTGGCCAGCTGGCGGAAGAAGTCGGGGCTGGCGACCGGGAACGACGCGACGAGGAAGGCAAACAGCAGCACCACGGCCACGAGCACCGCGTCGAGCCGGCCGTTCAGCCGCAGGAGCTGCGCTGAATCCATCGCCGGCGTCTGGGGCAGCGGCGGCAGAGAGATGGACGGCGCTTCTCGGGGCGCCGTGCTGTTGGAAGGCGTTTGGATGCCGGTCGTCGCCGGGGTTTCGCTCGGCTCAGGCGGCGTTTCGGGGTGCTCGGAAGGTGACATGCTGGTTGGCCTCGCAGGTCGAAAAATCGGCGGATACGGTCGTTATGTCTTTCAACGGTAGATGGTCGCTGGGCCGCGGTCAAGCCGCCTCGCTGCCGGATGAATCCTCGCCCGGCGTGAAGCGTCTAGTCTTGCAGCGAGCCGGAGCTGCCCTGTTCCTTTGCCGCACGGTTAAATTACAATAGGCGTTAGTGTCTGTACTTCGGACGGGCGGGGCCGAGGGAGGAATACCTGGCTCCGCCCCTGGGTTTGTTCGGTCCGCACCGCAAAGGAGACTGCTGATGTCCCTGCCTTCGGATTCACCCCCTCCCTGCTGCACCATCTCCAATTCTCGCTGGTTGATTCTCGCGGCCGCTGTTTCCCTTGTGGGCGGCGTGGGCTGGTATTTTCTGGCGCACGGCGGCGGCGCAAACCCGAAGGTCGAAGCACGGGAAGCCGCTGCCCCGCAAGCGCCCGAGGACAATCGTCGCCGCATCCCGGCGCCGGAGCTGGAGGGCGGAGCGGCCTGGCTCAACACGGCCGGGCCGATTCGGTTGAAGGACCTCCGCGGTAAGGTCGTTCTGCTCGACTTCTGGACGTTGTGCTGCATCAACTGCATGCACGTCCTGCCCGATCTCGCCAAGCTGGAGAAAAAGTATCCCAACGAGCTGGTTGTCATCGGCGTGCATACCGCCAAGTTCCAGAACGAGAAAAACACCGAAAGCATCCGCAAGGCCATCCTGCGCTATGAGATCAGTCATCCGGTCGTCAACGACGACAACCAGCGCATCTGGGGAGCGTACGATTCCAGCTCCTGGCCGACGCTGTGCCTGATCGATCCCGAAGGCTATCTGGTTGCCCGCGGCTCCGGCGAGGGGTTGTATGAAGCACTGGACCGCGAGATCAGCCGCCTCATCAAGATCCACAAGGCCAAGAAAACGCTCAACGAGAAGCCGCTGAAATTCCAGCTGGCGCGCTTGCAGGAGAACGGCGCGAGTCCTCTGTTTTTCCCCGGCAAGGTGTTGGCCGACGCCGCGAGCAAACGCCTGTTCATCGCCGATAGCACGCATCACCGTATCGTCATTACGGATCTCGACGGCAAAAAGATCGCCGTCGCCGGCGGCGGCGAGCCTGACAAGGTGGACGGCCCCTTTGCCAAGGCCCGCTTCAACGATCCGCAGGGCATGGCCCTCAAGGGCGATCTGCTCTATGTTGCCGACCGCAAGAACAACCTGATCCGCGTCCTCGATTTGCAGGCCCAGACGGTGAAGACCGTGGCCGGCACGGGAGAGCAGGGACAGGACCGCGGGTTGGGCGGTCCCGCACTGAAAGTCGGCCTCAACAGTCCGTGGGATCTGCTGCTGATCAAGGATCGCCTGTTCATCGCCATGGCCGGACATCATCAAATCTGGACCCTGGATTTGGCGAAGGACAGAGCTGTCCCCTACGCCGGCAGCGGTCGCGAGAACATTCGCGACGGTTCGCTGCTCACGAGCTGCTTCGCCCAGCCGAGCGGACTGGCGACCGACGGCAAGACACTATGGGTGGCGGACAGCGAGGTCAGCGCCGTCCGCGCCATCCCGCTCAACGAGGACGGCGAGGTCAAGACGGTGGTTGGCGAAGGTTTGTTCGAGTTCGGCGACGTGGACGGCGAGGGCGACAAGGTGCGCTTGCAGCACGCACTTGGTATTGCCTACCACGACGGCAAGCTGTATGTGGCCGATACCTACAACAGCAAGATCAAGCTCTTGGATCCCTTGAAGCGCACCAGCACGACGTTTCTGGGCGGCGAGCCGGAGGGCTGGCTGGCGACGCCGCTCTTCAGCGAGCCGGGCGGCATCAGTTACGCCGACGGCAAACTATACGTCGCCGACACCAACGCCCATCGCATCCGCGTCGTCGATGTGAAGACGAAGACGGTATCGACGCTGAAGCTGCAAGGCGTCGAGGCGCCGCCCATCAAGAACTAAAAAAATAACCACAGAGACACAGAGACACAGAGAAGAAATAAAGAGAAAGTTAATATGCGATTCAAGAACTTAACTACGAGCATTTTGTTTTTTTCTTCTCTGTGTCTCTGTGTCTCTATGGTTAGCTCTTCCTGGGCTGCGGGTCCGTTCGAGAAAGGGCAGGTCCCCAAAACAAGCCAGTACATCGATTTCCGCCTCTCACTTGTGCCGACCGACCCATTTTCGGATATGAACGCGTCCGATGTAAAACAATATGTGTTTCGTCGTGGAGAGATGGTCACACTCGTCATCTCCGGGACGCTCAAACCGGGGTTCCACACCTACCCCATGACGCAACGCTCTTCCGATCCGGAGCAGACCGAGAGTGGTCTCAGCCAGCTAAGTTATGCGAAGAACCTGGACGGGTTCCAGCCCCTGTGGCCGATTCAAGAAAATCCACAGCCGACGTTTATCAAGGACAAGCGGCTGTCCACTGTTTTCCTCGAATATGAGCCTTCGTTTACCTGGTCCCAAGATCTTCTCGTACTGCCCGAGGCAAAACCGGGAGAGCACACGCTTTCGTTCTCCATCAAATTGCAAACCTGTGATGAAAAGCAATGCGTTCCCGGCGTGCATCATTTTCAGGTACCCTTCACGGTCGCCGATACAGATCCTCTGCCTCTGAGCGAAGCGATTCAGAAACGCCGCGAAGCCAAGCAGCCGCCGATTCTCGTGCGGGAAGTACCCAAGGAATTGAAGAACAAGCCGGAGACACAATCGGCCCGTGCGGCTCCGCCGCCGGCGAAGAAGGCCGATACGAGCGTGCTCGGCTTGCTGTTTACCACAATGGGGGCAGCTATCGCCATGCTGTTCACGCCCTGCGTTTTTCCCATGATCCCCATCACCGTCAGCTTCTTTCTGAAACGATCGGAGAAAGAGCATCACAACGCGATCGTAACCGCGTCGGTCTACTCGGTGACGATCATTGTGGTGCTGGCCCTGGCGGTCTTGATCCTGGGCAAGCTGATCGTGGACCTGGCCAATAGTCCGTGGATGAACCTCGCCCTGGGGGCGATGCTGATCTTTTTCGCTTTGAGCCTTTTCGGCATGTACGAGCTGGAGCTGCCGCATTTCCTGTCGAGCTTCACCTCGGCGCGTGAGAGCAAGGGCGGCTATCTGGGCGTGGTTTTCATGGCCCTGACCTTCACGATTACCAGCTTTACCTGCACGGGTCCGTTCCTTGGCCCGCTCCTGGTGGCGACCAAGGAGATGCAGCTCAGCCTCAATCGGCTGATCCTGGCTGCCTTCGTTTACTCGGCGACCTTCGCGGCGCCGTTCTTCGTGCTGGCGCTGTTTCCCAGCCTGCTGCGGACCTTGCCGCGCAGCGGCGGCTGGCTCAACGGCGTCAAGGTCGTCATGGGCTTTCTGGAATTGGCGATGGCCTTCAAGTTCCTGGGCAACATGGATGCCAGCCTTCACCCCGGCAGCCCCGTGTTGTTCACCTATGAAACCGTCTTCGCGGCCTGGATCGCTCTAGCCGCGGCCTGCGGCCTTTACCTTCTGGGATTGTTCCGGCTGCCGCACGATACCCCGGTCGAAAGCATCGGCGTACCGCGTTTCCTGTTAGCGACGATGTTTTTCGGTCTGGCTCTCTACATGACGCCGGCCCTCTGGCACAAGACGCCGCAGGGTGTCCTGGGCCGATTCCTCGTCTCGTTTGCTCCGCTGGACGCCGAAGCGAGCCTCGCAGAGGGTGGCCGGACATCTGGGCATCAGAAGCTCTCGTGGTATCTCGACTATGACAAGGCACGCGAAGAGGCCCTCAAGGAAAACAAGCTTCTCTTCATCGATTTCACCGGAGTCAACTGCCAGAATTGTCGAGCCAACGAGATCGGCGTTTTCCCGCAGCCTCCCGTCCAGGAGGAGCTGAAAAAGTTCGTTCGCGTGCAGCTTTACACGGACGTGGTTCCCAGGCAAGGATTATCGAAAGCCGAGGCCGAGGCGGAGGCCAAACGAAATAGCGACTGGCAGGCCGCGACGTTTCAGGACAGCGCCACGCCGCTCTACGTCATCTTCAAGCCGGATCCCACCGCTCTTGAGGAAAACGGCAAGCTCAAGGGCGTTGAGATGGGCCGCAGCGCTGGTTACATTGAGGACGTGTCCGCTTTCGTGAGTCTCCTCAAGGGAGTACAGGAGCCGCAAGTCGCAAAACGCGACTGATCATCAGCGTCGAATGCGCGAATCGGGCTTCTGCCATTTCTCTTCATCCTCGACCTCGGCGGCGCGTTGACGCAGCTGCTCCTCCTCGCGCTCGCCGGCGACTTCCTGCGAGAACGCCCGGCCCCACAGCAGGTAATGAAACATCCCCAGCATCACGATGCCGCCGCCGAACAACACCACGTAGCCGAAAAAGCCGCCGCTGATAAAGATCAGGAACACCAGCGAGAATAACAACGCCAGGATCGTGAGGAAGACGCTCAGAAAAGCGTGGCGGTGCTGTTGCTCCGACGAATAGTTGTGTGTCATCGTTTCCTCACGATTGGAGTGCGGGCGAGAACATCCGCCATTTTAACAGCCTCGTGCCGCCCTCGCTAGCTGCCGGCGAGCGCTGGAGATTTGACGCCGCCCTCCGGCGCTGGCATAATCCGGCACATCAAAGGCCGTTTCTTGTTCGCCTCTCTCAGAACAGGAGGATGACTTCATGGCGACCGCAACGCAATCCAAACAGCGTTCGATCAAGCCGCCCAAGGTCAAGGAGCAGCAGCCGATGTTCATCGGCGGCAAATGGGTCGATAGCGTGTCGGGAAAGACCTTTCCGACCCTCAACCCCGCCACTGGCGAAACCATCTGCCAAGTGGCCGAGGGCGACAAGGCCGACGTGGACCGGGCCGTTGGGGCCGCCCGCAAAGCGTTCGAGGAAGGTCCGTGGCCGAAGATGAACGCCTCGGAGCGCGGCCGGCTGCTCAACAAGCTCGCCGATCTCGTTGAGGCCAACAAGGAAGAGCTGGCCGCCCTTGAATCGCTCGACAACGGCAAGCCGCTAAACGATTCGCTGGCCGCCGATTTGCCGGGGGTCATCAAATGCTATCGCTACTATGCCGGCTGGGCCGACAAGGTCCACGGCAAGACCATTCCCGTTGAGGGGCCGTATTTCTGCTACACCCGGCACGAACCCGTCGGCGTCGTCGGCCAGATCATTCCCTGGAATTTCCCGCTACTCATGCAGGCGTGGAAATGGGGTCCGGCCCTGGCGACCGGCTGCACCATCGTCTTGAAGCCGGCCGAGCAGACGCCGTTGACCGCCCTGCGCGTAGCGGCCCTCGCTCAGGAGGCCGGTTTCCCGGATGGCGTCATCAATGTCGTCCCCGGCTACGGCCCGACCGCCGGCGCCGCCATCAGCGAGCACAGGGACATCGACAAGGTCGCCTTCACCGGCGAAGGCTCGACCGGACAGATCATCATGACCGCCGCCGCCAAGAGCAACTTGAAGCGTGTCAGCCTGGAGCTGGGCGGCAAAAGCCCCAACATCGTTTTCGCCGACGCCGATCTCGACGCCGCGGTGGACGGCGCGTATTTCGGCCTGTTCTTCAATCAAGGCCAGTGCTGCTGTGCCGGCAGCCGGCTGTTCGTCGAGGAGAAGGTCCACGACCAATTTGTCGAGAAGGTGCTGAAGAAGGCCAAGTCGCAAAAGGTCGGCGATCCCTTCGATCCCGACACGACGCAGGGTCCGCAGGTGTCGCAGGAGCAATTCGATCGCATCATGGGCTACATCGATGCCGGTAAGAAGGAGGGCGCGAAGCTGCTGACCGGCGGCAACCGCTGCGGCGAGCGCGGCTACTTCATCGAGCCGACCGTGTTCGCCGACGTCAAGGACGACATGAAGATCGCGCGGGAGGAGATCTTCGGGCCGGTGATGAACATTCTGAAATTCAAGGATGTCAACGAGGTGCTGCGTCGCGGCAATCAGACGTTCTACGGCCTGGCTGCCGCCGTGTGGACGCGCGACATCACCAAGGCGCATCGCCTGGCCAACGGCCTGCGCGCCGGCACGGTCTGGGTAAACTGTTACGATGTGTTCGACAGTGCCGCGCCGTTCGGCGGTTACAAGATGAGCGGCTTCGGCCGCGAGCTGGGTGAGTACGCCCTGGAGCTTTACACCGAGGTCAAAACGGTGTACGTCAACCTGGGCGAATGAGGAAAAGTTGATCGTTTAGCCGCGACGCGCAGCGGAGCGCTCCGCTGCGCGTCGCGGCTAAACGTGAAACCGGCTTCGCGCCTGCCGCAGGGGATGCTATAACGCGCTGGCAGATCAATTCCGCCCGCTGTGCCTCCCGCACGGCTCAGCGGCGGTGGGACCGGCGTCTCGCCGGTCGGTATAGAACACAGGAGGAGACCAATGCGTTCTTACGGGTTAGCCCTGGCCGCCCTGATGTTGGTGAGCTACTCCGCTCTTGCACAGCAAACACCCGCGGCACCTCCCGCCGCCGCGGACGACAAGGTGCTCGACGGGCACCTCGCCAAGTGGGAAGCGGCCCTGAAAAAGGTCGAAACTCTCGGCGCCCAGCTCACGCGCATCGACAAGGATCCTACCTTCGATCATGTTCAGAAGCTGACCGGTACTGCCTACTACATGAGGACCGGCTCAGGTCCGACCGCTCAGAACCTGGCGCTCTTGGAGCTGAAGGTGGAAGGTCAGAAGGAGCCGAAGGAGAAATTCATCTGCACCGGCACCTACATCTATCAGTTCCTGCCGGAGCAGAAGGAAATCCGCTACTACGAGCTGCCCAAGCCGAAGCAGGGTCAGGTAGCCGAGGACAACAACTTGCTGTCGCTCTTGTTCGGCATGAAGGCCGAGGATGCCAAGAAGCGCTATGAGCTGAAATTAGCCAAGGAAGATACGTATTATATCTATGTAGACATTACGCCGCGCTCGCCGGCCGATAGGGCGGACTTCCAGCGCGCCCGCTTGATCCTCAACAAGAGCAACTATCTGCCGCGGCAGCTGTGGTTCGAGCACGCCAACCGCAGCGAGGTCATGTGGGACATTCCCAACCTTCAAGTCGGCATGGCCCTGGATCGCCGCTCCTTCGACGCCCCCAAGGCGCCGCCGGGGTGGAAGCTGGTGCCCGGTGAGAACCGGCGTCAGATCGTTCGGCCCGCTCGTCCGACGGCGCCGGCTGGAAAGTAACGCGGAAGTCATCCTCTTGTGCGAGCGCCGTGGTTCGTCGCGAGGCGATCGGATCACGGCGCTGGTGCGCGCTGGCGAGCCTGGCAGTCCGGCTTATAATGGCAAGTAGTGCCAGCTCCCGATCCACAGTCGTTCCAGCAAAGGAGTTGTAGCCATGCGTCCGCACCTCAAATGGCTCCTGACAGTCGTGTTCGCCGGTCTCATCGTCTCGCCCGCTCTCGGTCAGTTACCCCGTCTCGCCAGCCTCAAATTCATCCTGGAAAACGGCGTGGACAAGCCGATCTTGCTCGTCAACGCCGGAGTGAAAAAAGAAATCAAGCTGACCGATAAGCAAGACAAGCAGGTTCGCAAGATTGTCCAGGAAGTGTTTGAGAAGTATCAGCCCAAGCTGCGCGAGGCCAAGGGCGACCCGGAAAAACAAGGGAAGCTGATGGTGGAATTCACGAAGGAGACCCGAGACCGTGTGAACGAGGAGCTGCCCAAAATCCTCAGCGCGGAGCAGCGCAAACGCCTCGACCAGATTCAAATTCAGGTCAACGGCATCGGCTCCTTCAGACGGCCGGACGTGCAACAGAAGCTGAACCTCACCATCAAGCAAGGTCTGGAAATCGCCAAGATCGGCAACGGTCTCCAGCAGAACATCGCCGCGGTGCTCAAGGATGCGTTGCGGATGCCGCTTCGTAAAATGGAAGCAGCGCTCCACAAGATCAAGGAGATGAAGGAGGCGGCCACGCGGAAGGCGGTCGAGACGCTGACGAAGGCGCAACAGAAAACCTGGCAGGAAATGAACGGCGAGAAGTTCGATTTCCGGCTTCAGATTCCTCGAGGCGTCCAGCCGTGATACGTGTTCTCATGAATGGTATCCGGTTAGCGGCGCTTCGCAGAAGCGTCGAT
>Ga0335075_10009433_pt1 | contig 14887 bp, 9 predicted proteins | sample Lox_Sample_24_FD_206723 | JGI IMG/M metagenome (GOLD analysis project Ga0335075, IMG submission 206723) | Soil microbial communities from Loxahatchee National Wildlife Refuge, Florida, United States - Lox_Sample_2.4 | ecosystem: Environmental > Terrestrial > Soil > Wetlands | place: USA: Florida...
GGTCCCGGCATGTTGCTTGAGACGCCGCAGGATCGTGCTGTCGCTCACGCGCATGCCCAGCCGGGCCATCAAGCGCTCGGAGGGGCGCCCACCCGCGCTATGACCGAACAACCTGACGATCTCCGCCAAGCGGTCAGTCTGACGCGCAGAAGGGGCTGCAAGGCCGGGAAGGCGTTCGGCAAAGATCTGGCGATCGCACCGCTCGTTCCGGCAGCGCCAGCGCCCCACTCGCACCCTGATCGTAACCGGCGTCCCCTGGGCGGAAAGATCGTCAAGCGTCCGCATGTAGGAGCTATGACGCGAACGCGATGGCACGCCGCAAAGTGGACAGCATGCGTGCTTCAGGCCAGACATCATTACCAGCCATCGCGAGTCCTCTCGCTCAACGGCGGTCACGTTCAGGTACGGCACAGGTGACCAAATTGCCCGGGCTTTCATCATGACGGAGCCTCCTTGCCCCCGACCACGATGCCACCAAGCCCAACCGGCACCGAAAGTGAGTCAGAACCAGAATTGCGGCAGCACGACAGGAGGCTCCTGAGACCAGTGTGGTGACACAGTGGACGTCAGCGACTCCTGACCCGGACCGGGTCGATATGATGTGTCAGAATACTGGCGATCTCCGCTAAGCGGCCGCGCTTTTGCTACGGATTGTGGGTCACGAAAGCTCTTCAAGCAACGACTTCGCCGCTCTCAGATCGGCCGTCGTGAAGCCCTCGGTGAACCGGTCATAAACTGATGCCAAAAGTTCATGTGCCGCTTTGCCGCGGGCTTGCTCGCGCCACAGCCGCGCAAGACTCGTGGCGGCGCGCAGCTCCCAGGACAGTGCGTTTTGCTGGCGTGCCAGGTCGAGCGCCCGCCGGAAATGACTCTCGGCCTCCGCGGCAGCTGCGGGCACGCGCCGCCACAGAAGGGTCTCGCCCTTGACGCGCAGCAGCTCAGCGAAGAGCCACCGCTCTTCTGTGCGCTCGGATCGGACGATTGCCTCCTCGATCGCGGGAAGCCTGTCGGCGATCAGCCCGGCATGATGCGAGGCCGCCGAAATAATGAACGCAGACAACCGCGCGGCGGACTCGGACGTGGCCGATTCGGCGAAAACGGCCCGCAGCTTCTGCATTCCGCTTTCGGAATCGCCGCGCTCGATAACAAGAGTTGCTTGATAGCAGCGGCCAAAGATGCCCCAGCGCCCGAGCAGATGTCTTACCGAATGGTTGAGAAGCATTTCCACATAATGTTCCGCCGCGGCCAGATCGCCGGACCAGAGCGCGATTGGGCATGCCGCCGCGGCAAGAGCGAGACCCAGCGACTCCCCGTGATGCGTTGCTCGTGCGTCCGTGACGCTGCTTTCTGCGTTCCGCATTGCCTGATCCGGCAATCCCTGCAGCCAAAGGATCCTGGCAAGGAAGGCCCGCGCGCCGTCTAGGGGATCGACCTGAAAGCGAACGAATCGCGACGTCCGGGCAGGAGTGAGATCGTAGGCGAGCACGCGCTCGAGATGGTGCCGCGCATTGAGCAAATCACCCTGATAATACCGTGACACGCCGATCATCCGCTCGCCAATCAGGCGGTCACTCGGATCGAGCCGTTCCGCAGACAGAACGTGGAATCGTTCAGCCATGCTCAGAGCGGCGCGATGCTGGCCGGCCGAGATACGAAAGGACCAGAGGTGCCAGAGCGAGCGCAACTGGTATTCAATATCATCACGGCTTTCCGCGATCCGAAGCGCCTTTGTCGCGCTCGCTTCGATCTCGGCAACCGGACCTCTGCTATATTTCAGCGATGCCGCGAGCGCGGCGTTAAGCTGCATCTCGCGGCGCGCGTCCCGCCCTTTCGATGACGCCATGGCGGCGAGCGCCCGTTCGACCCGGCTACGGCATTCCTCCGCCGGTGATAAATGCACCCATAAGGGAACCGCGGCAGCAGTCAGCGTCACGCCGATCGCGGTGTCACCGGAAGGTGAAAACGCCCAGTCGAGCGCCGCGCGCAAATTGTCGATTTGCGGGCCATGGTCAGCCAGCCATGCCTGGGTTGGCCGCGTCTCTGCCTCCGCTTCCGCGCGTTCAAAAAGATCCAGATAGTGGCTGGCGTGGCGTCGCGCCACAGCGTCGAGCTCACCGGATCCGGCGAGTTTCTCGAGCGCATAAGCTCGAGTCGTGTCGAGCAGCCGATAACGTGGCACCGTGCCGCTCACGTCCGCGGTCACGAGCGATTTTGCGACCAGGCTCCCCAAACAATTGACGACCTCCAGTGTCGTGATCTCGTCATCCGCCGCTACCGCGCGCGCGTCCCGCGGTGCGAAGCCGCCCGCGAAGATCGCCAGGCGGCGCAGCGCCACGCGCTCGGGCTCCGTCAGCAGCGCGTAGCTCCAGTCGAACGTACCTTGTAACGTCTGATGGCGGAGCATCGCGGTCCGGCTGCCCCTTGTGAGGAGCCGGAAGCGGTCGTCGATTCGGGCTGAAAGCTCCTCTATTCCAAAAGCCGTGGCGTGCGCCGCCGCAAGCTCGATCGCCAGCGGTATGCCGTCCAGGCGGCGGCAAATCCCGGCGATCATGGCCGCCGAGCGCGGGTCATGCCTCAAGGTCGCCGCGGCGGCGCGGGCCCGCTCACCGAACAGACGGATGGCGCCGTAGCGAACCGCGTCCTCTCCGGCCGGGTGCCCTTCCGGTGGGACGGTGAGCGGTGGTACCGGATAAACCCACTCGCCCTCTATGCGGAGCGGCTCGCGGCTTGTGACGATCACCCGCGCCGCGGTGTTGGCGCGCAGCAACGCCTCGGTCATTCGCGCCACCGCCTCGACCATATGCTCGCAATTGTCGAGCACGAGCAGGAACTGCTTCGAGCGTAGCGCGTCCGCCACGGATTGCGGCGATGCCCTGCTCGAAGCGAGCTTGAGCCCGAGCGCGATGGCGACGGTGGTCGGGACGAGGTCGGGATCAGACAACGGCGCCAACTCGACCACCCAAACCCCATCAGAAAAATTCGGCAGCTGGTGGCGCGCGGCCTCCAGGCCGAGCCGGGTCTTGCCGATGCCCCCGACTCCAGTCAGCGTGACGAGCCGATGCGCGCGGATAAGGTTGACGACCTCCGAGAGTTCATCATCCCGCCCGATCAGCTCCGACACTGGCTCCGGCACATTCGTGGGAGCCAGTGCTGCCGGTTCCGCCTTCTCCGGACCGCGGCTGGCGCGCTCATCGCCGGCCTCCGACAACGGCCGGATCTGCCCAATAAACTGGTAGCCGCGTCCCGAGACCGTGCGGATCAGATCGCGGTCCGTGCCCAAGACGGCCCGCAACGCCGCGATTTGGGACTGCAGATTGTTTCCCTCGACGACCCGACCCGGCCATACCCGCGCCATCAGCGCGTCCTTGGTGACCACTGCCCCGCGGGCTGCAACCAGTGTCATCAGTACGTCAAAGGCGCGCCCTCCGATCTTCGTCGGCCGGCCGTCGGCGAGCAGCTCACGGCGATGCGGCAATACCCGGAACCGCCCAAACGCAACACTTGCCAGCGGGTCGGAGTTCGCAGCCATACGCGTGACTATACCGCGCAATTGCGGAAATTTCAGGTTTTTCCAGGACGGCTTCCCGCTCACGATCCCGCGCTGCTGGGTTTGCGGAATTTTCAGCTCTTTCCATCCCGCGCCCAAGGCCGCTTTGCGCTCTGCCTCACCAGCTTACCGCTGCCTGGTCAACCAGCGGATCACACGCGGCTTCATCTGGGTAGAGAGGCATATCGGCTCGGGAGGCATACAAGTGGCTATCAGCTTCAAGGTGAATGGTGGTCCGGTCAGTGTGGATGCGCCGCAGGACACACCGCTGCTTTGGGTTATCCGCGAGCAGCTCAAGCTCACCGGCACTAAATTCGGCTGCGGCGCGGGCCTGTGCGGCGCCTGCGTGGTGCACATTGACGGCAAGAGCGCATTCTCGTGCCAGACCCAGGTGTCGAATGTTGCCGGCAAGCAGGTGACGACCATCGAGGGCCTGTCGCCGGATTCCTCGCATCCCGTGCAGAAGGCGTGGCTTGCCGAGCGGGTGCCGCAGTGCGGCTATTGTCAGTCCGGCCAGATCATGGGCGCGGCCGATCTGTTGACGCGGAACCCGCACCCGACCCGTGCTGAGATCATCACACATATGAGCGGCCATCTCTGCCGCTGCGGCACTTACCTACGCATCATGCGCGCCATCGAACGTGCTTCACGCGAGAGCTAAGCCATGAACAAAATATCCCGTCCGGGCGTCGGGGTTTCGCGCCGTGGTTTCATGATTGGGATCGCGGGCATGACCTTCGCCATCGCGGCCGGAGAACCAAGAGTCGGAAGCGCCGCGATTGAAGCGCCCGACAGGGCTGGAACGCCGTTCAATCCATGGGTCAGTATCGCCCCCAGCGGCGCAATATCGATCATGGCACCGGCTACCGAAATGGGGCAAGGATCGTTGACTTCACTGCCGTTGATTCTGGCTGACGAACTGGACGCCGACTGGTCCAAGGTGGTGATTGTGCCGGCGCCGCCGATCGGCAAAATCTACGGCAATCCCAGCATGTTTGGCGCCATGCTCACGGCCCACAGTCTCAGCGTGCAGGGCTACTTCACGCCGCTGCGCACCTTCGGTGCGCAAGTGCGCGCCGTGCTGCTCGATAACGTCGCCCGACATTGGAACGTGCCGTCCGCCGAGCTGAGCACGGAGCCCAGCGTCGTCGTTCACGCCAAATCGGGGCGGCGAATCGGCTATGGTGACATCGTCGCGTTTGCCGAAATTCCAGCCGTTGCGCCCGACATCAAGCCGGAGGCACTGAAGAAGCCCAGCGAATTCAGGTTGATCGGCCACGACGTCATGCGCGTCGAGCTACCGACCAAGGTTAACGGCAGCGCGATATATGCGATCGACGTCCAGGTGCCCGGGATGATTTATGGCGCGATTTTGCGGAGCCCGGTCCAAGGCGGCGCGCCGGACAACGTCGACGATGCCGCAGCCAAAGCACTTTCTGGCGTCATCGATGTCGTGCGTCTGCCCTATGGCGTCGGGGTGCTTGCACAAACGCCGTGGGCTGCGTTCACCGCCAAGTCCACGCTTGAGGTAACCTGGCGGCGCAACGGAAAGGCCTGGGGATTCGACAGCGGCAAAGGTCTGGACGCGTTCGCCACTGATGCGCGCGATCTCAACATGCCAACTACCGTTGACTGGTACAAGCGGGGTGATACGGCAGTCGCGCTGGCCCGGGCCGCAACCACGATCGAGGCGGAATATCGCTGTCAATATGCCTATCATGCGCAGATGGAGCCGCTGAACGCGGTCGCATCGGTGTCGGCTGCCGGCGATGCCGCCGAAGTCTGGTGCGGGACACAATATCCGACGGCGGCCAAGGCTGCGTCGGCGAAGGCACTCGGTATCCCGGTTGAGAAGATCAAGCTCAACTATACGCTACTTGGCGGCGGATATGGACGGCGCGGCGATTACACTGAGGAATGGGTCGTCGATGCCGTTCTTCTGGCGAAGAGCGCGCAACGGCCAGTGCCCGTGAAGGTAATGTGGACACGCGAAGACGATGTCCATAACGGCCATTTCCGCCCGATCACGGCGAATTATTTGCGCGCCGGCCTCGACGCATCCGGCAGGTTAATCGCCTACGATCAACGGGTGGTGGGTGACCGCGTATTGCCGTTTGAAAACCCCCAGTTCTTTCGTGCTGCCCACGGTCGGGACTACCAACTGATGGATGGGGTCGAGTTGACCTACTACGATATTCCCAACCAGTATGCCGGCCAGATTCCCCGCGATACCGGGGTGCGGACCGCTCCGCTGCGCGGCATTGGCGACATCGCGAACAAGTTTGCGGCGGAGTCATTTCTCGACGAGGTGGCGCTCAAGCGGGGCGTCGATCCCATGCAGTTCCGCTTGGAGCTGCTGAAGCATACGCCGCGCGGACTAAAAGTATTGCAGCGTGTCGCGGAAATGGCCGACTGGGGCCGCAAACTCGACAATACGGCCTTGGGCTGCGCCTTCATCGTCTACAACGATACGCTGATCAGCGGCGTCGCGGAGGTTTCGGTCGATCATTCTACCGGTCAAATAAAGGTGCACAATTTCTGGTGCGTGGTGGACTGCGGCATCGCGGTGCAACCCGACAACATCATTGCGCAATTTGAGGGTGGGATCGTTTACGGCCTCAGTTTGTCTTTGTTCGAGGAAATCACCATCCGGGACGGCGCCGTCCAACAATCCAATTTCTACGACTACCGGGTCATGCGCATGTACGAGGTGCCGGACATTCACGTCGAAGTCATCTCGACCGACAATCATCCGACCGGAGTGGGCCAGATGCCGGTGCCGATTGTCGCCCCAGCCGTCCACAATGCCGTGGCGCGACTCACCGGCGTGCGGCTGCGTGAATCGCCGATGACACAGGAACGGGTGAAGAAGGCTCTAGGTTAGAGGGGCTCCTCACGCATGACCGTCTTCAAAGCCGTTTCCATTGTCGCAGCCATCATCGTGGCCGGCATTGTCGTAAGCGCGTTGTATATCTCCTATGACGTTTCGATGCATGTGGGAGACAAGGGCGCACCGGCCGGGCCGATCACCGCGACGCTGCTCGCACGCGGTGAATATCTCACTCGCGCCGGCGATTGCGCGGCCTGCCACAGCGTTCCGAGCGGGAAGCCATTCGCGGGCGGCCTGCCGTTCAAGCTGCCTTTCGGCACGATCTATTCGACCAATATCACATCGGATCGCGCGACCGGCATAGGCAGTTGGAGCGACGACGATTTCGTGCGCGCCCTGCATCGCGGCATTGCGCCGGGCGGACGCTATCTCTATCCGGCCTTTCCGTACACCTCGTTCACAGGCATGAGCCGCGGCGACGCGCTGGCGATCAAGGCTTATCTGTTCCGTCTGCCACCGCAACATGTCGCGAATAAGGCAGACGAGCTCAGCTTCCCGTTCAACCAGCGCTGGGGTTTGGCGTTCTGGGACCTGGCGTTCTTGAGCGACCGGCGGTTTGTACCCGATCCGGAACAGTCTGACACGGTCAACCGCGGCGCTTTTCTCACCACTGTGCTCGGCCATTGTGGCCAATGTCATACGCCGCGCAATCTGGCCTACGGGTTGAAAAGCGGCCGCGAGTTCGCGGGCAACGTCGTACAAGGCTGGGACGCCTATAACATCACTTCCGACAAACGCGTTGGCGTCGGCACCTGGTCAGACGCGCAGATTGCCAGCTTTCTCTCCTCCGCCCATGCGCAAGATCACGGCTCCGCCGCCGGACCGATGGCAAAAGCGGTGGAAGACAGCCTGCAATATCTGACGTCAACAGACATCAGTGCTCTTGTCGCCTATCTTCGCACCGTTGCAGCGCAAACAGGTGATGACGCGGTCAACGCCGCGCCGGCACCGCGGGCACAGGCGCCGCAGGACGAACTCGGCCGCCAGGTTTTCGAAGGGACTTGCGTAAACTGCCATCAATTTAATGGTGATGGCCGGCAGACGGTCTATGCCGCGCTGGCCGGAAGCCGGGCGGTGACCGATCCCAACGGAGATAATATCATTCAGATCATGCTGAAGGGCGCGAAGTATCGTATCAAGGACCAAACCATCTACATGCCGGCATTCGGCCCAGCCTATTCAAATGCCGAGCTTGCGGCAGTTGCCAATTTTGCAATCGCGCATTTTGGTGGTACGACGGGCCGCGTGACGCCGGCGGATATTGCCAAACGGCGGCGGTAATGCAGACCGGCGTTCGTGATGCCAGGCCTTTGGACAACGCCGAGGCAGAACCGCGAAACGCAGACGACAGGCGTTGCGCGCGGCCTGTACCAGTCGTAAGGCGGCATGCGCAATTCAATCAGGGCACCGACCATAGACATGAAGGTGACGTAGACTCTGGTTCCGCTACAATCGCGGCGCTCCCGATACGCCACCAGATTCCTTTCAAGGAAGTGAGGATTGTTGGATCGACAGGCAACTTATCCGGCGAATCCCATGGCTGTTTGGAATACCACGCCGACATTATGCCTCCCACCGACAGTTCCAGCGTGAGATCGCCGGCGGCCGCGTTCTATCCGATCCGCGCAGTATGCAGCAGTGGCGGGCTATCGAAATCGGTGTCGACGAATTGCAAGGCAAGGTAGTCAACCAGCGCGCGCACCTTCCCCGACAGCAGACGATTATGGGTGAAGACAGCGTTGATCGGGTGCGGTGGCAATTCGTGCCTTGACAGGATCACCTTCAACCGCCCCGCCTTGACGAAGTTCATGACCGCCCAAGCCGGAGCGTAAACCAGCCCGGCACCCTCCACGGCGGCGGCAACGACTCCGTCGAGCGTATTCGAGCGCATGCGGACCGGAACCTGCACCTGCTTGGGCTTGCCGCCATCCAGCAGCCGCCATTCCGAGCGGTTGCTGTTCTGACTGTAAGCGAGACAGTCGTGATCCGACAGGTCGGCAAGCGTGTGCGGCGTGCCGCGTTGTTCCAGATAGACGGGCGCGGCGCAAATGATCCAACGGAGCGTTCCAAGCTTGCGACTGATAAGGCTGGAGTCGACCATCTGACCGATCCGGACAGCGACATCGACACCCTCCTCAATCAGATTGACCTTCCGATCGAGCAGCATCACCTCCATGATGATCTTGGGGTGCAGCACAGCAAACTTGGCCAGAATCGGCAGCATGAAGAAGCGGCCAAACAGCGTGGGCCCGGCGACATGAAGCTGCCCGACGGGTGTCTCGGCATCGGTGTGCAGTCCAGCCTCCATCTCGTCGATTTCGGTGAGGATGCGCTTGGACTTTTCATAGTAGCGCTGCCCCGCTTCCGTGAGTGCGACTGTGCGGGTGGTACGGATCAGAAGCTTGGTGCCAACCCGCTCTTCGAGTGCCGAAAGATGCCGGCTCACGGAAGACAGGGATAAGCCGCTGAGCCTCGCCGCACCCGAAAGGCTGCCCGTGTCGATCGCCGCCACGAACAGGGACATTGTGTCCATCCGATCCACGGAACGCCCTCCTCCTTCTCACCGCCAGACCATAGCGTCTGCATGCTCGTCAGATTTGCAATAGTCCTTGCCGAATTTAGCGACTTTCCAGAAGGATAGCGGCCCCTCAAATCTCCCCCGCGCATAATGACGCCGGCCGGCCTGGCTCCCGCCGACTGGCCGGCAGAGGAGGAAGAGAGATGCGTTTTGGTTTGTTCGGTAGCGCCCAGGCGAACGGCAGCGATCTCGGTGCGGGTATCGGCCAGGGTTTCCATGATTACATCGATTTCAACGTCGAGGCCGAAGCGCTCGGCTATCACAGCACCTTCCTGGTGGAGCACCATTTCACCGGCTGGTCGCAGGTCTCGGCAACGCTGAACCTGCTGACCTATCTCGCGGCACGCACCAAAACGCTGCGCCTCGGCACGGCCGTCATGGTGCTGCCCTGGCACAATCCGGTACTGCTCGCAGAGCAAGCCGCGACCCTCGACGTGCTCTCGGGCGGCCGGCTCGATTTCGGGATTGGCAAGGGCTACCGCCACAGCGAATTCACCGGCTTCTGCATCCCGAGCGAGGAGGCCGAAGCGCGGTTCGAGGAGGGTTTGGAGGTCATCCTCAAGGCGTGGACTTCCGAAGGCCGCTTCTCCCATCATGGCAAGTTCTGGAAGTTCGAGAATATTGTCGTCGAGCCCGCCGCCGCGCAAAGGCCGAGGCCGGCGATCTGGATGGGTGCGGGCAGTGAGCCCTCGATCCGCAAGGTTGCAACGCGCGGTTTCAATCTCCTGCTCGACCAGTTTGCCGGACCGGATCTGATCAGGCAGCGGCTCGCGTTCTTCCAGTCGGAACTTAAGGCCGTTGGCCGTTCCTGCAATCCAATGGAAGTCTGTGTCGCGCGCGATTTCTACGTGGCGAAGGACCAGAAGGACAAGGAAGACGCGATCGAGCGCCTCAACGCGGCGCGACAGCGGATTATCGACGTGTCGAAGGCACCGAACCAATCCGGCGGTTCGCACATCCTCGCCTATGCCAGGTCCGGTGCGCCCGATGTGTCCAGCACGCTGATCGGAACGACCGAGGAAATCCACGACAAGCTCCTCGCGCTGAATGAAGCCGGTGTCGAGTACATCATCCTGAGCGCGCTTGGCGGCTCGCGCCACAGCCTGCGGCAGTTCGCGAACGAGATTATCCCGGAATTCAACAGCGACCACGCCGCCGATCGTGGGAAGCGGCTGTTGCTCGTGTAACGAAGGACGGGTACCATGACAGTTCTCCGCCTGGAACATCGCGCAGGCATATGGCGCGAGCCGGCACCGCTGCGCGGCGTGGCGCGGCTTAATTGCTATCCCTGGCTCGTCGTCGGCACGGTTTGCATCGGTGCCTTCATGGGACAGGTGGACGCCAGCATCGCCCAACTCGTCCTGCCGGATGTGGAGGCGGCATTCCATGCGTCGATCGGTGCCGCTGCTTGGGTGTCGATCGCTTATCTGCTGGTAGCCGCGGCGATGCTGCCGGTGTTTGGCCGCCTCGCCGACATGTTTGGCCGCAAGCTCTTGTATTGCGGTGGGTTCGTGGTGTTCGTTGCGGGCTCGGCGCTGTGCGGTATGGCACCGAGCTTGGATACGCTGGTAGCGGCCCGCGTGTTGCAGGCCTTGGGCGCCGGTTTGCTGCAAGCGAATAGCATTGCCATCATCGTCGCCGCGGCCGCCGCGCCGCGACGCGGGCGCGCCCTCGGCGTGCAATCCGCCGCGCAGGCTGTGGGTCTGAGCGCCGGGCCGGCTCTCGGCGGGTTCCTGATCGCGGCGCTCGGCTGGCGCTGGGTGTTCTGGATCAATCTTCCGGTCGGGCTGCTGGGTGCCGTGCTCGGCTTTCTGGTGCTGCCGCGAACCGAACGACCGGCCGGCGCCGTAACGCCTGGTATCGCAACGTTTGATCTTGCCGGCGCGGTGCTCCTGGTTCCGTCCCTGGGCCTGTTGATGTTTGCCCTCAACGAAGCCGGCCATGCCGGGCCGCGCTCGCCGTTGCTGATCGGCCCGCTCCTGGTTGGCGTGTTGCTGCTGATCGGCTTCGTTCGACGCGAGCAGCGTACACGATCGCCGTTGATCCATCTCGGCCTGTTTCGTAACGCCGTGTTCGTCGCCGGCAACGTCGCGGGGTTGCTGTCTTACGCTACTCTGTTCGGCGCCTTTTTCGTGCTGCCCTTCGTCCTTGAGCAGGCATACGGCGACTCATCGTTGGCCGCCGGTTTGCGGCTCACCGTGATCCCCGCCGCGTTGGGCCTGGTCGCCCCGGTGAGCGGCGCTCTGTACGATCGGCTCGGCGCAAGGTTCCTGACCGTGTCGGGAATGGCAGCAGCACTCGTGGGTCTGTTGGTGCTGTCCTTTGCGCTCGGGACCGGTCGGCTCACCCTGGCGACGGCCGCGCTCGCCGTGTTCGGCATCGGCCAAGGTCTGTTCACGGCGCCCAATAACAGCGCGATCATGGCGAGTGCGTCGGCGGAGCAGAGCGGCCAGGCAGGGGGCGTGTTGTTCGTCATGCGCTCGCTCGGCATGAGCCTCGGCATTTCGCTCGCCTCGGTGATCATGGCGTGGCAGCTCCCGGTGCTCCCCGACCGGCCTCAGGCGACCCTTGGCGTCCCGGTGCAGCTCCTGATCCGGGGGGCGGTGGCGAGCTTTATCGTGTTCGCCGCACTGGCGGGCGTCGCAGCACTGTTGTGCTTTGTCCGGACGGAGCGCGGCACGCCGCGGCGCGGGCGAATGAGCTTCGCTGAAATTGCTGAATAGAACGCATGTGCCATGCCAGGCATTAGCAATGCCGCTTGGCTGACAGAGGAGCGAGTTATGAAGATCTGCGTCTTCGGTGCCGGAGCGATCGGCGGTTACATGGCGGGGGAACTCGCATTGGCGGGCCACGACGTCTGCGCCATTGCCCGCGGTGAGCATCTGGCGGCCATTCGGCGACACGGGCTCAAGTTGATCGTGGAGGGACGGACGCGCACGGCGGATTTGCCGGCCAGCGACGACCCCGCGGCGTTTGGTCCGCAGGACGTCGTGATCTGCGCGCTGAAGGCGCAACAGGCCAACGCGAGTGCGAAAGCGTTCGCCCCGCTCCTGGGGCCGCGTACCGCCGTCCTGATAGCGATGAACGGCATTCCCTGGTGGTATTTCTATAAGCAGGGCGGCGCGCTGGACGGCCATCATCTGGAAAGCGTCGATCCTGGCGCCGCGCAATGGAATGCGATTGGACCGGAGCGCGCCATCGGCTGCGTCGTCGATCCCGCCTGCGAGGTCGTCGCGCCCGGGGTGATCGAACATCGCCTGTTCAAGCGCTTCACCATCGGCGAACCCGACGGCTCCACCTCGGACCGCATCCTGGCTCTGCGCGATGCCCTGGTTTCGGCCGGGTTCGATGCGCCGATCCGCGACGCGATCCGCTGGAACATCTGGCTCAAGCTCTGGGGCAACGTCTGCTTCAATCCGATCAGCGTCCTTACCCTCGCGACCCTCGATCGCGTCACCTCCGAGCCGGGCCTCCGCGCCCTGTGCACGACCATAATGACTGAAGCGCAGGCGGTGGCGGCATCGCTCGGTGTCGCCATTCCGACGGAAATGATGGCGCGGCGACTGAACGCGGCCGGTGCAGTGGTCGGTCACAAGATATCGATGCTGCAAGATCTCGAACGAGGCCGATCCCTGGAGATCGATGCACTCGTCACCGCCGTCCAGGAACTGGGCCGCCTCGTCGGGGTCGCAACACCAACGATCGACATGGTGCTCGCGTTGGTACAAGAACGTGGCCGGCAGGCTGGGGTCTACGGCAATGATGCACAGCACTGAACCCAGGCTTTCCTCCGCCACATCTGACATAGAGGCCGGCGGCGCACGGCTCGCCGAGCAACCGCGGTTAGGGCGCAGAATCCCCCTAGGGTCCTCGTCGATCAGCTTTGGCATGACGCTGGTGATGGCGATTGCGTGCGGCGTGACCGCTGCCAACGTCTACTATAACCAACCCATGCTCGGCATCATGGAAGCCGCCTTCCCGGGCCAAGCCGCAGTGGTCGGGCTCGTGCCAACGGCAACCCAGCTCGGTTTCGCCGCGGGCCTTTTGTTGCTGGTGCCATTGGGAGACCGCTTCGAACGGCGGCGTCTCATCCTGATTCAACTCGTAGCACTCACGCTGTCGCTGGCTGCCGCTGCGCTCGCTCCTGACGCCTGGTCACTCGTGCTTGCATCGGCACTCGTCGGCGTGACATCAAGCGTGGCGCAGCAGATCGTGCCGTTCGCGGCCGAGTTGGCCGAACCCAGCCGTCGCGGTGCGACCATCGGAACCGTGATGAGCGGCCTGCTCTGCGGCATCCTGTTTGGCCGCGTCCTCGGCGGCGCTGTTGGCGACCACTATGGCTGGCGCGCCACGTTCTGGCTCGGCTTGCTCCTGGCGGTTGCGGTGGGCGTGTTGTTGGCGGCAGTCTTACCCAGAAGTCGCCCCAAGACGCAGGAGGGCTACGGCGCCCTCCTCAAATCTCTGGCCATGCTCTGGCGGGAAGAGCCGCACCTGCGACGGGCGACCATGATCCAGGGATGTCTGTTCGGCTCGTTCACCGCTCTCTGGACTATCCTGGCGCTGCAACTCGACGCCCGATACCACCTCAGCGCCGAAATCGCTGGCCTGTTCGGCATCGTCGGTGCGGTCGGCGTGCTCTTTGCACCTATCGCCGGAAAGATCGCAGACCGGAGAGGCCCCCATGCCGTCATCGGACTTGGCAGCGTCATCATGCTCACGTCCTGGGTGGTTTTTGGGGTGTGGGGCGTGATCGCTGGCCTGATCGTCGGCGTCATTCTGCTGGACTTTGGCGAGCAAGGTGCGCTGGTCTCGAACCAGAACGTCATTTATGCGCTTCGCCCGGAAGCGCGTAACCGGCTGAACACGATCTTCATGGGCGGAATGTTTGTGGGCGGCGCGGTCGGCTCCGCGGGCGCGAGCCTCGCTTGGGAATTCGCCGGCTGGGCCGCTGTCTGCGTTTTTGGGGCAGCCCTGGTCGCCATCGCCTTGGGCCTCCATGCTTGGGGTCGTGCGCCCGCGAGGCTGGTGGGCTGAACATCATGAAGGCCGCCGTCATCAGGCAAATCAACCCAATCGCTTCAGCGTTGCCCCGATCTTTCTTGTAGCGCCTGAGGTGATTGGGGATCGATTTGGACCGTGGCCGTCATTCCGGTGGCAAGCTGAACGCCGATTGGGACGGCGTCAATGCGGATGCGCACAGGTATGCGCTGCTGTCAGTTTCCCTTATTGAGGTCCTTCCTCACTCTCGGTGCTGGGAAGTGGAGCGGAGTGGCAATCGGGGTGCACGGACTAGGCTTGTTCCCGCCCTCCATACATCGCACGTTTCAGCGTCTTCAACCTGCTGATCTGCCCCTCGGTTTGGCCATTGCTCCACGGCTCGGTGACGGCGTTGCGAACCGCGTCCAGGTCACCTTGAAGGGTTCGTGCAAAGCGACGCATAGTATAGATCGCCGAATGATATGCATCGGTGAGCCACGCATCCAGCTTGTCGACATCGCGGCCACGGAGGATACCGCGGAAGCGCATTGCCAACCGCCGCATTACTGCATAATCTGGTAACGACGCTTTCAGCATGTCAACCACGGCCTCCTGAGAGGGGGTCAGTTGCGCTCTCGGCTTTATACAGATGATAGACGCAATTTGCGGCGTCAGGAGTCGACCCCTGGTCGGATCACCCGGCAGCACGACGACCGGATTGGCCACCTGTTTCTTCTCCGCGGGCTCCGCCGTGCGACGCCAAGAGACAATGAATCGCGCCAGATGCGTGTAACAGCCAGTGAAACCGACACGCTGAATCTCGGTAAACTGGCGCCGCGCCACCGCGCACCCTTCTGCCCAACGCCGGGTCAGGTAGCCTTCGTAGTATGCTGGC
>Ga0335075_10009434_pt1 | contig 14884 bp, 18 predicted proteins | sample Lox_Sample_24_FD_206723 | JGI IMG/M metagenome (GOLD analysis project Ga0335075, IMG submission 206723) | Soil microbial communities from Loxahatchee National Wildlife Refuge, Florida, United States - Lox_Sample_2.4 | ecosystem: Environmental > Terrestrial > Soil > Wetlands | place: USA...
TCTTCGAACATGGCAACAGAACGTAGCCAGCCCCCAAGTAAAAGTCACGCACGCCGAAATCGTCGGCATGTCCTCTGAACTGCGGAAACCCATCAGCTAGTTCAGTAAACAGGGAGCTCTTCAGCAATAGCGTGCGGCACAGCGGCTCGGGTGCTGCTGGCGAGACGGTTTCTTCGGGCTCGCCGTCGAGGGAGGGCATCGTCCGGTCGAGGTCATCGATCGTGCCGGGCCAGGCATGCCGGAGCTGCGTCCTGCGGGCCGTGATGCAGAAGGCGGTCGCGGGGTGGGGGGTGCGGCGGCGCGGCGGGCGGATGGTGACCTGGTTCGAACTGCGGCAGGGCTGAACCTTCCATTGCCCGGCAGCTGGGCTTGGTGTTGGTGGTAAAGCCCAGGCTCGCATGGCTCGGCGGTCTTGCCTGAGCTACGCGGGCCGGTAGTGTCGCGTACGTGACTGACCCGCATAAGTGGGTGATCCACGGCGAGCGGCTGGTGGACGATACCCCTCACATCCGCGTGAGCCTGGCCGACGTCGAGCTTCCGAACCACGTGCGGTTCACGCAGTACGTCTTCCGGATGAGGCGCTGCGCGATGACCGTGGTCCTGGACGACGCGGGCGAACGGGTGCTGATGATGCGCAGGCACCGGTTCATCGTGGACCGCTGGGTCTGGGAGCTGCCGGGCGGCTACGTGGACGACGGCGAGGACCCTGCGCTCGCAGCTGCCCGGGAGGTAGAGGAAGAGACCGGCTGGCGACCGCGCAGCATCGAGTTCGTCATGTCCAGCCAGCCGGTCATCGGGAACGCCGACTACCCGCAGGACTTGTACCTGGCGCACGGGGCCGAGCTTGTCGGGGAGCCGGAGGTGGACGAGACGGCCGAGGTCCGCTGGGTGCCGGTTGACGAGACGCCTGCGATGATCGCCAAGGGCGACATCTTGGGCGCGATCACCATCATTGGGGTGCAGCATGCCCTGCTGCGGCGGGCAGCCTCTCGCGTACCTCCGCCGTGAAGTCCCGGACCGCCGGGACGTCGGCTCGCGGACGGAGGGTCCGCACGAGGTCGCGGACGTAGCGGACGCTGCGGGCTGAGGTGAGGCGGACTGTCAGGTCCAGTGCCTGCCGCCCGACAGCCGATGCTTGCACGGGCTCGCCTTGGATGGCGTAGGCGGTGGCGAGCAGGGAGAGGTTGAAGGCCCGGCCGCGCACGTAGCGGCCGTCCATATCCAGCGAGCGGCGCGCGTAGCGGGCGGCGTGGCCCGCCTCCCCGAGGTCGCGGAAGCACTGCGCCATCCGGGCGGCCAGGTACGCCTCGTCGAAGTAGGCCAGCCAGGCCGGGTCGTCCTCGCGGGCGGCGCGGTCGAAGGTCTGCTCCGCCCTGGCCAGGGCGGCACCGCAGGCACTGGCGTCGTTACGGGCGGCATGGCCGTGGGCTTCCATGACCAGGCACTCGGTGAGCAGGGTCGCCGACCCGTGGCGGACGGCTGCGGCCTGGGCGGCCCGCGCGAGGTCGACCGCCTCATCCGGCCGGGCCAGGTAGAGCGCCTGGTGCGCCTGGGCGGCGAGGATCTCCGCCGCGAGTGCGTGGTCGTCGGCGTGCCGCGCGTAGGCCAGGGCCTGGGTGAGGTACCGCTGGGCCAGGCCGTGCTCGTCGCTGTCGTAGGCAACCCAGCCGGCCAACTGGGACAGCTCGCCGCACGCGGCGGCAAGCTGCCGGCCGGTCTCTTCCCGGTAACTGCCGGCGGTGAGCAGCCGCGAGACATGATCGTCCAGATAAGACACGATCGAGGTGCGGAGCTTGCCCCCGCCGAGCCGGTTGTCCATCTCCCGGTAGGAGTGGGTCAGCTCGCGGATCGCGTCGATGTCGGCGCGCCCCACCATGCGCGTGCCGGAGGCGGAGGGCGCGGCGGCGGGCGGGCTGGTGAGCCAGCGCAGCGCGGAGGCGGGCAGCGCGGCGGAGGTGAAGGCCGCGTTGACCAGGAAGCGCCTGCGTTGCACGTCGGCCCTCCATAGGGCGGTTGAGGTGGCTATGGTTTCCGTCCAGCCGGTAGGGAGCTGCAGGCCGAGGTCGCCGGGCAGGTTGCTGGGCGTCATGCCCAGCTCGGTTTCTGAGATCTTCCGGCCGAGTGCATTAGTGAGGACTTCGGCGGCCAGCTCGGGGACGGGCGGGCGCGGCTGCTCGCCCCCCAGCCAGCGCAGGACCGACGTGTGGTCGCACCGCACGCCCGCCATTCCCCGGGTCGCGGCGAGGTCAACGACCCTGCGCGCCAGGCCCTTGTTGGACATTGCAGCCTCGTCCAGCAGGGACCGTAGCCGCAGGTTCTCCTCCTTTAGCGTTCGCGGCACGTGCCTGCCCCTCCTACCAGTGCGGACACGGTCAGTCTGACACTGCCAGGCGCTGCTCGCGCCGTCCAGGCTGATTCACACACCCTCCGCACACATCCGTCCCCTCTGCAGGCCCTGCCGTGCGCGCCTGGGCTGAGGTTCCCTGTTGGTCATGGCAAGCACGCAGGTAGCCCGTGCAGCGGCGCAGCTTCATGAAGCTGCCTTGGATGTGGCTCGTGTCGCTGCCTTCCGCGGCGCTCAGCCCGAGGAGTCGGCGACCTGCTCGCAGATCCCGCTCCAACTCGGGCTCGTGGAAGGGGAGGTCGGCACGGTCCCGGCGGAAGCCGGCACGACCGGCCCCGAGAAGGACCCAGATGTCGGTCACGCGGGCGATGTCGCTATTGGACCCGATCGAGGCAAGGGGGTGGGGCATGGCTGAGCGGCTGCTGATCGCGGGCCGCGGCAAGGTTCCTCACCACGGCCCGGTCACCCCGGAATGCCCGGTCGAGTGCCTGCTGACGGTGCTGTCGCTGAATAGCTTCAACCCGCTGACCCGCGCCTACGACGCGCCGTTCGATGAGCCGCGCATCGTCGCTGACGTGATGGACCTGTGCGCCCGTCGTGAGCTTCGCAAGATCCGGGGCGTCGGCCCTCGCCGGGTCTCCGAGATCGAAGCCGCCCTTATCCTTGCCGGGCTGAACCTCGCCGGCCACCAGGAACGGCCCCGGATCGGGCGGACTGCCGCCCGGCCCGGGGCGCCGCTAGGACACGCCCCGGAGGACCCGTGCCCGCAACGACCGCAGCCGTGACAGCAGCACCACGATCCCGCCAGGGGCCGCCCGGCTGGGCGTCGGCCCGACCGCCCCGCGCGTGCCTCGACCTGGGCGCGATCCCGACAGCGCCGCGCTGCGCCCGCGCCTGGACCCGCGAGATCCCGTGGGAGTGGGGCACGGCCGGACTGGCCGACGCCGCCGAGCTCGTCGCCAGCGAGCTGGTGACCAACTCCGTGAACGCCTGCGCCGGCCTGGACCAGGCCGCCATCAGGCTGATCCTCACCTTCGACCGGGGTGAGCTGGCCATCCTCGTCCGCGACGAGCACCCCGACGTTCCTATGGCCGCGCAGCCCGGTGCGGACGACGAGAGCGGGCGCGGCCTGCTGATCGTCGAGCACCTCAGCGACCGCTGCGGCTGGTACCCGCTTGAGGACGCAAAGCCCGCCAAGGTCACCTGGGCGGTGATCTCGAGAGCCGGCCGGGCAGCAGGCGATCTGTCCGCCGAACCGCATCCGGGTGCCGGCCGCGCAGCCGCGGCGGGGGCCATCCGGGTGCTGCCGGCCAGGCACCGCCGTCCGTCGCTTGTCCCGGCCGGGATGAGAGGGCCGAGGACCGTCGACCCGGACATCCTGGCCAGGGTCAAGGTGGCGCTGGAGCGCCTGTAGCCGCCGACGGCAGGGGAAGCGCCCGTGGCGCCCAGGCGCGATGCCAGCTGGCTCATCTCCTAGACCCGCCACTCCTTGGCTTGCCGGGGGTGTCGTGAGCCGGACCACGTCGAGCGGGGCGAACCGTGCGCACCTGGAGGCGATCTCGGCCTTGCTCCCGGCGTACTGGGTCCAGGCCCACCAGGCAGGGTGGTCGGCGCTGAACCAGGAGGCCACGGTCTCGACGTTGCCCCCGAAGATCCGTCGCCGCAACATCGTGCGCGCGGCCGACCGGCGCAGGACCACCGCCTGGGAGTAGTCGAGCCATACGATGGTGTCGGCGCGAGACCACAACAAGTCCCGCACCTGGGGGTAGCCAAGGGAGTCGAAGACCCAGCACGGGTCGGCGCTTATCCGCGACACGTCCTCTACGCCCAGCTGCGGCGAGGCCGGCCGGCCGGGCCGCAGGGTCCCGGGCTGCCCGAGGACGTCGCCGCGGAGCGCGCTGCCCTGACCGAGGCGACGAGCCGATCGTGGTCGTGGCGCACAGCTACGGCGGCATCGTCGCCGCGGAGGCGGCGGTGGACGTCGAGACGGTGCGTCACCTGGTGCTCGTGTCGAGTTACCTGCCCGAGCCCGGCGAGTCGCTGTCAACGTTCGGCGCCGACGCGCCGCCACCGTTCCTGGACTTCGACCCCGACGGCGGCACGTTCAGCGCCAGGCCCGAGCTGTTCGCCGAGACGTTCGCCCAGGACTGCCCGCCGGGCATCGCCCGCGACGCGGCGGCCCGTCTGGTCCGGCAGACGCTGCCCGTGGCCCAGCAGCCCGTACGGGCGGCGGCATGGCAGACCTGCCCACGACATACGTGGTGTGCACCGAGGACCGGGGCACCCCGGCGGCAGCGCAACGCGAATTCTCCCGCCGCGCGGACAAGGCCATCGAGGTAAAGGCGGGCCACCACCCGTTCCTGTCGCAGCCCCAGGCCATCGCCGACATCATCGCGAGCCTCTCCTGACCGGGGCAGCGGACCTGGTGCGGCGGCTCTACGCCGCCTACAACAGCCGGGACGTCGAGCGCCTGCTCACCCTCGTGACCGACGATGTCGACTGGCCCGACGGCCTGGCCAGGATGCACGGCAGGGCGGCCGTCCGCGACTACTGGGTACGGCAGTGGAGCCGGGTCCACACCCACGACGAGCCCAGCGAACCGGTCGAGCTGGACGACGGACGCGTCGCGGTGCACATCGACCAGACGGTACGCACGCCGGACGGGTCGCCGGTGTCGACGGCCCGTTTCATCCACTTCTACCAAATCCGGGATGGACTGGTCGCCAGAAGGAGATCCGCGACCTGGTGTTACGGCTGGCTGAGGAGAACGACCGTCATCCGGCGGCCTGGAGCGGGTTCCAGTAGTCCCGGTAGCGCGCGATCAGGCCGTCGCGCGTGGTCAGGACGCCCACGTACGACTGCTTGTACGGCGCGCCGGTGGCCGTCACCGTGCCCGTCATGGTCATCTCGATGATCGCCACGTCCGGGTTGACGGTCTCGTGGATCTCCAGGTTGCTCACGCCCTCGAGGCGCCGGCGGCCCGAGACGGCCTTCAGGTAGGCGCCGAGCTCCAGCTTGCCCTCGACGCGCGCGGCATGGCCGGGCGGGGCGAACGGGAACTCGAACACGACATCGTCCGCGCACAGGTCGAGCGTCGCTCCAGTGTCGTTTGCGCCGACGCCTGCCTGGGCCAGTTTGCGGAAGACGTCCACGGCCGTGGTCATGAGTTTCTCCTTATTTAGAATCAATCGGACCGCAAGTCCGATTGAAGGAGGTTGATTTCGTTCGTGAGTTCCGACCGCGGTCTGGGGCATGGCCGTGCCGGGCTGGGGCGTGTTGATAAAGCGGTTCCGGCGGCACAAGTCGCCGGGCGGCATCAGCCTTGTTTCCAGACGTTGGCGTGGGCGTGGGCGAACGCTTGGAACGTTGTGGCCGGTTGCCTGGTGAGCTGGCCGAGAGCGTCGGTGGTGTAGTCCTCCGTGCCGTTGGCGATCGTGCCGTAGCCGGCGGCGAGCAGTTGCGCGGTCGGCTCGGGGATGCCGCGCCGTTGGAATCGGCTCGCGAACTCGTCGGTCGAGACGTTGGTGTGGGTGATCTTCCGGCCGGTGACGGCGCTGATGGCTTCGGCGACCTGGCCGAAGGTGAGTGGTTCGTCGCCGGTGAGGACGAAGTCCGCGTTGAGCGCGACTGGCGCGGTGAGGGCGGCGTAGGCGGCCCGGGCGACGTCGTGGGCGTCGATCAAGGCGACGCGTCCGGTGCCGGTGTTGGAGTAAATCGTGTCCTCTTCTCGGATGGACGCGTAGAAGGGTCCTTCGGAGAAGTTCTGCATGAACGCGGAGGGGCGCAATACGGCCCAGTCGGCGGTGTTGTCCTGCAGCCACTGGTGGACGCGCCCGTGGGCGAGGTCGCCGGCGGGGAGAGCGGAGATGCTGAGGAATACGAACCGCTGCATGCCCCGGGTCACGGCGTGCTGGAGGAACTCGATCATCCGGGAGTAGGGGTCGCTGATCGTTCCCGGCGCGACGAGGTAGGCGGCGGTGGTGCCGTCGAGGGCATGGTCCCAGGTGGTGGGCTCGGTCCAGTCGAACGGGACCTTGCCCTGCCGGGACGCGGCACGGTGGGGGACACCGTTCTTCTCGAGCTCGGCTATGAGGTTGCGGCCGGTCTTGCCGGTGGCACCGGTGACGAGCACGACGTCGGTCATGACGTGGCCTGGGCTGGATCGGGGATCCCGAGGACGAACGCTCGCATGTTAGGGTCTCCTCTGGTTGGTCTTGCTGGTGTCGTGGTGGCCTCGGCGTCGTTGCCGCCTTGCCCGGGGTCGGCCGCTGTCTCGATGCTGGTGGGCGCCGGACACGAAGATCACCAATTCAGGTGACGTTGTCACCTGAATTACCAGCTACCATAGACCCTTCAGGTGACAACGTCAACTGAAGGGTCTTGAGGCCAGCCATGACCAGTCGTCTCGAATCTGCCGCCAAGACCCGCCGCGCCCTCCTCGACGCAGCCGCTGACCTCCTCGACGCCGGCGGCCCGGAGGCAGTCACCCTGCGCGAGGTAGGGGCGCGCTCCGGCGTCTCTCGGAACGCCCCCTACCGGCACTTTGCCGACAAGGAAGGACTGCTGGCCGCGGTTGCCGCTGAGGGCTGGGATCGTCTCGCTGACGCCCTGAAGGCCATAGCCGCCACGGACTCCGCACCGTCGACTCAGCTGCGGCAAGCGTTGATGGCCCTCGTGGAGCTGGGAAGGAAGCGCCCGCACCGCTACCAGCTGATGTTCACCACGCCCGAGCGCGATCCTGCCGCTGCTGCGCAAGCAGCTGCACGCGCTCAGGAGCAACTCCTGTCCATCGTTGCCGGCGTGGTCGGGGAGGCGGACGCGCTGCTGTACGGGGCCCTGTTGTTCAGCAGCGCGCACGGCGTCGCCGGGTTGGAGATCAGCGGACACCTGGCCGAGAAAAAATGGGGCGTCACCACCGAAGATCTCATCGCCACCCTGGTTACCCTGACTGGCGCGATGCACCCGGCGAGGCGGACCACCTAATCCTCCCAGCTTTGCCGGGCGGCGCGGGTGGCGGCGAGAGGAAAGGACCCGGCCATGCCCCTGCCGGACCGCCCGTCCCCCGTAAAGACCCGTGAGCGGCACCTCACCCGGCGCGGCGTGCTCTGGCTGGGCCTGCGCTGCGACATCCGGTGCGAGCACTGCTATCTGGGTGACAAGCAGTTCGCGGGGCTGGATTGGTCCGGCCGGGAGCGCCTGCTGGAGGTGATGGCGCAGGCCGGGGTGCTGTGGCTCCAGCTCACCGGGGGCGAGCCCCTGATCGACCCGCTGTTCGCGGAGACCCACGCACGCGCCTGGGACATGGGCATGATGATCCAGATCTCGTCCAACGGGTCGCGGCTGGACCAGCCGCGCACTCTGGAACTGCTCACCGCCCGCCGACCGTACCGGCCGACGCTGAGCATCTACGGGGCGACCGAGGCCTCCTACGACGGGATGACCCGCCGCCGGGGATCGTTCAAGCGGTTCATGCGCGGCCTGGCCGCCGCGCACGAGGCTGGCCTCCAACCCCATCGACCGCATCCAGTGGACCGCCCCGGCCGTCGCCCAGAGCGTCGACCGCAGGGTGGTGGTCAGCCCGGCCCAGGCGAGGAAGCTGCTGGCCGCCGTCTGCGGACTCAGCGACCGGGGCGCGCACCTGGAGGCGTTCTACGGCTGCCTGTACTACGCCGCGCTGCGCCCGTCGGAGGCGGTCATGCTCCGCGAAGCCGACCTGTACCTGCCCAAGAAAGGGTGGGGGAGGATCGTCCTGGCCGCCTCCGCCTCCCGCGCCGGCACGGCCTGGACCGATCACGGCACCTCCCGCCAGGAACGCGGCCTCAAGCACCGCGCCGACAACGAGACCCGCACCATCCCGATCCCGCCCGAACTCGTGAAGCTGCTGCGCGCCCACATCAAGAAGTACGGCACCACCCCGGACGGGCGGGTCTTCCAGACCACCCGGGGCGGGATCATCCAGGACTCGGCCTACAGCGCGGTGTGGGCCGAGGCCCGCCAGGCGGCGCTCACCGAGGCGCAGTACAGGTCGCCGCTGGGCCGCCGCCCGTATGACCTGCGGCACGCGGCGGTTTCGCTGTGGCTGAACTCCGGGGTGCCCGCGACCGAGGTTGCCCGCCGGGCCGGGCGCGGCGTCGCGGTCTTGCTGAAGATCTACGCGCACTGCATCGACGGGCAGGCCGACGCCGCCAACCAGCGCATCACCGACGCCCTCGGCACCAGGGACACCCAGCCAGAACCTGGGGACGAGGAAGACGGCGAAGGTGAAATGGCAACTTGAACGCCGCAGGTCAAAGGCCACAAAGGCCCGGATCGGGGCGCGAAAGGGCAGTCTCCTGACGCCGCCGTCCGTGCCCGTCCGTGCGTCACCTCGTCGCCGGCTCCCAGCGCTCGGACGCATAGCGGACGGCGGTGGCCCCAAATTCCGTCCCGGGGCAGATAGCGGCAGGTCACGGGAACAAGGCTTGAGTAGGGGGATGGGACTGTAAAACCGTCGGCTTAGCCTACGATGGTTCGAACCCATCACCTGCCACCACCTGCGAAAACGGCCCGCTAGCTGCGGATTCTCGCGCTGGCGGGCCGTTCTTCTCTGTTCCGGCATGTGTCACCTTGTCGCGCTGTAGACCGTCATGTCGCGCTGTCCACGGACGCGTAGCGGACGGGCGTCCGTGCCGTTAGGACGGTCAGTGTGCACAGTTAGGACGGTCAGTGTGCACCGTCGGCGTTTCCACGGACGGCCACGGACGGGCCGCGCTGGCGGCATCGTCCGGCTTGACGTGCGCCGCCGAGTCGGGCGTGCATCCCTGTGCGCCCGCCCGGCGGCCCGCTGGTTCCCGGGTCAGGCGGACGGGAAGGGCGGGTGCGCTGATGGCCGGGGCGGCGGTCCGGGAGAGCGTGACGCTCGCCGGGCAGCGAAGCGGGCACGGGTCGCACGTGGCCGAGCGAACGGGTGGGGGAATGACCGTGGTATGCGAGGTGCAGGCCCGCAGCTGCTGGGTCGATCCACGGTTCTCGACCGTGATGTGAGGCAATGCGATATGTAACGCGTCTCCAGACGCGGGGAGATAGACCCGATATTCGAGGTATCCCACACCCGAGGTAACGCCCGCCGGGGTGAGGGGCAAAACGTTGTCCTGGCCAGGTGATACCTGCATGCGAAGCTTCAACGTGAAGTTGCCGCCGGACGCCGCTACCTGACGCCAGGGGTTTGCGCTGCCTGGATCCGGTGCAATCTGGAAATCGGCCAGCGACGACGCCACGCCATTGGACGTAAACGGAAGTTCGCTGCTCGAGTACACGGTGAAAGGTGCGTAGCGAGCATCGGGGTAGACAAGCAGAGTTCGCTCACCGAGGGTCTGCCTGTGCGTGGCCCGTCGAAGACAGCTACCTGACGGCCAACAGCGGTCTCCCTGATACCGCGGCATGGGATTGGGGCCAATCCTTCACCATCCACCAGGCTGCGGCCGCCATCAGCGTCAGGGCGCGGAGACGGAACTTCTTTGAGAGCATGCTCAGCCTTCCTTCTCTGTTGTCAGCCCCTGGCTGACGCGGACGGGCCTGAGTCGTCATGAGCCCGAACCGGCATTGTGCGCTAGTCCGGCGGAACGGGATCCCCTGGCTTTGCCGGCTCGTTGATGGACGTCCTCCGGATCTGGGCGACATCCTCAGGCGACGCCTCCCGGAGGGTGGGCCAGCCCATCCCGCTGGTACCGCAGACGAACTGCCGCTCCTCGCCCTCCTTGAGGGACATTCGCAGCTCCTCGGACCTGCGCAGCCCGACAAACCGCATATACAGCCGGTGTTCCCCTGGCTCCACCTCGAAGACCCTCACCTGCTCGTTCCCGATCTTGCCCGCGGGGTGGTCGTCGAGAACCACCGTGTAGTTCGATTGAGGCTTAAACAGGCGAAACAGCAGGCCGGCAGGGAGCACAGTCCTGGGCGAAACCGACCAGTGCTGCTTCGGCCTGAAGATTCTGATTGCTGACATTGGCATCCTTTCTCGACACGATGAATAAAGGCAGTTCGTGTGCCGTGCCGGCGCCGGTCATCCGCGCCTCCCGGTCACGAGCCGTTCGCGGTCGAACATGCCGGCCACAACGCGCCAGGCGAGCAGGTCGAACGCCAGCAGGGCTGCGGCGAGCCCGATCGCGAGAGCGGCCGACTCGGAGATCACATTCAGCGACATCAAGGCGACGATGATCAGTGGCGGGAAGCTGCCCAGCACGCTCAGCTGCTGCGCGACGCGCACGTCGGTGGACCGGGTAGAGACCGCGATCCCAACCCAGATCGCCCAGCCCGCCAGCAGCGGCGTGAACAGGAACTGGACCAGCACGTGCGGTCCCGTGTAGATCGCCGAAACGATTACGGGATGGGCGAACAGGGACGCGACGGCGAGAAAGATCCCGAAGACCGCGTACGCGATCACGAGCGTCGGAGCGAACGCGGCCAGCGCCTTGGCGATGAGGAACTCCTCGCGCCGGATCGGGGTGATCAGGATCGGCTCCAGCGTGCCCTGCTCGCGCTCGCCGACCACCGAGTAGGCGCAGACGACAGACGGCATGGTCACCGGTATCACGAGCATGTACAGGAGGGAAAGCCCGATGCGAACGCTGAGGTCCTTCCCCGTCGCGTTGGCCGCGATCAGCTGGATCGTCGGCAGGATGATAAACAGCACCGGCACCGCGGCCATCGTGCCGATCACGAAGCGGTTGCGGCGGTAGTCCCGCAGCTCCTTGCGGAGGAGCGCGCCGACCCGGGTCCAGCTGAAGCTCATCGGGCCCTGGCCTCCACGTCCTCGTCGATCAACTCGAGGTAGACGTCCTCCAGCGAGTGGTGGGACTCGGCGATCGACAGAATGTCGGCGCCGGCTGCGACGAGCGCTCGCGCGAGGGCTGGAGCGGCGAGGTCAGGGTGCGCGACGGTCAGCGTGTAGCCCGATGGCGTCTGCTCCCATCCCTCGACCTCGGACACGGCGCCGAACACCGCCTCGGGGTCCTCCAGCGGCGCGCGCAGCCGTACATCCAAGGAGCGCCTGAACAGTTGCTCACGCAGCTCGTCGGGACGGCCGATCATCCGCAACGTCGTGTTCAGGATCGCCACCCTGTCGCACAGCCGTTCGGCCTCGTCCAGCCGGTGGGTGGTGAGGAAGATCGTCACGCCGCGCTCGCGCAAGGACGCGATGAGTTCGTGGACCTCGCGGGTCGCCACGGGATCGAGGCCCGAGGTCGGCTCATCGAGAACAGCACCGCCGGGTCGTTGAGCAGTGCCCGGGCGAGCGCGACCCGCTGGCGCAGTCCTTTGGACAGCGATCCGCACAGGTCACGGGCGCGGTCTTGGAGGTTGACCGCGCCCAGGGCACGTTCGATGCGCTCGTGAACATCGCCTAGCTCGTACAGCCCGGCGAAGCACTGAAGGTTCTCGGTCACCGTCAGGCGCAGATACAGACCTGGCGACTCCGGCATCATCGAGATCCGCGAGCGGATCGCAGAACCGTTCCGCGCGCTCAACTGAATCCCGGCGACAATCGCCGACCCTGAGGTCGGCGCGATCAGCGTCCCGAGCGTCCGCACGGTCGTCGTCTTGCCCGCACCGTTGGGACCCAGGAAACCGAAAACCTCGCCGTAGCCGACCTCGAACGAAACGTCATCAAAGGCGACGCGATCACCGAAGCGCTTGGCCAGGTGCTCGACCACCAGAGCGGACCCACCGTTCGGGCCCTTCAGGGTCGAGGCATCGGTGATCGGTTCAGTGCTGGTCACTTGAGTAGCTGGCTCTGGGGTCATGGGCGTCTCCAAAGGCTCCCGGACCGCGGCGGCGCTTCGGAATGAATGGGCACCTCGTCATGTCCCGGCCGGCTGGGTGCCCGGTGGGATACCGCGTCGTCGCCGTTCAAGCTCGGTCTCCTGATCACGGACGCTCCGCATCACCCTGTAGCGAACATAGCTCGATGTTAGCACCGTCCTGAACGATCGTGCTAATCTCTTGACATGCGTCCAGGACCTCGGCAAACGCGCAAGCCGCCCACGTTCACCGAGGCCGCCCGACGAGCGCAGATCATCGAAGCGGCGATCGACACCATCGCCGAAGTCGGCTTCGCAAGAGCCTCCCTGGCCCGCATCGGCGAGCGGGTCGGGATCAGCAAGGGCCTCATCGGTTACCACTTCGCCGGTAAGGACGACCTCATCAAGCAAGTCGTAATTCACGTCCTCGAGGCTGGCAGGGCCTACATCCTTCCGCGCGTCTTTGCCGAATCAACCGGACCGGCCATGCTTCGCGCCTACATCGAGTCGAACCTCGCATTCATGCGCGAGCACCGCAACTACATGGTCGCCGTCGTCGAGATCCTCCGAAACGGCGCCTTCACGACCGACAGCGGCCGCCGCGTCGACGGCCAGGACGTCGACGTGGCGGCTCACCTCCTCAAAGAGCAGCTCGCGCGCCTGCAGGCCGAAGGGGAACTGCGAAGTGACTTCGACCCAGGTGTCATGGCGGTGGCGATCCGAGCCACCATCGACGTGGTGCCACACCGGCTCGTCCTTGACCCGGATTTCGACATCGACAAGTACGCGAGTGGGATCGCGGCCATCTTCGACCTTGCAACCCGTGCCAAGGACACGCCATGACCGAGGAGCAACCAGGACCTCCACGATGCCCTGGATGGCATCTCGTACAAGGTCCTGACCGGGACGCTTCGCGAGCGGAACGCGACGGGCTCGTTGCCCGCCATCTCGACGGTGCGCGGGTCGAGACGGCCACGCCGTATGAGCTCATTGACCTCGGCTTGCCGGGCAGCGACAGCCAGACGGCCCCGATTGCAGGAGCCTTATGCTCCTGGCCCTCCGGCCGGTTAGCCGCAGGAGGCAGCCAGGCGTGAAGGAATCAGCTTTCACCGGGACCGCCCTGCTCGGGCACGGCGGTCACCGCGCAAGGCCGGGCCGGGGCGGGGACGGCCCGCGCCTCGCTGCCCGTCGCCGCGCTGGACGACCCGGCCACCGTGCGGCTCGCGCTCGGCGCGTGAGCCAAGACCCTGGCCGGCAAGCCGGCCGCCGGGTCGACCCAGCGGCGCAAGCGGTCGGTGTTCTACAACGCCCTCGGCTACGCCGTCGAACTCGGCCGCCTGCCCTCGAACCCCATCGACCGCATCCAGTGGACCGCCCCCGCCGTCGCCCAGACCGTCGACCGCAGGGTGGTGGTCAGCCCCGCCCAGGCCAGGAAGCTCCTGGCCGCCGTCCGCGGACTGTCTGACCGGGGCGCGCACCTGGAGGCGTTCTACGGCTGCCTGTACTACGCCGCGCTGCGACCCTCGGAGGCGGTCATGCTCCGCGAGGCCGACCTGTACCTGCCAGCGAAGGGGTGGGGGAGGATCGTCCTGGCCGCCTCCCGCCTCCCGCGCCGGGACAGCCTGGACCGACCACGGCACCTCCCGCCAGGAACGCGGCCTCAAGCACCGCGCCGACAACGAGACCCGCACCATCCCCATCCCGCCCGAACTCGTCCGCCTGCTCCGCGCCCACATCAAGAAGTACGGGACGACCCCGGACGGGCGGCTCTTCCAGACCAGCCGGGGCGGCATCATCCAGGACTCCGCCTACAGCGCCGTCTGGGCCGAGGCCCGCAAGACGGCCCTCACCGAGGCGCAGTACCGCTCGGCCACCGCCCCTACGACCTGCGGCACGCCGCTGTCTCGCTGTGGCTCAACTCCGGGGTGCCCGCCACCGAGGGCGCCCGCCGCGCCGGTCACGGCGTCGCCGTCCTGCCCAAGATCTACGCCCACTGCATCGACGGCTAGGCCGACGCCGCCAACGAGCGCATCAACGACGCCCTCGGCACCAAGGACACCCAGCCAGAACCGAGGGACGAAGAAGACGGCGATAGCGAGAAGGCATCTTGAACGCCGCAGGTCAAAGGCCACAAAGGCCCGGATCGGGGCGTGAAGGCGCAGCCTCGTGACGCCGCCGTCCGTGCCCGTCCGTGCGTCACCTCGCCATCGGCTCCCAGCGCACGGACGCATAGCGGACGGGGACGGCCCGCAAAACGGCCTCGGACGGCGTCCGCGCTGGTCAGCGGCATAAGCCTCGGATAGGAGGATAGGGCTGTAAAACCGTCGGCTTAGCCTACGATGGTTCGAACCCATCACCTGCCACCACCTGCGAAAACGGCCCGCTAGCTGCGGATTCTCGCGCTAGCGGGCCGTTTTCCTCTGTCTCAGCGTGTATCACCTTGTCGCACTGTAGACCGTCATATTGCGCTGTCCACGGACGTATAGCGGACGGGCGTCCGTGCCGTTAGGACGGTCGGTGTGCACAGTTAGGACGGTCGGTGGGCACCGTCGGCGTTTCCACGGACGGGCGGCGCTGGCGGCAGACCCGTCGCGCGGGATGGCGGGCCCCGTGCTCGTCTCCCTCCAGGAGCGACTGGGGGCTTGCGCCGAGCAGTCGCGCCGCAAGCGCGGGATCGGCCAGGTGGTGCTCGGGTGCCTGCGCGAGCCGGGTGAACTGGTTGCGGGCTGGAAGCCACCCGGGGGCCGGGTCGAAGTTCTGGATC
>Ga0335075_10009436_pt1 | contig 14880 bp, 21 predicted proteins | sample Lox_Sample_24_FD_206723 | JGI IMG/M metagenome (GOLD analysis project Ga0335075, IMG submission 206723) | Soil microbial communities from Loxahatchee National Wildlife Refuge, Florida, United States - Lox_Sample_2.4 | ecosystem: Environmental > Terrestrial > Soil > Wetlands | place: USA...
TGCATAGGTCCCCAAGACCTCGAACGGCGCAACAGTGTAACCCGAGACAGGAGCCCGGTGCGGGAAAGCCGCACGCCGGGATCTGTGCGGGGGGCTGGCCGCAAGGCCAGTCCCTACCGCGACCGTCACTGCGCTCCCCGCTATGACATGCTTGGACCTCTTACACCGCCACCCGCCACAGTTTTGTCGCGTATTCCCGGATCGAACGGTCGGAGGAGAACCACCCCACGTTCGCCGTGTTCAGCACGCTGGCGCGCCACCAGGCCGCCTGGTCGCGCCAACGCGTCGCCACGTTCAACTGTGCCTCGGCATAGGCTTCGAAATCCGCCGCCACCATGAACCAGTCGCTGCTTGTCAGTCCCTCGATGATCGGCGCGTAGCGCTGTGGATCGTCGTGCGAGAACACCCCGCCGCCGATGGCGTCCAGCACTTCCTGCAACACCGGGCTCGCCGCGAGCGTTTCGCGCGGCGGCGGGCCGTTGCGGCGGCGTTGCTGAACTTCTTCCGCACTCAAACCGAACAGAAACATGTTTTCGGCACCGACATGGTCGCGCAGTTCGATGTTGGCGCCGTCCACGGTGCCGATGGTCAGCGCGCCGTTCAGCGCCAGCTTCATGTTGCCGGTGCCCGACGCCTCCATCCCCGCGGTGGAGATTTGTTCCGAGAGGTCGGCGGCCGGCATGATCGCCTCCGCCAGACTGACATTGTAGTCCGGCAGGAAAACCACCTTCAGCCGGCCTCGCATCGTCGGGTCGTTGTTGACCACGCGCGCCACGTCGTGGATCAGCTTGATGATCAGCTTGGCGATGCGATAGCTCGCCGCCGCCTTGCCCGCGTAGATCTTGACCCGCGGTACCCAGTCGCGGGTCGGCTGCGCGCGGATCGCGTTGTACAGCCAGATCGTCTGCAGGATGTTCAGCAACTGGCGCTTGTACTCGTGGAACCGCTTCACGTGCACGTCAAACATCGCGTCGGGATCGATGGCAAGATTCAGGCGCTCGGCCACCACCATCGCCAGCACCTGCTTGTTGGACCGGCGGACCGCGCGAAGCCTCTCGTGCAGCGCCGCATCGTCCGCCAGCGGGGCCAGTTTCGACAGCGCCTCGGCATCGTCCAGCAGCGCCGGACCGATCGCATCGATCAGCACCTCGGTCAGGCCGGGATTGGCGTCGAACAACCAGCGGCGGAAGCTGATGCCGTTGGTGACGTTAACGATCCGGTCCGGGAACAATGTATGCATCGGCTGGAACACGGTCTGGCGCATCAGCTCGGAATGCAGCGCCGAGACGCCGTTTACGCGCCGGGAGCCGAGAAACGCCAGGTGGCCCATGCGCACGCGCCGCCCCGCATGCTCGTCGATCAGCGAGACCGCATCGAGCGGCGGCGCATCCACCCGCCGCGCGGCGACCAGTCCGTCCAGATGCTCCGAGTTGATCTGGTAGATGATCTGCATGTGCCGCGGCAGCAGCCGCTCCATCAGTGGCACCGGCCAGGTTTCCAGCGCCTCCGGCAGCAGGGTGTGATTGGTGTAGCAGAACGTTTCCTTGGTGACCGCCCAGGCCTCGTCCCAATCCACCTCGTGTACGTCCACCAGCAGCCGCATCAGCTCCGGCACGGCAATGGCCGGGTGCGTGTCGTTGAGCTGGATGGCGCAGAACTGCGCCAGCGTGCGGACGTCCTGATGCTGGCGCAGGTGGCGGAACACCAGGTTCTGCAGCGATGCGGAGGAGAAGAAATATTCCTGCCGCAGCCGCAGCTCCTGCCCCGCCGGGGTTTCGTCGCTGGGATAGAGAATCTGCGAAATGGCCCTGGCCCGCGACCCGGCGGCCAGCGCGCCGACATGGTCGCCGCGGTTGAACGCATCCAGCATCAGCGGGTCGGCCGCACGCGCGGACCATAACCGCAGCGTATTCACGAAATTCCCACGCCAGCCGATCACCGGCGTGTCATAGGCGACCGCAACGACACTTTCCGCCGGATGCCAGATCGCGCGGCTGGAACCGTCGGTGCCGCTCATCTCCACCGAGCCGCCGAAGCCCACCATGTGGCTCAGGTCGGGGCGGGCAAATTCCCAGGGATTGCCGAAGGACAGCCAGTTCTCGGGAAATTCCTGCTGCCAGCCGTCGCGGATCACCTGGCGGAACAAGCCATGATCGTAGCGGATGCCGTAGCCATGGGCGGGAACGGCAAGCGCGGCGAGGCTGTCCATATAGCACGCCGCCAGCCGGCCCAGGCCGCCATTCCCCAGCGCCGCATCGGGTTCCAGCTCGCGCAGGCGGTCGAAATCCACGTCCAGTTCAGCCAGCGCCGTGCGGATCGGCTCCGCCAGGCTGAGATTGTTCAACGAATCATACAGCAGCCGGCCGATCAGGAACTCCAGCGACAGGTAATAGACGCGCTTGCGGCCCTGCGTGTAGGCGGCGCGGGTCGCAGGCACCCACCGCTCCACGATGCGGTCGCGCACGGCCAGCGCCGTCGCGATGAACCAGTCACGCTCGGACGCCACGATCGGATCGCGGCCGACGGAATACGTGAGCTTCGCGACAATGCTGCGGCGAAGGGATGCGACATCCTCGTCCTGTGCCGGGAGCGCAATCCGGGGCGCGACACTGCTCACGCTGCGGGAATTGGTGCGGGTCTGGCTCATGCCACTCTCCATAGCGTAATTCCATCCATCTTGGACCGGTTATCTGAGCGTCTGCCCCATTTTTCAGCCCTGCGAGGGGATGGCCAGGTGCCTGGCGCGCGCACTGCGGCGGAAACAGGCAGCAGCACTGGGCACGCCAGCGCGCAATACGCGATGCCGCTTCCATGGTGCGGCGTCTGGCTGCTAGCGTAATAACGTGGCACGGAGGACGTCGTGGCGCCGGGAAAGACAGACACGGGGAACGGCATGCGATCGGATGCACCTGGTGCCCGCCCGCCGGGCGCGTTGGCCGGCGCCACGCGGGGCATTGTTTGCGACGCGGGCGCCGTGACCATCGGCGGCAGCGATGCGGGACGAGCCACAATAGTGTCGGGACGAGACGACGCAATGCACGTGGTCGGCGCAAACGCGACGGCGCCAATTCATGTGATGTGGCAGGAGATCCAGGAACCCGTGGCGTGGAACAATGTCACGACGCGGCCGGTCACAGGCGCAATCCGCGACAGCACGCAAACAATGAGCGGCGCCGCCGGCGTTGTACCCCCGGATCGACCATGTGATTCGGTACCCCGTATCGGCGCGGAACTTTGCGCGCGCGCGTCGCGCGAACGCTACGTCGTCCCGGCCGGCGCCGTCATCAGCGCCTCCAGCGAACGGCACAGCCCCGTCACGTCGCAAGCCGTGCTTGCACGCAGCCGTGCGCGCATGGCCCGGCGCAGTTCGGCCAGGCGCTCCGGCGTCTTGGGCGCGTTCGCGAGGGCAGCGCCGGCCTTCTGGAACCCGGCCATGTCATCCGCAACCCATTCGCCCAGTCCCGCGGCCAGCAGCAGCGAGCGGCTGGTGCGCGCGGCCCAGCGGTCACCGTTGCAGGTAAGCATCGGTACCCCCTGCCATAGCGCTTCGAACGTCGTGGTACCGCCGTTATACGGAAACGTATCCAGCGCCACGTCCACACGGTCATAGGTTCGCAGGAAGTCGAAATGCGCGCCGCTGCCTTCCAGCGTCAGCCGCTCGGCGCTGATGCCATGACCGGCAAACCGGGCCAGCAGGACAGCACGGTTGCTGGCATCATCCAGGGTGCGATTGCGCAGCAGCAGCCGGCTGGACGGAGCGTCGCGCAAGATCGCGGCGTACGCGGCAATGGTCGGATCCGTCAGCTTGTACGCCGAAGACAGACAGCCAAAGGTGATCTGCCCTGTCGACAGGGAAGCCGGCGGCACCACGTCCGGCACAGGGTAGAAGGGCCAGAACGCCAGATAGGCGCCCGGCATTCGTGCCACGCGTTCCGTATAGTACCGCTCTTCGTCCGGCGGGATCACCGCATCATCGCCCACCAGCCAATCGATCTCGCGCATGCCCGTTGTGCCGAACATGCCGAACCAGCAAATCTGAAGCGGGGCAGGACGATAAAGGAATAAGGGCAGGCGGCGCTGGCAGCTATAACCGTTCAGGTCCACCAGAACGTCGATCTTCGCGTCGGCGATGTGCCGCGCCAGCTCGGCATTCGAAATCCCGCCCAGTTCCCAGATCCGGTCATCGTCGCGATCGGCATATCCGGCCCCGGCGCACGGCGTGGCCCCGTCTGCCAGCAGGTGGATTTCGAATCGCGTGCGATCATGGGCATTGATGACGCCCATATAGCCCTTCATCCAGTTGCGATCGCCGAAAAACGCACTCAGATAGCCGACCCGCAGCTTGCGCCCGGTCTCTGCCGGCACCGGAGCCAGTGGCCGCGTGCCACGCGCCTGCGATTCCATCCAGCGCCGCCGCGCCGCCATGACGTGGAAATTGTCCTGCGATGGAGCGCCCGGGGCGATGCAGGCAATGCCGGCGAGTGCCACCGAGCGCACCTCGGCGCCGCCGATATCCGCCGCACGCTGATAAGCCGCGACGGCGCCATCCACGTCGCCAAGCTGGAACAACGCTTCGGCCAGGTTGCAGCGCACGGCATCGGCGTCGCCGCGCAGCGCAATCGCGCGGCGCAATGCCTCCGCGGCATCGCCATAGGCGCGCAATGACAAATGCGCACAGCCGAGACCGTACCAGGCCTCGAACAACGATGCATTGCCGTTCAGCGCGAGGCGGTAGCCATCGACGGCCTCCCGGTATTTGCGCTCGCTGTGCAGGCCATCGGCACGGCGCAGTTCGGCGGCTGGGTCCATCTCCTGCCCCTTGTGAGTGCGAGAGCGCGCCGGGCAGCCGATCTCAATCTTCTGCGTGCGCCTTTATCGAGACTGCTTCGCCGCTACGCTTTTCGCAATGACGGGATGGCGCTGCGCGAAGCATTCAACCCTCCCGCCGCAGCTTCTCCAGCACGGCGATGATCTCAGCGGTGACGGTATCGATATCCGCCATCCCGTCCACCGCGCGCAAAATCCCCTGCGCTTCATAGTGTGGCAGGATCGGGGCCGTTTGGCGGTGGTAGGCTTCCAGCCGTGCGATGACCGTCTCGCGGTTGTCGTCGGCCCGGCGGGTGAACTCGTGTGCGCCGCAGACGTCGCACACTCCCGGCACGGCGGTTGGCTTGAACGTGTCGTGGTAGCCGGCGCCGCATTTGGCGCAGGTGAACCGGCCGGCGATGCGCTCCACCAACGCGGCATCGTGCACCCGCAGCTCGATCACCGCGTCGATCTGCATGCTCTTCTCCGCCAGCATCCGGTCCAGCGCCCGCGCTTGCGGCACGGTGCGCGGGAACCCATCCAGGATGAACCCGCGGGCACAATCGGATTGCTCGATTCGTGCGCGCAGCATGCGGATCAGGATGTCGTCCGAGACGAGCTGCCCCGCCTCCATCACCGCCTTCGCCTCCAGCCCGATCGGCGTGCCGGCGGCGGCCTCGGCGCGCAGCATATCGCCGGTGGAAATCTGCGCGATGCCGTATCGGTCCTGCAGGCGCTTCGCCTGCGTGCCCTTGCCCGCCCCGGGCGGGCCCAGCAGAATCAGTCTCAACGTCTCCCCCTGACGCGCGCCTTCCGAATCAGGCCTTCATACTGGTGCGCCAGGAGATGAGACTGGATTTGCGTCACCGTGTCCATGGTGACCGAGACCACGATCAGGATGGAGGTGCCGCCGAAATAGAACGGCAGCCCGTAGTCGCTGATCAGGATCTGCGGCAGCAGGCAGACCGCCACGAGGTAAAGCCCGCCAACGGTGGTGAGCCGCGTCAGCACGCGGTCGAAATACTCGGCCGTCGCGCTGCCCGGCCGGATGCCGGGAATGAAGCCGCCGTATTTCTTCAGGTTGTCCGCGGTTTCCTCGGGGTTGAATACGACCGCGGTATAGAAATACGAGAAAAAGATGATCATGGCGGCATACAGCCCCATGTAGAGCGGCTGGCCCATCGATAGCTGGTTGCCGACGAACTGCAGCCACCCCGGCGCGTTGCCGCCCGAAAACCCCAGGACCGTCGCCGGAATCAGCAGGATGGAACTGGCGAAGATCGGCGGGATGACGCCTGACGTGTTGATCTTCAGCGGCATGTGCGTCGAATCGCCGCCGAACATCCGGTTGCCGACCTGGCGCTTGGGGTACTGCACGTGCACCCGCCGTGCCGCACGTTCCATGAACACGATGAAGGCGACCACCGCCACCGCCAGCACCATGAACGCCACGATGAAGACCGGCGACAGCGCGCCGGTACGCCCCAGTTCCAGCAGCGACGCCATGGCACCCGGCAGGTTGGCGACGATGCCGGACATGATGATCAGGCTGGTGCCGTTCCCCACGCCACGCGCGGTGATCTGCTCTCCCAGCCACATCAGGAACATGGTGCCGCCGACCAGGGTAACGACGGCGGAAAACACAAAGAACATGCCCGGGTTGGCCACTGCGGGACCGAAACTGCCATGCATGCTCTCCAACCCGACGGAAATGCCGTAGGACTGCACCATGGCAATCAAGACCGTCAGGTAGCGGGTGTACTGGTTGAGCTTCTTGCGGCCTTGCTCGCCTTCTTTCTTCAGCGCCTCCCAGGACGGAATGGCGGCGGTCATCAACTGCGTGATGATGCTGGCGCTGATGTAGGGCATGATGTTCAGCGCAAACACGGTCATGCGTCCCAGCGCGCCGCCGCTGAACATGTCGAACATGCCCAGGATGCCGCCGCCGTGCTGGTTCATCATCTCGCCCATCACCGAGGCATCCACGCCCGGCACCGGGATGTAGGTGCCGATACGATAGACGATCAGCGCGCCCAGGGTGAACCAGATGCGGTTCTTGAGCTCGGTCGCCTTGGAAAAGACGCCCAGGTTGAGATTTGCTGCAAGCTGTTCGGCAGCCGAAGCCATCGGGGGGTCCCTTTATCGATGCGGCCCATTGTCAGGCCGGCGCGGACGCGAGGCAAGGAGAAGGCGACTTTACCACCAAGACACAAGACACGAAGTCCAGCCTGAAATAGGTTGCCCCGCCCGGCGCAACCTTCCTGTCTTTGTGTCTTCCTGATGAATCTACCTTTAACCCCCAGCCGCTAACCCTCAGCCGCCGCCGGCACCGCGACCGTTGTCGTGATCGACCCGCCCGCCTTCTCCACCGCCGCCCGCGCACTTTCCGACGCGCCGGACACGGTAATCGTGATCGCCCGCGTCAACTCGCCCTCGCCCAGCAGCCGCACGCCATCCAGCCGCCCGCGCACCAGCCCGGCCGCGGCCAGCGTCGCCTCGGTGATCGGCGCGCCGGCATCGATCCGGCCCGCGGCAATCGCCTTCTCCAGCGCACCCACATTCACCGGAGCGTATTGCTTGCGGAACAGATTCTTGAAGCCGCGCTTCGGCAGCCGGCGATAGAGCGGCATCTGCCCGCCCTCGAACCCGTTGATCGCCACGCCCGTGCGCGCCAACTGCCCCTTCACGCCCTTGCCCGACGTCTTGCCCTTGCCCGAGCCGATGCCGCGGCCAAGCCGTTTCGACGTCAGGCGCGCGCCCGGATTGTCGCGCAACTCGTTCAGCTTCATGTCAGGACAACTCCTCCACCTTCACCAGGTGGGCGACCTTGCGGACCATGCCGCGGATCGCCGGCGTATCCTCCAGCTCCCGCGCCCGCCGCATCTTGTTCAGGCCAAGGCCGATCAGCGTCTCCTTCTGCCCGGGCTTGCGCCCGGCCGGCGAGCCGATCTGCGTCACGCGGATCCTGGCCCCTCTTGTATCAGGCACTGGCGCCCTCCTCCGGCTGTGCGGCGGCCGGGGCCGGCGCCGTCTCGCGGCGAGCAAACAGCTCGGCGACCTTCTTGCCGCGACGGGTGGCCACCGACCGAGGCGAAGCGCAGTGATGCAGCGCGTCGAACGCCGCCTTTACCATGTTGTGCGGGTTGCGGCTGCCGAGCGACTTCGCGACCACGTCGCCGATGCCCAGCGTTTCGAACAAGGCCCGCAGCGGACCGCCGGCGATGATGCCGGTGCCGGCCACCGCGGTGCGCAGCACCACCTTGCCGGCGCCGTAACGGCCTTCCACGTCGTGGTGCAGCGTGCGGCCTTCCTTCATCGGCACGCGGATCATGCTGCGCTTGGCGCGCTCTGTCGCCTTGCGGATTGCCTCCGGCACCTCGCGTGCCTTGCCATGGCCCCAGCCGACGCGGCCCTTCTGGTCGCCCGCCACCACCAATGCAGCGAACGCAAAGCGACGGCCACCCTTCACCACCTTCGCCACGCGGTTGATGGTGACCAGCTTGTCGATCAGGCCATCATCCTCGCGTTCGCGCTCGCGATCCCGGCCGCGCCCGCCGCCGCCTTCTCTCGGTTCACGTGCCATCTAGCTCATTCCTCTGCGGCTCCCTCTCCCTTGCGGGAGGGGAAGGCCATTGCAACCTTCAAAATGCCAGCCCGCCTTCGCGGGCGGCATCAGCCAGCGCCTTGACGCGGCCGTGGTAAAGATAGGCGCCGCGGTCGAACACGACTTCCTTGATGCCAGCGGCGATCGCGCGTTCCGCCACCAGCTTGCCCACCGCCGCCGCCGCGGACTTGTCGGCGCCGGTCTTCAAAGCCTCCCGCAGCGTCTTGTCCAGCGTTGAGGCAGCGGCAACCGTGCGACCCTGACTGTCGTCGATCACCTGCGCATAGATGTTCTTGCCCGAGCGGAACACCGACAGCCGCGGCCGCCCGCCCGACTTGTGGCGCAACTGAAAGCGCAGCCGCGCCTTCCGCCGCGTGCGCAGGTCCTGAAGCGCGCTCATTTCTTCTTGCCTTCCTTGCGACGGATTTGCTCGTCGGAATAGCGGATGCCCTTGCCCTTGTACGGCTCCGGCCCGCGGAAGCCGCGGATCTCGGCCGCCACCTGGCCGACCAGCCGCTTGTCGACGCCTTCCACCTTGATCGCGGTCGGACGCTCGCAGGTGATCTTGATGCCGTCCGGGATCGGGTACACCACCGGGTGCGAATACCCCAGGTTCAGCTCCAGGTTCTTCCCCGCGACCGCGGCGCGATAGCCGGTGCCGGTGATCTCCATCGACTTGACGTAGCCGGCGGAAACCCCCTTCACCATGCTGGCGATCAGCGCGCGCGTGGTGCCCCACATCATGCGCGACTGCGTCTCCTGGCTCTTCGGCGCCACGACGACCTTGCCGCCGTCCACCTTGGTTTCCACCAACTCGGACAGCGGCATTTTCAGCTCGCCGAGCCTGCCCTTGGCCGAGAACATGCCGGCGGCAACAGCCACCTGCACGCCCTGTGGAATCTCGACCGGATATTTGCCAACGCGTGACATGGCAACGACCTCAGAACACGCGGCAGAGGACTTCGCCGCCAACATTGGCAGCGCGTGCCTCGGCATCGCTCATCACGCCGCGCGGCGTGGACAGGATCGAGACGCCGAGCCCGGCATAGACCCGCGGCAGCTCCCTGATCTTCGAATAGACGCGCCGCCCCGGCTTGGAGACGCGGTGGATCTCCTTGATGACCGGCTCGCCGTCGTTGTACTTCAGCTCGATGCGCAACTGCGCCACCCCAGGCCGCAGCTCTTCGGCCGCGAAGCCGCGGATGTAGCCCTCACGCCGCAGCACATCCAGCACGTTCGCCCGCAATTTCGACGCCGGCGCCACGCAGGAGCTGTGACGCGAGCGCTGCGCGTTGCGGATGCGGGTCAGCATGTCGCCCAATGGATCGGATAGTGACATCGGCCCGCCCTTACCAGCTCGCCTTAACCATGCCGGGAATCTGCCCGGAGCTCGCCAGATCGCGCAGCGCGATGCGGCACAGCTTGAACTTGCGGTAGTTGCCGCGCGACCGGCCGGTGAGTTCGCAGCGCAGCCGCACCCGCACCGCCGCGCCGTTGCGCGGCATCTGCGCCAGCTTCAGCGTCGCGTTGAAGCGATCCTCCACCGGCAGTGTGCGGTCCATCACCACTTCCTTCAACGCGGCGCGCTTCGCCTTGTCGCGCTTCGTCTTGCGCGCCCGCATCGCGTTGCGATTGACCTGAGACGTCTTGGCCATGCTGTCTCTCTTTACCTCCGGAACCTGCCGAACATCAGTCCGACGGTTTTCCAACAATCCTTCAATTGGCGAACGGCAGGTCGAAAGCCTTCAGCAAAGCCTTCGCCTCGGCATCGGTTTTCGCGGTGGTGACGAACTGGATGTCCATCCCGCGCACCGCCTCCACCCGGTCATAGTTTATTTCCGGGAACACAATCTGCTCTTTCATTCCCATCGCGAAATTTCCGCGACCATCGAAGCCCTTGCCCTGGATGCCGCGGAAATCACGCACCCGCGGCAGGGCAATGGTGACCAGCCGCTCCAGGAACTCATACATGCGCGCCTTGCGCAGCGTGACCTTGCAGCCGATCGGCAGGCCCTTGCGGATCTTGAACCCCGCAATCGCTTTCTTCGCCAAGGTCTTCACCGGCTTCTGGCCGCTGATCAGCGTCAGCTCGGCCACCGCGTTGTCGAGCTTCTTGGCATCGCCGGTCGCCTCGCCGACGCCCATGTTGATGACGATCTTCTCCAGCTTCGGCACCTGCATCGGGTTCTTGTAGCCGAACTCCTGTTGCAGCTTGGTGCGGATCTCCTCGATGTAGCGCCGTTGCATGCGTGGCGCCTCGGACGGCGATGCCGCGACTTCGGCCGCCGCCGCGACCGCTTCCGGCCCTGGCCCGGAGCCGCTGCCCCGCTGCTGCGCCGGCCCCGCACCGCCTTTGCCCTTCGGTGCCGCCTTTGGAGCGTTCTTGCCGCCGCCCTTGGGAGGCGCGCCTTTCTTCGTCCCGCTCATCGCCTATGCCTCGATCACTTCGCCGGTCGCTTTCGCAAAGCGGACCTTGCGCTGTTGTTCGCCTTCGCCGATGAACCGGAAACCGACCTTGGTCGGCTTCTCGCTTTTCGGATCGACCAGCATCAGGTTCGACAAATGAATCGACGCCTCTTGCGTCACGATGCCGGATTGCTGGCCCATGCGCGTCGCTTTCACGTGGCGCCTCACCAGGTTGACGCCCTGCACCAGGGCGCGCTCGGCGGTGGGAAACACGCGCAATACCTCGCCACGGCGGCCCTTGTTGACGCCGCTGATCACCACCACCGTGTCGCCCTTGCGGATGCGCGCAGCCATTATCGTGCCCCCGGCGCGTGGGACATTCGTGTCTCCGGCACGTGGGACATCACAGCACCTCCGGCGCCAGGCTCATGATCTTGGTGAACTTGCGCCCGCGCAGCTCACGCACGACGGGTCCGAAAATGCGCGTGCCGATCGGCTCCTGCTGCTTGTTGATCAGAACCGCCGCATTGCGGTCGAAGCGGATCGCGCTGCCGTCGGGCCGGCGCACCGGAAACGAGGTGCGCACGATCACCGCCTGGTGCACGTCGCCCTTCTTCACCTTGCCCCGGGGAATGGCTTCCTTCACCGACACCACGATGACGTCGCCCACCGACGCGGTCTTGCGCTTCGATCCGCCCAGCACCTTGATGCACTGCACGCGCCGCGCGCCGGAGTTGTCCGCAACTTCCAGGTTGGTTTCGACACTGATCATGCCGCCACTCCTTCCGTCTGCGCCGATAGCGGCTGGCCATTGCGCTCGATCACCAGCCAGGTCTTGCGCTTGCTGATCGGCGGGCACTCCTCGATGCGCACCACGTCGCCGACCTTGCAGGTGTTCGCCTCGTCATGCGCCGCGTATTTCTTCGACTGGCGGATGAACTTCTTGTAGATCGGGTGCATGACGCGGCGATCGACCAGGACCGTGACGGTCTTGTCCATCTTGTCGCTGGTCACCCGGCCGCTCAGGACGCGCTTCGGCATCTTGCGCCGCTCTCCTACTTCGCTGCGGCGGCGCGCTGACGCTCCGCCTGTATCGTCTTCACCCGCGCGATGCTGCGCCGCACCTGGCGAACCCGCGCGACACCTTCCTGCGCTCCCATTGCCCGCTGGATGCGCAGGTTGAATTGCTCCTTGCGCAGCGCAAGCACCATGTCGTTCAGCTCATCCGGCGTCTTGGCGCGGATGTCGGAGCCTTTTTCGCGCGCCATCATACGTCTCCCATGCGGGCAACGAACTTGGTGCGGATCGGCAGCTTCGCCGCGCCCAGCGTCAGCGCTTCGCGCGCCAGCTCGCTGGGCACGCCATCCACTTCGAACATGATGCGGCCGGGGGCGACGCGGCACACCCAGAACTCGGGCGAGCCCTTGCCCGATCCCATGCGCACTTCCGCGGGTTTCGCGGAAACCGGCACGTCCGGGAAGATGCGGATCCACACGCGGCCGGTGCGCTTCATCGCACGCGTGATGGCACGGCGCGCGGCCTCGATCTGGCGCGCGGTGATGCGGTCCGGCTCCAGCGCCTTCAATCCGTAGGTGCCGAAGTTCAGCGTGAAGCCGGCCTTCGACATCCCGTGGATGCGGCCCTTATGCGCCTTGCGATAATTGGTGCGCTTCGGTTGCAGCATGTTCGTTACGTCCTAGCGCTGCGGCGCTTGCTCTGCGGCGCGGCGGTCCTGCGCCAACGGATCGTGCGCCAGGATCTCGCCCTTGAAGACCCACACCTTCACGCCGCACGTCCCGTAGGTGGTTTTCGCCGTCGCCTGGCCATAATCGATGTCGGCGCGCAGCGTGTGCAGCGGCACGCGGCCTTCGCGATACCACTCCACCCGAGCGATTTCCGCGCCGCCCAGCCGCCCGCCGCAATTGATGCGGATGCCCTGCGCACCCAGCCGCATCGCCGACTGCACCGCGCGCTTCATCGCCCGGCGGAATGCCACGCGGCGTTCCAATTGCTGCGCGATGTTCTCCGCCACCAGCGTCGCGTCGATTTCCGGCTTGCGGATCTCCACGATGTTCAGTGCGACTTCGGCATTGGCCATCTTGCCGAGGTCCTTCTTCAGCACCTCGATGTCCTGGCCCTTCTTGCCGATCACCACGCCCGGCCGCGCCGCATAGATCGTCACGCGCGGCTTCTTCGCCGGACGCTCGATCACCACGCGCGACACCCCGGCGCCGTGCAGCTTCTTGCGCAGATGACCGCGCAGCTTCAGATCCTCATGCAGCAGCTTGGAATAGTCGTCGCCGGCGAACCAGCGGCTGTCCCAGGTGCGGTTGATGCCGAGCCTGAGCCCGACCGGATTCACTTTGTGCCCCATGCTATGCGGCCTCCGCGTCCTGGCTACGTTCGGTAACCACGATCTTCAAATGGCTGAACCATTTCTCCACCCGCGACGCGCGCCCGCGCCCGCGCGCATGGAAGCGGCGCATCACGATCGACCGCCCCACTTCGGCCCGCGTCACGATCAGCCGGTCCACGTCGAGCTGGTGATTGTTCTCGGCATTGGCGATCGCGCTTTCCAGCGTCTTCTTCACGTCCTTGGCGATGCGCCGCTTCGAAAACGTCAGCGTCGCCACCGCCTGCTGCGCTGGCAGGTTGCGGATCAGCGCTGCCACCAGGTTGAGCTTGCGCGGGCTGCAACGCAGGTTCGACAGGATTGCCTGCGCTTCATTGTCGGCCACGCCGCGCGGATGGGAAGGCTTGCTCATGGCTCAGCCCCGCTTCGCACGCTTGTCGCCGGCATGGCCCGTGAACGTGCGGGTCGGCGAGAACTCGCCGAACTTGTGCCCGACCATGTTCTCGTTCACCTGCACCGGCAGGAACTTGTGACCGTTATAGACGCCGAAGGTCAGGCCCACGAACTGCGGCAGGATGGTGGAGCGCCGAGACCAGATACGAATGATCTCGTTGCGCCCCGACGCCCGTGCCGCGTCGGCCTTGTTCAGCAGATAGCCGTCGACGAACGGCCCTTTCCAGACGGAACGCGCCATCTTATTTGCCCTTGTTGCGGCGGCGGATGATCATCTTGTCGGTCCGCTTGTTGCCGCGCGTCTTGTAGCCCTTGGTCGGAACGCCCCACGGCGTCACCGGATGACGGCCGCCGGAGCTGCGCCCTTCGCCGCCGCCCAGCGGGTGATCCACCGGGTTCATCACCACGCCGCGGTTATGCGGCCGCCGGCCCATCCAGCGCTTGCGCCCGGCCTTGCCGATCTTCTGGTTCATGTTGTCGGGATTGGAGACGGCACCCACGCTCGCCATGCATTCGGCGCGCACGATGCGCAACTCGCCCGACATCAGCTTCACCTGCGCATAGCCGGCATCCTTGCCGACCAACTGCGCATAGGTCCCCGCCGCGCGCGCCAGCTTGCCGCCGGCCATCGGCTTCATCTCGATGTTGTGCACGATGGTGCCAACCGGGATCGTCGCCAGCGGCATCGCATTGCCCGGCTTGATGTCCACCCGCTGACCCGAAACCACCTGGTCACCCGCACGCAGCCGCTGCGGCGCGATGATGTAGGACAGCTCGCCATCCTGATACTTGATCAGGGCGATGAACGCGCTGCGGTTGGGATCGTATTCCAACCGCTCCACGGTCGCCGGCACACCGAACTTGCGCCGCTTGAAATCGACATAACGATAGGACTGCTTGTGTCCGCCGCCGCGGAACCGCACCGACGTGTGGCCGTGGTTGTTGCGCCCGCCGGAGCTGGACTTGCCCTCGGTCAGCGCCTTGACCGGCTTGCCCTTCCACAGATCGGAACGGTCGATCAGCACCGTGCCGCGCAGGCTCGAAGTGACCGGATTGAATTGTCTCAGTGCCATCCTGCGCTTGCCTTATGCGAGCCCGGCGGTGAAATCGATTTCGCTGCCCTCGGCGAGCTGCACGAACGCCTTCTTCACGTCCGAGCGCTTGCCAGGCCGCCCCTTGAACCGCTTGGTCTTGCCTTTCTGCACCAGCGTGTTCACCGCGACGACCTTCACGTTGAACAGACCTTCGACCGCTTCCT
>Ga0335075_10009437_pt1 | contig 14880 bp, 13 predicted proteins | sample Lox_Sample_24_FD_206723 | JGI IMG/M metagenome (GOLD analysis project Ga0335075, IMG submission 206723) | Soil microbial communities from Loxahatchee National Wildlife Refuge, Florida, United States - Lox_Sample_2.4 | ecosystem: Environmental > Terrestrial > Soil > Wetlands | place: USA...
TGTGCAGGTGGCCGCCCCGCAGCGCCTCCGCGGTCGCGTCCGGTGCATGCCAGTACCCGGTCATGAGCACCGCGCCGCGGACGCAGATCTCGCCGTCCGCGCCCGGAGCGGCCTCGTTACCGTCCGGAAGTTCGATTCTCACGTCGACACCGGGCGCCGGCTTGCCGACGCTTCCCGGCCGGGCCTGGCCAAGCGGCGAGGTCGCGATGATCGCGGCGGACTCGGTGCAGCCGTAGCCCTCGGCGATCTCGACCTGCGGCAGCCGCCGGCCGAAGTCCTCGAGCACCTGGCGCGGGAGCGGTGCCGCGCCGCTGTTGAGGCGGGTGAGCGGGGCCAGGTCGTAGTCCTCCAGTGGCTGCTGGAGCAGCATTTGGAGCATCGAGGGGACGAGCGGGCTGCCGTTGACCCGGTGCTTCTGGGCTAGCTGGAGCCAGCCTGCCGGGTCGAACCAGCGCATGAGGACGACCACGTTCGGCTCGGGTGAGTGCAGGCTCATCACGCTGACCATGAGGCCGTAGACATGCGATAGAGGCAGCGGGAGCAGCACAGTGCGCTGCTTCGGGTCATAGGACGTCGCGGTCGCTGCCCAGGCAGCGGCAGAGAGCGCGTTGTGGCTGATCATGACGCCCTTCGACCGGCCGGTCGTGCCGCCGGTGTAGAGCAGCGCGGCCAGCTCGGCCGGGTCGCTGTCGATCAGCTCGCCCGCCTCAGCCTGCTCAAGCTCGGCGAAGTCGAGCAGCTCAGGAACGCCAGGCACGGTCGGGCCCGGCTCGTGCTGGCCGGCCACGACGATGCCGCGCACAGCCGGAGCCGCGGCGGCGGCTGCAGTGACCTTCGGCAGGAACTCCGGGGTGGTGACGACGAGGATGGCACCGCTGTCAGTCAGGACATGCCGCAGTTCGTCCTCACTGAGCAGGAACAGCACCGGCGTTGCAACCGCGCCCGCGCGCCACACTGCGTGATAGGTGATCCCGACCTCCGGACAGTTGGCCATGCAGATGACTACACGGTCGCCGGGCTTGACGCCAGCCGCCCGCAGGCCGCCGGACAGGCGTTTTGTCCGGCCGGCGAGTTCTGTGCTGGTCCACCTGCGGCCTTCGAAGTGCAGCTCAGACTGCCCGGCGTCGCGCTGCCAGTACTGGTCGGCGAGACGCTGCAGGCTGGTGCCGGTGGGGCTGGCGGGCAGCTGGGTCATGCGGTGGTCTCCTCAGCGCGTGGTTCTGCCTGCCGGTAGCGCCGGATGCCATCGTCGCCCGTGCGGCTGCGAGCGGCGGACTGCGTTACCAGCAGGTCGAGGTGGTAGAGCGTCTCGCCGATGGCGAGCATCTGGTTCATCGGGTCGAGGTCGGAGAGCTTGCGCCGGCGCGAGGTCCAGGGCACGGCCAGCGCCACCTCGTATGCGGTCTGCTCGCCGCCGGTCAGAACCTCTGCCATCTCGGCCAGCCGGCCGGCGTGATGCTCGGTTAGCTCGTCAATCCTGGCGTGCGTGCTGCCGGAGACCGGTCCGTGGGCCGGCAGCAGCGCCATGTCAGGAAGCTCGCGGACCACCGCAAGCGACCTGAGGTAGTCGCGGAGCGGCAAGGCCGGCGGGCACTCCTCGAATGCGATCGACGGCGTGATGTGCGGTAGCACGTGGTCGCCGGCGAACAGCAGCCCGGCGCTGGCGTCGGCGAACACGACGTGACCGCGGGTATGGCCGGGAGTCGGGATTGCTGTCAGCGTCCGGGTGCCGAGGTCAAATTCCTGCCCAGCTGCGATCCACTCATCCGGCCCTTCATAGCCCATGGCAGCGGCGAACGTGTTGCCGGGCAGCAGTCCCGGATGGCCGGGCACCGCAGCCGGGCTGTGACCAGGCGGACCGCTCGGGGTGCTCCCCATCAGCTCCGCGGCGACGTGCTGCGCGCCTGCGGCGGCCAGCATGCGCAGCTGCGCCCCGAGCGGCCGGTACTCCGGGCCGAGCAGCCGGCTGATCGAGTGCGTCTCCTCGGCCCCGAGCGCGACCGGTGTACCGAACAGCCGCCTGACCTCGATGGCCTGCGTGTAGTGATCCCGGTGCAGGTGCGTGACAAGGAACCTGCGCACGTCCGGAAGGCCGGCCCCGATGGCAGCCAGCGACCGCTCAAGCTGGTCGCGGGCGCGAGCGAGCGCCCAGCCGGAGTCGATGAGCACCAGGCCACGGTCCGCTTCGATCGCGTAGACGTTGACCGCCCTCAGCCCGTCGGTCGGCAGCGGCAGCGGTATCCGGTAGACGCCCGGCGCGACCGCATGCGCGCCTTCACCGATCCAGGCGTGCCGGTCAGCCAATGCTGCTCGCAGTCGTCCAGGTGCCCACGCCCGCCACGTCTGCCACGGTGACCTTGCCCTCCGCCTGCAGGTACCGCAGGTGCGACAGAACCTCGCCGATGGCCGCCTGGCGCTGGAACGAGGCGAGGTCAGGCCAGGCCCTGGACCAGGTCACCCCGGCGGCCACCGCCCACGCCGACAGTCCGGCCGGCGTTGCCAAGGTGACGATCTGCTGCGTCTCAGCGAGCCGCTCGCGATGATGCTCGGTCAGATCATCGAGGCGGGAGTCCAGGCCGGTGAAGCGGTACTCGTGCGCTGGCAGTACCTCAGCCGGCTGGAGACCGCGGAGCTTGTCCAGCGAGGCCAGGTAGTCCTGCAGGGAGTTCGATCTCGCGTCGTAGGACGAGATGTTCGGGGTGATGCGCGGCAGGATGTGGTCGCCGGTCAGCAGCAGGTCGCGGGTCTCGTCGTAGAAGCAGAGATGGCCGGGCGTGTGGCCGGGCGTCCACACCGCACGCAGCCGCAGGCCAGGCGCGTCGATGAGGTCATCGTGCTCGATCAGCGTGTCGGCGCGCACCATCGGCGCGGTCTGGGCCGCATGCGGCCTGCTGGTGATCAGCTCCGTCAGATGGCTGTCCGGGGCTCCGCACCAGCGCAGGTAAGCCGTCATGCCGTCGCGCAGCACGAGACCGTTGTCGCGCACCCCGAGGAAGGCATCCTCAGCCGGGTGCATGGCAACCCAGGCTCCGGTCAGCTCGCGGACCTTGCCTGACTGACCGTGGTGGTCCGGGTGCACGTGCGTGACCAGCACGCCGGTAACGGCGGTAAGCGGGATCTCGCACTGGGCAAGGCCGCCGGTCAGCGCTGCCCAGCTATCCGGGTGGTTCCAGCCGGGGTCGACCATGACGAAGCCGGCGTCGTGCTCGATCAGATAGCTGAGCACGTACCGCAGCGGGTTGCCGATGATCGGGACCGGCACCGACCAGACACCGCTGACGACCTGTTCCACCGGCGGGAACTCGGCCTGCTGCCACGCCTCACGCTGCCGCGTACCGGTTACCTGCATTGGTGCATGAGTCCCTTCGCGCCAGGCAAAGGCGCGCTGTGGTCGGCATCGGATCTGGCCCCGGTGTTCCGCACGGCGCCAGCAAGAAGTATAACTGATTTCAGTTTTTGGCCTCAGCATGGAGAGGGTGCGCTGATGAGTGAGGACTTCCGGGCCAGGGCGCGAGCGTGGCTGGCGGCCCATGCTCCCCGCCGGTCAGCGGACGACGAAAGCAGCTCCACCGGGCTCGCCGAGCAGAAGGCGTTCCAGGCCAGGCTGTACGACGACGGGTTCGCCGGCATCACCTGGCCGAAAGAATACGGCGGGCAGGGGCTGACCAGCGCTGAGCAGATCATCTGGAGCCAGGAGGCACGCGACTACGACCTGCCGAACGGCGCCTTCTTCATCGGTATCTCCATGCCCGGCAACACTCTCGTCGAGGTGGGCACGGAAGCGCAGAAGAAGCGCTACCTGCCGAAGATGCTGCGCGGCGAGGAAATCTGGTGCCAGCTGTTCTCCGAGCCCGGCGCCGGGTCGGACGTGGCCAGCCTGCAGACCACCGCCGTCCGCGATGGCGACGAGTGGGTGCTGAACGGGCAGAAGGTCTGGACATCCGGCGCCCAGTACAGCGACTACGGCGCGATCCTGGCCAGGACCGACCCGACGAAGCCGAAGCACAACGGCATCAGCATGTTCATCGTGGACATGCATGCGCCGGGCGTGACTGTCCGGCCGCTGAAGGTCGCCACCGGACACTCGCCGTTCAACGAGGTGTACTTCGACAACGTCCGGATCCCGGCGGAGAACCTCATCGGCGAGGAGAACAAGGGCTGGGATGCCGCGGTGGTGATGCTGCGGCACGAGCGCATCGCGATCGGCACGATGGGCGCCCCGCGCACGAACCCGCTGGCGTTCGACTCACTGCGCGATCTCGCCGCCGGCCTTGGCCGGACCGGTGACCAGGGCGTTCGCCGCAGCCTTGCCGAGCTGTACGCGCGCAGCAGGGCTATGGGGCTGTTCGCGCTGCTGCTGCGGGAGGAGACGCTGGCTGGCCGGCCACCGGGCGCGCGCGGCTCCGTGGCGAAGCTCGCCGGATCCGACCTCGGCCGCTTCGCCGGGAACGTGGCCGCCGACGTGCTCGGCGACCAGCTGGCCGGCTTCGACTCTGAGGCGATCGCCGGCGTGAACATCGCGATCGTCGCCGCGCCCGGCGCCGCCATCGCCGGCGGCACCAGCGAGATCCAGCGCAACATCATCGGCGAGCGCGTGCTCGGCCTGGCGAAGGACCCGGGTGTTGACCGGGCGACCCCGTTCAACCAGCTGCGCGTCGGCACGCAGCGCCAGCAGTAAGGAACTCATCCGATGGCACTGATCCTGACCGAGGAAGAGCAGGCGCTGGCCGAGTCGGTCCGCAAGTTCGTCGCGGACCGCAGCCCGCTGACGTCGCTGCGACAGCTCATCGACTCCGGCGAGCCGTATGACCCCGCCGTGTGGAAGCAGATGACCGCGCAGCTCGGCCTGGCCGGCCTGACGATTCCGGAGCAGTACGGCGGGGTCGGTGCCGGCAAGTCAGCCCTCTCGGTGGTGCTGACCGAGCTCGGTGCGGGCCTGGTGGCGTCGCCGCTGCTCGGCTGCGTGCTGGCTGCCGAGGTGCTGCTGCATCTGGACGACACCACGGCCAGCAGCGAACTGCTGCCGAAGATCGCCGACGGCGGGCTGATCGCGACTCTGGCGGTGGCAAGCGCTGCCGGCGGGCACGTGACCGCGACCGGTGCCGGTGATGGCGTGACGCTGACCGGCAGCGTGTCGCCCGTGCTGAACGGCGCTGAGGCGGCCGTGCTGCTAGTCCCGGCCCGGGATGGGGACGGCAGGCTGGGTGTCTACCTGGTCGACGGCAGCGCGGCCGGGCTTAGCCGCCAGCGGCTGACTGCGGTCGACCACAGCCGGTCGCTGGCCAGGGTCGAGCTGGCCGGGACGCCGGGCCGCGAGCTGGCTGGTGACGCAGCTGCCGCGCTCGCGGCGGCCGCCGATCTTGCCAGCCTCGCCCTGGCGTCGGAGTCGGCGGGCGCCATGAAGGCGTGCCTCGACATGACCAGCGGCTATGCCAGGATCCGGGTGGCGTTCGGGCAGCCGATCGGTGCGTTCCAGGCGGTCAAGCACCGGCTGGCGGACATGCAGAAGTCGTGGGAGCTGGGCTACGCCGCACTCCGTGACGCGGCCAGGGCAGGCGACGCGGAGCCAGGCCGGTTCGGCGTCGCGGCGGGAGTCGCCAGGATCATGCTCGCCACCGCCTACGCCGACGCTGCCGTTGACACGGTGCAGCTGCACGGCGGCATCGGCTTCACCTGGGAGCACGACGCGCACCTGTTCTACAAGAACGGCCTGTCGAACAAGGTGCTGCTGGGTGCCCCCGGCGATCAGCTCGACCGGCTGGCGGACTCACTCGGGATCTAGCCCCAGCCAGTCCAGTCAGGGCGCTAAAAGCAGAACGGATTCCAGAAAGCGGGTTCAGACAGCGGTGCCACAGGCAGGCCCGGCCACTCCGTCGACTGCCGCGCAACATGGCAGGCACGACCGGATCCTGGCTGCCGCGACCGCGATGCTCGCGGCCGGCGGCGAGGAAGCGCTGCAGATGAAGGACCTGGCGCAGCGCGCGGGCGTCTCTCTCGCAACGCTGTACCGGTACTTCCCGGCGAAGGATCATGTGCTGCTCGGCATCCTGCTCAGCCGGTATACCTCAGCGCTGGCAAGGGTGAGCGGCGAGACCCCGCGCGGGGAGACGCCGCGTGAGCGGGTGACCAGTCACCTGCTGCGGGAGTTCCGGGCAGAGCAGCGCGAGCCGAGGCTGACTGCGGCGCTGAGCCGGGTCATCAGCGAGACGAGGCGCAGCTACAGCGAGGTCATCGAGCAGTACGAGCACCTGCACCTGCAGATGCTGGAACATGTGGCCGGGGCTGGCCGGCCGATCAGCCCGGAGCAGCGGCAGCTGCTGCCGGTCGTGCAGGCGATCTTCGGCGCGGCCACCCGGCGCTGGCTGGCAGGTGTGTCCTCGCCCGCGCAGGCGCGGTTCGAGATACGGGTCGGCTGTCGGCTGCTTGACCTGGCAGACGGAGCGGTTGCCGAGGAATGGCTGCTGGCTGGCCCCGTGGGCGAGCCGGCCGCGCGGGTTCAGGCAGCCCCCGGCAGGCTAAGTTAGCCGGGTGCCCCTCGACACCGGCATTCTCGACACAATCGCGGCGCGGTTTGCCGCTCGCGGCGGTCAGCCCGGGCTGGCCTACGGCATCGTCGCCGGCGGCAAGCTCGTCCACTCCGGCGGCTACGGTGAGCGCTGGCTCGGCGGGCCGGCGCCGGACGCCGATACGGTCTTCAGGATCGCGTCGATGACCAAGAGCTTCACCGCGACAGCAGTGCTGACGCTGCGCGACCGGGGCGCGCTGCGGCTCGACGAGCCGGCCCAGAACTACGTAACAGAACTTCGCCGCGTCAGGCTCCCGGCGCCCGACTCGCCGCCGATCACCATCAGGCACCTGCTGACGATGACGGCCGGCTTCACCACCGACGACCCGTGGGGCGACCGGCAGCAGGGCCTGGACCCGGCGGAGTTCTCCCGCCTGCTCGCCAGCGGCGGAATCCGGCCGGGGTGGGCGCCGGGCACCAGGTTCGAGTACTCCAACGCCGGTTACGCGCTGCTCGGCCGGGTGATCGAGGCTGTCACTGGCGCGGACTACGCGCGCACCGTCGCGACCGGGATTCTCGCGCCGCTCGGGCTGCGGCAGACCGGGTACGAGGCGGCCGAGTTCGCCGCCGGGCAGCTGGCCCGCGGGTACCGTCGCGACGCCGACGGCTGGGAGGAACTCGAGCCGGACGGCTACGGCGCGTTCGCGCCGATGGGCGGCGTGTTCAGCTGCGTGCGCGACCTCGCGGGCTGGGTGGCCGGCTTTGCTGACGCCTTCCCGCCGCGCGCCGTAGCGGCGGGTGACCTGGCGCATCCGCTCAGCCGGGCGTCCCGGCGCGAGATGCAGCTTGCCCAGGTCGCCATCCCGGCAGACGACGAGGGTGTCTTCGCGCGGCTGCACGGGCCGCTCTCGCTCAGCTACGGATTCGGCCTGTTCGTCGAGGACGACCCGGCGCTCGGAACGATCGTCCAGCACGGTGGCGGCTATCCGGGCTTCGGCACCAACATGCGCTGGCACCCGGCGACGGGCATCGGCGCGATCGTCCTGGCGAACAGCACCTATGCCGGAGCCGGAACGCTCGCCGGGGAGATGCTGGCGACCATCCTCGGTTCCGATAACCATGAGAACGACCGGGAACGTGCTAGCTACCGGGTACGTGGTCCCGCGCCGCAGCGCGGCGACCCGTGGCCGGAGACGATCGCGGCCAGAGAGTCTGTGGACCGCCTGCTGCAGGACTGGGACGACGATCTGGCCAGCCAGATCTTCGCACCGAACGTTGACCTGGACCAGCCGCTCGCGCAGCGGCGAGCCGACATAGCCAGGCTGCGGGAGCGGATCGGGCCGTTCCATCCCGATGCGCAGCGGCCGGCCGAGTGCGACTCGCCGGCGCACTGCCAGTGGTGGCTGACCGGCGAGCACGGCACGGCGGCTGTCTCCATCAAGCTGGCACCGCTGCGGCAGCCGCTCGTCCAGCAGCTCCAGGTGGCAGTTCCGCCGGCCGCAGGCTCCCCGCTGGCCGCGGCGCTCGATGCTGTGCTAGGCGCGATTAACGCAAGCGCGGCGGCCGGCGGAGACGGTTGGCCGGGAGAGCTGACGCTTGCGGACGGCCTGGGCGCCGACCAGGTGCGGCGCCGCCTGCGCGTGGCAGCCGCCTGGTCCGGGCCTAGTCGCATCGACGCCTACCAGGCCGGGGACGGGCAGACTAGCGCGACGGTTCGGCTGGCTGGTGCAACTGGCGATGTTGTCCTGGCGATTGAGATCGGGCGCGGTGACGAGCTGCGCCGGGCCGACGTCTCGCTCACCTAGCGGTTCATCGATCAGCTCACGGGCTCCAGGATGACGACCGGGATCTTCCTGCTGGTGCGGTTCTCGTAGTCCTGGAAGCCAGGGTTCTGGGCCTTCTGGACCGTCCAGATCGGCTCGCGCTCGGCGTCATCCGCCACGCGCGCCCGGAGCGGGAGGACCTCGGTGCCGATCTCCGCCCGCACGTCGGGGTTCGCGACCAGGTTGTGGTACCAGTCCGGGTTCGCCGGGGCGCCGGCCTTCGAGGCGAAGATGGCGTACCCGCCGTCGACCTTGCGGTAGGTCACCGGATTGACCCGCTCACGGCCGGTCCTGGCCCCGGTCGTATGCAGCAGCAGGATTGGCACGCCGTCGAAGCCGCCGCCCACCCTGCCGCCGTTAGCGCGGAACTCCTGGATGACCTTCGCGTTCCAGTCGACTGGCTCGGGCATGTGCGGCTCCCCCCGTAGATGGTGCTGCTGGCGCGTACGTCAGGATGCGACTCGCTGGCCGCGGACCTCCAGCTGGTCGAGCAGGTCCTGGGTGGCTGCCGCAACGGCTGCTACGGCGTGCTCGAACGCCTCAGCGTTGTGGCTGGCCGGAGCGCGGAATCCGCTGATCTTGCGGACGTACTGGAGGGCGGCGGCGCGGACGTCGGCGTCAGTGACATGCTCGGTGAATGGTTCGCGGAGTGTCTTGATGCTGCGGCACATGTTCTCGACAGTACGCCAGGATCGCCTTCGCCGCGTGTGTCAGGGCGCCTGCTATAACCGGACGCCGGATCACCCTGATCGCATCAGCAGACGCAGGGCGTCGATCCTGGTGCGGATCTGATCCGCGGTCGCCTGGGCGAGTGCCGGACCGCCGCACCTGCGACGTAGTTCGGCATGGATCAGTGCGTGCGGCTGCCCGGTGCGGCGATGGTGAGTCGCGACGAGCGCGTTCAGTTCTTTGCGCAGTGCCGCCAGGCTCTGATGAGCCGCAGGATGCTGTGGTCCGACGGTGGCCGTCTGGCGGCCGGTCGGACCTGGCTGGGTCGGGACTCGGTTACGAAGCAGCATCGCCACCTGCTCCGGCTCCAGAAGCCCCGGCAAACCGAGGAAGTCCTCCTCCTCGGCCGTGACGCCGAACTCGGTGCCGTCATACAGCACCCGGTCGAACTGAGCCGACGCCTCGAGCGGCAGGAACGGCTGGTCATCGGTGTTATCGGCGGTCGTGCTGCGGTCGCGCAGGGCGTCGGCGAGCGCGCGCTCGTCCTCCTCCGCATCGCCGGGCCGGCTGAGCACGTGGTCCCGCTCAGCTTCAAGGGCAGCGGCATAACCAAGCAGGGCGGGTATCGATGGCAGGAACACGGACGCGGTCTCGCCCCGCTGCCTGGCACGGACAAACCTGCCGACGGCCTGGGCAAAGAAGAGGGCCGTTCCCACGCTGGTCGCGTAGACGCCGACCGCCAGCCGCGGGATGTCGACGCCTTCTGACACCATCCGGACGGCCACCAGCCAGCGGTCCCGCGACGCGGCGAACCGGCCGATCTTCCGGCTCGCGGCCGGATCGTCGGAGAGCACGACGGCCGGCCTGGCCCCGCTGATCTGGGCGAGCAGTGCGGCGTAGGCGCGCGCGGACGCGTGATCGCTGGCGATGACCAGGCCGCCGGCGTCGGGCATGCCCCGGCGGACCTCGGTCAGTCGCCGGTCCGCGGCCTCGAGCACCCGGCTGATCCAGGCACCCGCAGGGTCGAGCGCGGTACGCCACGCGTGCGCGAGCACGTCCGCCGTCATCGGCGTGCCGAGCGTGCCGGCCAGCTCGTCGCCCGCGCGGGTTCGCCACCGCATCTCGCCTGTATAGGCCAGGAAGATGACCGGCCTCACCACGCCATCGGCCAGGGCCGGTCCGTAGCCGTACACATAGTCGGCCGAGCTGCGCAGGCTGTCATCAGTGCCGCGCAGGTAACTGACGAACGGGATCGGATTGGTGTCGCTGCGGAACGGCGTTCCGGTGAGCCCGAGCCGCTTGCGGGCGGGCTCGAACGCGACGCGGACCGCCTCGCCCCAGGACAGAGCGTCGCCGGCGTGGTGAATCTCGTCGAATACCACCAGCGTCCGCCGGCTCAGCGTCCGCTGGCGGTGCAGCGCGGGGTGGGCTGCGACCTGCGCGTAGGTGACAGCAACGCCGGTGAAGTCGGCGGATGCCCGGCCCTGCGCGTTGCTGAATTCCGGGTCGAGCGCGACGCCGAGCTGGTGTGCTGCCTGTGCCCACTGATGCTTCAGGTGCTCGGTCGGCGTAACGACCGTAATGGCGCCGATATCCCGTCGCGCCAGGAGCTCGGCCGCGACCGTGAGCGCGTACGTTGTCTTGCCGGCGCCCGGCGTCGCCACGAGCAGGAAGTCACGCTGATCCGCACGGAAGTAGCTGCGGTACGCGTCCTTCTGCCAGCCTCGCAGGGACAGCAGCAGATCCGGGCGTCGGGGCCGGCCGGTGTCGTCGGCGCCGGTGTCGTCGGCGCCGGTGTCGTCGGCGCCGGTGTTGCCAGCGCCGGTGTCGTCGGCGCCAGTGTTGTCAGCAGCGGTGTTGTCTAGTGAGCGCACAGGAGCGAGAGAGTACCAGCGCAGGATTGCTTCGGCCCGCTGCGCCACGACGGTGTGGCGGCCAGAAGGAGTTGCGGCGCGCCGAGGGGGAGTAACGCCTGAGCAAGTGCACTGTAACCGCGGCGCCAATACGGTCGGGTGCCATGCAAGCAGGACAACTCCCCGAGCGCCCGGCAAGGTGGCTGATGGCAAGTGAGCTAAGCCTGTACGACCTACTCTCCGGTGACCGGCGGCAGATGCACGACGTGACCAGGGCCTTTTATCAGAAGGTCCTGGCCGACGACCTGCTCTCGCCGTACTTCGCCGATGTCGATATCGACCTGCAGGCAGTCATGCTGGCCGAGTTCCTGGCGCGGGCCTTCGGCGGACCCGACGCGTACACCGGGCGCGACCTCAGGTCAGCGCACGCCAAGCTGTCCGGGCTTGACGACGTTCACTTTGACCGTGTTGTCAGCTATCTTGCTGCGACCCTGCGCGAGTTCGGCGTCGGCGAAGGCGATATCGCGACTGCCGGTGCAGTGGCCGACACCGTCAGGGACGACGTCCTGAACCGATAGTAACCGCGGCGCAACGCAGCCCACAGGAAGGCGGATCCGTGGACGTCGCGCGGCTCAGAGCCAGTTTCGCCCGGATAGCGATGCACGGTGACGAAGTGCCGCTGCACTTCTACTCGGACCTGTTCCTCAAGCACCCGGAGACGCGGACGATGTTCCCGGTGTCCATGCAGGCGCAGCGCGCTCACCTGCTAAACGCGCTCGTCCGGATCGTCGCCAGCGCCGACAACGTCGAGAGTCTGACTGCGTTCCTCCAGGACCTTGGCCGCGACCACCGGAAGTTCGGCACGCTCGGCGGGCACTACGAGGCGGTTGGTGCGAGCCTGCTGACTACGTTCGCCTTCTTCGCCGGCGATGCCTGGGACGCCGAGCTCGAGGCTGACTGGAGGGCTGCTTATGAGCTGATCGCGAGTGTGATGACGGCAGCAGCGAATGAGGACGAGAAGCGCAAGCCCGCGTTCTGGGCCGGCACGGTCGTGGCCGCCGAACGCAAGGCGTTCGACGTCGCGGTGCTGACGGTCAGAACCGCGCCAGTGCTTGACTACGTGCCAGGACAGTCGGTGGCGGTCGAGTCGCCTGCGCGGCCGCGACTATGGCGGTACTACTCCATGGCGAATGCGCCGCGCGAGGACGCCACCGTCGACTTCCACGTGCGGCTGATCGATGGCGGGGCCGTCAGCATGGCGCTCACCGCGCACACTGCCGAGGGCACTTCGCTGCGGATGGGCCCGCCGGTCGGCGCGCTGCGGCTCGACGCCGCGGCGGGGCGTGACATCCTCATGGTCGCCGGCAGCACAGGCCTGGCCCCGCTGAAGGCCATCCTCGAGCAGCTCGCGGCCAGCCGGCAGATGCACAGCGTGCACTTGTTCTTCGGGGCGCGCACCGCTGATGGCCTCTACGACCTGCCAAGCCTGGAGAAGCTGGCTGCCGAGCATCCGTGGCTCACGGTTGTGCCGGTGGTGTCGGCAGGCCGTTTTAGCGGGCACACCGGCCCGCTGCCGGATGTGCTGATGCGCTACGGGCGCTGGTCCGGTCACGACGCATACCTGGCCGGCCCGACAGACATGGTGAAGGACGTCCTCGCCCGGCTGACCGCAGCTGGGATGCCGGCGAGCCAGATACACGTCGAGGACTTCGGCTGGAGCGAGCCATGACATCTGATGCCTGGTACGACGAGCAGAGCCGGCTGAGTCCTGCCGTCCTGCAGGAAGTTACGTTCCCGCTGACCCGGTGGGGCCGGGCCGGCTACGAGGTTGACGGCGTGCGGACGTTCCTGGCCGAGGTGCAAGCCGAGATGGTGCACCTGATCAACGAGCGGGCGTCGCTCTGGCAGGAAGTGCAGCGGCTTCGCCGCCGGATTCTCGGCAAGGAGAACGGCAACGACGCGATTCTGTTCGGCAAGGACGACGCTCACATTCACGCAGTGCGGATACTGTCCAGCGCTCAGCGCACCGCAGACCGGTACGTGGCAGATGCGCAGGCCTATAGCGGTCGGCTCACCGAGGAAGCCAGAGTCCGCCGGGACGAGATCATGGTGCAGGCACAACAGCACGCCGACATGCTGCTGGACGAGGCGCAGACCAGGGCGCGGGCGGCCGCTGTCGCCGCCATGAACCACGACGAACCGCTGCCCGAGACGGACCAGGAACGGCGGGCCGTGCAAGCGGAACTTGCGTATCTGCGAACCTTTACCGAGGTCTACCGACAGCATCTGAAGATCTACACCGAGGATGTGCTGCGCACCATCGAAGACTGGGAGAGCAAAGAGCGGGCGGCGTCCCGCGATCCGGCGGTCGGCACTGCGAGCCGGTCGGTGCACAGACGGCAACCTGACGGTTAGCGATCTGCTAACTGCCCCGGACCGGTGGTGCCGCCGTCAGTGGTGCCGCCGTCAGCGGGGCCGCCGTCAGTGGTGCCGTTGCCGGTGGTCTCCGGGGCGGTCCGAGGGGCAGGGGTCCCGGGGAAGGCTGTCCCGACAGCGTGCTGGACTGAGGTGAGCCCGGCTGCCCGCGCCCGGCGGGCCAGCCCGGCGTGGATGCGGCACGGCCAGAACGGGCCGCCGTAGATGAATCCCGTATAGGCCTGGACTAGGGTCGCTCCGGCCCGGATGCGCTCCCATGCGTCATCGGCCGTCTCTATCCCGCCCACCGAGACGAGCACAAGCTGACCGTCGGTCCGGGCACGTAGCCGGCGAAGTACCTGCAACGCGCGACCGCGGAGCGGAGGCCCGGACAGGCCGCCCGGCCCTGCGGCCGCGATCTCGGCGGGGCTGCTAGCCAGGTGGTCCCGGCTGATCGTGGTGTTCGTCGCGATGATGCCGTCCAGCCCGAGTTCAAGCGCTAGGTCGGCGACGGCGTCGATATCGTCATCGGCGAGGTCTGGAGCGATCTTCACGAGCAGGGGGACGCGCCGGCCGCCGCCGGCAGCGGCATCCAGCGACGCTCGCGCCCCGGTCAGCAGCGGCCGGAGCTGGCCGACAGCCTGCAGGTCACGCAGTCCTGGCGTGTTGGGTGAGCTGACGTTGACAACGACGTAGTCCGCTGCGGTGGCGAGTTCACGGGCACTCAGGGCGTAGTCGGCGGCCGCCGCCTGTTCCGGGGTGCCCTTGTTCTTGCCGATGTTGGCCCCGACGACGGCGGCGCGATTGCGGCGCTTGCGCAGGTGGATGGCGGCGGCCGCTGCACCGTGGTTGTTGAAGCCCATGCGGTTGACCAGTGCGTGGTCGGCCGGCAGCCGGAACAGCCTCGGCCCTGGGTTGCCCGGCTGCGGACGGGGGGTGACGGTGCCGGTCTCGACGAAGCCAAATCCCAGGGCGGCTAGTGCGTCGGGCGCGAGCGCGTCCTTGTCGAATCCGGCCGCCAGCCCGAGCGGCCCGGGGAAGTCGAGACCGAAGGCGCTGACGCGGAGCGCGGGATCGCGTGGCGCAAGGCAGCGCCGCATCAGCCAGCTGGCGCCGGGAACCGCCGCCGTCGCGCGGATCAGCATGAACCCGAGCCGGTGCGCCTGCTCGGCTGGCATGCGCCGGAATACGACTGAGAACAGCAGCTTGTACATGCCCGTCCCTGCCGGGCCCAGCCGATGCCGTGCCCGGATCGCGACCTGTCACCGGCTGGCTGCGGCCGCCAGCCTTGGTCATGATCGTATCGGTCAGGCGCCTGGTGATCTTGCCGGCGCTGGGGCGCCGTCAGGTCATACGGCGCGCCATCTGGCCTCGCACCACGAGTAGACCCCGAAGGTAACGAGGCCGATCGCCACGACTGCCAGCAGGCATGGTCCGAGCGGAGTGTGAGCCAGGGCCCGCAGCGCGGAGTCGAGGCCCTTCGCCTTCCGCGGGCTCGCATCCCATGCTGCGACGATCAGGAAGACGCCGGCTGTGCCGAAGACGAACCCCCGCGCGATGCCGCCGATCTGGCCGAGGCGGATGACCGCCGTCCGTGTCGTCGGCCTAGCTCCGG
>Ga0335075_10009438_pt1 | contig 14880 bp, 12 predicted proteins | sample Lox_Sample_24_FD_206723 | JGI IMG/M metagenome (GOLD analysis project Ga0335075, IMG submission 206723) | Soil microbial communities from Loxahatchee National Wildlife Refuge, Florida, United States - Lox_Sample_2.4 | ecosystem: Environmental > Terrestrial > Soil > Wetlands | place: USA...
ATCCGACCCCACCCACCTCCCCTCCCCCCTTCACTGCCCCGGCGAACAGCTCTGCCGCGGAGCGGGTCTCGATGTACTGGGAGAAAACCAGCACGCCGACGCCGGGATGGTCCCGGCGGAGCGACTGGGCCGCGCGCAGCCCCTCATCGGTATACGTCGGCGGCATGCGCACGTCGACGATGGCCACATCGGGACGGTGGGCGGTGACGGCCCGGTGCAGCGCATCGGGATCGGCGACCGCGGCTACGACGTCGAGGCCGCGGCGGTTCAGGGTCTGGGTGAGCCCGTCCCGCATGATGGCGGCGTCCTCGGCGATCACCAGGCGCAGGCGCGGCATCAGGCATGCCCCGGAAGGCTGATCGTGATGGTGGTCGGCCCGCCGGCCGGACTGTCGATGCCCAGCTGCCCGTCTACCGTCTGGACACGCTCGCGGAGCCCGGCCAGCCCGCCGCCGGGGGCCAGCCATGCTCCGCCGCTGCCGTTATCCGTGACCGTCATCAGCATCCGGGCCGGGTCATCACTGATGCTGATCGCCGCCCGGCTCGCGCCGCTGTGCTTAGTGATGTTGGCCAGCAACTCGGCGGCGCAGAAATAGGCGATGGCCTCGATGGCCGCCGACGGCCGCTCGCAGGTGCGCACGCTGAGATCTACCGGGATCGAGACCGTGTCGGCCAGGGAGCCCAGCGCCGGCGCGAGACCGCGGTCGAGCGCGGGCGGATGGATGCCCCGGGCCAGATCCCGCAGTTCGGCCAGTGTCTCGACGGCGTTGCGGTGCGCGGCGCTGATCAGCATGCGGGTATGGCCGCCGTCGCCGGTGCCGCCGGCGTGCTCGAGGTTCTCGGTGACCTCCCCGAGGACCATCGCGAGCGCGGCCAGCCGGACCTGGGCCCCGTCATGCAGGTCACGCTCGATCCGGCGGAGCCTGGCCGCCGACTGGTCGACCGCGCGGGCGCGCCTTTCCTGGAGTTCGCGGGCGCGCTCGGCCGCGGCGGCGATCCGCGCCTGGGCGTCCCGTTCGGCCTCCATCTGAGCCGCGCGCGCCTCGACCACGGCGTAGTGGGCTCGCCGGTAGCGGTAGGCCACCGAGTCGCCAAGCACCCAGGCGGCCAGCGTCAGGCCGCCCATCCCGACCGCCGCGACCAGGACCGAATCCCCCGCATAGGCGTGGTGCGCAGGACCCCAGCGAGCAATGGCCACCGCCGAGCCGAGCAGGCAGAGCATCAGCGCGGCGATGGAAACCGGCCGCGGCCGGTGCGCGGCCAGGGTGTACAGCAGCACCACGATCGCGACGTCGGCGTTGGTCGGCTGCAGCGCGAAGAACGGTGGCTGGGCGCCGTACTGCACGCCGAACGCGATCTGCGCGGCCCCGATCGCCGCCGCGACGACGAACGCGGCCACCGGGCCGCGACGGCGCTCGGCCACGGTGGCGACCAGCACCACCGTGACCGTGAAGAACAGGACCCGCTCGGGGACACCGCCGGTACCGGCCGCCACCTGGCCCACACTGAACGCCAGCAGCACCGCAGCCAGCAGGCCGTCCGCCTCCCGGGGATGCGCACGCAGCCAGGTGGTCACCTTCTCCAGCACGCTCCCAGGGTAGGCACGAACCCGTGGCGCGCTGGAGTGGCGGTCATTTCGGGATAGAGGTGGCCGGCAGGCCGGCGGCCCGCCGCTGACCGGTGCGTAACCGACCAGATCCGGCGCGATTGCCGCCCTCGGCCGGCCTCGCTCAGGCATCGCGCAGCCGGAGCAGCAGCCAGCCCGCGAACAGCGCGGCCGCGGTCCACGCGGCCAGCACACCGAGACCGGCCCACGGGCCGATGGGCAGCCTGCTCAGGTTGGTGGTGGACTGGATGGCCAGCCCGGCGTTCATCGGCGCGACCCGATCGACCCGGAGCTGCCAGGTGGGGTCCAGGACCAGGGTGCTCACCCCGCGCAGCACGTACATCACCCCCAGCACGGTCGCGATCGCGGCCGCGGTATCCCGCACGGCGGTCGCGACGCCGAGGCTGAACAACGCCACCAGCACCAGGTACAGCACCGAGCCAGCGGCGGCGCGCAGCGTCGGCCCGTTGCCAGCAGACAGCGGCATGAAGCCGTGTGCCGCGGTGAAACCGTTGCCGGACAGGAAGATCCGGCCCGCTAGCAGCGAGCCGAGCACGGCCACGATCCCCGCCGCTGCGGTCACGACCGCGACGGCGGCGGCCTTGGCGGCCAGCATGACCGAACGGCGCGGCACCGCGGCCAGCGTGATCCGGACCATGCCCGTCGCGTATTCGCCGCCGATCACCATGACGCCCAGGACGGCTACGGCGGCCTGCCCCACCTGGGCCCCGGTCAGGCTGAGCTTCGTGGTGTCGACGGCGCACGACGCCGGCGAGCACTTCTCGACCGCCACCACCGCCGAGGTGACCGTTATCGTCACCACGGCGCAGGCCAGCAGCAGCCAGCCCGGGCCTGAAACCGTGCGCAGCTTGACCCATTCCGCGCGCACCGCCGCCGTGACCCGCATCATGCGTCCCTCCTGCGTACCACAAACCAGGCCGCGGCCAGAGCCGCCACGGTCCAGGCGGCCAGCACGGCGACACCGTCCCAGGGGGCCAGCGGGTAGCAGCCGTGCGACGCCAGGCACACGGCGCTGGACTGCGGGTAATGCTGGATACCCTGCTGAACGGCGGTCGCGGCGAACGGCGTCACCCGCAGCAGGAACGCCCCGACCGGCTGACTGGCGGCCGCGGCGACCAGCCATGGGCCCACGAACAGCGCGATGCCGACGGTGATGGCGCCAACGCTGCGCCGCAGCATGACGGCGACGGCCAGGATGAAGACGGCGGCCAGGGCGAGCATGACCGCGGTGCCGAGCACGATCCGCAGTCCGGTCCCGGTGCCCAGCGACACCAGCGGGTAAATGGGCGGCGTCCACCCGTGCGACCGCAGTTTCGGCCCGGTGATCGAGAGTGCGACCGCGGCGCCGGCCAGGCCGGCGGCGAACGCCACCGCCCCGATGACGATGGCCTTGGCCAGGATGACCCGGCCGCGCCGCGGGCTCGCGGCGAACGTGGTGCGGATCATGCCGCGCCGGTACTCGGAGGTGACGAACGCGCCGCTCAGGGCGATCAGCACGACCAGGCCGGCCAGCGACCCGGCCTTGATGATGCCACCGAATATGTCCACGATCGGCACGTACGGGGAGATGTCACCGGAGCCGTACACCGTGAACGCGCCGCCGGACCCGCTCGCCGAGGGCAACCGTATCCCGCGCGGTATGTCCCTGGACGAGACCGGTGCGCAGGGGGCACCCAGGCGGCTCTGGGGCGCGCCGACCTCGCACAGGCTCCAGGTACTAGGCGACCACCCGCCCTGGAGGCTGACCGCATCGAACCTGGCGATAGCCAGCGTGAGCACGTAGCCGGTGCGGCTCTGATATGCCTGGGGCGACGCCGCGAACAGCCCTGCCGCCGCGGTCGAGGGCAGACCGGCGAGCGTGGCGCTGCCGATCACGCTCCAGTGGCTGCCGTCGGTGGAGTCATAGCCGGTGACCGTGTCCCCGGAACGAACCAGTCGCAGCCAGCGCGGCGATGACACCGAGACCGGGCCGGGCAGCCCCGCGCTGTCATGGGTGAAGTCGTACTGCATCCGGACCCCGTGACCGGGGGTGGTCATGACGGCCGCGTAGGCCGAGCCGGCCCGGGTGCCGCCGGAAACGATGATCCCCGCCTTGGCCCACGGCTGCGGTGCGATGCTGCCCTCCCCCTGACCGGGAACCGCCCCGTCAGTGAGCGACGTCACCCGCACGGTTATGCTGCCGTTCCCGGCCAGCGAGCGGTGCAAGAAAAAGAAGTCATCGTTCACTGCTACGCCACCCGGCCCGGTCGCCACGGCGGGAAGGCCGCCGCTGTTCCCGGCGTTGCCCAGCGCCAGCGCGACCCCCGCGGTCAGCGCCGCCGCCAGGACCAGGCTGACCACCCAGCCGCGCACGGTCCAGAACTTGGTCCATTCGGCCCGCAGCAGCTGGGCGAACCCGTCGCGCCCGGCCGTCCGGTCGCCGCGGACCGGGGCCATCTCGCCGATCATGGTGCGCTTCCCGGCACCGGCTCGGCGCGGAAGTCGACCGCGTCGCGGGTCAGTTCCATGTAGGCCTCCTCCAGCGTGGCCCGGTGCGCGGCGACCTCGGAAAACGCAACAGCGCTCCCGCTCAGCAACGCGACGACCCGTTCCGGAGAAAGCCCAGAGATCATCACCCTGTCCGCTCCGGAAGGCGTGACCGTGGCCCCGGCGCCGGCCAGCACCCGCATCGCCTCGTCACGGGCGGACGAGCGCAGCTCGACCCGGTCACCGGAGGCTCGCGCGAGCAAGTCGTGGACGCTGGTATCCGCGATCACCCGGCCGCGGCCCACCACGACCAGGTGGTCGGCCGTGTCCTCCAGTTCGCTCATCAGGTGGCTGGACACCAGCACCGCCCGGCCCTGGGCAGCCAGCGACCGCAGGTACTCCCGGATCCAGACGATGCCCTCCGGGTCCAGCCCATTGACCGGCTCGTCGAACATCAGCACCGGCGGGTTGCCGAGCATCGCCGCGGCGATGCCCAGCCGCTGTTGCATGCCGAGTGAGAAACCGCCGACCTTCCGCCTGGCCGCCTTGGCCAGTCCGGTCTGCTCGATGACCTGGTCGACCCGGTTCGCCTTCAGGCCCTGGGAATAGGCGAGCCACATCAGATGATTGCGGGCGGAGCGTCCGGGCGCAGCCGCGCCGGCGTCCAGGAGCGAGCCCACGTGGCACAGCGGGGGATGCAGCTTCCGGTAGGGCTGCCCGCCGATCAGCGCGGTTCCCGCGTCGGGCGCGTCCAGGCCGAGAATCACCCGCATCGTGGTCGACTTGCCCGCGCCGTTGGGGCCGACGAAGCCCGTCACCTGGCCGGGCGGGACCGTGAAGGTCATCCCGTCGAGGGCGACGGTAGACCCGAACCGTTTGTGCACGCCGGACACCTCGATGCGTGCTTCGACTTCCGCCATACTCAGACAGCTCCCGCAACGCGCGGATGCAAGGTCTTCACCGGGTTCCTCTCACGCTGTTCCAGCCGACTTACCGTCGGAATGAGACGCTAGGAAAACCCCCGGCCCGGCGGTAGCCGGACCACCACCCAACTTCAGCTGGGTGCTACCACCCAATAACTGGCTGCTAATCCTGTCGCTGGGAGAGTGGCGGGCGGGCCGGAGGCGGGGGTTGCTGGCCAGGCGGGTTCGGGCGGTGCGACCGTATCCGGTGGCCAGGCCGTATTCGCCCAGGTCAGCTTGCCCGCACTGATCAACGGAGCGGTCGGCGTCGTCATCGCCGCAGAAGGCAGGCCGGTCTCATTCACGGCCTTCACCGTCGCCGGGGCCAAGATTACGGCGATCGACGTTACCGACCACCCCAGCCGCATCGCCGAAGCCGACCTGGCTTTCCTCGGCCGCTGACGGGCTGATCGTCGCGGCCGGGCGGGTCACCGTCATCGCCCGCGGCCGGGCGGGGGCGTGACGGACGCCCTGGCATAGACTGAGCTTCCCAATGCTTTCCATGAGGGCACTGGAGTGCCTGGTCACCATAGTGGAGCAGGGCTCGCTGACCAAGGCGGCGGCGGCACTGCACATGTCGCAGCCGGCCTTGTCGCACCAGATCGCCGCCATCGAGCGGGAGCTCGGGACCCCGGTCGTCGAGCGCCTGTCGCGGGGAATCAGGCCGACCGCGGCCGGGCTGGCGGCCGTGGCCGAGGCGCGAATCGCCCTGGCCGCCGCGGACCGGGCCGTCGCGGCGGGCCGCAGGGTGGCCAACGGGACCGGCGGCCGCATCCGCATCGCCTGCGCGGAGACGATGACCGCCTGGGTTCTGGTCCCGGTGCTGCGCTCCTGGCGCCGCCGGTTTCCCGACGTCGAGCTGGACCTGAAGGAGTTCACGAGCTCGGACCGGATGCTGGAAGTGCTGCTCGCCGGCCGGGCTGACCTCGTGGTCGGGCCACGGCCGACGCTGACCGATGAGCACGTCGAGGTGCTCGGCAGCGAGGAGGTCGTGGCCGTTGCTTCCGCCGAACACCGGTTCGCCGCGATGCAGGCCGTGCCGCTGGCCGAACTGGCCACCGAACCGCTGGTTGACTACAACCCGGACAACGGGAATGCGGTGTGGGTCGCCCAGTTCGCGGCGCAGCGCGGTGTGGCGCTGCCGGAGCCGACACTGCGCACCGGCAGCCCGCGTACAGCCGCACAGCTGGCCGCGGCCGGCATGGGGGTGGCGATCGTGCCCTTCTCCGCGCTCACGCCGTGGCCGGGCGGGACGATCAGGGCATTTGACCCGCCCGCGCTGCGCGACGTGATCGTGATCGTCGCCGCGCCGCACGATGACCTGCTGCGGCGATTCGTCTCGGACCTGAAGCGGCGCGGGCTTCCTGACTCGCGCATGTCGCACCTCGGCCAGCCTGGGCCCGCGCCAGTGGGTCTCCACCCGGAGCCCAGCCGCTCCGGCCCGCCCGGTCCGCCCGGCCCAGGCCGTCCCGCCCGTCCCGCCCGTCCCGAGCAGGAGCCAGGCACCGCCACGCTGAAGGCCGTATCAGAAGCATAGGCATTAGGGATTTCAATAAGCCCCATGAATTCTTCGAAAGCTTGATTGCTTGCCAGAGGCATAAGTAATGTGCCAAGCTCGTTGTGTCGATAAGCGGGGATTCACTACGGTGCCCTGAAGGAGAACATCACTGCTGGCCAGGCGTTTTGCCGGAAACTTCTCCTAGCACAAACTCGTGATCGAACAATCGGCTCAAAGGGTTAATCATGCATCCCACTCATTACCGGTACGCCGACATAGACGGCCAGCAGCTTTTCTACCGGGAAGCAGGCGCGGCCGACGCTCCGGCCCTGGTGCTGCTGCACGGCTTCCCGGCCAGCTCGTTTATGTTCCGTAACCTGATCCCGCTGCTGGCCGACCGGTATCACGTGATCGCGCCCGACCACCTGGGATTCGGATTGTCGTCCGCCCCTTCGGCCGATGAGTTCGACTACAGTTTCAGCGCGCTGGCCGGGCTGACCGCAGGCCTGCTGGTCCATCTGGGTCTCACCCGGTATGCCCTGTACGTCCATGACTACGGTGCGCCGGTGGGCTGGCGGCTGGCGCTGGCGAAGCCGGCGGCCATCTCGGCGATCATCAGCCAGAACGGCAACGGCTACGAGGCCGGTTTCACCACGGACTTCTGGAAGCCGGTGCGTGAATACTGGCAAGACAACAACGGCCAGACCGAAGCCGGTGTCCGCCAGGCCCTGACCCTCGACGCCATCCGGTGGCAGTACCTGCATGGCGTGCCAGATCAGACCCTGGTCAGCCCGGATACGTGGAATCACGACTACGCCCAGGTGTCGCGGCCCGGCAACGACCTCATTCAGCTGCGGCTGCTGCACGACTATGCCACCAACCTGCCGCTGTACCCGAAGCTGCACGGCTATCTGCGGGCCAGCCGCGTTCCGGTGCTGGCCGTGTGGGGCCGCAATGACGAGATCTTCGGCCCGGCGGGTGCCCTGGCCTTCGCCGACGACGCGCCCGGCGCCGAGATCTGCCTGCTCGACGGCGGCCACTTCCTGCTCGAAAGCCACCTCAACGCGGCCGCCGCTTACATCCGGCCCTTCCTCGAGAGGGCCCTGCCATGAACGGACCACTGAACGACCAGACCGTGCTGGTCACCGACGGCGGCGAGCCGCTCACCTGAGGGAGGAAGACAGCGATGGGCCTTTCCTGGCAGCAAGGACCGCTCGCAGCGGGCGCCGTCGGCCGGTTCCTGGTCCCCGATCCGCTGCCGGAGCGGCTGCTGTACGCCGAGCCGCTGCGCCGGCGCATGCGGGTCCGGTTCGACGGGGCCTGGGTGGCTGACAGCGAGAACGTCGTGCTGCTGCATGAGCCCGGCCGCTACCCGGTGGCGTACTTCCCGCTGCCCGACATCGCCGATGACGTGCTGCAGCCCGGCGACTACACCACCCGCCACGCAGACCTGGGCCCGACGTCCTGGTACACGGTCCGGGCCGGCGGCCAGAGCAAACGGCGCGCCGCCTGGCAGCACACCGGGCTGCCCGGCTACGCGGCCGAGCTGGCCGGACGGGTGGCGTTCGCGTGGCGGGCCATGGACGCCTTCTATGAGGAAGACGAGCGCATCGTGGGCCACGCGGCCGATGCCTATCACCGCATCGACATCCGCCAGACCAGCCGCCACCTCGTGGTCCGCTCCGCCGACCGGGTCATCGCCGACAGCACCCGGCCGCTCGCCCTGTATGAGTCGGGCTTCGCGCCGCGATGGTACGTCCCGCGCGCCGACGTCGACCAAGCCGCGCTCACCCCGGCCAAAGGCCAGACATTCTGCCCGTACAAGGGCCTGTGCAGCTACTACGACATCGGCCCCGCCCAACATGCGGCCTGGTCCTACCAGCAGGCGTATACCGAGGTTCTGCGCGTCGGCGGCCTTATCTCGTTCGAGCCCGACCTGGTCGAGGTGCACCTCGACAGCGCCCGGCTTAGGCTGGAATCTGGGCAGGGCGTGATTCCGCATGGCATCGACCGGGACCTAACCACCGACGCGGCCATATCCGGCAAACACCCATGAACACTACCCAGGCGCAGGCCAGAGCAGCCGCCGGACGCAGCCGCCGCACGCCGGTGCTGCTGTCGGTAAACGTCGGCATGCCCAAGAACGTGGCCTGGCAAGGCAAGACCGTCTACACCGGTGTGTGGAAGCACCCGGTGCCCGGCCCGGTCATGGCCCGGCGGCTGAACCTCGACGGAGACGGCCAGGGTGACCGCAACGGCCACGGCGGCGAGCAGCGGGCCGTCCTGGTCTACCAGATCGCCTCCTACCGGCACTGGCAGCGGCACTTCGGCCGCGACGACTTCGGCTACGGCCAGTTCGGGGAGAACCTCACCGTCGACGGCATGCCCGACGACCAGGTCTGCATCGGCGACCGCTACCGCATCGGCGGGGCCGAGTTCGAAGTCACCCAGCCCCGGGTCACCTGCTACCGCGTTGGCCTGCGCCTCGGCGAGCCCGAAATGCCCGCGCTGCTGGTCAGCCACCACCGTCCCGGGTTCTACATGCGCGTGCTCACCGAAGGTCGCATCCAGGCCGGCGACCAGATCGTCAAGACCCGGACCGGCCCGCACGCGCTGACCGTGGCCGACATCGACGCGCTGCTCTACCTCCCCGGCCACGACCCGGACCAGCTCCGCCTGGCCACCCAGATCCCCGCGCTCAGCCCTGGCTGGCAGCAATCGTTCCGCGACCTGCTCGACGCCCCGTCCGCGCCGCCCGCGGGCACCGAGCCGACCGCGGAGACAGCGCCGGCCTGGCCCGGCTTCCGGCCGCTGCGCGTGACGCGGGTGGTCCCGGAAAACCCGGCCGTGTCCTCGGTCTACCTCGCCGCCGCGGACCGGGCCCCGCTGCCGGCCGCCCGGGCCGGCCAGTACCTCACCCTGCGCTTCCCGGACGCCGCCCAGCCCGCCCCGGTGCGCAGCTACTCGCTGTCGTCGCCGCCCGGCGCCGACCCCTACCGGATCAGCGTCAAGCGCGAGCCGCACGGCCTGGTCAGCGGCTACATCAACAGCCGGGTGCATCCCGGCGCCACCCTGGACGCGGCCGCCCCCCGCGGCGACTTCGTCCTCGACGCCGGCACCGGCCCGGTGCTGCTGATCTCGGCCGGCATCGGCGTCACCCCGGTCCTGTCCATGCTGCACCAGCTGGCCGGCACCGGCAGCGGCCGCGAGGTCTGGTGGCTGCACGGCGCCCGCAGCCCGCAGCAGCACCCCTTCGCCGCCGAAGCACACGACCTGCTCGCTTCCCTGCCCCGCGCCCACGAGCACATCTATTACAGCGCGGCGGCCCACCCTCAAGACCAGGGCGCCCACTCCGCAACTGGTCACCTCGACAAAGACAGGCTGGGCGCCCTGGGCCTGCCCGCCAGCGCGACCGCGTACGTGTGCGGGCCGCAGTCATTCATGGCGGACATGCAGCAGGCCCTCTCCGCGGGCGGGATCGACCCGGACCGCATCCGCACCGAGCTGTTCGGGGCGCTGCCGTCGATCAACCCCGGCCTGGCCGGCCAGGCCCACCGGCCGCCGCATCAGCCGGCCGGGCCGCCCGGCACCGGACCGCTGGTGACCTTTGCCCGGAGCGGCATTTCCGCGCCGTTCGCGACCGGGCAGCGCAGCGTGCTCGAGCTGGCCGACGCCTGCGACGTGCCCAGCCGCTGGAGCTGCCGGACCGGCGTCTGCCACACCTGCGTCACGCCCCTGCTCTCCGGCCGCGTCAGCTACCACCCGGACCCGCTGGAGCTCCCCGCCGACGGGCAGGTGCTCATCTGCTGCTCCCAGCCCAGCACCGACGTTGTCCTGGACATGTAGGGCCGCAACCGCCATGACCAGCCAGATCCCGCCCGGCCCGCCCGGCCTGCGTGGCTGGCGGCTGGGCCGCCCGGCACCGGCCGCACCAACCCAGGCCAGTGAGGCCGTCATATGACCGCGATGATCACTGGGTCCGCCCCGGCGGCGCGCCGCAGGGCGGCGCCACGGGATCGACCGGCCGGCCGGGAAGCTCTGCGCGGGCGTGAGGCAGAACGGAAGGTCGTCGGTGACCTGCTGCGGCGTGCTCAGCGCGGGGACGGCGGCGTGGTGCTGGTGGACGGGGAGCCAGGCATCGGCAAGTCCCGGCTGCTCCGCGCCTGCGTTGACGAGGCCGCCGAGCATGGTTTTTCGCTGGCCGCGGGAGCGGCGGACCAGCTGGGCGAGGCGATCCCGTTCTTCGCGCTGCGCGCGGCGCTGGGTGCGCCGTTCGCCGGGCTCACCGGCGATGATCCCGGCCGTGACCGGCCCGATGCGATGGCGTGGTGGATCAGCCAGATGCGAGCCCACCTGGCCCTGCGCGCCGTGGTGACCCCGGTCCTGGTGTGCCTGGATGATCTGCACTGGGCAGGCCAGGCCACGCTGGCCGCGTTGCGGACGTTGCCCGGCGGCCTGAAACAGCACCCGGTCGCGTGGCTCCTGGCCCGGTCAAGCGCGGGCCAGCGCACCACGGAGTACCTGTTCAGCCAGCTGGAGAGGGACGGTGCCACCCGGGTCACGCTGGCCCCGCTGGATCAGGAAGCGGTGGCGGCCATGCTCACCGACGCGTTCAGCGCACCGCCGGACCAGGCCCTGGCCGATCTGGCCGGCGGCGCCACTGGGAACCCCATGCTGGTGGAAGAGCTGATCGGCGGCCTGGGCGACGACGATTCGGTGCGGGTCACCGGCGGGCGCGCCGCGCTGACGTCGGCCCGGCTGCCGGAGCGGGTTCACCGCGTCGCCCAGCGGTGGCTCGATGGCCTGAGCAAGCAGGCCCGGCACCTGGTGGTGACGGCGGCGGTGCTGGGCCCGGCGTTCCGGCTGGAGGACGCGGCCGAAATGCTTGGCCAGACCCCGGCCGGCCTGCTGCCGGCGGTCGAGGAGGCCATGGACGCGGCGATCATGAATGCCGCGGAACATGCCTTCGGCTTCCGCCACCGGCTGCTGCGCCGCGCCATCGGCGAGCTGATCCCCCGGCCGGCCGTCCAGGCCCTGCACCGTCAGTATGGCGAGATCCTGCTGGCCCGGGGGGAATCAGCGGACCGGGCCGCCGGCCACCTGCTGCAGGCCGCGCACCCGGATGACCGTGCGTCGCTGGCCGGACTGGACAAGGCGGCGGCGCAGACCCGGTGCTCGGCGCCACAGACCTCGGCCGGCCTGGCCGTGCGGGCGCTCGAGCTGACGCCGGCCACCGATCCGGACGCGCTGGCCCGCGCGGTGACCGCCGCCGAGGCCCTGACCGCTGCCGGGCAGCTGGACCAGGCTGCCCGGATAACTCGTGACCTGCTGGCCAAGCCGCTGCCCCCAGCGGCCGAGGACCGGCTGCGGTGCGCCCTGTCCTCGGTTCTGTGGGCCGCCGGTAAGCCCCGCACCGCTGCCGACCAGGCCGAGCTGGTCCTGGCTCGTCCGCAGTTGCCGGGCGAGGTGCGCGACCAGGCGGTGACCGCGCACCTGCACGCCCTGGCCGGACTGCGCGACGAGCTGGCCGGCCCGGCCGCCGACACCGTTCTGGCCGCCGCCCCCGGCCGCGGTGACCGGCACACGCACACCACCGCGGCGGCCCTGGTCACCCGCGCCGTCCTCGGCTGGGATAGCGGCCAGATCGGCGACGGGCTCAAGCTGTTGCGTGACGCGGCCAGCCACGGCACCGGGATCTGCCCGGATGCCCGTCAGGCCCAGCCGCTGCTCGCGCTGGCCGCCGCCCTGGTCGACCTGCGCCAGCTCGGCGAGGCCGAGAATATCCTCCGCACCGCCGGGAACCCGGCGTTGCCGGACATCCCAGCCGCCGCGGCGCTGGCGCTGCTGCACGGCCGCATCCACCTGGCTGCCGGCCGGCTGGCCGAGGCCGCCGCCGATGCTCAGGCGGCCCTGGCCATCGCCCGGGACCTCGGCGCGCACGGCTACGCGGCCACCGCGCACAGCGTGCTGAGCGTCATCGAGCTGCGCCGCGGCGACATCGCGGCCGCGGCCCAGCACGTTGCCTGCCGCCGGGTCCTGGGCCCGCAATTCGCCGACATCTACGCACGCACCGAAGCCACCATGGCCGAGGCGCAGATCGCCGAAGCGGGCAACGGCCCGGCCGCCGCCCTCGGGCACCTCAGCCAGTTCCGCGCCGGCCTGCCGGCCCGGCCCGGGCTCCTGGCTGGCGACCCCGCTCTGCCCGCCTGGCTGGCCCGCACTGCCCTGGCTGCGGGTGACGGTGAGCTGGCCGCCAGCGCGGCCCGCACCGCCCAGGCCCTCGCGGACAGCTACCCGGAGTTCCCGGTCCTGGCCGCTGCCGCGGCCCACAGCCGGGGGCTGGCCGACCGCGATCCGGCCCGGCTGGCCGAGGCCGCCGCCCAGCACGCCGACCCGTGGGCCAGGGCGTCCGCGGCCGAAGACCTCGGCGTCCTGCTGGGCCGGCCAGGCGACCGGGATCAGGCGATCGAGCGGCTGAAGGAGGCACTGGGCGGGTACCGCCAGGCCGGCGCCGGCCGTGACCAGGCCCGCATCCGGCGGCGGCTGCGCCAGCTCGGCATCCGCCGCCGCCACTGGAGCACCCCGCTGACCAGGCCCGTCACCGGGTGGGACAGCCTGACCGACACCGAGCAGGCGGTCGCCGGCCTGGTCGCCGAGGGACTGAACAACGACCAGGTGGGCGCGCGCATGTACATCAGCACCCACACCGTCGCTCATCACCTCCGCCAGGCATTCCGCAAGCTCAGCATTGCCTCGCGCGTCGAGCTCACCCGCATCGTCATCGAGCAGACAGCGGGGGCTCAGTAGATCTCACCGACCCGGCAAGCGAAACCGACCCTGGGAGGACACGATGACAGTGGTGGCATGGGACCGCGTGACCCATGAGGACGTTGTGCGGGCCATACAGGATTACGACCGGCTGGGGCCCGGGGAGTTCTTCTCCAAGCATGGCTTCGGTCCCACCACCACGTATGACCTGCTCTGGGAGGAGCGCCTTTACCCGCCGAAAGCAATCCTGGGCACGGCCTATGAGCTGGCCACCGGCCAGCGCCTGGCCTCCGGTGATTTCGAGGGCGGGAAGAGCGGCGCGGTACGGGTGCTCGGAAAGCTGGGGTTCACGATCCAGGCACGACGCCCAGCCGGGTAAGCCGGTCAGACAAACAGCCTGCGGCATACCACGCCGTGGCCGACGTTGCCCCCGCGCCACAGATCAAACTGCTCTCCCGGGGCAAGGTAGTCGGTCACGTCCTCCCCGAGGACCTCAAGCCGCAGGAAGGCCTCTTCGTCTCCCAGCCGGAATGCGCTTTCGATGTCGCCGGTGGTGATCAGGGCGCTGAACAGCTTGCTGCCGCCGGTGTCATGGTGACGGGCTCGTACCACCATGCGGCGGGCTGGCCCGCGCAGCGTCGCCTCCGGGCTGCCGCCCTCATGCGGGGCGAGCCTGACCAGAGCCTGGTACTTGTACCGCCTCATTTTCTTATTCATCGTCGTCACCGCCTGCGTGAGCCTGCCGGGCGCCCGGGCCCGGCGGCTCATCTTTCCTTCTATCGTAACGCGATATGGCATCATCGCGGTCCTGGCCGGCGGGCCTGCTCGTGAACGGGCAGGCGGCCAGGCCGATCAAGGTCAGCGCCCAGGCCGGCAGCGGCTCTTGGCCACCGCCCCACCCGGTACCGCACCTGGCCGGCCCCGGCCATAGCGGCGAGCCGGCCCGCGACCGCGGCCTAGCACAGTCCGCCAGGCCCTGATTAGGCCGTTAGCCAGTGGTTTTGCCGCCTGGACACCATTGCGCAGTGACCACGCAGATCGCTAGTGTCCCAACGGATACTTGCTGATCTCTCCCGAGGAGGCGCAACGGTGCGTACCCGAAGCAAGACATTAATGGCGATTGTCGGAGTGGCCGGCCTTTCCGGCGCGATAATGGTGGCCGCGCAGACGGCGGGCGCGGCCACGGCCGGCCGGACCCCCCTGGCCGGGACCCTGGTCACGGCGGCCGCCCGCCAGCACCCGGTTGGTGCCGTAGCCAAATCCGCCACGGTGAACTTCGAGCTGGTTCTGAAGCTTCGCCACGCGGCGGCAGCGCAGTCGCTGGTGCGGGCGGTCAGCTCGCCCGGGAGCAAGAGCTACCGCCACTACATCACCGCGGCCAAGTGGGAATCCAGGTTCTCGCCGACCGCCAGCCAGGTGCGCAGCGCCCGCCAGTGGCTGTCCGGTGAAGGCTTCAAGGTCGGTGCCGTCTCCCGGGACCGGCTCACGATCTCGGCGTCGGGCACCGCGGCCCAGGTCGAGAGCGCGTTCGGCACCGGGCTGGCGAACTACAAGGTAAAC
>Ga0335075_10009439_pt1 | contig 14878 bp, 14 predicted proteins | sample Lox_Sample_24_FD_206723 | JGI IMG/M metagenome (GOLD analysis project Ga0335075, IMG submission 206723) | Soil microbial communities from Loxahatchee National Wildlife Refuge, Florida, United States - Lox_Sample_2.4 | ecosystem: Environmental > Terrestrial > Soil > Wetlands | place: USA...
GATCGACGGCAACGGGGCCAGCGCGTACGCCTCCTGGCTGTGGGCGCCGAACGCCGATACCGGCGGCTCGACCGTGAACTTCACCCCGTGGTGGCACGGCCTCAAGCGCGTCGACATGGTCGGCCTGGACGGCTACCCGCAAAGCGGTTCGGGCTGGGGCCTGTGCAACTTCCAGGAGCTGTTCGGCCAGTCGTTCACCGAGATGCGATCGCTCACCAGCCTGCCGGTCTTCATCTCCGAGACCGACCTGGCCCCGCTGAGCACCAGCCAGGACTGCAACGGCGGCGGCTACCAGACCATCACGGCCTTCATCGCCGCCCTGTTCGCCGACGGCGGGGACGGCATCCTCCAGTTCCAGGACGGAACCCCGGCCCTGACCAGCGCCCAGTGGACCGAACTCGACGCCGCGCTCGCCAAGGCACCGAGCCCGTCTCCGGCCCCGGCCAGCCCGGCAGCCTCATCCCGGGTGAGCCCGCCGGCCTCACCATCAGTGTCGGCCAGCACGCCGGCCGGGGGCGGGAACTGCGCGGCAGCGGTGCCCACGGCGGCTGGCCAGGCCGCCGAGGCGGAGAAGGAACCGGCCCTGCTGGGAGCCGGTCAGGCCCGGCTCCCAGCGACCGTCGGGGGTGAGCAGTGATGAGCGACAGGTACCACGGGCCGCTGACGCCTGCCTACCTGCGCGGCGTGCTGACCGTCGAAGCCGAGCTGACCGACGGCAGCATCGGCCCGGACGGCTGGATGCGCACCGTCAGCACCTCGGCCGTTCTGGTGGCGCTGTCCTACGTCGGCGGCACCGCCAGCCTGGTCACCGAGGACGCGGACGGGCACCTTACCCGGCTCCGCATCCCCGGCGAGGAGTTCCTGCGGCTCATCGGCGGTGCGGAGTGGATGCTGGCCACCTCACGCGCGCAGTCCGAGGAACTCAGGCAACGCCACAGCCCCGGCCAGTGACACCCCGGACCCCGGCGGCGCAGCCGGCGCTGCGCCACCCGGGGACGCCGTTACGGCCAGCACCCGGCCTGCACGGTACCGCCCCGGGAACCGGCTTGATCCGGCGGCACGACCGCCCCAGGCGCGCGGTGGCCGCGCGGACCGCAGCTGCCACGTCGGCCAGCTCCAGCGGATCTGCCGGGCAGGCGGCCCGGTTCTGCCGCCGGCTAAGGCACGGGCGGTTCGGGGGACCAGCGGCAGGCGTCCCCCGTCCCTGACGTCGCCGGGACTCCCAGGACGACAGGCTGCCAGCCCACGGTGCTGTCCCAGTGCTCGTCGTCCGGGTCGTCAAGATGCTCGGGAACATTCATGCCCGAAACGCTAGCCGCAGCTACCGTTGTCCGTAAGTCCCGCGAGCGCCGGCGCGTTTTCTTACGATGCGCGACTTCGGCCGGCTCGATCGCGACATGCCACCAGAACAAGCGCCCTTCGAATGAGTGCACTCTCCCAGCAAACCCCATCCGGTGCGGCAGCCGGTGAGCCCGCAGGCTGAGACGCGGCGAGGGGAGGGCCGCCCGCCCCGATCCCGCCAGAACTCGATCCGAAGTTCGTCGGGGTTGCCGGCGACGCGGTCGGCCTGTATGCCATCCAAGATCCCCGTCGCCAGCATTAGCAGGAAAAAGCCGGCGGCTGACGGGCGGCATTCGCTGTCCTGCCCAGGTGACGCCTCGTTCATGCCGACGGGTACGGTCAGCTGGTCCGGGCGGTTCCGTTCGCGTGGCCATCGCGTGACGGAGGCGGCTATGCGCCTTGTCGTTACAATCGGGATCAGGTTCCGTAAGCATGATCCTGGCCGCGCGGTCGCCGCTTCGTCGCGCTGTAAAACCGGGCCTGCCAGGTGCACCGGAGCGAGGGAGGAAAGTGACGCTCCCGTGGATCATCGCCGCAGCCGCAGTCGGCCTGCTCGCGGGGCCGAGGATACGGGCCAGCGTGTTCGCCCGCAGTACCGAGGACGGCCCGCTGCGCCGGGCGTGCCCTGAGTGCTCCCGTCAGGTCCTGGCCGGCCGCTGGCTGTGGTGCTCGGTGCTGCCGGTTACCGGCCGCTGCCCGCACTGCAAGGCCCGGATCGGCCCGGATACCCTGGCCATCGAGGTTGTTGCCGGGCTCGTGCTGGCCGTGGGCGCCGCCCGCGCGTCGTCCGGCTGGGAGCTGGCCGCGCTGGCCTGGCTCCTTCCCGTCGTAGACGCGGCGGCTGATCTTGATGCCGTAGGCGTTCACGGCCCTCCAGGCGGCGGGGAGCAGCTCGATGTAGTCGTCAGGCGACAGGGCCAGCGGGACGTAGCCGGCGGTCTCGGTCAGGGCGGCGTACTTCTCATTCGGGCTGAACGCCCGGCGAGGGTGCAGCGGGTCGCGGAGGCCGTCGTGCGGCCGGGCCTGCCAGACGATTCTCGGCGATCTGTCGCTTTCCCATCTCCCGATCCGTCGGTGGTTGTGGGCGTCGTCCGCGTTGACGGGCAAGCTCTCGCAGCGCGGCGGGGCCGTGGCCAAGGACGTAGGCTGATGGCCATGGACTCCACGAACTGGATCATCGCGACGGGTTCCGGGAGCTACTGGGGCCGGTCGTTCGGGGCCGACGGGGTCACCTTCGTCAGGGCCAACGCCTTCCAGTACGCCTCCGCCGAACTCGCCGCCGCCCAGATCGCCGCATTGGCGGCTTCCGGGGACACCAGGGCGTACCACGTTGAGGAGCTGCCCCCTGGCCGCAGGTCGACGTGGTACTGAGGCCGAGCCGCCGCCGCGCCCGTGGCGGTGATCGACCGCGGGTGATGGCCAGGAGATGCGTCGGGGCCGCCGGAACGAGTCCGGCGGCCCCGACGATCACGTCTCAGATCACAGCGGCCGGATGTCGGCCGCCTGCGGGCCCTTGGGGCCCTTGGTCACCTCGAAGCTGACGGCCTGGCCCTCCTTCAGCTCGCGGTAGCCCTGCACAGCGATCGCTGAATAGTGGGCGAAAACGTCCGGGCCGCCTCCGTCCTGCTCGATGAACCCGAAGCCCTTCTCCGCGTTGAACCACTTCACCGTGCCAGTTGCCATGCTCGTGACTCTCCTCCATGGAACGCCCGCCCCAGGCCTGAAAACGTGCAGGCCCGCGCTGCAAAACGCACCCCGTAACCGGCCAAGTCTACCCGACCTGCGCCGTCGTCGCCGTCGGCCCACCGGATTCGGACTGCACCGACCCGGCGAGACGCGCTGATCGGTTGATGATCACCGCCTCGGTTGAGTCACCGCGACACTCAAATGAGGGGAAAATGTGACAAGCCCTGAAGCACCTGCGCGCGGCTGAGGGGGTATCACTCCAAGGGTTCAGGCGGTCGCTGCATAGGCCAGGTGGTCAGAATGGAAGTGGCTGGATGCCCGATGGAAGGACCGCAGTGTGCAGCCAGAGCCGGGGGCTGACTGGAAGGCACAGCGCTTGGGCGTCCGCGACTCCTGGGGCCGCGTGGCGGAGTCGCACCGGGTACTCGTGTGCGGGAAATGGCCCCGCGTGAGCTCTTATTATTCCCTGTCCTGTTCCGGCAGTTGTCAAGGGACACGAGGAAGTGGCTCTGGCACAAAGTCCGTGACGTTGACGGCTGCGGCTACAGGGAGTTGCTGGGCATCTGGATCGCGATTGCGTAACAGGCTGCTCGTGGGTGCGGCCGGCTCGTGAGGATCTTGCTCGACCAAGAACTGACCATCACGAGCGGCCGCGAGGTAATTGTGCAGCATTCCGTGGCAGGCGAGGAAGCCTGCTGCCTTCACCTGGTCTTCCCGCATCTGAGCGGCCTGCGGGTCGGCAGGGTGGAGGACCGCGGGAGCACCGTGCTGGTCAGGGCGCGGGCCCGCGGGGCGGAGGCGTCCTGTCACCGGTGCGGGGCCTCGTCTGCACGGGTCCACAGCCGGTACCGGCGGCGGCTTGATGACCTGGTGGCAGGCGGGCGGCCCGTCATGATCGACCTGGAGGTGCGCCGGTTCTTCTGCGGTAACGCGGCCTGCGGCCTGCAGACCTTCGCCGAGCAGGTGCCCGCGGTGGCGCCACGTCACCAGCGCCGGACCCCGGTGCTGCGCAGCCTGCTGGAAGGGGTCGCGCTGGCACTGGCCGGCCGGGCTGGGGCCCGGCTCGCGGCCATGCTGGGCATCGTGGTCTCCCGGGTCACGCTGACCAGGCTGATCCGCGCCCTGCCCGATCCGGAGACCGGGCAGGTCACCATCCTCGGGGTTGACGACTTCGCCAAGCGGCGGGGTCACTCCTATGCCACGATCCTGATCGACATGGACACCCGCCGGCCCGTCGACGTGCTGGAGGACCGCCAGGCGGCCACCCTGGCACGCTGGCTGGAGGACCACCCCGGCGTGCAGGTCATCTGCCGGGACCGGGCAGGCGCCTACGCCGAGGGCTCCCGCGAGGGAGCACCCGGTGCCATCCAGGTGGCCGACCGCTTCCACCTGTGGCAGAACCTGTGCGACGCGGTGGAGAAGACCGTCATGTCCTGCCGCGCTGACCTGCGAGAGCCGGTCACGGAGCCTGGCGAGCCGGAGCCCGCCGGGCCCGGCGACGATGCCGGCGTCCCGGCCGGGACGACCACGCCCGCCGCCAGCCAGGCCGGCAACGGCCGCCTGGCGACCCGGTCCCGCGAGCGCCACGCCGCGATCCATGACCTGCTCGGCCAGGGCAAGAACATCACCCAGGCCTCAGAAGCGCTGGGCCTGACCCGCCACACCGTCCGCAAGTTCGCCCGCGCTGCCACCGCCGAGCAGGTGATCACCGGGCCTGCCCCCCGCTCGAGCCAGCTCGACCGCTTCGCTCCCTACCTGCAGCAGCGCTGGGACCAGGGGTGCACCGACGCCGCCCGGCTGTTCGCCGAGATCCAGGCCCAGGGCTACTCCGGCAGCAAGCGGTCAGCGCGCCGCTACCTGCAGCCGCTGCGTTCCTCGCTCGCCCGTCCCGTGCCCCCGCCCCCTCCGCCGAGCGTCCGGGAGGTGACCCGGTGGATCACCAGCCACCCCGACAACCTCACGGACGACGAAAAAGCCCAGCTCAGCCAGGTCAAGGCCCGCAGCGCGAAGCTAAGGGCAGCCGCCGGGCACGTCACCGCGTTCGCGGAGATGATGACCGGCCGCCACGGCGAGCGCCTGCTCGCCTGGATGGCTGCCGTCGACCTCGACGACCTGCCCCACCTGCGCTCCTTCACCAGCGGCATCCGCCGCGACCAGGACGCCGTCGCCAACGGCCTCACCCTCGAGCACAGCAGCGGCGCAGTCGAGGGCAACGTCTGCCGCATCAAGGCACTCAAGCGCCAGATGTACGGCCGCGCCAGCCTCGACCTCCTCCGGAAGCGAATCCTCCTCAGCACCTGACACCACGCTAAGTCACCAATTCACGGACTTTGTGCCAGAGCCGAGGAAGTGGCCATGGACAACCCTGGTGTCCCGTGTGCCCGGTGAAGGTCGGGCCGGTGCCGGACAGCAAGTGGGCACTGGGGCAAGGCAGGTCGCTGTTCCCTCGTCATGGAGGCGTGCATGACTATGACCATGCGGCCTTCGCCCGGATGTGCAGGGCTGTGTACCTCGCGGCGCGGGGAGTGGCGGACGGCCTGCTTGCGATCGCCCTCGGGTATGTCTACGGCGACGACTACGGACACGGCGAATACCTGGACGTCTACCAGTTCCGATTCACCTGGGAGCACCTATCAGGAGTTACCTGGTGGGGCCAGCTCATATGGTCCTGGGGCCACACACGATGGTTTGACTACTGGATATCCCTGGAGCCGGCCTGGTAGTCCGTCTTGATCTCGTGGCCAGCGTCCCGCCTCCTGGGGCCTGGCCACGAGCTTTTCTCGCCGGTCCTTCGCTCGCCCCGACAGGTAGTGAGTGAGGGTCCGGGGCCGTTCACCAACGGTGGTTCGTCACGGACGTCCGCGGTCGGGAAAAACTGATTCGAGACGCACCGTCACTTAAGCCGGCAAGCATTACAGTTGCCGCTTCACGGTGAGTGCCCGCCTCCCGCCTTTTCGGTGACGAGCCGTCTACCGTTCGCGGTTACAGTGAGTAGCGGCTGAGGCTTGCGTCGCGATCGGGACACAGGCTGGCGGTAGCGACACGCGTGAGGCCGCGAGTTGCGCCCTATGCGGCGCCGCGGTCGGTCTCGGGCTCGTCGAAGAAGTACATGGGGGAGACGCCGAAGAACCGGGAGATCGCGATCAGGTGCTTGTCGGTGGGGTTGTCCCGGCGGCCGGTGCGCAGCAGCCAGATGTACTGCCCGGAGATGACGTCGTCCCCGGCGTCGGCGTTGATCGCGGCGGCCACGTCGCCGGGCGTGTACGGCCCCCGGTCGGCCGGGTGCACGGTCCAGAACAGGTGCTCCAGGCGGGAGGCGATCAGCCCGCCCGGGTTCGGCACGTCGGCCACGCCACCTCCCCGCCGTCGACACAAGCCATCGCCGCAAGGCGACCAACCTAGGTTTGCAGTGGCCAGCTGACGCCAACAGCAGTCCACCGCTGCCGGAAGCCTCCTGCCGTGCGAGCAACGTTCGAATGATTCAAACAAGCCTGCGTGTGGGGCAAATTTGGGGCACGTGAACGTTCCGGAGCCTCGCTGAACCGTGCTGAACCTAGCTGAAGAATGGCCTCTGACCTACACTTCCCGCTGAAGCGCTGGTGGCGGTGGGTGCCGGGCCTCGTTCGCATCCAGGGGTGAGGGGTTCAAATCCCCTCAGGTCCACCCAACAAAGGTACAGGTCAGAGGCTTGCGAGATGGCCTCAGGCTAGCGGCGTCTGCCTCGGCCAGCGAGTCCTTTCCTCCTGATGGGTCCGCTGCGCCAGCGTTGTCGCCCGCTTATGGCGGTGATCCATGGGAAGCGACGCAGGCAGCATCGCCTGCTCGAACGGCGCGCCTGGAACGGGCATGATGCCAGGCGGCCACCGTGCCCTCCTTCGTGAGTCACGCGTCTCAAAGGATCGGGAGGTGGCCGCCGGCATCACGCTGGCACGCCGCAGCGGGGCGTGGCAGTGAGGTCAATCACCCCATGCACCGCTTCGGCAGACGCTGACGGGGGGCCTGGCCGGGCGCCGGCGGTCAGCCGCCCTGCGATGGCTGGAAGTTACCTAGTTGCTCCGCCTCGGCCTGCCCGGTGACCGGGGTGCCGTCGTAGTGGCCGGTGACGGTGCTGGCCGCCTCGTTGGCAGCGCCGGCTGAGAAGGTGATCTCCTGCGGGGCCGGGAATGCGCGCACGGTCAGGCTCGTGTGCAGTTCTGGGATGTTCACTAGCCACTTCGAGCCATACCTTTGCCCGGACGGCGCGCGCGCGCCACCGCACGGCTCACCCTTAACCCGCCTGAGGTGGGAAACGTGATTGCCCCGGCGGGCGCGCCCGTGGACCTGCATTCCTCCGTCACGCCGGTCACGTTGTACAAGGGCCTCACCTGGACCGCGTCCGGGTTCCCGTCAGGCTTGACGATGAACACGAGCACGGGAGCGATCACCGGGATCCCGGATACGCCCGGGTCCTACACCGCGAAGGAGACGGCGACGAGTCCCGACGGTACGTCCGGGAGCGACTACTTCGCCGTCACGATCACGGCCGCTGCCAGGTATAAGGCGACCGTCAACGGGTCTGCGGGCCTGATCAGGAATGTGTACTCAGGCAAGTATCTGAACGTCATGGCGAACACGTACGCGGCGGGATCGAAGATCGCCCAGTGGGACACCTCCGGCAAGGGCCATGAGAGGTTCGAGATCATCAGCGTTGAGGGCACCAGCGGCGGGGAGGTCGTCAGTGAGGCGGGGTACCTGGAGGCAATCAGCCCGTCCGGTGCGAAGTTCTATGTCGTCCCGGACGGCACTGGCCAGCTGCGGCTCGGGCCGCGGGTCCCGGCCAGCCCCAACCTCGCCGACATCGCCGCGTCCCCGGAGGCCATGCTCAAGTACGGCAGCCACTACACGTTCCTGAACGACTGGAATGGCGACGGCGCCGACGTCATGGATGACGCCGGGGGTACCGCCAATGGCACGCCCGTGATCGCCTACCCGGATAATGACGGCAAGAACCAGCAGTGGAGCCTGCCGTAAGGTCAACCCCGTTTTTTTATGCACCCGCGCGGATCAGACGGGACGCTCTTACCCTGGCTCGCGGGAGTGGCGCTCGCCCATAGCCCCGCCATTCACCCAAATCATGCCGACACGCCGAGCCACGCCAGACCGACCGCCCCAGGCCTCAACCTTGTCCCGATCCTGGCCTCGCCGGGCCCGTTGGCACCGGCAAGCCTCAGAGGCATAATCCGGGGGCGAGCAAGTCGTCGACGGCAGCGACCGCCACGACACCCCGGGCTGCTGACGTGAGGCTTGGGTCAAACTCGAGCGCCTCGGAGCGGATCGAGTTCGGCGCGACCAGGTGGTGGGACGGATGCACCTGAAGCCCGGCGTCCACGAGATGGAGCAAAGTCGTTGCGTCGATCACATATCGAGCCACCAGGTCAGCTTAACTCGCCCGGTTAAGGTCCAGTTCCCGGCCGACAGGCACAAACCACGGTCAGCTCCTGCGACCCGAGCAGGCGCGCAAAGCTCACCCGATGGGCTCGACCCTCGTCAACGGAACACTGCCCACCCTGAGCAGACTCGAAATGCCCGGGCAGGGCGACGCTAAGGCTCAGCGAAAATCGATAAGAGAATCGAAATCTAGGGCATGCGAACGTTCCGGAGCCTCGCTGAACCGTGCTGAAGCTAGCTGAAAAACAGCCTCTGACCTGCACTTCCCGGGAGGGTGCTCATGGCGGCTAATGCCGGACTTAGTCCGCATCGAGGGAGTCATGGGTTCAAATCGCTCAGGTCCACCCGTAAAGTGCCAGCCACTCCGTAGCGCATTGGCCTGGATTCCTGCACGCCTGCTGCCGGAGGCGTGTATAGCGCGTGGCGATTCTTTATTGACCGAGGCGGCCGATCATTGCATACGGCTTGTCATTCGAGACTCTGTCAGCACTGACAGAGGTCAGCAATCGACTGAAGGAAGTCAATTGTGGCGAAAATCGTTGTGGCGGCGCCGCCGGTACCTGGCGAGGTTCCTCCGTTGCTGCACATCGCTCGCGGCCTCGCGGCCCGGGGGCACCAGGTCACGGTGCTGACCGGGAGCGGTTTCCGCTCCGCGGTCGAGCAGGCAGGCCTCACGTTCGTGTCCCTGGCCGGCGCGGCCGACTACGACGCCCGGCAGGTGACGTCGGACCCCGGGCGCAACGCGCTGCCGCCCGGGCCGGCGCAGTTCAACCACGACTGGGTCAAGCTCTTCGTCAACCCGATGCCGGACCAGCACGCCGCCTTGCAGGAGTTGCTCCACCAGGACCCCGACCAGTACCTGATTGCTAACACATGGTTCGTCGGTGGCTGGCCGGTGCGCCAGGGCGCGCCTGGCCTCCGGCCGCGGCGCTCCGTGGCGGTGTGCGCCGTGCCCCTGTTTCTGAGCAGCGATGACACCACGTTCTTCGGCCCGGCGCCCGTCGGTCCCGGGGAGGATTCCAAGGCCGCCAACCGCGCCTTCGCCGCCGACTTCGCGGCCGCGATACGGCCGGTCGACGACAGGGTCCGCGAAGTGCTCACGGAACTGGGCGCCGATGGGTCGGTGCCCACGTTCACCGATGCCATCTACGGCATCGGCGACGAGACGGCGGTGCTCACCGTGCCGGGGTTCGAGTTCGAGCGCTCCGACCTTCCGGGCACGGTGCACCTGGTCGGGATCCTGCCGGCTCCCGCGACTGCGGACTGGCAGCCGCCAGCCTGGTGGGGCGACCTGGATGGGTCCCGCCCGGTCGTGGTGGTGACCCAGGGGACGCTAGCCAATGACGACCTCTCGCACCTGATCGAGCCCGCCCTTGCCGGGCTGGCCGGCCTGGATGTCACGGTGGTGGCCGCGCTCGGCCGCGACCCGGCGGCCCTGGCGGTGCCGGTCCCGGCCAACGCCCGGGTCGCCGAGTTCATCCCGTTCGGCGCGCTGCTGCCGAAGGCGGACGTGCTCGTCACGAACGGCGGGTCCGGCGGCACGCATCAGGCGCTGGCCGCCGGGGTGCCGGCCGTCGTGGCGGGCGAGACCGAGGACAAGGCGTTCAACGCCGCCCGGGTCGCCTACCACCGGCTCGGCATCAGCCTGCAGACGGCCACCCCCACGCCGGAGGCCGTGGCCGGAGCGGTCAAGAGCGTGCTCAAGGACGAGGAAGTGCGCGAGAATGTCCGGCGGCTCGCCAAGGTGTACGCGCAGCACGACGCGCTCGATGCCATCGAGCGCCTGCTGCTTGGCTGAAGACTGGTCCCTGCCGCCGGTGAATCCGGCACCTGCGGCGGCGCAGCCTTCTCAGGCGGAGTTGTTTACAGCCTGCTGCGCCTGTGGCAGCGGCATAAAACGGGGACGCGAAACGTATTGCTTATAGATGCACGATTCGAGGCGGGAAGCCCGCTACGCTTCTGTGCAACCCCGGACACGACGAGTGGAGCATTACCGAGATGGCTCAGAAAATCCAGACGCTCTTCATTGACGACATGGACGGCGGCGAGGCGGCGGGCACCGTTCGCTTCGCGCTGGACGGGTCGGAGTATGAGATCGACTTGAGTACTGCGCACAGCGACGAGCTTCGTTCGGCGCTCGGCGCGTACGTCTCTCACGCCCGCAAGCTCGGTGGCGCATCGCGCCGTCCCGCCGCCCGTGGCGGCCGTCGGCCCAGCACCGTCGACGCCGTGGCCGTCCGCGCCTGGGCGCGCGAGAACGGCTACGACATCAAAGACCGCGGCCGCGTCCCCGCCGAGGTTGTCGCCAGGTACCAGGCAGCCACCGGAAGCTAACCGCAGTCGGCACAGCGGTCCGGTCACCTCATGCCGGACCGCTGATTGCCTGACGATGGCTGTCGCGGCGGCCCCATGGCATGACAGAAGGTCCGGCCGATCGACTGGGACTGTGCCTGTCCTTGGAGTATGCCAACATTGGCCGGGCGGCAGGACCATGCCCAATCAAAGCTGCGCAGCAGGCATTCCTCTCCTGGCCCGCGCGTGAGGCTTGCGCGAGCCGCTGGCGGAAAAGACCGGCCGGACTGAGTCCCGCAGTGGTGCCTGTCAGCTGGCGGCGTCCCGCGCCTGCGCGTCGAGGATGACCGCCACCGCCGCGGTCACCTGCTCGGCGTAGCCGAGGTTCAGCCACTCATCAGGCGCGTGCATGTTCGAGTCCGCGGCGACGGCCCCGGTGGCCACGAAGTCGGCGTCCGGGAACCGGCCGCTGAGCATGTCCATGAAAGGGATGCCGCCGCCGATGCCGATCTGCCGGTACGGCTCGCTGAAGACCGTCCCGGTGAGGTCGTCCAGCGCGGCGGCCAGCCAGGGCGACGGCGCGGGGGCGCTCCACCCGCTGACCGTAACGAAATCCCGGAGCGTCACCTGCGCTCCGTACGGGACATCGGTGGTCAGGGCCTTCTCCAGGGCGGTCCGGGCGGCTGTGGCATCGGCGGTCGGTGGTGTTCGCAGGCTCAGCCGCAGGGTGGTTTCCTGGCGCAGCACGTGCGGTGCGAGCAGGGGCTGCGGCAGGCCGTCGGCCCCGATGACTGACAGGGTGGGGCGCCAGGTGCCGTTCAGGATCAGCTCGACGAGGTCGTCGGAGGCGGCCGACATGCCGGGCACGGACGGAAAGCTCCGCAGCACCGCGTCCGGATTGATCCGGCTGAGCGCCGCCGCTTCGGCGTGCCGTTCCGGCGGGACCGGCACGTTCATCTCCGGCAGCTTGATCCGGCCGGTCGCGGCGTCCTCGACCCGGTCCAGCAGGGCGCGCATGATCCGGAACGAGCTCGGGATGATGCCGCTGGCGACCCCTGAGTGCATGTCCGCTTCCAGGACGCGCACCGTGATGGTCGCGGCGACCACGCCCCGCAGGCTCGAGGTGAGCCACAGCCGCTGGTAATCCGTGCCGCAGCCGGAGTCCAGGCAGATCACCAGTCGCACCTCGCCGAGGCCGGGGGTGAAGTGATCCAGGTAGGGGACGAGATCGGGGCTGCCCGACTCCTCGGCCGTCTCCAGCAAGATGACCGTCCGGCCGTGCTTCCCGCCCGCCGCGCGCACCGCCTCCAGGGCGGTGAGGGCCGCGTACCCGGAGTACCCGTCGTCGGCAACGCCGCGGCCGTACAGCCGCCCGTCCCGCACCACGGGCTTCCAGGGGCCGAGCCCTTCCGACCACTCACCGTGCGCCGGTTGCTTGTCCAGGTGGCCGTACATCAGCACGGTGCCATCGCCGGCCGCACCGGGACTGGCCGGGACGTCGATGGACAGCACCGGCGAGCGGCCGTCGAGCTCGACTACCTCCAGCCGTGCCCCCAGCGGCCGGGCGGCGGCCCAGGACGCCATGTGGTCAACCGCCGCGCGCAGGTGGCCCGTCGTCGCCCACGACGGGTCAAACTGCGGGGACAGCGCGGGCACGGCCACCAGCCCGGACAAGCTCGGGATTACCTCGTCGGCCCAGGATTTCGCGATCGCCGCGCGGACCTTGTTCTCATGCATGCAAGCCACCTTTCCCTTCCGGTTTACGATCGATTGACAGCTGGTGGGCCGGGCGGGCCCGCTGGGCTTGCGGGGCAACCATGGGGAAGTCCAGCTCGCCGAGGGTCAACCTCGATCACGCCGCTGAACCTGCGGTGCGGGGCCGGGCGCGCGCTGGCCTTCGCCCCGGCTCCCATCAGCACCTCACCTTCTCCGGGGCGGACGGCGTGCAGCCAAGGTAGACGGTGGGGAACAGCATGGTAGGTAGGATAGGCAAGCCCAGTCCCGACGGGCTGGGGCAGTCGTTTGGTGGACATGGTTCAAGAGTGGCAGAAATCGGGCCGCACGCGATGGCGTAGATGACCGCATATCGTCATCATTGCGCAATATTGAACTGCTAGAATCGTGGGATGCCATCAGAAAGTGCACGACATCACCCGGACCGCGTGGATCGTGCCATCATCGAGAGGCTGCAGGCAGACGGGCGGATGCCGAATGTCGACCTGGCCGACGCGGTGGCCTTGTCCCCGTCAGCATGCCTGCGGCGGGTCAAGTCCCTGGAGGCCGACGGCATCATCGCCGGCTACCGGGCAGAGGTGGACCGGACCCGCGCCGGGCTCGACCTGACCGTTTTCGTCGAGATCCAGGTCGCGGCGCACAACAGCGACATGCCGGCCCAGGTGGCCCGGGTGGAGGAGGGGCTGCGGGCCATCCCCGCGATCGTGGCCTGCCACCTCGTCTCGGGAACGTCCGACTTCTTCGCCGAGGTCGCGGTGCCCGACCTGGCCGCCTATGAGCAGCTGCTGTTCGGCCAGATCCTGACGATCCCGAACGTGTCCTTTGCCCGCAGCATGTTCGCGATCCGGACGGTGGTCGAACGCGGCCCCATCCCGCTCACGCACTGGGCGTGAGCATCGCCCCACCGGGGCCGGAAATATTCATCTCTTTTGCCCCAATTACCCTGTTCTCATTGGCGTCCCTGGCAGGGAGTCTCGCGTGAGAGCCAGCAGAGGGAAGGTGGCACGGTAGGCGATGGCGGTCGGTCATGGCGTGCCGGGGCCGGGTGAGGGTGGCCCGGGCGGCGTTCCCCTGCTGGCGGGGCTGGCGGCGGCGCACGCGGCCGGGGTGCTGCACCGGGACGTGAAGCCCAGCAACGTGCTGCTGGCCGAGGGCGGGCGGGCGGTGCTGACCGACTTCGGCGTCGCGGCGGTCGATGGTGACCCGTCGCTGACCCGCAGCGGTTTCGTGATCGGGACGGTGGCCTACTCCTCCCCCGAGCGGCTCGGCGGCGAGCCGGCGACGGCGGCCTGCGACCTGTGGTCGGCTGGGCTGACCTTGTACGCGGCGGCGGAGGGGCAGGGCCCGTATGACAGGTACCCCAGCATCACCGCGGCGGCGGCGGCGATCGCCACCACCGATCCCGCGCCGCCGCGGAACGCCGGGGCGTGCGCGCCGGTGATCATGGCGCTGGCCAGCCGGGACCCGGCGGCCCGGCCCAGCGCGCAGGCGGCCATCGGGATGCTGGCGGGGGCCGTCGTGGCCGGGTCCTTCCCGGCCTGGCCGGGCGGGGCGGTGACCCGGGCCGCTGGGCCGGCGGCGGTCGGCCCGCCCAGCACGGTGGCCGGGGTGCCGGGCCCGCGGCCACCGGCGCCGACGTCGGCCCCGGTGCCGGTGATGCCGGTGCGGCTGGCGCCGCGGCCGGCGTTCCTGGCCGGGCGGGCGGGGCTGCTGGAGGAGCTGGCGGCGCGGCTGGCCGGCGGGCCGGGGCCGCGGGTGGCGGTGCTGTCCGGGCTGGGCGGCGCGGGCAAGACCAGCGTCGCGGTGGAGTACGCGCACCGGCAACTGCCCGGGGCCGGGGTGTGCTGGCAGTTCGCCGCGGAAGACCCGGCGGTGGTGGAGGCGGAGTTCGCGGTGCTGGCCGCCCAGCTCGGGGCGGCCAATTCGCCGGACCCGGTGGCGTCGGTGCACGCGGTGCTGGCCCGCCAGCAGGCGGGGTGGCTGCTGGTGTTCGACAACGTCGCCGACCACGGGTCGGTGCGGCGGTTCCTGCCCCCGGCCGGCCCCGGCCAGGTGCTGATCACGACCCAGAGCCAGCTGTGGCCGCCGGGGCAGGTGCTGGACGTCCCGGTCCTGGGCCCGGACGTGGCCGCCGGGTTCCTGGCCACCCGCACCGGCGACCCCGACGCGGTGTCGGCGGTGGCGATAGCGCGGGAGCTGGGCGGCCTGCCGCTGGCGCTGGAGCAGGCCGGAGCGTACATGCAGGCGGCCGGGATGCCGCTGGCCCAGTACCTGCCGCTGCTGCGCGCCCGAGCCTGTTTAATTGAGTGTGTAAGCGGGGGACTGTGATGCCGGCGATGCAGGTGTGGTGCCTGCAGAAGGGTTCACTGTCCGTGAGCATGGACGAGTTCGAGAAGGT